>OUNO010001082.1_pt4 | contig 16854 bp, 12 predicted proteins | sample 1779811 | NCBI WGS metagenome assembly OUNO01 (sample SAMEA3914804, study PRJEB12502) | metagenome | biome: forest; material: soil | place: Canada | collected 2010-06-25 | depth 0.3 m | reverse complement strand
GTGCTCGAGCTGCGCGCGCGTCAGCGCACGGGAGCCGCATTGCGGGCCTTGCTCGATCTCGCACCAGCGACCGCACGCCGCGTCGAGCTCGACGGTGTCGAGCGCGACGTGCCGCTGGCCGACGTACGAGTGGGCGACACACTGCGTCTCTTGCCTGGTGCCCGCGTGCCGAGCGACGGCATCGTGCTCGATGGCTCGAGCACGATCGACGAATCGATGCTCACCGGCGAGCCATTGCCGGTCACCAAGCGTGCGGGAGATCACGTCACGGGCGCAACGCAGAACGGTACCGGCTCGCTCGTGCTGCGCGTCGAGCGTGTGGGCGCCGAAAGCGTGCTCGGGCGCATCGTGAGCCTCGTCTCGGCCGCGCAGCGTAGCCGTGCACCGATTCAGCAACTGGTCGATCGCGTGGCGAGCTATTTCGTGCCCGCGGTGATCGCCAGCGCGGCGCTCGCGTTCTGCGTCTGGTTCGCGGTCGGTCCGAGCCCCCGCCTGAGTCACGCGTTGCTCAGCGCCGTCTCGGTGCTGATCGTCGCCTGCCCGTGCGCGCTCGGCTTGGCGACCCCGATGTCGATCCTGGTCGCCACCGGGATGGGCGCCCAGGTCGGCGTGCTGTTCAAAAACGCCGAAGCGATCGAGCGCCTGCGCCAAGTCGACACCCTCGTGCTCGACAAAACAGGCACGCTGACCGAAGGCAAACCAAAGCTCACGCGCTGCGATCCCGCAGCTGGCATCGAGGAGAACACGCTGCTCGGCTGGGCCGCGAGCCTGGAGGCACAGAGCGAGCATCCGCTGGCCAAGGCGCTGCTCGGTGCCGCGAGCGAGCGCGGGTTGGCACTCGTGAAAGTGAGCGAGTTCGAGTCGCTCACGGGCCGCGGCATTCGCGGCCTAGTCGATGGGCAGCGAATCGCCGTCGGCAATCGCACGCTGCTCGGAGCCCCCGGCGACGAGCAGCGGCCCCTCGAAGCACTCGCGGCAGAGCTGCAAGCCGAGGGCAAAACCGTCGTATTCGTGACGTGTGGCGAACGGCTCGCTGGGCTGCTCGCGATCTCCGATCCGATCAAGCGGACCACGCCTGCAGCCATCGCGGCCCTCCGGCACGAGCAACTGCGCCTCGTGATGCTGACGGGCGACGCGCGTGCTACGGCGGAAGCGGTCGCGCGCGAGCTCGGCATCGCTGAGGTCATCGCCGAGGTGCTCCCGGCTCAGAAGGCCGACGCCATCGCACGCCTGCAAGCCGAAGGACGCGTCGTGGCCATGGCCGGTGACGGCATCAACGACGCGCCTGCGTTGGCGCGCGCCGAAGTGGGCATCGCCATGGGAACGGGCAGCGACGTCGCCATGGAAAGCGCAGGGGTCACGCTGGTCAAAGGGGACCTGTCCGGCATTGCGCGTGCCCGCGTCCTCAGCCGCCTCACGCTGAGCAACATCCGTCAGAACCTGTACTTCGCGTTCGGCTACAACGCGCTCGGCATTCCGATCGCCGCGGGCGTGCTGTACCCGGCGTTCGGCGTCACTCTGAGCCCAATGCTCGCGGCGGCGGCCATGAGCCTGAGCTCGGTGTCGGTGATCGCCAATGCGTTGCGTTTGAGACGTGCCGCGCTCTAGCAGCAGCGCCACAGTTTCGCGACAACCGCGGTAATTGAGCTCGATTTTCGATCGAGAAGCGCGGCGCTGCGTGGGTGGGACATGTAAGGGGATGAGAGGCAGGGTGCGATCCCAGAGCAGCCTGGCTTCGCTCCGCTGACACTCACATACCCTTTTTAGCGTCTTTTCAGCGCAAAGCCGCGGACACTCAGCCGCAATCTGAGGTCGTTCATCCTAGGCATGCTTGGCGGTGCCTCATGGACGATGATCGCAGCTGGCTCAAGAACCCGATCCTTCCGCGGCCTGCCGCGCTGCCGCGTTTCTCGGCAGCCGAGCTGCGCTCGATCGACGGCGAGCGCCCCTCTTCGGTGATGCGCGTCGCTTCCCGCAAGGATCGCAGCTCGCAGCTCGAGAGCCGCGGCAGCCACACGCGCGATTTCGTCGAGACCGAGCGTCCCGAAGCCGAGAGCGAAGCAGCGCAAGCGCGCCGAATCGCTTAATCTCGGGCCCGCGCCCAAGATTGAGCGTCTCCACTCACGAGTGCTCGGCCGGCGCGATGCCCGCCGCGAGCCAGGCGCGGCGAAACGAGTGCGGCGATAGCCGGCGCGCGATGCCCGCGCGACGCTGCAGTTGCGATACCCAGTAGCTGAGCGCGTGACTGGTGATGCGCACTCGCCGGCAGGTGCCATGACGGCCGAGAGTCCAGAGCAAGGGCGCGTCGTGATACTGCGTCTCACGGTGCTCGGTGTTCAAGTAGCGCAGAAACACGCCGCATTTCTGGTCCGCGTCGAGCGTGACCGTGCGCTCTTGGTTGCCGTTGGCGCGCGAGCCGCGCACGCGCAGCCGAATGCCCCCGTGATCTTCGGTCACATCGCCGAAGCTCAGGGCCACGATCTCACTCTTGCGCAGTCCCACCGAGAGCAGGATGAACAAGGCCGCCACACGCAGGTCGTCACGCTCGGCGAGGTCGAGCGTGGCCCACATCTTCTCGTGCTCCTCGGCGGAGACGGGGCCGGCGCGCATCGAACCCAGCTGACCACGACTGGTCTCGTTGGCGTTCGAGGTGCGCAGCCAGGGCCGCGTCTGGCCGGGACGAGATTTCGGCGGTGTATCGTTTGCGATACCTTCCGGCGGAATGCGCTCGGCAAAGAAGTAGCGAGCTCCGCCGATGCGGAGTGAATGGATAACTTCGTCCGCGCGCAGCGTCGGTTCGGGCACTTCATAAGTGACGCCACCGCGGGTAATGCTTGCGTTTGCCATCGTCGGGATCGGCTCTGGCGAGCAGGGCGCTGAATTTCGCTCGCTCACCTGTACAGCCATCTGTAGCAGCGGGCACTCGAACGCTGTGGCCACTTACTCTACAAGCGTGAGCCATTTTTAGCGGATTTCCGGCGGGATCCGCCGCCAGGTCGAGCTGGGCGCTCTGGTAGGCGCTCCGAAACACGATTGACGCAAGTGCCAGACGCAACCACGCCTGGGTCGTGTCTCGGCGTACGCGGTCAGGATTTCGGCAGCTCCCGCTGGCCGCGCGCGTCCTCTCCGTCGCCCTGATAGGCGGCGTGGTCTGGGCGTTCGTGCGCGGGCGCGAGCGGCCGGTGAAGTCACTCGACCTGCACGCCACGCCCTCGTTCTGGAGCGAGAACGGCTACGTCGAGATGGTTCCGCCCTCCGCACGTGACGACGCGCCCGAGACGCTTCCAAGGGTCACGATTTGGCTGCACCTGCCGGCAGGCGGCCAATTGACGCTGACGGAGACGTCCAGCGCCGAGCGCCCGCTGCTTCGCTATCCTGACGGCACGAACATCGCGCGGGTCGAAACACGACGCGGCAACATCACTGGGGTGTGCGGCATGCACCTCATGCCCCGCGGGGAGCAACGACTGTTCATGCTCCAGCCCGCCTCGCGCACGAACCACAGCTCGTTACGGGGCTACTCCTGGCCGCGCGACGATCTGGCCGCGCAAAGTCGCGCCCAAGAGCAGATCGCAACCGACTCGGTGCAGCCGACCACGGATGGCCTTCCCCACTCGGGAAATCCCAGCCCGTGCTCGCACTGCCACGCGCCCAACGCGCCCAACGCGCCCGCCGAACCAAGCAACGCCACGAGCGCACCCCGCGCCGACGCCGCAGGCGTATTCACGATCCAGCGAGTGCTGTCCGCGCTCCCTGCCAGCGACGCCGCGCCCTCAAAAGCCACCTGCGATTCGAGGCGCTACCTCTCCGCGCACCTCACCCCCGCGGCACGCCTTGCGTTCCACGACGCACTGGATATTTGCACACACGAACGCCAGTGAGTGCGTTTCCGCCTTTGCCGCGCGCGTAAGAACGAGCGCGTCTGCCTCTCCTCTCCCGGAGCGAGCCACGCCTGCCCGTCCCTGAGTCTCGCACCGCGCTCTGCCGTCCCAAGCCCTTGGCTGCCCCGGTGCAGCCCGCATGCACCAGTGCGTCCAGGGCATTGGGACACTGTGCGCGGGCCGCCCGCACCGTGGCGTCACTCAGGAGAGGCAAACCACGAAGACGCAGCGATCCGAGTACGTACCACTATTTTTGAAATCGAGAGGCGCCGCGCGACGCGCCGCGGTCAGTTCTTCAGCAGCGCGTACAGCCCCGGCACCACGATGTCGGCGCGCGGAAGATTGGAGGCCAGGCCGATGCCAACTGCGTACATGCCGCCGGCCTTGGCAGCTTCGACGCCCGCGGCAGCGTCTTCGTAGACGACGCACTCGGAGGGCGCGACGCCGAGCGCTTGGGCGCCGAGCAGGAACACCTCGGGATCGGGCTTCGAACGGCTCACTTTGTTGCCATCGATGATGGCGTCGAAGAGCGGCAGAATGCCCAGATTTTTGAGGATAATTTCGGCATTTTTGCTGGCTGAGCCGAGCGCGATTTTGACGCCGCGGGCTCGCAGCTCGATCAAATATTCTTTCGCGCCACGCAAGATCTCGGAAGCGTCGATGGTCTTGATCATTTCGACGTAGCGGCCGTTCTTGATCGTGGCCAGGCGCAGCTTCTCGTCGTCGGGCAAGGCCACGCCGCCCATGCCGAGGATGACGTCGAGCGACTCCATACGGCTGATGCCTTTGAGCTTCTCGTTCTGTTCCTCGCTCAGGTCGAAGCCGAGCCCGTTGGCCAGCTCACGCCACGCCAAATAGTGGAACTTGGCCGTATCGACGATGACCCCATCGAGATCGAATAGGGCCGCCTGCATCGAATCCAACATCGCAATTCGCTTCTTTCTCTGAATTCGAGAGCGCTGCTCTCGAATGAAGTCACCGAACCGGCAGGGCCGGTTGCCCGTTCACCACGAATTCCGGGTGCGGGCCGTTCTGTTCGAGCACGCGCACCTGCACGCGCTCTTTCTCCACGGAAATCTCGTACGAGTTCTTGGCGAACTTGTAAGGCACGACGACCTTCTGCCACCCCGCTGGCAGGCGGGGGGTCACGCTCACGCCGGAGCTCGTATTCAAGATCCCGCAGAAGCCCTTGATCACCGCCAGCCAAGCGCCGCCATTCGCTGCCGGGTGCGTGCCACCAATGAACAGATCGCCGACGTATTGCTTGGATTTGCCGGTGATGTCGATGGTCGCGGTCTTCATGAAGTAGCGGTAGGCGAAATCCATCTCGCCGATTTCTGCGGCCACGATTGCGTACGAACAAGCGCTGAGGCTCGAGCCGTGCTCGGTACGCGGCTCGTAGTACTTCCAGTTGTTGCGCTTGACCTCGGTCGAATAGCGATCGGCGAACGTGCTGAGCGTCAGCACGACATCGGCCTGCTTCAGGATCTGGGTCCAGACCGCGAGGCCCTCGCCGCCGCCGAAGTATTCGTGCGGGTGCTTCTTGCGTGCGTTCAAGTCCGCGAGCGACACGTCTTCGAGCGTGAAGTAGCGATCGAACTGGGGGATGACGCCGGTCTTCGCGTCCGGCTGCGCGACGTACAGCTTGGCGGCCATGTCGCGGATCTGCGGCAAAATCTGGCCAAACCGCGTGCGTTCCAAGATCTTGGCGTGCGCCGCCGGATCGAGCTTCTCCAGCGTTTCGTAAGCCCAGATCGCGGTGTCGATCGTGTAGGCGGAGAGCACGTTGGTGTAATAGTTGTTGTTGACGCGCTCGTGGTATTCGTCCGGGCCCGTCACGTCCAAGAGCTCGTAACGCTGCTTGGTGGGGTTGAAGTAGGACCAGGAGAGCAGGAAGCGCGCGCATTCGTAGATCACCTCGGCGCCGCCTTCGCTGAGCAGCGAGAGATCGCCCGTGATGCGCGCGTACTCGCGGAACGCGAGTGGAATATCGCCGCTGATGTGGATCTGCTTGTCGCGGAAGAACGTGCGCGTGGGGCGGCCCGTGAACACGCTGGTGACGTTGAACTCGGTGCAGGCGTCGAAGCCGTCTTCTTGGCTCTCCCAGGCGTAAAACGCGCCCTCGTAGCCGTATTGGCGGGCCTTGTCCTGCGCGCCCGGAAGGCCCGTCACTCGGTACTCGAGCAGCGTCTTGGCGATCGCTGGGTTCGTGTGCACGAAGAACGGAAACATGAACATTTCCGTGTCCCAGAAGATTGCGCCTTTGTAGACCTGACCCGACAGACCGCGCGCAGGGATCGACGTGGCCTTCGTGTGATACGGCGCGATCACCAGCAGGTGATACAGCGAGTAGCGAAGCGCGTGCTGCGCCTCCTCGTCACCGTGGATCTGCACGTCGCTCATTTGCCACAGGCCCTTCCAGACCTGCTCTTGCTCGGCGCGCAGCGCCTCGTAACCCGACGCGGTGAGGCTCACGAGCTTCGCGCGCACGGCGCTCACGCTCGCGGGTTGGTCGGCGCCGTAGCCGACGTAGCCGAACAGGTACAGCGTCTGGACTTGGCCCGCCTTCAGCTCGAGCGTGCCGTGCTTGAGAGCACGCCGTCCACCCGGCTCGTCGACGAGCAGGCCGGCGCCACCGACCAGCGTCGCCGAGACGACCGGGATCTTCTTCTCCAGAGTAGACGAGAACAGAGCCGCAGCGCCGTCGGCGGCTTCGACGCGGTACGCCGCCAAATGCGGCCCGTTGATGTCCCAAACGTCGCCGTCGACGCCCGCCACGAACGAGACGCTGACGTCTTTCGTGGAGCTGAGCGAGACTTTGCTGCACAGCAGATTGCCGTGCGCCATGGCCGCGAAGCGCTCGCTCTTCAGGGTAATACAAGCGCTCGGATCCGCCGCGTTCGCCCGGAACACCGTTTCACGGAAGGCCACGCCACGCTGGAAATCCAAACCCTGCTCGTGGCTCTCGGTGCTCGAGTCGATGGCGTGGAGCGCGTTACCGTAGGCCGTGACCTGAAAGAACAGCGGGTTCGGTAGATTGATGGGCTCACGCCACTTGCCCGGGTACTGGTCGTAGATCCCAGTCGGGATGCAGGCGACCTTCTCGGCTTGGCCGTATTCGTCGAGCGTGCCGCGCACGCCGACGAAGCCGTTGCCGAGCAGGAACTTGTTGCCGAGCTGATCGGCCGCTTCCCGCGTCGGCTTCTGCGTGTCCGCAATAGACCAAAGGGGAGACCACTGGGCGTCGCTCATGACCTTCAGCCCGCGACCTTGGCCGCCAGTTGGATGCCCTCGACGCCGACTTCGTAGTCGGTGCCCCAGACGTTCAACTTCAAGGCAGGACCGGACACGGTCTTGATGCTGGTGCCTTCGTGGGTGAGCTTGACGCGCACCACCGAGTCACGCGCGCGCACGCCGAAATCGAGTGACTTCCACTCTTTGGGCAACACCGGGTTCAAGAGCAGCTTGTCACCATCCGAACGCAGGCCGCCATAACCGTACACGATGTTCATCCAGGCGGCAGCCAACGCCGTGGTGTGCAAGCCTTCGTTCGTGTTGCGGTTGTAGTTGTCGAGATCGATGCGTGTGGCGAACTTGAAGAAGTTGTATGCCTCGGCATAGCGACCGAGCTCGATCGCCAAGATCGAGTGCACGGACGGCGACAGCGACGACTCGTGAATCGTGCGCGGCTCGTAGAACGCGTAGTTCGCGAGCTTCTCTTGGGCGCTGAACGAGCCGTTGTAGAGCAGCATGAACATCAGCACGTCCGGCTGCTTGATCATGTCGTTGCGGTAGATGCGATCGTACGACCACGAGTGATAGAGCGGGAAATCCGTCTCCGGGATGGCATTGATGTCGACGTGCGGCAGGTCGAAATAGCCGACGTGCTGTTCGAACAGCTTCGTCTCCTTGGAGTACGGGATGAACATCTTCTCGGCGACGTCCGCGAAGCGGGTCAGCTCGGCCTCGGTGAGCCCCAAGCGCGTCACGAGCGCTTCGGTCTGCGCGGGCCGCGATTTCTTCTGCTCGGCCAAGGCCTCGAGCGTGTACTCGAGCGAACGCTTGCCCATGTAGTTGGTGTACGCGTTGTGGTTCACCATCATCTGGAACTCGTCCGGACCCATCACGCCGTAGTAGCCGTAGGCCTTCAAGTTCTCGGAGTACTGCACGCGCGAGGCGAGGAAGCGCGAAGCCTGAATCAGGAGCTCGAGGCCCTTTTCCTCGAGCAACGACTTGTCACCTGTGACCTTGGTGTAGTGCTGAATCGCGAACACCACGGCGGTGGTCGGCTGGAACTGCAGGCTCGCGTGCTGCCACAGCGTGCAACTCTCGGTGCCATCGATGGTCGCGATCGGAAAGCACGCGCCCACGCAATCGAGCACCTTGGCGCGCTCCAGGGCTTGCGGCAGCGTTGCGTGGCGGTACTCGATCAAGCCGCGCGCGGCCTGCGAGTTGGTGAACAAATAGAACGGCAGACAGTAGGTCTCCGTGTCCCAGAACGCGTTGCCGTTGTAGGCCTCGCCCGTGAGGCCCTTGGCACCGATGTTGGTGCCCGGCACCGCACCGCTGTACGTCTGCAGCAGCTGGAACATGCTGAAGCGAATGCCCTGCTGGTTCACTGGGTCGCCTTCGATGGCGATGTCCACGTTCTGCCAGACCTCGGCCCAGTAGTCGCTGGTGCGCTTGGCCGCGGCTTCGAAGCCGCCCTCGAGCGCGCTCAATAGCTTGACACCGCGCGCCTGGATCTGCGCGTTGTCGTCCTTCGGGTTGCGGCTCGAGTCGCCGAGCCAGGTGCGATGCACGGACGCCGTCTTGCCCTCTTCGACCTGCACCGTGTAGCCCAGGTCCCACGCCTTGGCGCTCGGCGCGGTCTGCGCGACGGTGCCGGCCTCGAGGAACACGGCGTGGCCCGTGAACAGCGGCATGTTCGTTTGCGTCGTGCGGCTCACGAGCCAGCGCGCGTTGCTCTCGCCCCCGGAAGCTTCGGTCTTCCAGTACGTTTTCTTCTGGCTCTTGTGGATCGGCTCGTCGACCACCAGGAACTCCAAGGACACCTGACCGCTCCAATTGAGCGGGGTGACTTGCACTTGCTGGTGCACGCGCTCGCGGGCGGTCATGTCGACGGTGCGGCGGAACGTCAGGCGCGTGGCCCGCCCGTCAGCCAACTTCCACACGAACGAACGAGTCAGCAGGCCGGTCCGAAAATCGAGCTCACGCTGGAAGTCTTCGAAAGCGACCTGCGCCAAATCGAGCTCTTGGTCGCCGATGGCCACGCGCAGCTTGAGCGCATGCGGGCAATTGACCATGAAGCACAGACGATTGGAGATGCCCCGATAACCGGACATGTCCTGCACGCTCTCCTCGTACAGGCCGTTGAAATATGCCCCTTGCAGGGTGTCGCCGCTGTACGTCTCTTCGAAACTACCGCGGAAGCCGATATTTTCGTTGCTGAGGCAGAACAGAGATTCGCTGACCCTAGCCTGCTCCTTGTGGAAGCCCTTCTCCACGATTCGCCAGGGATCTACCTCGAGATAGCGGTCGCCTTTTTTTTGCACGTAACACTCCTTGGGGCGCGGTAAGCATCGCAGGCGTGAGCTACGAGCGCGCGACGTGTTCTTCAACACTACATCCTGATCACGACTGGAGCGAGCGCATTACGACGCGTTCGTGCAAAAAACACGGTAAAAACCGGGTTTTTACCGTGCTCGCACGATGCTCGAGTCGTTCGAGTCGTGGATTTCGTGAGTGCCAGTCACACGCTCTTAGCAGTCAGTTTTGTGCATTGACTGTGCGAGTTCGAAAGTCGAGAGATCGGACGCTTCGATGCGTGCGCGTACACGTTCCCCACGCGCGCTCGAGAGCCTGCGCTGACCGCGTCGCCCGCAGAACGTCGACCAAAACTGCGTGCCGCGCGCGCTCCTCGGGCGTTACTGCTCGGCCACGCGCGACTCGGCGTCAGTACGGTTTTTGATTGTTGAAGTTGCCCGGCGGGTCGTAATTGCAGACCCAGAACTGCCACTCGCTGAAACCGGAGAACGGCGAGTTCTTCGTGCATTTCGCGACGCCGCAGCCGAGCTTCGAGCTATTGCGCCAAACCACCTGCGTGTAGTGCCCGCAGGTCCCGCTGCAGCGATTGGCAGCGTAGTCGTATTGTTCGGCCTCGCTTGCCCAGGAAGCAACGACGTCTTGCGGTGAGGAGTCTTTGCCAGCGGCGGCGTAGATGTTCTCGCCGTACTTGCCGCCACTGTGCTCGAACGAACAACGGTCGGCCCAGGCTTGAGCCGTCGCTGCCACTGTTGTGGACCAAGTGAGCGGGGGAATCGCCGGGGTGGCCGCGGGGGTGACGTTCGCGCGCACCCCATTGTGTGCCGCGGTGATGCCGGACAAGCCTGCCGGCTCGGTGTCGCCCGAGGCGGCGCCTGCCTGCGAGCTTGCGCCCGCGCTGGAGGACGCGCCCGCGTGATTCATGGCGCCTGCTTGTGAGCTCGCACCTGCTCGTGAGCTCGCACCTGCGTTGGCACCCGAGCCTGCGTCGTCCGAGCTCGAACAAGCGCTGACGCACAGCGCGACCAGGGCAGGAACGCACACGGCGAGCGCAATGCGGCGAGACCTCATTCCGTTAGGCTCGCACAAGCCCGACGCGCCTCCAAGCGCTCAGGAGCTCCGCGCAGCGAGCTCAGAAAACGTAGCGCGCGCCGGCGCTACCTACACCGACTACCGGCGTCCACGGGCTCACCTTGGGGTGCTCCGTTTTTGCCGTTGGCGTCGTGAGCAGCAGGCCGAGCCAGGTACCGATACCCACAGCGCCGACAGTGTAACCGGCGGCAGAGATCGTGCGCAGCGTGCGGAACGCCGATTGATCTTCCGGGTACGGCGCGCCTTCGGTGCAGCGATTGGCTGGGCAGTGCGCCTCGGCAGCGGAGTAGCGCGTGAGCGCAGCAATGCCCGTCACGGTGCCCACTCCCAAGCCCGTGGCGCCGACACCGAGCGCGACGACGCCCCACGTGCGACGCGCCGACGAACCGCCGCTCACTTGCTCGGCTTTGCGGTTGGCGCGCGCGGCGACCGAGCGCCACGCCATGCCCACGGTCTTCGATTCGCCCTCGCCGACCTCGAAGCCCAAGCGCGATTGTTCACCGTCGGCGTCGCTCGCGATTACTTCGTGGTGACCGGGATCGAGGGCGATGGGCGCGCTGTAGGTGATGAGCCTCCCATCGAGCACCAAGCGCAGGTTGTGCGAGCGTTGCTCGGCGTCGCCCAGCGCGATCTCGACCGAGGGAATGCGCGGCCTGAGCTGAGCCAGCTCGTCCTGCGCGCTCTCGATGGCAGCCTTCAAATTTGCGGCATTTGCCGGTGCTTCCGAGCCAGAAACGACACTTCGGTAGTCGTCCGCGGCTTCTACCAGCTGGCCCAGTGCAGCGCGCGAGCGCGCCAGGTACAAGCGCACGGTCAGGCTGGGCGCGCTGATCGACGCGCGCTTGAACAGCGCGAGGGCTGCCGGGTAGTCGTGACGCTCGAAAGCGCTGAGGCCGCTCTGCACGAGGCCCTGATCGACCGCGCGAATGGCAACGTCATCGGGGGCTTGCGCATGTGCGCTGAGGGACCAATAGGAAATGACGAGTGCGAGCGCGGCGGAGCGAATCACTGTCTCACACGTAACGGGAATTCGTGCGTGCTGTGAAGGCTTTTCCGCAATACGCCGCAATCAACTGAGACCGCGGACTACGCACACTTACATGACCGTGCGATGCACACGTCGCGCACGAGTGATGCGAGCGCGGCACGGCGCCGTCCAAGCTCGGTTCAGTCTTGGAGTGTCGCTGTCGCTCACAGTGTGCACATACACCGCGCGCACACTGTGCACACACACCGCGCGCACGAGCACGCGCTGCAAGTGTGCGGATTCCGTCGAACCCCGCGCTCATCGCCGCGCGCCGCCTCGACGTCCGAAAGCACGCTCGAGTTGCGGCACGCGGCAAAACTTTGCTACGGCTTGACGATGGGCTTCGGAAAGGCTCCTGTCTGGCTTTGGCCGTTCGCACTGCCGATCGCAGTGCGTGGCTTCTACAATGGCTTGCGCCTGGCGAACCCGCCGCGCAAACCTCTGGCCCCTGACGCTCGGACACAGGCCAGCGCCTCGCTGGCGAATCTCGAGGATTTCGAGGTGACCACCTCGGACGGGATCGCGATCAGCGGTTGGTACGTGCCACCGAGAGATGGCCGCGTCGTGATCCTGGGTGTGGGCGGCTTCACGAACCGCACGCAGCTGATCCACGAAGCAAGTCTGCTCACCCGGCGCGGCTTGGGAATCGTGCTCTTCGATTGGCGAGGCACCGGAGGCAGCGGCGGCGAACGCTCCGACTGGGGGCGGCGCGAACAGCTCGACTTGACTGCGGTAATCGACTTCCTAGCGGCGCGACCCGAGGTGCGACGCATCGGCGCGTTCGGCTTCTCGATTGCTGGCAACGTCGTCGCCATGGTGGGTGCGCGCGACTCGCGCTTGGCAGCCGTGGCGTTGCACGGCGCCTGGACCACGAACGACGAGGAGTTCGCCTATAAAGGCGCGAAATACGGGGTACTGACGGCTGTCCCTGGGGTGTGGGCGTTTCGGCTGCGTGGGCTCGACTTGTCCGGCGTGCGCCCCATCGACGTGATCGGGCGCATTTCTCCGCGTCCGCTGCTGATCGTGACCGCCGATCAGGACTTTCACACTCCGCTCGAAATGACGCGCCGCCTACTGGCCGCCGCGGGAGAGCCCAAGCGGCTTTGGGTGGGCGTCGGCAACCAACACATCCCGTACCCGGACGACGGCTCGGTCAGCGCGTTGCGCGTCCAGATCGGGCAGCAACTGGTCGATTTCTTCGACGGCGCATTGCGCGAAGAGCAAACAGCCGAGCCCCGCCGCTACGGCTAGCTCGGCGTGCGACGCGCAGCGCCCGACGCGATCGCGGCCGAGACTGCGCTCAGCAGCTGCGGCACGTCGTAGGGCTTTTGCAGATAGGCGAAGAATTCCGGCGAGTCTTGAGTGATCGCTTCGACGCTGTAGCCGCTGCTGAGCAGGACGGGCACCGTGCTACCGGTCGCGCGCAAGCGACGCAACGCTTCGACTCCACTCATGTGCGGCATGGTCACGTCCATCAGCACGAGATCGATCTCGTGTCGGTGTCATTCGAATAGCCGCAATGCGTCAGCGCCGCTCGACGCCAGGATCACCCCGAAGCCTTTGGACGAGAGCGCCCGTCGCACGACGAGCTGCACGCCGCTGTCGTCGTCGACCACGAGCACCGTGCCGCGCGTGGGGGCGCTCGCCAAAACTTCCGTCGGCTTGGCCTCCTTCGCGGGCAGCAGTACGCGCACTCTCGTACCGACCCCTTTCTGACTTTCGGTTCGAATCGCCCCGGCGTGGCTGCGCACGATGCCGAGCACCGCGGCCATGCCGAGGCCGCGCCCCTTGAATTTCGTGGTGAAGAAAGGGTCGAACATTCGGCGACGCGTCTCGTCATCCATCCCCACGCCTTCGTCTGTCACCTCCAGCGACACGAAGCGACCCGGAGTCGCGGCATGATTGGGATAGTCCTCCAGCTCTGGCGCAGAGACCTGCACTTGCTCGACGGCGATCACGATGCGCCCAGTGCGCTCGGCCATCGATTCAGCCGCGTTGGTGATCAGGTTCATGATCACCTGGCGGATTTGCGCAGGATCCGCCTCGATCGGACGGAGCCCTTCCTGCACCTGGTAGTGGAGTGCGACGGTCGTCGGAATCGTCGCGCGCAGTAGGCCGGCCATTTCGCGCGCGGCCTCGGGCAGATCGAGCGCCTGCAGCTTGAACTTGCCTTGTCCAGAATAGTCCAGCATCTGGCGGGTCAGCTCGGCAGCGCGCCGCGCCCCGAGCTCGATCTCCGCCAAGAGCGGCGCGACCGTCGGGTCGGCGCTGACCAGGTTCTTGGCGAGCGACGCGTTGCCCAAGATCGTCACTAGCAGATTGTTGAAGTCGTGCGCGATGCCGCCCGCGAGCACGCCCAGGCTCTCGAGCTTCTGGGTGTGCATCAGCTTGTCCTCCAAACGCTTGCGTTCGGTGATGTCGATGAAGGTGGCAATCGCGCCGTTGACCTCCTGGGTCGCCGGATCGCGCGTCGGCACCGCGCGGAACACCGCCCAGGACTGCTCGGAGTTCGGCTTCGTGATGCCCAGGGTGAGCGCCGGTTGTGCTTGTCCGGTCAGCATCGCTTTGGCGACTGGGTAGTCTTGCACCCCGGCCTCGGTGCCATCTTCGAAGATCGTCACCGCTGCGAAATCACTGATGTAGCGGCTCGACAGCTGGTCGTAGCTGAGCCCGAGAATGCGCAGGGCTTCGCCGTTGGCGCGCACGATCGAGCCGTCCTTGCGAACGTGCACCACGCCGCCCGGCAGCGCTTCGATCAGACGCTCGTTCAGCTCCTGGCTGGCGCTCAGAGCCGCTTCGGCGAGCCTGCGCTCTTCGATGTCGCGCTGCAGGCGCTCGTTGATCTCGAGCAACTCCTGCGCGCGCTGCTGGGCGCTGCGCTCGAGCTCGAGGTTCGCGCGTAAGAGCTGCTGATCGGTGCGCTTGGCGAAGAAGCGCTGAATCTCGTAGCGTGCGATGTTCGGAGCGAGCTCGGGGTGCTGCTGCATGTAGCGCTGGATGTGTCCCTCGACCCGATGCGGCGGTGCCATGATGAAGCGGCACGCATCGTCACCCTTGGCGCGACACAAGATCTCGACCGCGGCCAGTTGCTGACCAAACGCATGCTCACACCACCCGGACGAGTACCCGGAGTTCATCACGCACACGGGCGCGTCGGTCTTGCGGCCTGCCGCGAGCCACGAGTCGGACTCGAACGAATAGGGATGATCGTAGAGCAGGTAGTAGTCGTCGTCGGGCGTCGGGCTGCTGTCTGCGGAAATGTCGACGAATGCCCAGCCCGCGTGGGCGAAGTGCACGGGACCGGCCGAGACGCCCGCCAGCGGATCGGTGACGCCCATGCGCTGCATGAAGTCTTTGCCGTCGGCCATGCCCATGGCGTGCGCAATGTCGAAGAGTAGGCCGTGCGCCACGGCGTGCGCCTCTTCCTCGGCGCCATAGATGCGCCGTACCATGTCGTAGAACTCGACCGACATCGACGCCGCGCGCACCAAAACGTAACGCTGACCGCAGATCTCGAGCGAGCCGCGCTCCGGATCCGCGCGCTGCTGGGCGAAGTAGCGCGAGACGTACTCTTGCGCTTGCTCGAACAACGGCTCGAATTTCTCGGGGACGCGGACTGTCTTCAGCATTGAGCTCGCCTGAACCGACCAGACTAGTGCATCGGCACCCTGAACGAACGCGGCTCCTCTCACGCCTTGGAAAAGGTCCTTACTTTGTGGCGACGAGCCCCACGACGGACCGCACGGGGCAGTTTGGGACTGGCGCACGGTGTACGGCCCGGGCCTCGGCAACGATCCTCGGCTCTCACCCTCGAGGTAGAATTTCCGGGATCGGTTCCATATAGGCCCGAATGTTCGAGGGTGAACCGGCGAGCATTCGAAAAATTAGTCGGGACACACTGGCGCGTGGCTTGGCCATGCTACTTTTCACCGCGATGACCGAGCACCTCCGCTTGTTGCGCGCCCAGGGTCGTCTGGAGCGCCGCATGTTCCTCAAGGCTTTGGCGTTGGGCTTCGCCCTGCCCGCCGCCGCGCGCCTCGCGCGCACTGCCAGCGCTGCACCGAGCAGCGCACCCAAGCGCTTCTTCCTGATGTACATCCCGCATGGGGTTCCGATCGAGCACTACAACCCGCAGGTCTCGGACAGCGACCGCACGAGCTTCGCGCTCGACAAGACCAACCTGAGCATTCTCGGGTCGCTCCAGAAGTACAACTCGTCCGTGAACGTGTACCAGGGCTTCAAGTACCTGGGCGGCACGACCCACTCGAGCTCGCTCACGTGCCTGTCCGGCCTCGCCGGGGCGCCCGACAACACTTCGCCCCGCACCACGCTCGAGCACGTCATCGCGCACAGCTTGGGCGTCAAACCGCTCGTGCTCGGCGCCTGCGCACATCAGTCGACGAACTTCGACGACAACGGCAAGCTGTTTTGGGACGGCACCGCGGTCGAACCACAGAAGAGCCCTGCCGCAGCCGCCGACGCACTGTTCGGCGGCGCCGCGGCCACGCCAGGCACTGATTCCGAGGCCGAGCTTCGCAATTCTCTGTTGTCTTTGACGGCAACCGAGATCCAGGCCCTGCAAGGCACGCTCGGCAATTTGACGAACGAGAAGACCAAGCTCCAGCGCCACCTCGAAGCGATTCAAGCCGTGCAAAACGGAAGCAGCAGCAGCGGCCAGACCAGCTGTACGGGTGCCCCCAGCCTGCCGACCGTCGACATGGTGCGCGCGGCCAGCGCCGGCCAAGTCATCGACTCCAGTGGCGGCAACGACTACTTCTATCAAGAATCGAACTTCCGACTGATCTTCCAGGCGCAGCTCGAGCTGATTGCCCAAGCCTTGGTTTGCAACGCCGCGCAGGTCGCCGCGCTCATGCCCATGTACCCCACGTGCGATTTCAAGTTCGACTTCACCAAGGTCGACAGCACCTCGATGACGCAGGCCTGGGCGCATCACTCCGACCTTTCGCATACGGGGTTCCAAGCTGCCGCCGGGGCTCAGTACAACTCGCCGCTCTCGGTGAACAACTTGAATCCGACCACGCGCGCGGCGTTCGCCAACGCCCAAAAATGGTTCATCGATCAGCTCGACCAGCACGTATTGCAGGTCCTGGCCAACACCGATGACCCAGCGGCACCCGGCAGCAAGGTGCTCGACAACACGCTCGTCTACCTAATGAGCGAGATTGGAGACGGCCAAGGGCACACCACGGCGAGCCTGATCGAATACCCACAAGCTCCTTCCTATCTGCCACTCGTTTCGATCGGCAAAGCCGGCGGCGCGTTGAAGACGGGCCAAGTCGTGCGCTTCGA
>OUNO010004572.1_pt2 | contig 16858 bp, 13 predicted proteins | sample 1779811 | NCBI WGS metagenome assembly OUNO01 (sample SAMEA3914804, study PRJEB12502) | metagenome | biome: forest; material: soil | place: Canada | collected 2010-06-25 | depth 0.3 m | reverse complement strand
GCCAACCGGCTGCCCAACATCCAGCTCACCGCCAACGCCGGCAGCACCGCCCTGGCGATCGGCCAGCTGTTTGCGCCGGGGACCGGTTTCTGGAGCATCGGCGCGGGCCTGACGGCGCCGATCTTCGACGGCGGCGCCCTCCTGCACAAACAGCGTGGCGCGCGCGCGGCCTACGATGAGGCGGCCCAGCAGTACCGCAGCACGGTGCTCATGGCCTTCCGCAATGTCGCCGACACCCTGGCGGCGCTCGAGCAAGACGCGCAGGCCCTGAAGGCCGCAGCGGCGGCGGCCGACGCCGCCAGGACCACGCTCGACGGCGCCCAGCGTCAGTTGCGGGACGGCTACATCGGCGCTCCGGCGCTTCTCGCCGCCGAGCAGGCTTATCAGCAGACCCAAATCAACCTCGTGCAGGCCGAGGCCAACCGTTTCGCCGACACGGCGGCGCTGTTCCAGGCGCTTGGCGGCGGCTGGCGGGGCCGCGCAGATCTGGCCGGGACCGACCATGACAAATGAAGCTTTCCATCGGCGCGCGCCGGCCGCGCTGGCGCTCGCCTCCGTGGCGGCGCTCCTGCTCGCCGCCTGTTCCGGTAAGGATCGCCGCGCCGAGAGCGAACCTGCCGCTGGCGGCGTCACGTTGACGGCCGACCAGCGGCGGCACATCCAGATCTACACCATCCAACCGTCGACTTTCCGAAGGGCGATTGAGGCCGACGGCGTCGTCGATTTCGACAACGACCAAGCCACCGGCGTGCTGGCGCCCTTCGGCGGTCGGGTGACTCGGATCCTGGTCACCCTCGGCCAGCGAGTCGGCAAGGGTCAGGCCCTGGCGGTGGTCGACTCGGCGGACTTCTCCGCCGCGGTTGGCGCCTATCGGAAAGCGGCGGCGACCGCCGTCAACACCCGCCGCGCGGCCGATCGCGACAAGGACCTGCTGGCGCACCAGGGCGTCGCCCAACGCGAGGCGGAACAGGCCGAGACGGACGCGGCCAACGCCGAGGCCGACCGCAAGACGGCCCTGCAGGCGCTGAGCTCCATGAACGTCGGGGCGGGCGTCATCGGCGACATCGAGCGGGGGCGGAATCTCGCCTATGGCGACGGCGTCATCCGCGCGCCGATCACCGGCGTGGTGGTGGACCGGCCGATCACCCCGGGCCAGGTGCTGCAGGCGGGCACGACGCCCTGCTTTACCATCGCCAACCTGTCGCGCGTGTGGGTGATGGCCCAGGTGTTCGAAGGCGACCTGCCTTCGGTCCGGGTCGGCGAGCCGGCGCGGGTCCAGGCCGGCGGCGCGTCCTTCGCGGGACGGGTCGAAAACGTGGCGGCGCAGGTCGATCCGGCGACCGGCGCAGTGGCGACGCGCGTCGCCGTCGACAATCCAGAAGGTCTGCTGAAGAAGCAGATGTTCGTCAAAGTGGCCATCGAGGGCCGGCAGCCGAGCGTCGGCATCCTCGTCCCGGCCTCCGCCATCCTGCGCGACGACGAGAATCTGCCGTTCGTCTACGTCGCCCAGCCTGGCGGCGGGTTCGAGCGGCGACGGATCACCCAGGGTGCAAGGGTCGGGGGCGGCTACCAAGTCCTGGGCGGCCTCAAGGCCGGCGACCGCGTGATCGTCGACGGGGCCATCTTCGTCCAGTTCATGCAGGACCAATGAGCGAGCCGCCGCCGGAAACGCGGACCACGGCGCCGGTAATCAACCGGATTGTCGCCATCGCCCTGCGGCAGCGCCTGATCATCGGCCTGCTGACCGTGATCCTGATCGGCGCCGGCGTGCGCGCGCTCGTGCGCCTGCCTGTGGACGCCTATCCCGACCTGTCGCCGCCAATGGTGGAGATCATCACCCAGTGGCCCGGCCACGCGGCCGAGGAGGTGGAGAGGCTAATCACCGTCCCGGTCGAGAACGGGATGACCGGCATCCCCAAGGAGGTCACCCTCCGGTCGATCTCGCTCTACGGCCTGTCGGACGTAACCATCACCTTCCGGGACGGGACCAACAACGACTTCGCCCGCCAACAGGTGTTCAATCGGATCGCCGGCCTCAGCCTGCCCACCAACGTGACGCCTTCGGTTTCGCCGGAATCCTCGCCCTCGGGCCTGATCTACCGCTACGTGCTCGAGAGCGCCGACCGTTCGCCGATGGAGCTCAAGTCCTTCGAGAACTGGGTGGTCGAGAAGGCCTACCGGTCGGTCCCCGGCGTCGCCGACGATTCCGGCTTCGGCGGCGGCGAGATGCAGTACCAGGTGCTGCTCGACCCGACGAAGATCGCCGGAATCGGCCTTTCGGCGCCTCAGGTCGAGGCCGCGCTCACCGCCAACAACGCCAACGCCGGCGGCGGTTTCTATTCCCAGGGCGGCCAGTTCTATTACGTGCGCGGCGAGGGGCGCATCCAGACGCTCGAGGACATCGGCAAGATCGTCCTCGCCGTCCACAACGGCACGCCTGTCCTGGTGAAGGACGTCGGCCGGGTGCAGATCGGCATCGCCCCCCGGCTGGGCGAATTCGGCTACGAGAAGCAGGACGACGCCGTCGAAGGCGTCATCCTCATGCGCACCGGCGAGAAGACCCAGAACGTCCTGAAGGGCGTCGTGGCCAAGACAAGGGAGCTCAACGAACGGGTCCTGCCCAAGGACGTCCATATCCACGCGTTTTACGACCGCAGCGACCTGATCGCTCTGACCACCCAGGTGGTGACGGGGAACCTGCTGCGGGGGGTCCTGCTGGTTGTCGTGGTGTTGGTCTTCTTCCTCTACGACCTGCGCGCGGGGCTGATCGTCGCCGTCGTCATTCCGCTGGCGCTGTTGTTCGCCTTCGCCTGTCTGGACCTCCAGGGGGCGTCGGCGAACCTCCTGTCGATCGGCGCGATCGACTTCGGCATCCTGGTCGACGGCGCGGTGTTCATGGTCGAGAACATCTTCCGCCAGCTCGCCCTGCACAAGGAGCGTCCGCTGCCGGTCCTCCGCATCATCCGGGACGCGGCGGCGGAGGTGGATCGACCTCTGGTCTATGCGGTCGCCGTGATCATCGCCAGCTTCCTGCCAATCTACGTCCTGTCGGGCCCTTCAGGCACGCTGTTCAAGCCTATGGCGGACACCATGGTGTTCGCCCTGCTGGGATCGCTGATCCTGACCCTGACCCTGCTGCCGGTGCTGTGCGCCTGGTTCATGCGCAATGGCGTCGTCGAGCGGCGCAACCGCGCGCTCGGCGCCATCCAGAGGGCCTACGTGAAGGGCCTCGACTATTGCCTCGCCCGGCCCCGGAAGACCGTCCTGGCGTCGGCCCTCCTGCTGGCGGCCTCGCTCCTGTTGGTCCCGCGCATCGGCGCGGAGTTCATGCCCCACCTGGACGAAGGGGCGTTGTGGGTCAGGGCCACCATGCCCTACACCATCTCCTACGAGGAATCGGCCAAGGTCGCGCCCAAGGTGCGGGCGATCCTCGCCTCGTTCCCGCAGGTCACCACCGTGACCTCCGAGCTCGGCCGGCCCGACGACGGCACCGACTCGACCGGCTTCTTCAACGTCGAGTTCTACGTCGGCCTCAAGCCCTATGCGCAGTGGACCGGCCCCTACCGAACCAAGGCGGCGTTGACCCAGGCCATCGACGCCAGGCTGAAGGCCTTTCCCGGCATCGTCTTCAACTACACCCAGCCCGCCGAGGACGCCGTGGACGAGGCCGAGACCGGCCTCAAGAGCTCCCTGGCCGTGAAGGTATTCGGCCCCGACCTGCTCACGCTCCAGGCCAAGGCCAAGGAGATCAAGCGGGTGTTGCTGGGCGTGCGGGGCATCGACGACGTGACCCTGGTCAAGGAGCTTGGCCAGCCAAGCCTGACCGTCGCCATCGACCGCGACAAGATCGCCCGCTACGGCGTCAACGTCGCCGACGTCAACGCCCTGATCCAGACCGCCGTCGGCGGCGACGTGGCCACACAGGTGGTGCAGGGTGAGAAGCAGTTCGACCTCGTCGTCCGCCTGGAGCCGCAATACCGCGACACCGCCGAGACGATCGGCGACATCCCGGTGGCGACGCCGGGCGGCCAGAAGGTTCCGCTGAAGGAGCTGGCCGACATTAAGGTGACCAACGGCGCCTCGTTCATCTATCGCGAAGCCAACTCCCGCTACATCGGCGTGCAGTTCTCGGTGGTCGGCCGCGACCTCGCCGCCGCCGTTGGCGACGCCATCCGCGCGGTCGACCGCAAGGTCGGACTTCCTCAGGGATATCGGCTGAACTGGGGCGGCGAATACACCGACTACACGGCCTCAAACCAGCAGCTGGCGGTGATCCTGCCGCTGACCCTGGCCTTGATCTTTTTCCTGCTGTTCGCGCTCTACGGCAACTTCAAGTTCCCGCTGATCACCCTGGCCGGCGTCCTGCTGTCGGCGCCGGTGGGCGGGGTGCTGGCCCTGTGGATCACCGGCACGCCGTTCTCGGTGTCGTCGGGAATCGGCTTCCTGGCCCTGTTCGGCGTCTCGGTGCTGACCGCGGTGGTCTACATCTCCTACGTCAACGAGCTGCGGGCGAACGGCATTCCGTTGGCGGACGCCATACGGCAGGGGGCGATCCTGCGGCTGCGGCCGATCATGATGACGGCGCTGGTGGCCTCGCTGGGCCTGCTGCCGGCGGCGCTGGCCACCGGCGTCGGCACGGACTCGCAAAGACCGTTCGCCCTGGTCATCGTCGCCGGCCTCATCACCCGGCTGGTGATCAGCGTCTTCCTGACGCCGGTGCTCTACGCCCTCGTGGCGCGTCCCGACGACCGGCTGCAGGTGTGATCCGACCGGCTCAGGCTTTCCAGAGCGGCGACGAGGCCTTCATCCACCGCGTCAGGTGCCGCATCTCGGCGATAAGTCGCCCGCCGGCGTCGGTCAGCTCGGAGTCGACCCAGACGAACTCGGTCTTGTCGGTCACGCCGACGCACACCACCCGGCCAGTCTTCACATAGGCGGTGTTGGTGCGGATCGGCCCGTGCCGCAGCTGGATCTCGGTGGCGCCGAAGAAGCCCACCGCCGGCTGGGCGATCTGTCCGCGCGGGAAGTTGCGCATCAGCGCGCCGTACATCGACTGCGGGTCATGCACGATGCCATCCTCGCCGGGCTCGAACACGAAGTCGTCGATCCGCTTGAGCTCGGTCCCGGTCTTCACATCCGCGGCGATACGATTGGCGCCAGCAGGCGCCGGGTCCAGCGGCAGGCCGCGGATGTAATTGGGCGTGCGCGGCGATCCGACCGAGACCGTGCCCTTGCACACCGTCTTGCCGTCCGGCGTTTCCACCCAGGCCGGGAAGACCGCGTCCTCATCCCAGCAGCGCCCAGGAGGCGCCTTGATCACCGCGCGCACGTCCTCCAGGTGGCTGGTGGCGTAGGTGTAATACATGCTCACCGCACCGTTGATGAGCCAGCGGTCGCCGAACAGTTCGTCCAACAGCGGCCGGAAATGGTTCAGGTGCACGGTGCCGGGAATCGTGCCGCCGCGCATCCCGACCGAGCGCGCCACCGCGTCGCTGTGAATGGAATTCTCGGCGCCCTGCCACTTGTTCACCGGCTGCACCCAGGCGCCCAGACGAGGCTCCGCCGTCGCCGTTGCTGCATCCATCTCGTTCTCCCGTCTTCGCGTCGCTCCTGAGCAAGATGGTTCGAGACGGAATCGGCTCAAAGGTGAATCTTGCTCGTCGATTCAAACGTGTAGAGCCTGATTCAGACTTCGCATCTGTTCCGTGCAAAGCCATCAGTCTCTCGGCGACGTCAGGCCGGCGCCAGGACCCGTTCGCCCATCATCAGCTCGAAATTCTTCGAATAGAAGAGCTCGCGGTCGCCCTCGCCCAAGTCGCCGAAGGTGCGCTCGAAGCGGCCGATGGGGTCGTTGGTCCCCTCCGGGTGCGGGTAGTCGCTGGAGAACATGTAGTCGGCGCCAGAGTCCCTGATCAGGTAGCCGGCGTCCTCGCCCGGAAAGGGCGTGAACTTCACGTGCCGGCGGATGATTTCCGAGGGCTTGGCCGACAGAGCCTGCAGATAGGGGTCGGTGCGACCGAAGCTGCGCGCGCCCATGTCCATCTGGCGCAGGAACCCTGGCACCCAATAGGCCCCGTACTCGATCACACCGCCGCGCAGCTCGGGCAGGCGGTCGAAGAGGCCGTCATAGATCAGAGCCGCCAGGAACATCTCCGCCGAGTGGGGTAGCACCACATAGTCCTTGAACCGCAGGTTCTCGCCGCCGCCGTGCAGATCCGGCGCCCGCGGCTTGCCGAAGTTGGTGTAGGCCTGTGGCAGAACCCGCGAGCCGGCGCCGATGTGCAGCACGAAGGGCGTCCGCGTCTCCGCCAGCAGCGACCAGAACAGGTCGAGCTCCGGATGGCCCGGTGACTTGTCGCCAGCGGGGGTCGACGGGACCTGAATCGCCGAAACCCCGAGGCGGATAGCTTCTTGAGCCTCCTCGACCGCCCGGCCGGCATTGTCGAGCGGTACGTAGCCGACGCCGAGAAGCCGCGGGTCGGCGCAGAAATGCGCCATGGCCCGGTTGGCCGCTCGGGCGCCGGCATAGAGGGTATTCTCGTCGCTCGACGTCCGGAACGGGGCCAGGCCGAAGGTGGGAAAGACCAGCTGGCGGGAGAAGCCCAGTTCCTCGATGGCGGTGATCCGCTCGGCCGGATCGGCGGCGCCGTAGGCGAAGCGTCCCTTGGGGCCGGCGATCAGGCCTTCGAGCACCTTCTCCGGCGCAGGCTTGGCCGACGGAATGGCGGACGGATCGGTTGGGGCCGCGCGGCGCAGCAGCCGCTCCTTCATTCCCTCTTCGGCGAACGGGACCAGCCAGTCGACCGGCTCCATCACATGGCTATCGGCGTCGTGGATCATCCGTCCCTGGGCGTAGGTCATTTTTGGGGCTCCGTCGGCTTGTCCTTCGTTGAGTATTATAGCGGCGTCCGAGCCACTCCTGCCGTGGATCGAGCCAACGCGTTACGATCCCATACTGAGGCAGTTTCCCAACTACGGCGAGCTCTGGGATCGAGGCTGAGTGGCATTTCCGAATGCGTTCATCCTCTGGACAAATGCGCCGCCAGCTTCTCCGGATCGCCGTCGAACAGGCGGTCTATGAGCGCCTCGACCTCCCCCGCGACGTAGGTCTCGCGGGTGATCAAGGGATGGTAGAGCAGACGACCATCGTCTCGCTGCGAGCGGACCGCCTTTCTCTGCATCAGCCGCCCAAGCAGAGTCTTGATGGTGGCGTCGCCCCAGTCCCGCCTGGCCTTCACAACCTCGACGAGCCTCGCCGGCGTGAGCGGTCCGTACCGCCAGAGTGCGGCGAGCACCTCGCTCTCGGCCTCGGTGACGTGGATGGGAGACGACACGACTCAGGCGCCTAGCACCTGCCGGTCGATACGCGACTCCACCGCCCAGTGGGCGACCACCGCAATGGCTCCGGCCAGGAAGCCCAGGCCGACCATCAGAAAGGATTCGGCGATGCCCGGCGCCAGCATCTTCGGCGTTACTTCGATGGGAACGCTGGCGACGGCGAGCGTCATGTTCAGGCCGGAGTCACAGGCGCCCAGAATTCCGATGACCGGCGCGCCGAGCCGCAGTCCAGATAGGAAGGCGGAGCCCCCCGAAAGGCGCTTTCCGCCCCCCAGCTTCAGCGCCAGAACCGCCAGCGCCGCAACCATGGCTACCACGAGAATGACCATTACGAACTTCTGCAGCGGCCCAGCGAACTCGAAGACGGTGAGCGGCGTCAAGTGCGCGACGACGGCATGGGCTTGGGGCGGCACGGCGACCTCCTGAGATTACGTCTGTAGATTAATAAAGCTACGAGCGTAATATCATGTCAAGCCGTGTGTGACGGCTCGTCGCCGACATTCCGCTTTGTCGCCCTGGAGCGGCCTCGCTCTATAGTCGGCTTCACCCTTCGGGAGCCCGCCGCCATGCAAACCGTCCGTCTCGGCCGCACCAACGCCCAGGTCAGCGTCGCCGGATTGGGCTGCGGCGGCCATAGCCGCCTCGGCATGGCCCGAGGCGCGGATGTGGACCACGCCGCGGGTGTCGTCCGCCGCGCCCTCGACCTGGGCGTCAACCTCATCGACACCGCCCCAGCCTACGGCACCGAGGAGGCGGTGGGCCAGGGGATCTCCGGGCGTCGTGACCAGGTGTTCCTGTCAACCAAAGTCAGCCCCCGCAGCGGCGGCGCGCTGGTCACAGCCGCCGAACTGACCGAGAGCCTCGAGCGCTCCCTGCGCCGGCTGGGAACCGATCACGTGGACGTCTTGCACCTGCACGGCGTGCAGCCAAGCCTGTACGACCACTGCGCTCAGGTGCTGGCCCCCGAGATGAAGCGCCAGCAGGCGGCAGGCAAGCTCAGATTTCTCGGGATCACCGAACAGTTCGGCGGTGACACCGGCCACGCTATGCTGCCCCGCGCGCTCGCCGACGACCATTTCGACGTGATCATGGTCGGCTTCAACCTGGTCAATCCTTCGGCCCGCGAGCGGGTGTTCCCCCTAGCCCGGGCGCACGAAGCGGGGACGCTGATCATGTTCGCCGTGCGCCGTCAGCTCAGCGATCCGGCCGCCCTACGCGAGGCTGTGGCAGGGCTGATCGCGCGCGGCGAGGTGGATGGCGGCCAGGTCGACGCCTCCGACCCGTTGGGGTTTCTACGGGACCACGCGGGGACCGGCTCGGTAGTCGAGGCCGCCTACCGGTTCTGCCGGCACGAGCCGGGCGCGCAGGTGATCCTTACCGGCACAGGCAATTTCGCCCATCTGGAAGCCAACCTCGCCGCCATCCAGGCCCCGTCGCTGCCGCCGGATGCGCTGGAGCGGCTGACGCGCGTGTTCGGCAAGGTGGACAGCGTTTCGGGGAACTAGAGATCCTTCGAAGGCCGTCATCGAGGCGACGGCCTGAACTCCCGGATGTCCCCGAAGAGCACCAGATCCCAGGATAATGTCGGCTTGCGTGAAAGCGCCCCACGCACCCAAGGTGCGGGTATGCAGTCGACGTATCTCTTTAGGATTGGCGTGGCTGGTATGGTGGGTCCCGTCGTCAGGCGAATTGGATGAGTTTACCCGTCATCGACATGGCGCCTCTCTTCGCAGGCAGCCCCTGGGCCGGCGACGGCGTCGCGGCGGAGATCGCGCGGGCCTGTGCGGACGACGGATTCTTCTATGTCGTCGGCCACGGCGTCAGGGCCTCGACCCTGGCGCGGCTCGAGGGTGAGGCGCGCGCCCTGTTCGCCCTGCCCCCAGCGCAGAAGGAAGCCGTCTCGATGGCGCGGGGCGGCGCGGCCTGGCGCGGCTGGTTTCCATTCCGGGGGGAACTGACCTCGGCGCGCCCCGACGACAAGGAAGGCTTCTATTTCGGCGAGGAACTGGGTCCGGACGATCCGCGCGTCAGGGCGGGGTGGCCCCTTCACGGCGCCAATCTTTGGCCGGGCGCCGCGCCTGGATTGCGGCCCGCGGTGAACGCGTTCATGGCCGAGGCGCAGACCGCCGCCGCCGCCCTGATGCGCGGCGTTTCCCTCGCGCTCGGTCTGGCTCCCGACCATTTCGCCACGGCCTATCTTCAGCATCCGACCCTGCTCTTCCGGATATTCACCTATCCGCCGACCGCGCCGGAAGCCTGGGGCGTCGGCGAACACACCGACTACGGGCTCCTGACCCTGCTGGCGCAGGACGACGCCGGCGGTCTCGAGGTGAAGGCGAGGTCGGGCTGGGTGGACGTCCCGCCGCTGGCCGGCGCCTTGGTCTGCAACATCGGCGACATGCTCGAGCGGCTTACGGGCGGCCGGTTCGTGTCCACGCCGCACCGCGTCGTCAACCGCAGCGGCCGCGATCGGCTGTCTTTCCCCTTCTTCTACGATCCGGACTTTTCGGCGGCCATGACCCCCATCCCGGGCGCCTATCCATCCGGGCCGGACCGGCCCAGATGGGACGGCGCGAACGTGCACGCCTTCTCAGGGACCTATGGCGAATATCTGCTGGCCAAGGTCGGCAAGGTCTTCCCGGACCTGAAGGCTTCCTAGGCGCGGGCCTCAAGCACCATGTTGAACGGACCCTCGGTCGCCCGGCGGACTCGGGTGAACCCGCCCTCTCGAATGACCTCGGTGAGCTTTGCCTCGCCTGCCTGGGCGCCCAGGCCTTCCCCGACTTCCTGGTCCAGCGAAGTGGGGACGCAGATCATGGTCGAGGCATTGTAGTAGAGCCTTCCGACCGGATTGAGATTGTCCGCGGGGCTGTCGCCGGCGATAGGTTCGACAATCATCCAGGCGCCGTCGTCCTTGAGGATCCGCCGCATTTGCCGCGCGCAGCCTCTGGGATCGCCCATGTCGTGCAGGCAGTCGAAGTGGGTTACGAGATCGAAGCCGGTGTCTTCGATCTCCTTGGCGTTCGCCGCCACAAAGGTGACGCGGTCGGTCAGACCATGCGACTGGGCGTGCCGCCTCGCCTCTTCCACCGACGGCTCATGGAAGTCGTAGCCAACGAAGCGACTGTTCGGAAATGCGTCGGCCATGAGCAGGGTCGAGAAGCCGACACCACAACCGACGTCCGCGACCTTTGCGCCGGACTTCAATTTGTCCTCCATGCCGTCCAGCGCAGGCAGCCAATTCTGGACGATGTTGTTAACATAGCCCGGTCTGAAGAAAGCCCCTGTCGCGCAGAACAGGCATCCGGCGGAGTCGCCCCAACGCACGCCGGCGCCGGTCCGGAAGGAATTCTCGACCTTGGGCTCGCCCTCGATCATGGCCGCCACAATGTCGAATGCCCCGGCCAGATAGACGGGACTGTCCTTCACGGCGAACACCATGGCCTGTTCGGGCGACAGGCTGAACGCCTCCGCGGCCGGGTCGTAGCTGACAAAGCCGTTGGCCGCCTGGGCGAGCGCCCACTCGCGAACGTAGCGCTCAGTCAGTCCGCCGGCGCGTTTGGCCAGTTCGGCGGCGGTTGCAGGGCCACCCTGATGCAGGGCGTCGAACAGACCCAGCCGAAAGCCCAGGCGGGCGGTGGGCACGCTGAACGCCCCGCCCAGGTCTCCGAGCATCTTGCCGACAAATTCATGCAGTTTGTTTTCGTCGAGCTGCGCCATTTGGCGTCCTCCCAGTCGATCGACAGCGGCCAATTTCCGGCAAATGTTTCCCGGGCGCAATAGTCCACCAGCCGAGTAGAGACACCCGACTAGCCGACCCACCCCCACGCTTGGTCGCCAGAGGGAAGTCCTCGCACCCCTCTACCCCTTCGGGGTCCCTCCCCTACGCCACGGGAGGAGAACGTTAGCGCAGGCCCTCTCTCCCCTTTGGGGGGAGTTCGGCCGAAGGCCGGGAGGGGGGGCAGGATCTCAATGCGCCGCGTCCCAGTTGGCGGCGGCGCGGGCCTCGACCTTCAGGGGCACGGTGAACACCACCGCCGGCAAGGCGGCATGCTCCATGACCTGGCAAGCCACTCGGCAGACCGCGTCGGCCTCGTCCTCGCGGGCCTCGAACACCAGTTCGTCGTGCACCTGGAGCAGCATGCGGGCGGAGAGCCCCGCCACAGCTAGGGCGCCGGGCATGCGGATCATCGCTCGACGCATGACGTCGGCGGCCGCGCCCTGGATCGGGGCGTTGATCGCGGCCCGCTCGGCGAACTGGCGCTCGGCCACCGACTTGGAGCGGATCATGGGGATATTGACCTTGCGCCCGAACACGGTGGTGACGAAGCCGTGCTCGCGCACCCGGGCGCGGGCGGCGTCCATATAGGCGCGGATGCCGGGGAAGCGCTCGAAATAGGTGCGGATATAGGCTCCGGCCTCGTCCTGGGGGATGCCGAGCTGGTTGGCGAGGCCGAAAGCCGAGATGCCGTAGACGATGCCGAAATTGATCGCCTTGGCCCGCCGCCGGGTCTCGCCCGGCATGCCCTCGATGGGGACGCCGAACATCTCCGAGGCGGTCATGGCGTGGATGTCGAGCCCTTCATGGAACGCCCGCTTGAGCTGGGGAATGTCGCCGATGTGGGCGAGCAACCGCAACTCGATCTGGCTGTAGTCGGCGCTGACCAGAAGATGGCCCGGCTCGGCAATGAAGGCGGCGCGGATCTTGCGCCCCTCCTCGGTGCGGATGGGGATGTTCTGTAGATTGGGATCCATTGACGACAGCCGCCCGGTAGTCGTCGACGCCAGCGCGAAGGAGGTGTGCACCCTCTGGGTGCGGTCGCTGACCGCCAGCGCCAGGGCGTCGGTGTAGGTGCCCTTGAGCTTGGCCAGCTGGCGCCAATCCAGCAGGACTCTTGGCAGGGCGTGGCCCTGGGCGGCGAGATCCTCGAGCACGCCGGCGTCGGTGCTCCATACGCCGGTGGCGGTCTTCTTGCCGCCGGCGTGGCCCAGTTCGCTGAACAGAACGTCGCCGATCTGTTTGGGGCTGCCGAGGTTGAACGGCCGGCCGGCCAGCGCCTGGGCCTGGGCCTCCAGGTCGGCCATGCGCAGAGAGAACTCGTGCGACAGCCGGCGCATCAGGTCCGGGTCGACGCGCACGCCGGCGCACTCCATGTCCGCCAGAACCTGGGGCATGGGTCGTTCCAGGGTCTCGTAGACCGTGAGCAGGCCCTCGCGCGGCAGGCGCGGACGCAGCTTGTGATAGAGGCGTAGGGTGACGTCGGCGTCCTCGGCGGCGTAGCAGGTGGCAGCGGCCAGCTCGATACGCCGGAAGCTCTTCTGCGCCTTTCCGGTCCCGGTCAGCTGCTTGAGGCTCATGCGCTGGTGGCCAAGCCACAGGGACGAGAGCTCGTCCAGGCCGTGGCCGTGCAGGCCGGCCTCCAGCGCATAGGACATCAGCATGGTGTCATCGATCGGGGCCACCCGCACGCCGTACCGGGACAACACGGCCAGGTCATATTTGGCGTTGTGCGAAACCTTGAGGATGGTCGGATCCTCAAGCACGGGCTTGAGATGGGCGATGGCCTCGGCGAGCGGGATCTGGGCCAGTTCCTCACCCAGGCTCAGGCCCTCAGCCTCCTCGTGCCCAAAAGGAATGTAACAGGCTTCTCCCACCGCGACGGCGAGGGAGACCCCCACCAGGTCGGCATTGGCCGAGGACACGGAGTCGGTCTCGGCGTCGAAGGCGACCATGCCTGCGTCGCGGGCGCGGGCGATCCAGGCGTCGAGGGCGGCCAGGTCGCGCACGCAGGCGTAGTCGTTGAGGTCGATGGGCCCGGTCGGGGCTTCCGCGGCGGGGCCCCGGGGCGTCGCGCCGGCATCGCCCAGGCGCCGCGCCAGGGAGCGAAACTCCATCGTCTCCAGAAAGCCGGCCAGGATCTCCGGATCGGGCAGGGATACGGCCAGATCGTCCAGGGGCGCTGGGAGAGGCGTTTCGCAGTCCAGGGTCACCAGCTGGCGTGACAGGCGGATCTGATCGGCGAAGTCGATCAGGGTCTGGCGGCGCTTGTCCTGCTTGATCTCGCCGGCGCGGGCCAGGACGCTGTCGAGGTCGCCGTATTCGTTGATCAGGGCCGCGGCGGTCTTGATCCCGATGCCCGGGGCGCCGGGGATGTTGTCCACCGAATCGCCGCATAGGGCCTGGACGTCGATCACCTTTTCCGGCGGGACACCGAACTTCTCGATCACCTCGGCCCGGCCCAGGCGCAGGTTCTTCATGGTGTCGAGCATGCTGACCCGGTCGCCGACCAGCTGCATCAGGTCCTTGTCGGAGGAGACGATCACCACCTCACCACCCAGGTCGCGGGCCTGGCAGCAATAGGCGGCGATGATGTCGTCGGCTTCGTAGCCGGGGACCTCCAGGCAAGACACCCCGAACGCCCGGGTCGCCTCGCGCACCAGAGCGAACTGCGGCACAAGGTCCTCGGGCGGCGGCGGCCGATGCGCCTTATAGTCGGCGTAGAGTCGGTTGCGGAACGTGCTTTCCGAATGGTCGAACACTACCGCCAGATGAGTCGGAGCGTCGGGAGACGCCTTCATATCGAGCAGCAGCTTCCACAGCATGTTGCAGAAGCCCTGCACAGCGCCCACCGGCAGGCCGTCGGACTTGCGCGTCAGCGGTGGGAGCGCATGATAGGCGCGGAAGATGAATCCCGACCCGTCCACCAGATAGAGACGAATGGTGGGCCCATCTTCGGTGAGCGGACGGGGCGTATCGACGGGGGCGGTTTCGGCGAGCGTTTCGGACATGGGGAGGCCAAGATAGGGCGCGCGAGGCGCAAGGTCACGCGCCGGCTGAGACTTGAGTAACCGTCGCTGGGGCTGGCGACGTATTGGGGTTAAAGGGGTGGCGAAATGTTCGCGGTGATGTTGGCTGTGGCGGCGCTGGCGGCGTCGACGCCCGACGCTGTTCAAGGGCCTGCGGTCAATGTGCTCGATGCGCCGGCAGAGGCGCCAAGGTTCGTCGAGCGTCCCTCCGCCTCGGACCTTGCCGCCGCCTATCCTCACGGCGCCGCTTCGGTGGGTATGGGCGGCAAGGCCTTGCTGCACTGTCAGATAAACCGAGCCGGTCACCTGGACGCCTGTCGGGTCGAGAGAGAGACGCCCGTGGGGGCCGGATTCGGCGGCGCCGCCCTCAGCATGGCCAAGTTCTTCCGTGTCGATCCCGAGAGCGAGGCGTCCTTGCGCGGCGACGTGGAGCTGCCGATCGGCTTCGCCACTGCGGTCGACGAAGACCAACTGGCCGTGGCCGGTCCGTGGCTGGCCGCGCCCAGCTTCGCCGATGTCGCGGCCGTCTATCCCGACATCGGCGGCGGCGTGGCCGGACAGGTGGTCATGCGCTGCGCGCTCGAGCGTGACGGGAGTCTGAAAGCCTGCAAGACCCTGTATCTGAAGCCCACTGACCGGGACTTCGACGCCGCCGCCCAGAAACTCACGCGCCTATTCCGCATGCAGGTCGTCCCCGAGCTGATGAAGAGCCACCAGCCGATGGTGGCCAATGTGGTGATGAGTCTGGCCGCGCCTTTCGGCGATGACGCCAAGGCCAAGCAAATCGCTGCGCCGGTCTGGCTGACCAGCCTCGATGCGGCCCTTCTGACGCGGCTCTACCCGCCGGCCGCCGCCCGGAAGGGCGTCCGCGCCGGCGTCGGGGCGGCCGACTGCACCGTGGGCGCCGACGGGTCGCTGACGGCGTGCCATGCCTTCGGCGCCGGCGACCCGCCGGGCCTTGGCTTCTCGGAGGCGGCGGCCGAGGCGGCGCCCTCGCTGCGCATGAGCCCGTGGACCGACGCCGGCGGGCCGGTCGACGGGGCCCTGGTGCGGGTCCCGATCCGCTTCAACCAGCCGACGGTGAGGTACGCCGGGCAGTGATTTGCGGCGCTAGCCGGGCGGGCGCGTCCTCGCGGGAGCGGCGTGCGCCACGCCATGGATGTGGTTGAAGCCGGGCGTCGGTGACGAACGGAAGTGGGCCATCTGACCGGGGCGGAAACCGCTGGTGGGCGAGGTCCTGTAATAGAAAGAGCCGGTCCTCCAGTACCCGTCGTAGATCGGGCCGTAATAACCGTCGTAGTAGGTGTCGTATTCCAGGTCGGCCGCCGGTCCATAATAGTCGGTGTCGTAACCGTACGCCGGAGCGTATTCCGGCCCATAGCCGGGGCCGTAGTAACCGGGGCCGTAGTAATCTTCGCAGCCGGCCAACAGCGCCGCGCCCGCGCAAGCAATGAGAATGTGTTGGAGTTTCATGGCGGTAGAACCTCCTTGGGCGATCACCCTCCTTGCCGGAATCAACGCTCAAGCCTGGGCAATGGATGCAGATGGCCAAGGGACTTCCCGATCCTCCCTGCGCAGCGGCTGCGCAGCGGGGGAGATTTGACGGGGCTAATGACCGCTTGAGCCCTCATAGACGCCCGGGGCCAGGCGTTCGTCTTCCGGCCGCTCGCCGGCCGTGTCGAGGACGAAGCGGCGATCGCAGTAGCCGCACTCGACGAAGCTGGCTTCGCCCATCTCCAGCCACACCCGGGGATGGCCGAGGGCCCCACCGACCCCATCGCAGGCCACGCGCCGGGTTTTGACCCTCACGATCTCCGGGACATTGGGATCGGGGGCCGCTCCAGTCACATCCGCGACCATGGTCAGGCTATCCAGTTGCGGGGGAGTTGGCGGCGGCTCATGCGAAGCCTAGGTAGAGCGCGCGTTCCGTCTCCGTCAACTCGCCCTGTCAACTCCCTCCCAACTGGCCCGTCCATGACCCTGCCTGATTACGCCGTCGAGGCGCGCGCCTTGACCAAGACCTATCCAGCCACCAAGACCACGCCCCTGGTGACGGCGCTGAAGGGCATCGACCTGACCATTCCGCGCGGGTCGATCTTCGGCCTGCTGGGTCCCAACGGAGCGGGGAAGTCGACGTTCATCAACATCCTCGCCGGCATGACCAAGAAGTCCGGCGGGCGGGTGGCGATCTGGGGGCGCGACATTGACGAGCGCCCGCGCGATGCGCGCGCCGCCATCGGGGTGGTGCCGCAGGAGATCGCCGCCGACCCGTTCTTCACCCCGCGCGAATCTATGGAGGTGCAGGCGGGCCTCTATGGCGTGCCCGCGCGCGAGCGGCGCACCCTGGAGATTCTCGCCGCCGTCGGCCTGGCCGACAAGGCCGACGCCTATGTGCGCCAGCTGTCGGGCGGCATGAAGCGGCGGCTGATGGTGGCCAAGGCCATGGTGCACAACCCGCCGGTGCTGATCCTGGATGAGCCCACCGCCGGGGTCGATGTGGAGCTGCGCCGCCAGCTGTGGGCCTATGTGGTCGAGCTGAACCGGCAAGGCGTCACCATCGTGCTGACCACCCACTACCTCGAGGAGGCCGAGGAGCTGTGCGACACCATCGCCATCGTCAACCACGGCCTGATGGTGGCGTGTGAGCCGACCACCCAGCTGCTCCGCCGGCTGGACAGCCGCACGGTGGTGGTGACGCCGGAGGCGCCGCTGG
>OUNO010003164.1_pt3 | contig 16859 bp, 16 predicted proteins | sample 1779811 | NCBI WGS metagenome assembly OUNO01 (sample SAMEA3914804, study PRJEB12502) | metagenome | biome: forest; material: soil | place: Canada | collected 2010-06-25 | depth 0.3 m | reverse complement strand
TCGAGCGCATCGTCACGCCGCTCGGTCGCCGCATCGATGAATCGAGCCCGCTGGTCGATGCGCGCCTCAAGGACGGCTCGCGCGTCAACGCCATCATTCGGCCGCTCGCGATCCGTGGCACCTGCATCACGATTCGTAAGTTCCCCAAAGATCGCATGACCATCGCTCGGCTGCTCGGCTTCGGCAGCTTGGACGAGCGGATGGCGCGCTTTCTCTGCCGCAGCGTGAAGGCACGCAAAAACATCATCGTTTCTGGCGGCACGGGCAGCGGCAAGACCACGCTGCTCAACGCGCTCTCGACCGAGATCTCCGACCACGAGCGCGTGGTCACGGTCGAAGACTCGGCCGAGCTGCAGCTGAGCCAGCCCCACGTCGTCTCGCTCGAGACGCGGCCGCCGAACATGGAAGGCAAGGGCGCCTACACGATTCGAGATCTGGTCAAGAACGCGCTCCGCATGCGCCCCGACCGAATCGTGGTCGGTGAGTGCCGCAGCGGAGAAGCCTTGGACATGCTGCAGGCGATGAACACGGGCCACGACGGCTCGCTGACCACGATCCACTCGAACTCGCCGACCGAGGCCGTGGGCCGCCTCGAGACGCTGTGTTTGATGGCCGGTCTGGATTTGCCGATCAAAGCCATTCGCGAGCAGATCGCGAGCAGCGTGAACTTGTTCGTGCAACAGAGCCGCTACCAAGACGGGAGCCGCCGCGTCAGCGAAGTGTCCGAGGTGTGCGGGATCGATTCCAAGGGCAACATCGTGCAGCGCTCGATCTTCAAGTTCGAGCAGACCGGGATCGACGCACAGGGCAAGGTCACCGGCTCGTTCAACGCCACGGGCTACCTGCCGAGCTACCTGAACGAACTGATCATGAAGGGCATGATCGCCGAAGGGGAGCCCTACCTATGATCGACACGATCGTCTTGCTCAAGGCGGGCTCACTCGGCACCGTGGCCGTGTGCTCGAGCGCGCTCACGTTGCGCTATGCCTATGCCCCCGATTCGCCGGTCCGCGTGCGCTGGCTGCGCTACACGCGGAAGCTCGATACTTCGCTGTCCATCTTGCAAGCCAAGATCGACGGCAAACGCATCGGTCGCCTGCAATTGGCGGCATTTCCGCTGGCACTGAGCTACGTCGTGTACAGCGGCATGCCGCCAGTGCGCGCCTGCATCCTGCTCGGTGCCATCCTGTTCTTTCCGAAGTGGTGGATTGGCCGAGCCATGGTCAAGCGCGCTGCACGCATCGAGACCGACGTGGTCGGCTTCTTGGTCGCGCTCGCCAACAGCCTCAAGGCCAGTCCGAGCTTGGGTAAGGCCGTCGCCCGTGTGGAACAAGTACTGAGCGGTCCGCTGCAGCTCGAGCTGGGCGTGGTCTCGCGCGACATTCGCCTCGGCGCCACGATCGATCAGGCGGTGCTGGCCTTGGGCGCGCGCGTGCGCAGCCCCTCGATGGACGCGGCGCTCACCGGCATCCTGATCGGGCGCCAAGTCGGCGGCAATTTGCCGGAGATTTTGGAGACCACGGCCGCGACGCTGCGCGACATGGAGCGCTTGAACGGCATCATTCGCGCGAAGACCGCCGAAGGCAAAGCGCAGATGTACGTGATCGCGCTGGCCCCGCCGCTCGTGTTCTACGGCTTCGACTCGCTCAATCACCACTACTTCGACCCTCTGACCAACAGCCCCGTCGGGGTGATGCTCCTGGTCGCCTCGGGAGTGATGTGGGTCGCCGCGGTCATCATGGCACGCAAGATCTTGCGGGTGGACATCTGACATGTCGGACGCATTCTGGTTTCGTTCCGGGTCGCTGGGTTGCTTGTTCCTGGCGATCGTGGTGATGGTGCTGCACCTCGGGGCGCGACAATCGCGCCCGATTCAAGAGCTCGGCTTGCGCGGTCTACGTCGCCGCCAAGCGTTGGCCACGCAGGACTTGTGGCGCTTGTTCGAGCCCGGTGTGCGCTGGCTGGCGACGGCCATCTCGCGCGCGGTCTCGGACGAGCGACGGCAAAAGCTCGACGCGCAGTTGGTGCGTGCCGGTGACCCACTCGGGCTCGAGCCCGAGGAGCTCGTGGTGCTCACGGTGATGTCGGGGCTCGCGGGAGTCGCCGCGGGCATCGTCTACGTCTTGTTCTGGCAAGGCACGCCGACTGCGATCGCGATCTTCGGACTGGCCGCCAGCATGTACCCCATCGTGCGCATCGACGCGATCGGCCAAGAGCGCTCGATCCGAATCCAACGCGGGTTGCCGCCGATGGTCGATTTGATGTGCCTCGGGCTCTCTGCCGGTTTGGATTTCCCTGCCTCGATTCGGCAAATTGTCGAGAAAACTGGCCAAAAGAGCGATGCGCTGATCGACGAGCTGTCTTTGGTTTTGAGCGAGCTGCAGCTCGGCAAGACGCGCCGCGAAGCGCTGGAGATGTTCGCCCGGCGCAATCCGCTCGACTCGGTGAAAGAGTTCGTCGGCTTCGTGGTGCAGTCGGAAGAAGAGGGCAACCCGCTGGCGCAGATCCTGAGCGTGCAAGCCAACGTGGCGCGCCAACGACGCGGCGTGCGCGCCGAAGAGATGGCGGGCAAGGCCACGTTGAAGATCATGGCGCCCATCGGCCTGGTGCTGATGTCCGTGTTGATCCTGATCGCCGCACCGCTCGTTTTACAACTCATGGGAAGCCTCGATGGACTTTGACAAGAGCCTCAAACTCACGATCAGCGAGCAAAACGGGCGGTCGTTCCAGGTCGTGGTCGAGTCCGGGTCGGCGTTGGTCGGCTCGGGTGGTCATTGCGACATTCGGCTCGGACCCGAGCTGGTGGCCGTCGAACAGCTGTATTTCGACATTCAGCCCGGCGGGGTGTTTGCCGAGGTGCGCACGAGCTCGCCGCAGGTCGTCGTCGACGGCGTGCCGTTCCAGCGCGGCCGCGTGCTCGAGGGGCGCCCGTTCCGCATCGGCAAGCTCGAGGTGTTGGTCGAGCTGGTCGACCGCGTGGGCGGCCGGAGCAAATCGAAAGAAGGCGTTCGCCCCGGGTTGCTCGTGGTCGCGGCCTTGGTGATCGGCCTGGGCATGTACTCGCTGCTCGCGCGGCGCGGCGGCTCCGAGGACACCGACTACAAGGACGCGCCCTCGCTGTTCGACACGCAGGCTGCCCAATGCCCGGTGCTGACCCCGAACGCCACCGAGGCCGCGGTCGAGACCTGGATGCGTGACGCCGCGGGTCGACACGAGCGCTCGTCCTTCAGCCCGCTCGACGGCGTGGAAGCGGTCGGCCTGTATCGGCGCGCCGCCGTGTGCTTGCGGCGCATCGATCGCTCACCGGAAGCCGATGAGCTCAGCGCACGGGCCGACAGCCTGGCGACTCGGCTGGAGAAGGATTTCCACGTCCATCGCGTGCGGCTGTACCGCGCGCTGAACGAGGGTGACGGCACCGCGGCGCGCCACGAGGTCGCGTTGCTGCGCGGCTACCTCGTGCAACGTGGCACGGAATTCGCTGGGTGGCTGGACTACCTCGACCGCAGGCTCGGCCTGCAAGGAAAAAAATAGATGGCCACCCTCGACTCGGTTCTTCTTCGCGTAGGCGCGGTGAGTTTGGCGTTGGCCCTTGCGGCCTGCGGCAGTGCTTCGAGCCAAGGGCTCGACGCGCGCGCGGCGCGCCCCGAGCCGACGGCCGCAGAGGAGCGCGCGGCGGCGGCAGAGCTGTATCGCCTAGGTAAGAAGCAAGCGCGGGCGGGGGATTCGCTGCGGGCCCAGGAATACTTCGCGACCGCCATCGATTCGGGCGGCGATCCGAACGTGATCCTGCCCGAGCTGATGCGCGCGGCGATCTCCGGCACTCGCTATCAGGCTGCAATTCGCTATTTCGAGGACTACGGGCCGCTCTTGAACCGCCGCAACCGCGCCGAGTTGGCAGTGGTTGCGGGGGTCCTGTACCTGGGTGTCGAGCAGCCCGATCGCGCCCGGAAGATGCTCGAAAGCGCGCTCGCGGTCGAGCCGAAGAACGCGCGCGCGCACTTCCTACTCGGCCAAATCCTGCGCGACGAATTCGCCGACTACGCCGCCTCCGATCTGCACTTCCGGGCCTACCTCGAGCTCGAGCCGAACGGCGAGAACGCGCTCTCGGCCCGCGCCGGCCTGCTCAAGAGCCCAGAGGAGAGTTTGGTCGTCAATCAGCCCACTCCCGTCCGTTTCGACTCGGCGCTGGGGCAGCCATGATCCCGCAAAAAATCTTCGAAGAGACGCTGCTCGAGTTCCTCGCGCCCGTGCGCCATTTCTTGGCAGATCCGAGCGTCTCCGAAGTCATGATCAACGGGCCGAATCAGGTCTTCATCGAACGCAGTGGCAAGCTCGAGCTGACCGACGCGAAGTTCCCGAGCGAAGCCAGCATGGTGGCGGCCCTGCGCAACGCGGCGCAGTTCGTGGGCAAGCACGTCGATGAGCTGAACCCGATCTTGGAGGGCCGCTTGCCCGACGGCTCGCGCCTGCAAGGCATGCTGCGGCCCATCGCGACGATGGGCCCGTACATCGCAATTCGCCGCTTTTTTCAGTCGAAATTGTCGCTCGATCACTTGGTGCAGAGCGGCTCACTGAGCCGGCTTGCCGCCGAGACCATCACGGTCATGGTGCAGAGCAAGCTGAACATGATGGTCGCGGGCGGCACGGGCACCGGCAAGACCTCGCTGCTCAACCTGCTCACCTCGTTCATCCCGCTCGGCGAGCGTGTGGGCGTGATCGAAGATTCGAAGGAAATTCAGGTGCAGCACCCGCACGTGTTCCAGCTCGAGTCGCGCAAGCCGGACGAAGAAGGACGAGGCGAAATCACGATTCGCGAGCTGTTTCGAGCCAGCCTGCGCATGCGTCCCGATCGCATCATCATCGGTGAAATCCGCGGCGGCGAGGCGCTCGACATCATCCAGGCCATGGTCAGCGGTCACGGCGGTTGCATGGGCACGCTGCATGCAAGCTACCCGCGCGACACCCTGACTCGCTTGGAGACCATGGCCATGATGAGCGACATCGAAATGCCACTCTTGGCCTTGCGTCTGCAGATCGCCTCGGGCGTGCAGAGCATCGTGCAAGTCGGCCGTGAGCCGAGCGGCCGCCGCGTCGTCACGCACATCAGCGAGGTGTTGGGCTACGACACCGAGTCTGGAAAGTACGAAATTGCCGACATTTTTCGGCGAAAATACAGCGCGGATCCAGAACAGCCGAGTGAGCTCGTGCCCACCGGCATCGCGCCGCGCTTCGAGGAAGCCGTGATCGAGCACGGCGGTCAATTGCCGGCCGCGCTCTGCGCCGCGATTGCCGCTCAGCAACGAGGGGAGCATGCAGCCTCTAGCCATTAAGTGCTACCTGCCGGGCCGGCGCACGCAGTACGCGCTGTACCCGAGCGAGGACATGAGCATCGAGCTCGGTGACGGCGCGGACTTGTGTCCGCGCGGCTTCGACGACGGCGTGCGCGTGCAGTTTCGGCTGATCGACGGGCAATGGTTCGTCGCGCCGCTGCTGGGCAAAGTGTGCGACCGCGATGGCGCCGTGATCGACGGCCAAACCGCGCTCACGTTGCCCGCCATGCTGCTGGCTGGCTCCGCCACGTTGGTGCTCGATTCGACCGTCGATCCGCGGGTGCCCGCGCGCGTGATACAGCTCACCGCGGACTCGGCGCGCAATCTGCGCGTCGCGCCCGGTCCGGCGCCGACGGCGCGGCTCAGCGCCGTGCCTCGCGGCACCATTCGAGCCCACGGCAGCGCCCAGCACGACGCTTGGGGCGGGGCGACGAGCGTCGCCGTCGCTCGCTCGGCGCAACCGCAGGTTGCTGCCTGGCAACCCGCGGTTGCAGTGGGAGCAGCCGGCGCGGCCCCCGAGCGCGCCCCGACGCTCGGCCCGCGGGTGCAACCGAGCGTGGTCGTGCAGCAAGCCGAGGAGCCGGCGATCCGCGAGCTGACCCAGACCCGCATCCTGGACATGTCCCAGCTCGGCGCGCAGCTTGCTCCGGCCGTATCCGAGCCCTCGATCGCGCCGCAGGGGTGTCTTTCCAAGCTCCGGGCCGAGCTGCGAGCGAACCCGCGGCAGTTGGCATACGCCGTGCTCTTCCTGGTGCTCGTGGCGACTCAAGTTGGCTTCAAGTGGCGTGCGCGAGCGGCCGCTGCTCGTGCCACGGCTGCGGCCGCGCAAGCGGCGCGCTCTGCCGCGCCTGCCGCGCCAAGCGTGCCCTCCCTCCAGGCGCCCGCTCCCCAGCGCCTCGCCGCCGAGCTGGCTCCGCTCGCCGCCGGCGAAGAAGCGAGCCCGCGTCGCGCGGGCGAGCTGTTCGCCCTCGGCGACTTTCCGAACGCCCTGCGCCAATACCGCGCGCTGGCCGATGGCCCTGAAGCCGATCCGGTATTCGGAGTGATCGCGCATTCGATCGAGCAGCGGCTGCGACACCCGCAAGAGAAAACGGTCAAACGATGAACTCAGCTCCCGAGCTCGGTCCCCGCACGCAACGCTTCCTGGACGACAATCGCGGCGCCGTCGCCGTGATGGGCATCATGATCGGCGCGGTGCTCGCCGCCGTGCTGTTCCACGTCATGAACTGCGGCTTCGGCATCCTCTGGCGCGAGCACGCGCAGGACGCGGCCGACGCGACCGCTTACGAGGCCGCAGTGTGGAACGCGCGGGGCATGAATCTAGTCGTGGCGCTGAACATCATGATCGCGCTGGTGATGGCGGTGCTGATCTGTTGGCGCATCATCATCATCTTCACCATCGTGGCGACGGCGCTGTGCGCGATCGCCTGCGCGGTCCCCGGAGGCGAAGAATTGTGCGGCTACGTGCCTTCCCTGGGCCGGGCCGTCGGTGAAGAGTTCAAGCAGGACAGCAAGGTGTCGGGCCGCGTGTACCAGGTGATCAAGCTGCTGCATGACGGTCAAAAGGTGATCGCCGCGGCCACGCCGATCATGGGCACATTGGCGTCGATCGACGAGGCCAACAAGCATCAAGCCAAGTTCGGTATCGGCTTCGGCACGTACTTGCTGCCGGTCGTGAACCTGCCCAGCGGCAAGGCGCCCAACAAGAGCTGCGCCAACAGCAAGCTGAAGAAAGGCACCACCAGCGCCGGCGCTTGGGGCGATCAGCTGGGCAAGCCCGTGAGCCTCCCCGTTTCCGACAAAGACGACGTGAACACGCTGTGCGGTGAGGCAGGCGTCGAGATCGGCAATCTGATCTTCGGCATCGCCGGCAACGTGCTGAAGAAGATCGGCATCGATCTCCACATCGGCAGCAGCCCGAACAACGATTTCGGCAAAATCTTCAATCAGATCTTCAGCGCACCCGGCGCCGCGCAGGTCTTCTGCGGGGACTGGGACGACATCATCGATAGCGCGGTCGACCAAACGAAGTGCGACAACGCCACCGACAAGAAGAAGTGCGAGCAAGCGCAGTCCGACACCAAGAGCGATTCGAAGAGCAAAAAGAGCACGAAGATGGACAAGAACGCGCTGCATTGGGCCGATATCTGGAGCCCAGCCGTGAACGGCAGCCTGTTCACGCAGAGCTGGAGCTTCGTCATGACCGATCGCAGCATCTACAAGCAGCTCGACGCGGGCGTCGGCATCGCCAACTTCGTGCCTGGTGGCACCACCAACCCGTCGATTGGTTACGACATCGACGATACGGGCATCACCAACGCCGAAGCCGAGATGTTCTTCGACTGCAGCGGTCAGTGGTCCGATGGCGGCTCGCCGGTGTGGAAGGTGGGCGGCGACGGCTGCATGGGTCGCGCCCCCTGGTCGATGGCCTGGCGTGCCCGCCTGCGCCGCGTCCACGATCCGGTGGATTTCGTGGTCGATGCGTTGAGCACGACGCTGACCGGAGCGCTGTACGGCGCGCTCGACTCGGGCTTCGTCGGCTCGGTCGCCCAGAAATTCGGGCCGGTGCGCGACGCGCTCGGCCACCAAGCGGGTCGCCTGATTCAGCCGCGCATCACGGCGCAGCTCCAAACCGAGCGCAACAAGCTGCGCAAAGAGCTGGTACCGCAAATCGCAGGCCAGCTGCCGATCCGCAGCGCCGGCGCTTGGGTCGACGACGAATACAACGCTGGCACTCAACAACTGATCCACTGAGCAATCACATGGCGCTCTCAACGATCTCGATACGGCCCGCGCGCCGCCGCAGCCGTCAACGTGGCGGCGTCGCCGTCGAAGCGATGATCGTCGTCGTAATGATGACGGGCATCGTGATGGGCACCTGGTACACGCGCTTGGTCTTCTCCGGGAAGCTGCTCACGCTCACGGCGAGCCGCGCGGACGCCTGGCGCGACGCACTGAAGGGCTGTGACTCCAGCGGCTCGCTGGGCGACGTCTACAAGCACCTGCATGAAGAGAGCAAAGATACGTCTCAATCGGTGTGCCAAGATCCGAACGATTGCTCGACCGGCAACGGCAACGTCGATGGCCTCAGCAACGACGGCTCGACCAAGCCCTCCTGGTTCCCCGATTCGAACGGCAATAGCAGCACCAAATCGCTCAGCGTGGCCGTCGACGCGATGTACGCCACGACGCTGAACACCACGACCGAGTTCGCCTGCAACCCGAAGCCGCATGACGAGCTCGATCTCGGCGGTGGCATGTCGGATGCAATCAATCAGATCCTGAAGATCCCCGATGAAGAAGTGCAGTCCAGCCAGGTTGCCAAACGCTGCATGCAACAGTACGTGCTCGGCCAACCCTGGCACGAAAAGTCATGCGACGATTTCGCGTTCAACGGCTGTCAGAACGCGCACGTGGCTTGTCCCGACCCGCTGCACACCTGGGCGCAGCGCTGGGACATCGACTTGAACAAGAACCTACCCTGAGCCGTGCGCTCGGTCGTGAAAGGTATCCGCACATGAAGAGCAATTACTTTCGTAGCATGCTGGCTCGGCCCTGGGTGCGCGCGCAGCTGTGCGCGTCCGTCATGGGCAGCGTCTTGCTCGCGGGCGGCGGCGCTTACGCGGCGCACCGCGCCCGCTCCTCCGCCGTCCAGCTCGGCTCCGAGATCCTGACCAACGTGGCGCCCATGAAGGGCGCCGATTCGATCGCGTTCAATGGCGCGCACTTCTACTTCGCGACGCAGATGTACAACGCCAAGCTGGCCGTAGTGCTGGCAGGTGCCGAGTCCATCTGCAAAAAAGAAGGCGCCGATCTGGAGCGCGATCTCGGCACGAGCTTGAATCGCGTGCCCGAGACGCTCCTGCCGGCCGCGGCGGTGCGCCAGCTCGAATTCAGCAACTTGATGACCTCGGGCAAGAAGACCGAGCAAGCGGGCGAGGTCGCCTGCTGGGTGCGCCGCTCACAGGACGCGCGGCGTACGGTCATGGATCGCGTGGCCGCCTTTGCTCAATCGTTCGACATGTCCGAGTTCGGCTCGCTGCAATTCATGCATGCCGAGGCCGTGGGCGATCGCACGCTCGTGCGCATGGTCTGGAGCGAAGGCAAGCTCTCGCTGCGCGACATGTTCCCGGAGGACAAAGACACGCCCGGTCGTGATCTGCCCGACCTGCCGCGCCCGCCCGGCTCCTTCCGCGTCGTCTCGGCCCACGTCGACGGCGTCGGCCGCGATCTGGTCAGCTACCAGAGCCCCGAGCCGCTCGAACGAGTCGAGGGCTACTACGCCCAAGAAATGAAGCACCGCGGCTGGGAAGAGGTCGACCTCGGCGAGCGCAGCGCGGAAGATCGAACCGAATACGGCCAGCACGCCTACCGCAAAGCCGGCCGCAGCGCGCTGCTCGCGCTCACCCCCGGCGAGCAACTGACCGACGCGACCTTCATCGAAATGCCCGTCGACTGAGGCCGCGAGCCGCGAGCCGTGAGCTAGAACGCCGCCCAGGCATTGGGCGGCGTTCTTCATTTGGGGCGCTCCGAGTTTCGCAGCGCAGCCCCGAGTGCAGTTCAGCGCCCGCGCATCACGCACGTACAGGGTTCACGCGCGGGTGCAGGTTGCCGCCGGGTCTTGCTCAGCCCGGATCTTGCGCGGCGTCGGCTGCGCCGTCGTCGCCGCCAGAGACTCGGGTGCCGTGATTCAGGCTGTAGGACTTGAGCTCGACGAGCAGGGCGTTGCCGGACATGCTGACCATGCCCACGCCATCGCAGAAAATCTGCGACCAGGTGTTGTCGCGCGGTAGGCGCTCCCAGCAGTTCGGGAACGTGCCGGCCGCCACGCGCACCCAACCGATGCGATGCCAGTAGTAGCTGACCTCGCTCGTGTAGTCCCAGGCGCGACCTTCGGCCAAAGTGCTGGCGAGCGCTGTGCGCCACTCACCGTCGCGGTATTCGAGCAGCTGGCCGCCGTCGGGCGAGAACACGGTCGCTTCGTCTTGACCGCAGAAGCCAGTCGAAAAGAAGGCGCGATGGCCCGTTACGTCGTCCTCGCGCAGGATGGCGCGCGTGTGCTCGCCCACCGTGCACACGCCGTTCGAGCCCGTTACCTCGTACGTCCACGTGTTGCCGACTTCGAGCGGCAAGAGCGTGACCGCGCGTGGGCCATCGCCCTGTTCGGCGGCGACGAGTGGAGTGAGCGCGGGTTGGCTGGGGACGCCCACGGGCTCGTCGGGTGCGGCCTGGCGAGAGCAGGCACCGGCCAGTAGAGCCAGCAGCCAGGGCCACGCGCGCGCGTGCACGCCCATCAATTGCACACGTCCCGCATCAGGATGTTCGGCTTGAGGGCGTTGTCGGCGATGAACTGGTTCAGCTTGGCGGGGTCGTTCAGGCGCTCGCGCTCGGTGAACGTGGGACTGGCTTTCGCCTGCAGCTTTTGACGGTAAATGTTGGCGAGCGCATCTTTCAGCTGATCGCTGTCGCCATCGTAGTAGGCCTTGCACATCAGAGCATCGCCGCCCGGCAGCTTGTCTGCCATGCATTTCACGACCTTCATGTAGTCATCGTCGTAGGCGCCCTTCACCGGTACCGGCGGGTTCGCGCCGTTGGCCGCTACCTCGGTCAGGTACTGCGTGAGTGCCTCGTTGTACGAATTGTAGCTCGTGGCGGCGAGCCCGTTGAGACCGCCGCGCCCAGACGACATGTGAATCCACTCGTGGAGCAGGTCGCTCTGGCACGCCGGGGCAAGCATCACGACTTTGTTGCTGAGTGTCGTGAAACCGCGACAAGACTGAGCGCCGTTCACGTTGTCTGCGGCGACCTGACCACAGCTCGACGGATCATCGCCGTTCTTCTTGGCTCTGGCTTCCAAGTCGGATTGCATCTCTTTCTGAAATGCGGCCTTGTCCTCGCACTCGAAAAGCTTCGGGTTGGCTTTGCCCGCCTTCTTCGCGGCATCTGCCAGGTTTTTGGCCAAGTTGCCGTTGCACACGGAATCCGACGAGCTCGTGCCGTTCAGCACGCGATCGATGGCGCTGGTGAAGCTCGCGGCGCAGGTGACCGGACCCTGACACGCCGTGCCCATGCACGGGCACGAGTTGGCGTTGCCCTGACACGCTTGCGTGCCCGAGCCCGCGATGATGCTGGCGCCGTTGTTGCCAGTGCCAGTGCCCGAACCTGCACCCGGCGCCGGGGGCGGGGGCGGCTTGCCGTTCGCCGGGCAACTGCACACGTTCTTGGCATTGCGCGTTTGACCCGACGGGCAAGGTTGCAGCGGACACGACGAGCCATTGCCGCTGCCCGCGGGACAACCGCACGGGTCCTTCGGATCCGCGCCTGGCGGCGGCTTCTTGCCGGTGTCGGCGCAGGTGCCGTCGCTACACATGCCGTCGGGGTTCGGCGTGCCGTTCTTGCACTTGCCGCCGCCCCTGGCCTTCGAGCAGGTGCCGTCTGCTTGTGCGGTCGATCCAGGCGGGCAGGAGCCATTCTGATCGGGATCCGCGCCGCCGTTCCCGCCCGAGCCGCCGTTGCCGCGCCCGCCATGGCCGCTGCCACCCGTGCCGCTCTTACCGCCGGCACCGAAACCGCCGCCCTTTGCCGGGTTGCTCGAGCCGCCGCCACTGCCGTTGCCCTTGCCGCCCGCGTTCGGCGTATCCGAACCGCTGCACGAAGGATCGAGCGTGTTCGAGTTGCCAACGAGCGTCGATAGATCCGGAGGCTCGTATTCGTACCGTGCACCTTGGTACGTGTGTTGACTCGCGGCGTGCAAGACCGTGAGGCCGCCGAGACCGCACACCCATTGCAAGCGCTGGCAGCGAAATTCGGCCGTGACGTCGACACCGATCTCATCTACGTGGTCGTCGCTAGTGGGAATGTTCGAGACGTCGACCGTAAAATTCTCCGACAGATGCGGCGACGCTTGCAGGATCATGCCGGCAGCCATGCGGATCTGCCGCTTGCGGTTGCCGTCGAACACGTCTTGCGGCTCACCGTCGTAGAACGCGCCGTCATCTGGCAACACGACGACCGCGGCGCGCCCAGCAGCCGAGCTCGCGCGGTCGACGATCATCTGGGCAACGATCAGCTCACCGAGCTGCCAAAACATCAGGAACGAGATCAGCACCGGTAGATAGGCGATCAAGAACTCGACCATCACCGCGCCGCCGGTCTCGAGCCTCTGATCCCGCCCTCGGCCCATCGCAAAAAGTGCTCTCATTGGCCTTCCTGCGCGTTCAGCGAGCAGCCTCGGACACGTCGTCGACCGTGCGCGGCGTCACCTGGCCAACTTGGAAGCTGACCAGCTCGACTCGCAGGTTCGGGCCGAGCACACTGACCACACCCGCGCCCTCACAGAAAATCTCGCTGAACGCATTGTCTCGCTCGGGTTGGCGCTGCCAACAGTCGGCAAAGAGTCCGGCTTCCACTTTGACCCAGCCGATCTTGTGCCAGGTGTAATGGTCGTCGCGCGTCTCGCTCCAATTGCGGCCCTCGGCCAGTGGCGTCGCGAGCCAGGTCCGCCACGCTGCGTTCTGGTACTCGAGCAATTGGCTGCCCTGCACCGCGACGAGCTGTTCCTCGGCTCTCCCGCAGTAGTCGGACAAGGCGAACGCCGGGCGTTCCGCGACTCGTTCCTCGCGCAGCACGCGCATCGTGTGCAGCCCTTCGACGCAGCCGTCGTCGCTGCCCTCCACGCGATAGGTCCAGGCGTTGCCGACAGCCAATGGAACGAGCGCCGCCGCCGCGGGGCCGTCCCCCTCATCGGTCGCGATGGGCGTGCTGTCGACTTGGTCGGAAGGGATGCCGGTGGCTTCGTCGTTCTGTGAGCGGCCGCGAGAGCAACCCGAGCTCAGGCTCGCGACGAGCACTAGCCCGATCAGGGAGCGGACGGGGCCGTTGTTGCGCTCAGCGAGCAGGGTTCCAAGCATGCTCGGGCTCTTACAAGACCCGTGCCGCGGAAATTGTCCGCTCATTTCGTGTGCGAATGCCGGTGCACGTCGGGCGCCGCACGCTTGGAGCGAGCGCCTGCTCAGCAACCAGCAACCGCGCTGTGCCAACGCGCGGTTGCGTGAATCACGGGGTCACCCGTTCGTCACCGATCAGAAATCATGCAAGGGGAAGGGATGCGCCGTCAGCCCGCGCAAGAACGCGTCGTGCCATACGTCCCAATCGGCCGGTGCCAAGCTGCCGTTCACTTGCAGCCCGGAGGGCTCCGCGGAGGCTGCGAGGTACGGCGGAGAGTCGGCGCTGTCGCCGAACCACGCGGCGACGTCGGTTTCGCGGTAGGCGCCCGGCAAGCTGCGATACAGCTCGAGCAGTGCTCGATTGTCGGCTGCCGAAAAGCGCGCAAAATCCAGCGCGTAAACCCGCTCCACCTCGACGAGCCCCGGGTGGTCGGAGGATTCGTCGAGTTGATTGTCGTAGAACAACGTAGCGCTCATCGAAGCTTCACGGGCCAGCACCGGCATCGGCCTGCGGAGTATAGCCGCAGATGTCCAAGGAGTTCGGCACGGCGTACTGTTCGAACGCCTTGTACCATGGAGAATTGAACTCGTAGCTGTCGCCTGGCTGGTTCGGGTCGACGATCTTGGGCGCAAGGCCATTCAGGTTGTTCGCGTTGCACGAAAAATTCTTCTGCGGCACGGAGATCTTGTCCACGCATTTGGCGAACCAGTGAGGCATCTCCCATTGATACAGCGCAACGGGCGTCGATGCGCCGTTGCCGGGCTGCGTGAGCATCTGGTTTGCACGCATCTGCGCGAAGTATTGCGCGTGGGACATGCCATTTTTGCTGACGCAGAAGGCACCGGGCTCGACGGAGACACCGCTATTGGTCGAGCTACTCCGCTGGATGCGGACCTGGCTCGCTTGCGGCATCTTGCCACCTTGGACGCGATAGAACACCTCGTTCGAGCCTCCGGGAAATTCGCTCTTACACTTGGCCAGTAGATCATTCAGCTGATCCTCGGGCGTGTGAATCGGGCACGGCTTGTTCTTCTTGGGCCGCTTCGGAGGGCACGAGCCCGCCGACGGACCGGGCTCTGGTCCCGCGGCGCCAGGGCAAGAGCAGGTCTGGGCCTGTTTCTGGTAGGTCTTGACCTTCTTCGTCTCGGCGTTGATCTCGTCCGAAAAGTCGAGGCCGGCGAACGCATCGAGCAGCAGGTCGTTGTCCTGCTCGCATTGCTCGGCTTCGATCTGGTTCTCGAGCGTCTGACACTGCGATACGGAGCAAGCGCCGCCGCTGCCCGCATTGCCGCCGTTGCCGGAAGCGCCACCGCTGCTCGCGCCGCCAGCGCCGCCGCTCCCACCCGCGCCGCCGTCACGCGCGGGGACGCACGTGGCGGTGACCGGGTCGAGCTTCTGCGTCGGCGGGCATTTGCTGGGCGGCGTGTACGGGCAAGCCGAGCCCGGCCCCGAAGGACCGGCGGCGATGACCGAAGCGCCGTTATTGCCGGTGCCCGTTCCCGTACCCGGAGCGGGGCACTGACCGGGCGGCTTGCAGCCGGTGGCGCTCGGCACCTGGCCGCTCGGGCAGCCTTTCGCCGGAGTACACGAGCCGTCTGCCTGCGCGGTCTGACCCGGTGGGCAAGAGCCGCTCGGGTCCGCTTGAGCCCCTCCGTGACCGCCCTTGCCGTTCGCGCCGCCGTGCCCAGTGCTCCCACCGTGACCGGTATTGCCGCCGAGACCTTTGGGCACGCCGCCCGGCGCGCCACCACTGCCGTTGCCCTTGCCGCCCGCGTTCGGCGTGTCCGAGCCGCTGCAGGAAGGGTCGAGCGGGTCCGAATTGGCGACCAGCGTCGATAGGTCCGGGGGTTCGTACTCGTAGCGTGCGCCCTGGTAGGTGTGCTGCGACGCGGCGTGCAAGACGGTCATGCCGCCGAGGCCGCACACCCACTGCAGCCGTTGGCAGCGAAACTCCGCGGAGACGTCGACGCCGATCTCCTCGACGTGATCGTCGCTCGTCGGGATGTTGGAGACGTCGACCGTGAAGTTCTCGGATAGGTGCGGCGAGGCCTGCAAAATCATGCCTGCGGCCATGCGGATCTGCCGCTCACGGTTGCCCGCGTACACGTCCTGCGGCTCGCCGTCGTAGAACGCGGCGTCGTCGGGCAGCACGACCACCGCGGCGCGGCCAGCCGCCGAGCTCGCGCGGTCGACGATCATCTGAGCGACGATCAGCTCGCCGAGCTGCCAGAACATCAGGAACGCGACCAGCACGGGCAGGTACGCGATCAGGAATTCCACCATGACCGCGCCGCCAGTCGCCGCGGCGCGGTCTGCTTCTCGGCCCGTTCCAAAAAGTGCTTTCATCGGTTCACCTGCCACTGGCCGCCCGGCTCTTGGTCCGTGGAGTCGTTCACGCTTCGCCTCTTCACTTCCCGTGCCAACGCCAATGACGAGCAGAGGGCGCGAACGTCATCGAAATTTCGCTGCCTGCCGACACCAGCGCGCGCACCGCAACCGGCTACTGCCAAGGCGCGGTTGCGTGCTGCGCTCTCGGCCGCGTGTTTCCGCAGCGGCCCGCGCCGGCACACCGTTTGCTGTGGGCGGGGCATGCGAACCCGAATCTTTGGCTTGGCCGCTTGCTCGCTGCTGGCGCTCCTCACGGCCTGCGGTGCCAACGCTCCCGACGCCGTCGAAACCACGCGTGACGCGCTGATTGGTGGACAACCCGGCGGACCGCCGCAAGTCGGTGCGCTCGATTGGGTGAGTGCCGACGGCACTCAGGAAGTGACTTGCTCGGGCACGCTCGTGGCTCCCGATCTGGTGCTGGCCGCGCGCCATTGCGCCTATGATCGCGTGGGGCAAGCACTGCCCGAGGCAGGGCGCTGGGTGTTCACGCTCTCGCCCTCGAACGACCGTACGACGTGGACCGACGCACACGCGGTCGTCGAGCTGATGGTGCCGCCGCTGGTCGACGTGAAAGCGAGCGTCGATTGGGCGCCGCCGCTGGGCGAGCCCGATTTGGCGCTGCTGCGCATCGCCAACCCGATCACGAACGTGCCGCCGCTCGCGGTCTCATTCGAGCCGGTGGGCTTCGAGCAGCCCAAATTCGTGGTCTCGGGCTACGGGTTCGGCGCCCATGACGGCACGCCCTCCGCGGGTCGCAGCGTGGGCACGACCACACTGCTCGCGCTCGAAGGCCAACCCGCACACTTGGTGTATCCGACGCTCGCTGCGTTCACGCAGGCCGTGAGTGACGCGCTGAAATTCCCGGTGAGCCAATTCGATGCCGTGGACCTGGCGAAGATCGGCAGTTGGTACGACCTCACGCTCGCCAAGGGCTACGAAGCACGCTTGGGCGCTGACCCGAGCGACGCCGCGCCCTGTCACGGCGATTCGGGCTCGCCGCTCCTGCAAATGGGCCCGGACAACGCGTACCGCGTTTACGGCGTCGACCAAGGCACGATCGATCCCAATCCCGCCACGCGCGTGTGCGACTTTGGGCCGTTCGTGACGTTGCTCACGAACCCGACCGCGCGCGCGTTCCTCGAGGCGCACGGGTTGGGAGGGGCGCCGCCGGTCGGCAGCGGCGGGGCGGGGGGG
>OUNO011323038.1_pt1 | contig 16878 bp, 14 predicted proteins | sample 1779811 | NCBI WGS metagenome assembly OUNO01 (sample SAMEA3914804, study PRJEB12502) | metagenome | biome: forest; material: soil | place: Canada | collected 2010-06-25 | depth 0.3 m | reverse complement strand
GCCGCCGATGCCCTCCGCGATGCCGTGGCAGAGCTGGAGGGTTCACGTGACGAGGTGACCGAAGACAGCGCTCTGCGGCATGCGCTCGACAGCATGTTGGCCCAGGCGTCGGCAGCTGAGCTGCTGCATGTTGCGGTCGTCGACGACCCGACAGGTATGGCGGACGAGCTGGAACAGGCCGCCGACATGCTCGCCGAGGCGACGCAACCGGCGCATGCGTCCGGACGTCAGCGGCAGTACTTGGTCGAGGCGTGGAGGATCGCCGCTCTCCTCCTGCGCCACGACGCCGTCGTGCGCAGCGCCGACTTGGGTGCCGGAGCCTTTCTCGACGCTGCGAAGCGCCGGGCGGAGATCCTCTCTCAAACGATCGAGGGCGAGGGGGAAATGACGGTCACTTCCGGACTGTCCGACTTCCTGCAGGCGACGATGACAGCATCCGGGGCGTCCGACGCCGATGCAGCGTGGCGTCAACTGCGCGCCGCGGCCGCTCCCATCTGTATCGTGGGAACGAGTCTTCTTCCCCGTCGTGGGCTCTTCTCGGGCAGTTCACGTGGTCAGGTCGAGAAGCCTGAGCCTCCGCTCGCGGTCTGTGTGCCGACGTTGAGCGAGGTACCCGTGACTGACGTGCTCGTTGTAAGGCCGGACGAGCTGTACACGATGGGGATGATGGTGCGGCTCATCGACGTTCCGGAGTGGGCCGAGTCGTGCATCGTGGAGCCGGTCACGAGCCTCGGCCGGGACGCGGTGACGCTTCCACGGTATGAGTTCTCCCTTGCCGACGGCGATGCGGACGACTCGGGCATCACCCTCGTCGGAGAGGACCACCTCCAGTGCCGTGTCCAACAGCCAATCCGCGACCCGGCCGTCGACTGCCCCATCCAGGTCCGCCTGATCGGCCACGGTCACGACGAGGTCATCGAGGTCGCCGGGTGCACCCACATCCGGCTACGGCCGTTCGACCAGAGCCGCGACTTCATGACCCAGCATCACCAGACAAGCGAACGACTTCTCGCGATGTTCGGGCGGCTTGACTCGGCCGAGTTCACCACCGAGGACGTCCGCGCCTTCTGCCGAGTCTTCGCCTCCTGCGTGCGGGCGGCACAGCGGATCATGTTCACCAAGCGCTTCATGAGGAGCGGGCACGTCAGCGAGGGGCTGTTCCACGACGAGATGGAACAACTGATGCGTGATGACCCCGAGCTGGAGGGCCGGCTCAGCCGGCGGGACGCCGTCGCCGGTGGGTTCGACGATCTTCTCCATGACGACGTCATTGTCGAGCTGAAGGTCGAAAGGCAGACTCCTGCCACGGTGGAGCACTCAGCCAAGTACCTAGGTCAGCCGACGCAGTACGGGATCGGCCGGGGCAGCCAGCTCTCTGTGTTGGTGGTCCTCGACCACACCCGTAAGACGTCTCCACCTGGCGTCATCGAGAACTACATCGGGTGGATGCAGCCGCGCCTCCACGGACTCGACGACCCCTCGTACCCGTCGCTCGTTGGCGTGCTCGTCATCAACACCAACCTGCCCGTACCCAGCACCTGGTCTCGCCGGCGAATCGACACCGTTTCCGACGGCCCCAATCCCTCTTAGGTCTCAGTTTGCTCGGGTCGATGAAGGCAGGACACTATGCGGGCTCGGGCGCAAGTCCTCGAAGTCCTGAGATGCCCTCCCCACTCTGGGTCCGATTCGAGAGGCGGGACAGGATCGACTTCGTAGACCCAGTGCTCGGCCGTCGAGTAGGCCGTCCCGATGTTGAGGAAGGGGCTGAGCTCGGGTAGTTCATGGACATAGACACGATCGGAATGCCACTGCTCACGGAGCCGCTTTTCATAAACCCGTGCCTCATGACCAGCGCTAGCGCGCAAGGCATCCGACAACTGATCCCACGGCACGACCCAGTCTCCGACGATGGGCACCTTCGCGTAGTGGACGTAGGTGGGTCTGACCAGTCCGCGGAAATCCTGTTGCATCATTCATCCGCTGGTTCAGGTTTCGGCCTCCGGCGTAGATATGTCTCGGGCATGGCCACCACACGAGTCCCCTGTGCCGCGGCTCTGAGGGTCATGCCCGTGTCATCGGTCACCAAGGTCACCAACGTGACTCCCTGGCCCCCGGACTGCAGCTCTCGGCAGGTGGCGAGAATTTCCTGATCGGCGTCGAGTGTCCGCCGACGCGGACTGTCGTCAAGGGGTACCTCGATGGTGACATTCTCCCGGAGTGGCGTCGGACCGCCGGTCGAGGGAGCAAGTTGGGTTCGCAACTGGCTCAGTAGACGCCGAGCTCGGTCGGCCAGGTTGTCACGGGCGGTGTACTTCTTCTCGTCCAGCTCCTCCACGACCCGGAGCGGGAGAACCAGGCGAACCTCCGGTGTACCGACGACGGCAGGCCAGTCCACTTGGTCGGGCGGTTGGAAGTGCAGGAGGACGTTGGTGTCCAGCACCGTGAGGTGACCTGGAGCCGCCCCTAGACGATCCGAGAGTTGCTTCAGGCGATCTGCCAACTCCTCCAACCAGGCGGCTTGGAAGGTGGCTTCATTATTGATGAGCTCGATCGCTCGGGGGCTCTCCTGGGTCAGGCCGTAGATCTGCCAGTGGCGGTCACCGTAGAGGTGTTCCCAGGTGGAGGGGTCAACGAAAACGTTACGCAGCTGGGTCTCGGCGGTTCCGACCCAGGCCAGAAAGCTGTTCTGATGGATCGAAACGGTCTGGCCAGCAGAGCTGCCGACCAGGTTGCGACCGTGGGTGGCGGTTTCGCCCAGGCGCAGCTGAGCGTCGGCCAGCTGGGTTCCATCTCTGAGACGTGGAATCACGTTCGTCAGGCTACGACGGGGGTGTGACCCATCCCGGACAAGCCGTGTGGTTCCGCTCAAGGCCGACGAACCTGGTGAGCTTGCTCTTCGGGCTGGTGGAGTGAGGTAAGCAACGCTCCAAGCAGTGGACTGGTCCCATGTTTTCCGTGAGTCGAGAAGCATGTGAGCACGCACCTGGATGATCGTGGCTGAAGCGCTCATCGGCAACGTCTTTCCTGGCGCTACCCACCGACTGCGGATTCAATGCATCCGACGCCAGATGTCGCTCGGTCAGCCGAGACCGGCAAACGCCTCATTGAGCGCGGCAGGTACGAGGGATTTGATGCGGGCCTCTACGGACGACTGGTCAACCTCAGCCTGCTCCAAGCGCTTGAGGCTACGAACTATCTGTTGCTGCTCATTCAGCGAAGGTAGCCATACCTCGTATGCAAGCAGGGCTTCTACGGGAATCCGCTGACGACGGACTCCGAGACCCTTGCTTGCCCCACTCAGCTCTGCCCACCGCTCAGGAGAGCGAAGATATGTGGCGAGCCATCTCGCGTCTAGTCGTTCAGAATCTGGGTCAAAGGCTGGAAACTCATTCGAGACGAAGCTGCCATCGTATGAGGGTTCGACATACCCGTATGCTCCTTCGAAGGCGAAGAGGCGGCTGTACACGAACTGGCCAGCATGGAGTCGGTTGAGGGTCTTTGCCGAAGTCTGAGCACCTTCGATGTTCGGCTTCGTGAATAGCCCTCGCCCGAAACTGTAAATCCCGACATTCGGATACGAGCTACCTACATCAACCGTCACGACATCATTGGCTGGCGCCATAACCGTCCCGAGTTTGATTCGACGCCAACCCTGACCGACTCGGGCATCATCGTCAAGATCGCCCCGAGATGCGAGGGACACAGCAAATGCGCTCGAAATCTCACGGCAACGACTTGCAAGCTGTTCCAAGCCGCGCCCTCCCGCATAGATCCGATCAAGGCGAGCTGCGACCCGTCGCTGCTCCTTAAGTGCTGGTAGCAGGATCGGTAGAGCCTCAAAGCGCTCGATTGCCAATGTACGATTTCTCATGGTTGTACCAGGAGCTGCTTGCCTGATCAGCTCCATTCCGGGTTCGCTGAGGAAAAACCAGCGCGCCCAGTTCGTATCAATCCGATCATCGACTGCCTCGTAACTTAGAAATCGGTGAGTTCCAATCGTTCCCTCGTCTCTATCAGTGGCGAGCGCTATTGCGCCCTCCCAAGCCTGAATGTTGCTGAGAACAAGGTCGCCCGGCATTATCGCAAAGAATCGGTAGTCGCCTAGCTCCAGGCCCGACTTCGGCTCGCGATGGAAGATGCCCTTTCCAAATGAGTAAATACCAATGAGGCTGTACTCCGTTCCCCCATCGGGAACGACCTCCCGACGCTGAAGTTTGAGTACCTCGCCGACCCGGACCTTGTCAACGTTCACGAGTTCTTGCCAATTTCAAGCCGCAGCTCCTCGAGCAGCGCCAACATCGCGTGTTCAGTATCGACAAGCTCGGTAAGGAGGTCACCTGGTGGTCGGTGCGCCAGGTCGTCCGGGCGGTTGGGGTTGCGGAGGTCGAGGTTGAAGCCGTTTGCTTCGAGATCAGCCATCGGTACACGCCAAGCCCGCTCGCTCTCCACTCGTTCGGACCACCAGGCCTGGCAGCGGGCAAACTCGTCAAAGCGCATCGGCTTGGTCTTCGAGTACTTCTTGCGCCCTTCGGGAGGCGGGATCTCATAGAACCACACTTCCTTTGTTCGTCCCGACTTGTCGAAGAACAGAAGATTGGATGGGATGTCGGTGTAGGGAGCGAAGACCCCGTCAGGTAGCCGAACGACTGTATGCAGATTGCAGTCGGCGAGCAGTTGCTGCTTTATTCGAGCCCCGACGCCATCACCAAAGAGGACCCCGTTCGGAATGACGATGCCGCACCGGCCGCCGTCCCTGAGCTGGCGGATAACGAGCTGCAGGAAGAGCCACGCCGTCTCGGCCGTCTGCTTGTCCGCGGGAAAGTTTGCCTGGATGCTCTTTTCCTCTTCTCCGCCGAATGGCGGGTTGGTAAGAATGACGTCGACTCGGTCCGCTTTGCTGATCTGAGTGATCGGCTTTGACAAAGCGTTCGCACGGACGATATTTGGCTGACCTACATCGTGAAGCAGAAGGTTCATCATCCCTAGGAGGTATGGCAGCGGTTTCTTCTCGATTCCACGCAGGTTGGTGTGGAGCGCGCGGCGTTGTTGAGCGCTTCGGACACTTGGTGCCAGATGTTCCAGCGCCTCAACGAGAAATCCACCAGTGCCGCACGCCGGGTCGAGAATTATCTCACCCAGCTTCGGGTCAACCTGCTGCACGATGAATCGAATCAGGGGCCGGGGCGTATAGAACTCCCCCGAGTCGCCTGCTGCATCCCGCATCTCGCGCAGCATCGACTCGTAAAGGTGCGCCATGGTATGGATATCGTCAGCCGACGCGAAATTGATCTCGTTAACCTTGTTCACTACATCGCGCAGGAGATAGCCGGAGAGCATCCGATTGTTCGTTTCCTTAAAGACAGCGGCGAGCACGTCCCGAGGGTCATGTCCACTAGTGCCTGTCAGTCCCCGGAGATAGGGCATCAGCTTGCCGTTCACAAACTCAAGCAGCGCCTCACCGGTCGGACCGTTCCGGTCGGCCGCCCAATCACGCCAGCGGTAGGGCACCTCAATGGCCGGACGAAAGTCACGGTCGGTGACTTCGCGGTTCTGTTCCAGTCCGTCGAAAGCCTTGAGAAACAGAAGCCAGGCCAGTTGAGGGATTCGATCGATATCACCATTCAGTCCGGCATCCTTGCGCATGGCATCGCGAGCTGACTTGATGACAGCGGCCAGTTTAGCTTGCGGTGAGACGGGCGGAGCCGCTTTCTTGGATCGGGGCATAGGGTTTAGATCTCCTCAGATTGGAACATTTCGGCCCACAGCTGGCCGACCAAAGCCTCTGCAGCAGGAAAGGTCGCGGGTTCGACGTGGTGCTCGGCCGCGAGGCGCTCATAGCGCGAGGGCCAAGACTCGGGCAGCGCAGGCAGAACGATCGGCGGATCGATTCCATCACGCTCCTCCCAGACCTGGCGTACCGAATCCGCCACGATCGCTACTGTCAAGAGTTCGTGCTCAACGAGCAGCACTAGGTCAACGAGATCGCGGACTCGCGTGTTCTCCCGGTCCCCAAACTCACGGAGCATGGCGTGGAGTTTCTCGGCCGCGTGGCGATTTACGTCGACCACCTCAACCTCGGTCGACGGGATTCCCGCGAAGTCGAGCAAATTAGGCAACGTCAGACGCTCGGTGGCCAAGAGTTCGTGTGCCCGGGGTGAAATGTCGAGCTGGATGCCTCCGAAGGGCTTACCGGCGAGGGTCGACGCGACGCTCATGCGCCACGTAACGTGCCCTGCCCCATCCGCGCTGAGAACCTGAGGAAGGGTGGAGGCGAACTCGAAACCGTCCCCATCCCTATCGACGCCGAGCGCTGCGACTACCCGTTCCTGGACGTCGGCGGCGCCATCGATCTGCGCCCGGAGCCCGAGATCAATGTCCTTTGTGAGGCGCGCATCGTCGCGGAGACGAACTTCCAACGCCATGCCTCCCTTAAGGACCCAGCGACCGGGTTCAGCTACCTCAAGCCGGGCTATGACGCGCTCGAACAGCACTCGCCGTCGAAGGCGGTCGAGCGAGACTCCAGTGTCGGTCGATCGGTTTCGGAGCCGGTCTTCGAGTGCAGCTCGAAGGGCAAGCGGTGTGGCGTAAGTCATGGCGCTGCCACGGTCGAGATAGCGCGTTCGATGTACAACGCCGCCCGGACATCGATAGCCTCGGCCCGGACGCGCAAGCTCCGAAGGGTTAGGAGACCACTTCGCTGAGCGTCAGCGATTGCCCTCCCGAGCTGTTCCTCCTCAGGAGCCAGTGTCGCGACGTCAATGATCGATCGAGCGGGTGTGGTCACACGAAAGCCGCTGCGCTGAAGGATGTCGGTACTCGGCAGTTCGGCGTAGTGCAAGGTGAGGGCGTCGTCCTTCATGGTGAACCGTGACGGAACAGTGAGATGCACGCGGGCCGACTCGAACTCGCCGATGTCGTGCACCGCGAGGGCCGTTTCATGCGAAACGACGGCACGACCTTTCGACCACAAGGTCCAGCGGGCGAGATCGTCGTGGACGTCGGCGACCCACTCGGTCAACCGGAAGAGGCCGCGGTCGACGCGCAACCAGTTTCCAGCGCCGACATGGTGAGCCTGGGCCTGGTAGGAGTATCCGACCGCCTTTGCTTGGGCCGCGCTGAAGTACCCGGCCTGTTCAGAGGCCAGGGCAAACAGGCGTCGTCGCAGGTCCCTCCGGTCAGTAGCCACTGGTCCATCATACACTGTAACTTGAGTACGAGCGACGAGACTCTCTTGAAACTATAGTTTCAGTTGAGGATCAGGCTGCGTAGAGGAGCTCGGCCAGGCGGACGACAGCCTCCTGCAGCGCATCAGCAGATCCGAAGCGACCGGCGATGTCGACTGGCGAGCCCAGGTCCGAGAGCGGGGGGACCCGCAGCACGTCCGGATCGTCGAGCTGGCTGACACCTTGCTCGGCGTACTTGTCGAGAAGGTAGCCAAGGACCTCGCGAGCGGCAGGTTGGTACGACTCGAAGAAGGCGGCGTGCTCCTTTCGAACACGGCGGGCCCGGTCAGTCCGGGTTGCGAGAGGTTGATTCCAGGCAAGGTGAACCAGCGCGTCAATCGGGTCGGCGTCGGAGAATCCGGTGCGTTCGATGAGGTCATCAGGGTCGATGCCGTGCGCTTCGAGGGCAACGAGCACCTCTCGGCGGCCGAGGCGTTCGGCCCACTTCGCTCTGAGCTCGTTCGGATCCGGATACAATAACCGCACGGTCTCGGTCACAAAGTCTTGGTATTCAACCAGCCTCAGTCGCTGCGTCTCGGGATCGAGGTGGTACGTCGCCTCACCGATCACCCACACCTCGACGTCATCGACGTAGAACTTGACCGCCTGATCGTCGTCGATGTCGTCCGGATCGACCAACCCGTCGTCTACTCCATCGAGGCCGCCGGCGTCTTGGAGTTCGATACCCGGGTGTGGTTCTTCGACTGTCGCGTCGTCGACGACATTGCCGTCCTCGTCGATCTCCTCGTGCACGACTTGCTCGGGGGGCCCGTCGAACTCCGGATCGGCGAACAGGGCCGTCGCCCCTGCGTAGTCGATTATGTCGAACGACAGCTTGTCTTCATCAGGGAACAGCCGGGTACCGCGCCCAATCATCTGCTTGAACAGAGCGATCGACCCGATCGGTCGGAAGAGGACGACATTACGAACGGTCGGGAGGTCGACGCCTGTCGAGAGCATCTCCGACGTTGTTGCGATTACCGGCACATCTTTTTCCGTGTCGGCGAAGTCGCTGAGGTAGCCGCGACCGATCCCACCTTCGTCGCTTACGATCCGCACGACATAGTTCGGATGCTGCCTGGCGAGGTCGGCGTTGGCGTTGTGTAGGGCACGTCGCATCTGATCAGCGTGCTCTTGGTCGACGCAGAAGACGACCGTCTTCGCCCAGCGGTCCGTCCTTCTCAAGTACTCGGTCAGATGCTTCGCCGCCGCTTCTGTTCTATTGAGCAGCGACACCACACGTTCGAAGTCTTTCGTCGTGTAGAGGCCTTCGGGGATCTCTTTGCCTAACAGGTCGAGCTGACCTTGGTCAGGTGCGAATCCGTGGGCGTCTGGACTGAGCACTACCCGACGCACCCGGTAGGGTGCCAGAAAGCCATCCTCGATGCCCTGAGCGAGGGAGTACTCATACAGGGGGTCGCCGAAGTACGTGTAGCTGTCGACGGTCTCCTCACGCTTGGGAGTGGCCGTCATCCCGAGCTGCGTCGCCGGGGAGAAATGATCGAGGATTGCGCGCCATGATGACTCCGCTCTGGCGCTGCCACGGTGGCATTCGTCGACGATCACGAGGTCGAAGAAGTCCGGGGCAAAGTCACGAAACATCCCGTTCGGGTCATCGCCGCTGTCGGCCAGCTGTTGGTAGAGGGCGAAGTAGATCTCCCGCCCCGCCTTCGCCTCGCTTTGGAGCTTCCAGATGGGAGTGTTGTCTCCAGCGCCAAAGGCGGGCTTGTACTCACGATCCATGGGCTGGTCGATGAGGATGTTCCGGTCGGCCAGGTACAGGACCCGCGGATTACGGCCTTGCCGCCACTTGCTCTTCCAGAGCTTCCACACGATCTGCATCGACACGAACGTCTTGCCAGTTCCTGTCGCCATAGTGAGCAACAGGCGCTTATCGCCACGGAGGACCGCGGTGACCGACCTGTTGATCGCAGTTCGCTGGTAGTAGCGGGGGTCTTTGACCGTTCCGTCGGAATTGCGCAGGGCGCGGTTGAAGGGGAGCAAGAGGCCATCAGCCACCGAATCGTCGATGATCCCCTTCCATGTCCGGTACCGGGCCCACAGGGCGTCTGGCGAGGGGAACGCGGTGAGCTTGTCGGTTTCGAGCCCACTGTCTCGGTCATCTTCAACGATGCCCTTGCCGTTGGTTGAGAAGGCGAAGGGGACATCCAGTAGTTGGGCGTAATTCTTTGCCTGCTGCAGGCCCTTGCCGGGGATCGCGTACTCTCGCTTTGCCTCAACTACGCCAACCGCCACGCCGGGCTCGAACTCAAGGACGTAGTCGGCCCGAAGTGCTTCAGCCCGCCGATGCTTCTTCCCGACGGGCACGATCCGACCATCGGTGATCCGGAATTGCTCGGTGACCTGGTCCTCACCCCACCCAGCGGACCTGAGGAGTGGAAGAACGTAATCACGACACGTGTCCCTCTCGAGCGGTCCGGCGGCCATGCGCCTACCGTAATGGGGCGAGGCTCTTGAGGCCGAGAACCGACCCGCTCTCCGCACGGATCTCAGTCCGCCCTCCGGAGCGGCGGGTCACGTTGGCCATTGACACGTTCGGACCTCCTCACCAGCGCACAGCCACCAGGTAGTCGGTGGAAGCTGCGTGCCTCTGATCAGAACCGGAGCCACGTCCGGAGCTGGTTGAGCCGTCGCCGGATTGGGCGGCTCGCCGGTGCCGCGGAGCCGGCTTCCGCTTCCGCTCGCCGGGTGAAGTAGGCCTCGCGACCAAGGTCGTCGCGCTGCCGGCCAGCGGCAACCTGCTCATCGCTCCAAGCGTCGGACCACCGAACTACATCTCGCTTGATCCAGTAGTGAGACCTACAGGGGAAGCCCCAGTTTCCTATAGAGGGTGCCAGTGACACTGTGTCTCCGTCGAACAGCAGCTGCCAGTCAGCGGGCGTGATCGGGGTGACCACCTTGTTTCCACATCCGCAAGCACATCGGTGTACGGCGGTGGCATAGGGAATGGAGACGTAGAGAACGCCTTCGGCAAGCTCCGACGGCACGTATTCCACGAACTCGTGCTCGATCGAGGTGCGCCTCACGATGCCTTGTCCTCGTTCAAGAGGTGGCTGCCATCTATCGTGTAGGCCGTGTACAGCTCGTGCTCAAGGTCGGCATAGAAGCCGAACAGCTTCTTCCACTTGAGTACTGCAAGAACGGCATTGAGAGCGTTCAGATCTGCGATTTGGATGTTGCTCTCGTACTCGTCGTCTTCAGCAACGGCGAATGACAGGCGTTGGCCATCCCAGAGGTGTCGCCGGTGGGACGGGGTGCTGGTGGTTACTCGCACGATGCCAGCCAGCGCATCACCGCTCCGGTAGACGCCCAAGCCGGCATCGATGAACGGAAGGTTGTACTCCTCGAGCTTCTCGACGATGAGCTTCTTCGCCGGGCCCGAGTCCATAGCCAAGAAGACGAATGTCATTTCCTTCAGCTCGGCCACGTTGGTCTCGTCGATGTTCACCGAGTGGGCCACGATGCCACGCCGCATTGCGCTGTATTTGCCCTGGTAGTAGTCGGCTTTTGGCGGGGCGGCTTGCAGCTCTTCGAGGGAGGCGGCACCGGGGGCCCGGAACGCGTTGTGGGTATATAGCGTGTCGCCGTCGAAGAGGTGGATCTCTTCGATCGGGGTCTTGGCGATGAGGTCGAGGATGTACGAGCCAGTACCACCGAGCCCCACGATCGCTACCTTGGCCAAGGTCAGCTTGCTCGTGATGAGGCTAATCCCGGCACGACTCGATGCCGTGTCCAGATACCGGAAGACCGACTCATCTTCGCTGGCTGGAACGACTGGAAAGGTCTTTGCCGTCACCGTTGGGTCAATAGCCTGCGCCCAGCCGGTGACCATGTTCACGTAGGCCGTGATCTTGGCGTGATAGTCGGGGTAACCCTCAGGCGGCTTGCTCGAAAAGATGCAGTCAGCGATCAGCCCTTCGGCGACCGGGGTTCGACCCTTACTGTTGATGATGCTCGTGAGCTCGGACCCGCGGTTGTCGAAGGGGATGCCTCCAGCGAACGACACCACATGAGTGCTCGGCCTGACCGTGGTGGTACCGCTCGTCGAAAGCTCGGAAATGATTATTCCGTACGCCACCTGCCCGGCCGAGGTCACGTAGGGGACGTGCTTTACCAGGAGGGAGTTCGAGCGGATTTCGATGTCATAGCCCTCGTCCCGGAGCCGCTGGAGGTCTGGGCTACGACTTACCAGTTGGGGTGACATTGAAGGTAGTGCCTTCCTGCTTGACTGTGACGAGTTCGCCTTCGACGAGGATCCCCTCGTGCTTGGGAGCTTCGGCGTTGCGGTAGGTCATGGTGTAGGTCGTCCTCGGGTCGGGTCGAGTCGGGTAAGCGATGGCGACGACTTCGTTGTACGACACTTCCTGGTGCGGAACGACCGCCAACTCGCCGTTGATGACGATGGCGTATTCAGTGTGGCGGGCTTGATCCTCGGGCGCCGAGGTAGCGGCTTCGCTCATGGCAAAGCTCCTTTCTGTGGTTGCCAGCACGGCTCGAGGACCGACTGCGTCTGTGCCCTCTTAATACGTCGGACCGATCCCGCTCGTCCGCTCGAAGTGGACTCGCGGGGACGATCAAGCTGAGAAAGATGGGCCTGAACTACGCGGGCCTCAGCTCACGTGCTCGGTCCGGAGGTACTCGACCCGGACGCGGCCTGGCTGGAACTCAGCCAGGCGGCGGGCAAGAGGCTCCTCGTAGGTCGTGACGAAGATCTGCTCCAGCCCGGACGCTGTGCTGAGGTGGGCCAGCATCGAGCCAACTAGATGGCGACTGGGAGGATCGAGATGCTCAAGGGGCTCATCGACCCAGCAGAAAGGCACCTTCGTGGTGACCAGGAGCGTCGTCAACCGCATCATGAGCTTGGCGACCATCTTCTCGCCGGCACTGAACGCGGCAAAGGCGAGGACGGCTCCGCCTGCGTCACGGGACATGGTCCCGTCTGGCAGCACATTGAGATTCGGACGGTCAGGGAACACCGACTGCCAGCGACGGTTGACCTCCGACGTCAACGGAGCGAGCTGCTCACCTAAAACAGAGCTGATCGTGGAGTTGAGGGCCTTCTCGGCAGCGTCGAGAAGCGCCACCTCGCGATAGCGGCGCTTGAGGAGCTCCGCCTCCTCTAGTTCGCGCGCGATCCGTTCGATCTTCTCTTCGGCGCCTTGCGCAGCAATTTCCAGTTCGCGGAGCGCAGCCGCTGCACGTTCAAGATCGGCTAGCGCAGTGGCTGCATCGGTACCGAGAAGGCCAGAATCCTCGGCAGCTTCCAAGCTCGGCCTTTCGCCCAACGCCGCGACGCGCCGCTCCAGCGTCTCAACGACGTTGAGACGCTCCGTGAGCGGGTCGGGGTCGATGGTCTGCAACCGTTGCCGGACATCCGCAAGGTCCTGCGTGTGGAGATGCTCTGCCCTCCCCCGGCTCTCGTCGTCCAGTTCGCGCAAGCAGACCGGGCACTCCGCTCCGGCTTCGTGTAGTCGCGCAAGCGTCGCCTCGACAGCCTCCAGCCGTGCCTTGAGCTGCGCCTGCTCCACTCTCGCCGACTCCACGCCGTCGCGCACCGACTGCTTGACTTGGCTGAGTACCTGCTCCAGTGGTTCGTCACCCGGTGGCGTGCCAACCACTTCTTCAACCTCGCTGCGAAACGCGGTGCGACGATCGTCCCAAGCGACCGCAGCAGCCTGGAGGCGAGCGGCTGCTGAAGCACGCTCCGCTGCCCCTTGGGCGTCGGCATGCCTTTGGCGAGCAGCCGACACGGCGGATCGCGCTACTTCGAGGCGGTCTTCGAGCGCTGCCCGTTCGGCCCGTGCGGCGTCGAGTTGCTCCCTAGTGGCTGTCAGCTCCGCTCGCGCCGTCCTGACGCCACGATTGGCTCGCGTCAGCGCCGGCACGATCTCCTCCAGTGCTCGCTGCAACTCGTCGAGCGAATAGACGCTGCAAAGGTGCGCCCTGAGATCGGGTTCGTCCTCTTCGACGCGCAAGTCCTCGGTGAGAAAGGCGGTCCTGCAGATAAAGCGCAAATCGGCAGACCATGCATCAGCAAGGATGCGGCGAAACTCAACTTCCTGCAGCTTTTGGCCGTCGAGGACGGCACTGAAGTTCGAGACAGCACGGGCCCCGTGCAGGCTTATCTCGCGCCGGACTTCGAGCTCACCACGCTCGCTGGTCAGAGTCACCGTCGCAGCAGCCTCGTTATGCCCATTGCGCACCGCTGTCGGATCATCGGCCATTTGTCCCGGCGAAAGCGCCCACCGGACGGCTTCGAGCAGGGAACTCTTTCCAACGCCATTTGGGGCAACCAGGAACGTAACGCCAGGGTCGACGGCCAAATCCAGGTGCCGATACGCTCGCCAGTTGTCGAGACGGACCCGACGGATCATGACTCGTTCCGATCCGCGAGGTTGGCGAGACGCTCTGCGACCGGCTCGCCAGAGAGAGCGCCTCTCAGCACGTCGTTCAACTCGTGGACAAGGTGCTCAGCGGACTCGTAACCGGCGATCTTCGACGCGATCCTGGCGCGCCGCCCTTGGCGCGCCACTTCTTCTAGCGCTGAGGCCGCCGAGCGCGAAAGGGTGGCAAGGACGTCCGAGGGGGACACAGAACCACGTGTCGACCATGCGGCTTCAGACCAGGCTGAGTTCTGGTCCAGAAACTTCGAGATCGCATCGGCCGGCGCCAAACCAGACAGCATCGGGCTGGGCGGACTCGTCTCACCGGATGGCACGCCAATGCCGTAACTGAGAGACGCAGCGTCAAAGACTTCCGCGCTAGGACTCAGTCGGGTCACTAGCACTACGAGTGCCGAAGCGTTGAACCGAGTCAGCACCGACATGGCAGCGTTGAAATCAGCATCATTGACGAGTCCGGACAGGGTGTCGAACACAACAAGAATTGTGCCGAACTCATCGACCCTCGCTATGGGAGACCAGCCCTTTGAATAAGCAAGAATGAGCTCCTCCCATGAACCGAGCCGGTGGACCTTGCAGGCTTCACCCCGTCGATCGCGAAGCTCCGCTGCCAGTCCCTCTGCCAGACGCTCTGGTCGAGGCGGTGGCGCGTCGGCGCCGGTATCGGGGTCGGGGCTGACCTCTTCCAGCACAGCGATGCGGTCCGCCAGGAGCTGGCGGAATTCCAGCCGCGGGTCGGTCGGTCCATTGATGCGCTCGCCACGCGAGGTACCAGGTAGGGAGCCCGCCAGCAGACGGTCTACTTCCGCGGCTGCCACCACTTCGGCAAATAGGCCAACAAGAACCGACTGTGGCAACTCCACCGCAAGCATCGGGTAGACGGCGAGTGACACGTCGAACGGTGATAGCGCCGCATCGACGACGATCGTCTCGTCGTCGGCAGACAGAGCGTCGAACGTGACCGGCACCACGAGGACCCGGTCCTCTGTTTGCCGGACTACGAGCAGAAGGATCCGCTCTTCGTCCCCGGCTGCCCAAAGTTGGCCGGGCTCCGGTCGATCGACAGCCACGGTGGCAGATCTCGACGTCGGGAAAGCGAATCGTGGCCAGGCACCAACCCTCGCGTCCGCTTCCGAATCGCTTCGAACCGACCCGTCCGCGGCAATTTCCTCGCCAACCGCGTCGCGCAGCCGGCGCAGTTTGATCCGGCACAGGAGGCACTCACTGAGATGCTGCTCCAGCTCCTCCCTTTGCTGAACGTCGACCAGCCCGCCAGCGAAGTCAGCGAGGTCTACGTCGAGGGGGTGTTTGAATCCGTACCTCATCGCGCTCCCATTACGTCGGAACTCCGCTGTCTGTCCACTGTTCAGTCCACATCCGCGCAAGTTCAAGAACATGGGCTGCAATGGCTTCCCAATCGGAATCGTCGACAAGCTCGGCCCGCAGGAGCTCCGTCGCCCCCTTTCGGATGACGTGCGCCTGCGATGGCCCTACTCCGAGGAGCGGCGCCAGCTCGCGAACAGGGCATTCCAACCACGCGAGGGCGAGGCGCTCGCGGTCGTTCAGGAGCGCCAAGACCTCCGTGGCTCTTGCTTCCCGCAGCGCCTCGTCGGCTGTCGCGTCAACCGTCGACGAAACTGGCGACCATGCACCGTCCAACGAGGACGCGTCGAGAGACACCGGGGCTTGGCCCAGCCCGAGGCGGACCCCGATTGCGGAAGCCATCATCCTAGACGTGAGGGAGCCCCCGGCCGCCTCGATCAATGCCTTGCACAGCGATGCGATCGTCTCCGCGTCAGCGACCGGCGCTTCACGACGCGCATCATGGCCCCACTTCGGCATCATGATCTCGTACGGGCGAATCGCTTCGGCCAATCGATCCAGATCCGCAAGTCCAGGCCCGGCCGGCCCGTCTACGAGCGCCCAGTGACCATCGGCACGGACGAACTGATCACGTTTGCCGAGCACGTCATTGAGGCGGACGACGAGCTTGCCGATCGGCGTCCGGCGACCCAGGTCAGCAAGGAAGTTCCGTACCGTACCCTCAAGCCTGGCCTTGAGCGCGTGATCGCTGTTGCAGGTCGTGGCGAGGTCCATCAGGCGACGCGGGGTCTGCGGGTCGGCGACGAACTCCGAGACGATGCGGCCGACGGCCTCACTATCCCACCTCGTGAGGTCATCAGGCGGGGGGAAGTTCCGGGTAACGGCCACGGCTCGGATCGTCTTACGCAGGAGCGAGACGAACTCTTCGCCGATGGAGCCTCCTCTGAGCTCGTCGAGGGGAGTCACAGGAACCTCGCGCAGACAGCTGCGAACGTGTCGTCGTCGAGCCGACCAGTCGACGTGACATTACCGAGGGTCCACAGCTCGCAGAGGACGTTTGCTCGGCGCGAGAACCAGCCCTCCTTACTTAGTCCCAGGTCCTCCGACCGCGGGTGAGGGATTCCCCAGCGCTCCGTGCTCGAACGTGTGGCTACTCGAACCGTGCCCGCGGTGGTCTCCGGAACCGCCATCACCACGACCGGCCGCTGTTCCTCCGGGTCATCTGGAAGCAGGATCGTCGTGTCGACCCAGTACACCACCTGTATGTCGGGGACGAACGGAGTCTCCTCGTAGAGCGGAATCACAATCCTCGTCATGAAGCGGAACCGCCTTGGGGCGAACTCCGGGCGACCGCTGCCAAGCCGCGGGGCCGACCACTTCGTTGGTGAGCGACGAGCGATACCTCCATCCTCGTACCTCTACGTCGAATCTCGGCGTGGTGTCCGGTCATAAACCTTGGTCGACGACCGAGCGTCCCCCCGTAGGTCGAAGGCAGCCCCCTCACCCGCCGCAAAGCTGTCCGGCCAGGCTGATAGCTCGATCGGTGCGTCCTGGCCGGAGCGGTTTGGGAGGTCTGGACGTCGGGGATGAGCCGGGCGGTTGTGTCGATCTCATCGGCGGCGGGGGCGGGCGCGGAACGCCTCGATGGCGACGCGGGAGCACTGCATCAGCTTGGGCGGCACGACCAGCACTCGTGAGCCGGCCGCCGTCAGGAGAGCCCGACCGTCGTTTCGTCGACGTCCTAGTCGATGGCAGAATAAAAAGAGATTGGGGACGGGGATCCTCAGTTGGGACGCTGCGAACTGCACTCGAATCTCCCCCAATCGCCCCACAGAGTGCCCCAATTTCTGTCCGGCTGAGCGTGACGGACGAGGTGAAAAGGTCTATGCTCGCAGGTGAGGCGGGGTGGG
>OUNO011322896.1_pt1 | contig 16880 bp, 17 predicted proteins | sample 1779811 | NCBI WGS metagenome assembly OUNO01 (sample SAMEA3914804, study PRJEB12502) | metagenome | biome: forest; material: soil | place: Canada | collected 2010-06-25 | depth 0.3 m | reverse complement strand
CCCGGGCCAAGGGCTCGACGCTCACCGCCATGTGGTGCGCGTTGGCGTGGATGAGGCGACGCCCGTCCAGCATCATGCCTACGTGCTCGGTCCAGAACACCAGATCGTTGCGCGCCAGCGCCTCCGGCGCGGCCGCCTCGCCCAGGGCTTGCTGCTGGTCAGAATCGCGCGGACAAGCCAACCCGCAGGCCAGGAACGCCTGCTGGATAAGACCCGAGCAGTCCAGGCCGGCGCTATCGCGCCCGCCCCAGAGATAGGGCGCTCCCAGGTGGGCGAGCGCCACCTTCGCCGGATCTGAAAGAGACCGGCCGACCGGAGACAGATGCGCCTTGGCGATCCAGCCGATCCGGTCGGCGCGCCATAGGGCCCCGGTCTCCTCGACCACCGTAACCATGGCGTTGAGGCTCAACGGCCCCCGGGCGGGGGCCTTGATCGAGGGCTCTTCGAAGGCAAAGGCGCGCAAGGCGCTTACCCAGTGAGTGGGGTGGGCGATTTCATCGCTCAGCGCGGCGGCCTCGATCCAACCGACGTAGCCGTCGCGCGACGCCTGGCCAAGGACGAACGCGTCCTGGACCTGCAGACGATCGAAGCCTTCGCCGAACAACAACTGGTCGACCTGCTCGGCGCGCGGATCTGGACCCGCGCGCACCGCGGCGACCGGAACGGTTGCCTGGCTCGGCCGCGCCGCCACAAACCGCTGCGCCAGGGCGAGGCCCTCGAGCTTGGCGTCGGCCAGGCCGTCGCGCATCAGAGTGACGCGCGGGTCGAAAGTCACGCGCAGCGCGCCCGCAGCAAGGCGTAGAGGGCCCGGACTCCCTGAACCTCCGCGCCTTTTGGCCATCCCGGTCGGTTGCGGGGATTCCACGCGAAGATGTCGAAATGCGCCCACGGGCCGGCCGGCGCGAAACGTCGAAGGAACAGGGCCGCGGTAACTGACCCCGCCTGGGCCCAGGGGTCCGCGTCGTTGGTGACGTCGGCCACATCGCTGTCGATGGCGGCCTCATATCCGCTCCATAACGGCATTCGCCAGACCGGATCGCCCGTTCGCGCTGAAGCCGCTGTGATCTCCGCGGCTAGAGACTCGTCATCGGTATAGAAAGCCGGCACGTCCGGGCCGAGCGCCACCCGCGCAGCGCCGGTGAGCGTGGCCAGGTCGATGGTGAGATCGGGCGCGAGTTCGCCCGCGCGGGCCAGGGCGTCGGCCAGGATCAACCGGCCCTCGGCGTCGGTGTTGCCGACCTCGATGGAAAGGCCCTTGCGCGAGGCCAGCACGTCGCCAGGGCGCATGGCGTCGCCGCCGATGGCGTTTTCAACCACCGGCGTCAGGATGGTGAGGCGGAACGGAAGCGCGGCCGCCATGACCATCCGCCCCAGAGCCAGGGCGTGAGCCGCTCCGCCCATGTCCTTCTTCATTATGCGCATGCCGGCCGTCGGCTTGATATTGAGCCCGCCGCTGTCGAACACGACGCCCTTGCCGACCACCACCAGGTGTGGCCTATCCGCATCACCCCATGAGATTTCGATCATGCGCGGCGCACGGTGAGGCGCAGCCGCGCGGCCGACCGCGTGGACCGCCGGGTAGCCCGCCTCGATCAGCGCGTCGCCAGAGGTCACGGTGATGCGCGCGCCATGGGCCTCGGCAATCTCGCGGGCGATGGTCTCCACCTGCAGCGGACCCATGTCGTTGGCCGGGCTGTTGATCATGTCCCGGGCCAGGGCGAGCGCGTGGGTCACGCGGCGCACCTCCTCGGGGTCCGAACCGGGCGGCGCGGCGAGCCGCGCCGCGGGATGGCTGGCCTTTTTATAGCGGTCGAAGCGATAGGCCCCGAGGGCGAAAGCGATAGCGATTTCATTGACATCTGCGTCCTGCGGAGCCGTCTCCAGGCGATAGTCTCGGGCGGGCAGGCGACCGGCCAGAGCCCGAAAGCTCATCGCGCCGCGTTCGCCCGTCCCCAGACCGACGAGCACCCGCGCCAGGCACCCGCCCCGGTCCGGGACCAGGGCGATCTGGCCCGCTTCGCCTGAAAATCCGGCCAGAATCGCCGCAGCGCGGGTCTCGCCGCCGAGCCTTCGCTCGAGAGCGGGCCAATCAGCCTGTCGGACCGCCACGATGCCGACCTCGGCGGGTGGCGCAGATTCGGTTGCCGTCAGAAACGCCTCCGGAGCCGTCGCTCTTCAAGGGACCCGTTTGGGCAAGGAACCAGTTTGGGCCAAGCGCATTTGCGTAACAAGCTTCTCCCTGAGACCGGCGGGGGGACGATGCGGGGGGTCGCCATGCGGCGTCCCGAACCTTGGGCCGGTGAGGGACTTGTTCATTATTTGGGGCGCAATCTCAAAGCTACTGGACGCGCCGACGCAGGTTGCGCTTGTAGGCACAACCTGCGAAATGCGTTAAGTATGCGTGCGCCGCCGAACGAAACGGCGGTCCTTGTGCCAAACGGGCGCCGTGTGCAGACCTCGCGGTCGATACGGACGGTGAAAAGGGGATACAAATGAAGTCGAAGCTAATGGCCGGCGCTGCGCTGGCGATGCTCGTGGCCGCACCCGCGGCTTTCGCGCAAGACGACAGCGACTGGTCAGCCACTCAACCCGGCTGGTACGGCGCTATCGACGTAGGCGGGCATCACACCCGCGGCCTCAGAGGTAAGTTCGAGGGCCAGGACACGGGCCTTAACCCCGTAACCAACAATCCGGACTTCGACGCCTTCGTGCGCGTCGGCTACCGGCTCAACGGTCACGTCCGCCTCGAACTCGAGGGCGGTTACCGCCGGGCAGGCATTACTTCGTTCGACGGCTTCCCGCGCGTGGGGAATGACTTCTTCCTGTGCGGCAGCGGTTCCGGCGGCGGCGTGTGCACGAACCCCGGCGGCGACGTCGATTCGTGGACAGGCTTCGGCAATGTGCTGTTCGACCTTCTGCCGCATTCGCGGATTAATCCGTTCATCGGCGGCGGTGTCGGCTTCGTCCACCTCAAGGTGCGCTCGAGCGGAACCATCGAAGGTGGACCGGCCGGGTTCGTTCCCTACCAGGCTTCGATCGACGACAGCGACACCCACTTCGCCTATCAGGGCATCGCCGGCGTTTCCTACCGCGCCACCGATCGGCTGAACGTCGACCTGACCTATCACTACAGCCGCTCCGACGGCCTGACCTACGACGACGCGAGTTTTGGGGCCATCGATCCCAACGGGACCGGGGTTCTGAAGGGCGACTGGGTGGACCAGTCGGTGACGCTAGGACTGCGGTACGCTTTCGCCGGCCCGCCGCCGCCGCCTCCTCCTCCGCCTCCTCCGCCTCCTCCTCCGCCTCCTCCTCCGCCACCGCCTCCTCCGCCACCGCCACCTCCGCCGGCGTATGAAGCGCGCGATTACACGATCTACTTCCCGTTCGATCAGTATGTGATCACGCCGGAAGCTCAGGCGGTCCTTCAAGACGCGGCCAAGTACGCCACCGACGGTCATGCGACCAAGGAAGTCGTGGTTGGCCACACCGACACCTCTGGTGGCGTGGCTTACAACCTGCGGCTCTCCGAGCGTCGGGCCAAGGCGACTGCCGATGGTCTGGTGTCCCTGGGCGTGCCTCAGGGGTCCCTGGACGTAAGCTGGGTCGGCAAGACCGATCTGGCCGTCCAGACCCCGGATGGCGTCAAGGAGCCGTTGAACCGCCGCTCGACGATCCACATTCAGTTCTGATCGTCACCGGTTCAATTTTACTAACTGGAGCCCGGCCGAAAGGCCGGGCTCTTTGTTTTTGGCTGCGCCCATGGACGCAAGCCCGGGCCAAAGGCTAAACGGCGCCTCATGACGATCGGGGTGTTCGACTCTGGGATCGGGGGCCTGAGCGTCCACCACGCCCTGGTGCGACGCCTGCCGGCGGCGGACTTCATCTATCTCGCCGACCAGGCCAACAGCCCCTACGGCGGGCGCCCTGGCGAGGAGATCGTCGCCCTCACGCGCGGCGGTTGTGCGCAATTGTTCGAAGCTGGTTGCAGCCTGGTGGTGTTGGCCTGCAACACGGCGGCGGCGGTGGCCCTGCGCCGGCTGCAACAGACCTGGCTGCCCGATTATCGGCGCGAAGTCGGGCGCTCCGTCAACGTGTTGGGCATCATTGTTCCCACGATCGAGGCGGCCACAGGTCTGCCATGGACCCAGGAAGTGGAACGCCCGAGCGACAAGGTCGAGCGCGTGGATGTGCTGGGCATATTCTCCACCCCGGCGACCGCCGCCTCGCGGGTGTACGAGATCGAGATCGACAAGCGGCGGGCTGACGTCGCGGTATTCTCCGAGCCCTGTCCGACCCTCGCCCATGACATCGAGACCGGCGCGGCCGACAGTGACCTGCGCGACGCCGTGCACAGCCACGTAGCCAGCCTCACCCGCCGCATCGGCCGGTCTCCCGACCGCGCGATACTCGGCTGCACCCACTACGAGATCATTGGCGAGTTGTTTCGGTCCGCCCTTCCCTCAGGCGTCCCCCTGATCCATCAACCGGACGCCACGGCCGACGCCGTCGCTCTCTACCTTGAGCGCCATCCCGAATATGATCCCGGGCGCGATGGCGTTCGCCATTTTCTGACAACCGGTCGGGCGGGCGCCCAGAACGGGCTCGCCGAGCGCTTCTGGGGAGCGCCCGTGCGTTTCGACCCGGCCTAGAGCAAGATGGTTTGAGACGGAATCGAGGGCGCCGTCAGTGCACCCGGGTTTTGAGGCTCTCCAACTCTTCCTTGAGTCGCAGCTTCTGTCGCTTGAGCTCCATAATACGAAAGTCGTCGGCGGCCGGTCGACTGACCTCATCCTCGATCGCGCGTTCCAGCGTCTGGTGACGCAGGCCGAGTTCGCGGATGCGGGCTTCGATGGCCATGGCGAGTGTCTCCTCATGTTGACTGATCGCGAGTGAACACCTCTCACGCGCTTCTGTCAGATCACATATGGTTGTGCGACTGGGCGGGGAAAAGCGATGCCGAAACAATTGGCGCCACGGCTGGTGGTGGGCGTTTCCGGCGCCTCAGGCGCGTGCCTCGGTGTGCGTGTCCTCGAGGCCTGCGCCGAACTCGGCGTAGAGACCCACCTCGTCGCCAGTCGCGCCGCCGCGCTTACGCTAGCCCAGGAGATGGACCTGACCCTGGCCGATCTGACGGCCAAGGCGAGCGTTTCCTATCGCCCTGGCGATGTGGGCGCGGCCATAGCCTCCGGCTCCTTCCCTATGGTCGGCATGATCGTGGCCCCGTGCTCGGTGCGCACCATGAGCGAGATCGCAACGGGCGTGACCTCCTCATTGATGACCCGAGCCGCGGACGTGACGCTGAAGGAGCGCCGTCGACTGGTGCTGATGGTGCGCGAGACGCCATTTCATCTGGGTCACCTGCGCACCATGACCGCGCTCACCGAGATGGGGGCGGTGATCGCGCCGCCGGTCCCCGCGTTCTACGCCAAGCCGGCAGGCCTCAATGACATCGTCGATCAATGCGTGGGCCGGGCGCTGGACCTGTTCGGCCTGCATTGGCGTGGCGTGCGGCGCTGGGGCGAGGATTTGCCCGCCATCGAAGAAGACCAGGAGTGACGCTGTGGGATTTCGCCTTGGCGGCGTGGGATCGGCCAGGCGTCAGCGAGATTTGTCTGCGACTGCAAGACCGTCACGGACAGTGCGTCCCGCTGTTGCTGTGGCGGGCCTGGGCGGCGGCGGAAGGGCGCGACGCCGGAGGCGAACTGACGCGCAACGCGGTCGCTGTGGCCAGAACCCACGAGCGAGACATGATCGCGCCCCTGCGCGCGGCGCGGCGGGCGTTCGGTTCCGACGCGAGCGGGTGTTCGCGCGAGGCGGCAAAACAGGCGGAGCTCGCTGCGGAGGGGGCGCTGTTGAACGCGCTGGAAGCCCTCACGTCGGCGCGCTCGGCGGGGCCTTCGGATTCCGGCGGCGACGTCGGCCAGGCCCTCGCGAATCTCATTCAGGCTTGGAACGGATGCAAGGCCCGATTGACTGCGCGGGCGCTCGCCGCCCGCCTTCGCTGACATTGCCGCGCCTCGCCGCTTTCTGTTAAGGTGCCGCCCCGATGGACGACCAGTCGCAAGACGACGAGACCGACGCCGCGCTGCGAATTAACCTGGCGAAACTGCGTCAGGCGCACCAGGATTTGGACGCCGCCGTGCAGGCGCTCGAATCGCAGGCGTCGCCTAACCAGCTGCAGATTGCGCGGCTCAAGAAACAGAAACTGGCCCTGCGCGACCAGATCGCCCAGCTCGATCGCCGACTGACACCCGACATCATCGCCTAGATCGCGCCTTCGCGCGTAAGCCGCCCGCCTTGCCGCGCGCGGGGCCATCGGCCATATCGCGGGCATGGATGAGAATCTGTTGGACGATGTCGTGGCCGCGGCCATGGCGGCGGGTGCTGACGCCGCCGAAGCGGTGTTTGCCGAGCGAGCGGCGCTGTCCGTCGACGTGCGCTTGGGCGCTCTGGAGGAGGTCGAACGCGAGGAATCGCGGGATTTAGGCGTGCGCGTGTTCGTTGGCGCGCGCCAGGCCAGCGTGTCCGGTTCCGACGTCTCGCGCGATGGCCGCGGACGACTTGTGGAGCGGGTGATGGCCATGGCCCGACTCGCCGCTGAGGATCCTTTCGCCGGGCTGGCGCCCACCGAGCGGCTTGCTGCCGGCCGTCTGCCGGACCTCGATCTGTTCGATCCGGAAGAGCCCGGTCCCGAAGTCCTGGAAGCCCGCGCCAAGGCGAGCGAGGAGAGCGCCCTGGCCGTGCAAGGGGTGACCAATTCAGGTGGCGGATCGGCGACCTGGTCGTCCTCCGCCTGGCGGCTCGCCACCAGCACCGGCTTTCGCGGCGCCTATCGCGCCAGCACCTCGTCATTGTCGGCCCAGGCGATTGCTGGCGAGGGCGCGGCCATGGAACAGGCCGGCGAAGGCAGGGCCACACGCTGGATCGACGACCTTCCGGCGCCAGAGACCATTGGCGGCGAAGCCGGGAGACGGGCGGTAGCCAGTCTGGGCGCGCGCAAGATCGCCTCCACCACCGCGCCGGTGATCTTCGAGAACAGGCTGTCCGCGTCGCTGCTGGGTCCCTTCATCGGCGCCGTGTCAGGCCCTGCGGTGGCCCGGGGCGTGTCGTTTCTGAAGGACAAGCTCGGATCGGCGGTATTCGCGCCTGGAGTGACCTTGACCGACGATCCGCATCGCCCACGCGGCCTGGGATCCTCGCCCTTCGACGACGAGGGCGTCGGCAACGCGGTGATGGATATCGTCAAGGACGGCGTGCTCACCACTTGGCTGCTCAACACCAGTTCCGCCCGGCAGCTTGGCTTGGCGACCACCGGTCACGCCTCACGCGGCCTCGCCGGACCCCCGGGCGTTGGCGTCGGCAACCTCACCCTGTCGCTCGGCGACCATGATCTGGCCGGCCTGATGGGCAATGCCGGTTCTGGCCTGCTGGTGACATCGATGTTCGGCCCGTCGCTCAATCCCAACACCGGCGATTGGTCCGTCGGATGTTCGGGCAGCTGGTTTGAAGGCGGCGAACTGGCCTATCCGGTGACCGAGATCACCGTGGCCGGCAATCTGATCGACATCTACGCTCGGCTGACGCCGGGAAATGACCTGGAGTTTCGGAGGCAAGTGAATGCGCCCTCGATCCTGGTTGACGCCCTGTCCATCGCCGGCAAGTAGGGAGAGCCCAGCCATGCCCGACGGCCAACTCCTGCACCTAGTGATCGGCGGCGAACTGAAGGACGTTGGCGGCGTGGAGTTCCGCGACCTGTCCAAGGTCGACCTGGTGGGCGCCTATCCCAACTACCAGGAAGCCTTCCGCGCCTGGCAGGCCCGCGCCCAGGCCACGGTGGACAACGCCCTTATGCGATACTTCATAATCCACGCCCACCGCTTGCTCGATCCCGCAGCCGCTGGCGGCCAGCAATCGCACTGAGGCCAGGCGCTAACGCAACACAGACTTGCCGTTCTTGATCACGGTGGCGCCCCTGGCCTTAACCCTGGCCTCGAACGAGACCACTTTGTCGTCTTTCCACAGGTCGACCGTGACGGTGTCGCCTGGAAACACCGGCGCGGAGAATCGCACTTCATGCGAAGCAATGACATCCGGATCATAGTCGGTAATCCCGGCCAGGATGGCGCGGCAGGTGATCCCGTAGGTGCATAGGCCGTGCAATATCGGCCGCTCGAACCCCGCCCGTTTGGCGAAGTCCGGGTCGGCGTGCAGGGGATTTCGGTCGCCATTCAGCCGGTAGAGCAGGGCTTGATCGGCGCGGGTGGTGAAATCGAGTGAAAGGTCGGCGGGCCGGGCCGGCGTGACATGCGGCTCGGGCGCGCCGGCCGATGGGCCGCCAAACCCGCCATCCCCCCTGGCGAACGTCGAACCGGTGAGTGTGGCGACCTTTTCGCCGGCCTCGCTGGTCCAGATGGTCTCATTCACCAGCACCGCGCCCTTGTCCTTGCCTTTGTCATAGGCGCCGATCGTGCGCGAAGCGGCGGTGAAAGTCCCTGAAGCCGCCAATGGCCGGTGCAGCTCGACCTTCTGCTCGCCATGGACAACCATCAGATAATTGATCTCGCTCACGCGGAGTCCCGCCGCCACCTCCGGGGCCGGACGGCTCGCCCGGCCTCCGGCGGCGAGAACCGTGGCGGCCGTGGGGACGACCCTCAGCCCCTTCTCATAGACAAAGGCCAACTCGCGCTCGTCGAGGGGATCGGCGCCAAGCCCGATACCGAGGGCGTAAAGCATGACGTCCTTGTCGCCATAGGTGAACGTGCGCGGCGCAGTCCGTTGCTGCAGTATGTCGGGATAATAGATGGGCATGAGCGTCTCCTCGGTCGTCAGCGCCATTAAGCCAAGCCGGAAGGGATGCGCGCAAGGCCCGTTTGCCGGCGGCCCGGCGATCAGTTAATAGGGCGCCCCGCGCCGCCGACGGCCCCACCTCAATCGAGTTTAATATGGTCGAGATCACCCAGACTGCGAACGCCAATCTGCAAGGCAATGTGCTGTTCTACTCGAAACCCGAGCCACTCAGCTCCGAGACCCACGCCAAGCTCGGAGTTCGACGGATTGACCGGCCCTACGCCTTCGCGGCGGGCAGTCACGTCGTGCCGCTCACGGTCACCGAATTTCCGCAGGCGGCGCTTTCCTGTCCGATCGTTTTCGCTGGCGACAAGCACCAGCCTCTGGCGGTGATGGGGATCAACGCCAGCCAGAACATCTATGTGAACGAGGACGGCCAATTCCAGCCGGGGGTCTACATCCCAGCCTATGTCAGGCGCTATCCGTTCGTGCTAGCCGCCGACGACGCGCGCGAGAAAATGGTGGTGTGCATCGACCGCAACGCGCCCATGCTTGGCGACCTGCCCGATGTGGCGTTCTTCGACACTGCCGGTCAGCCCACCGACTACACAAAATCTTGTATCGAGTTTTGCAACAACTTCGAGGTCGAACTCCGGCGCACCGAGGCTTTCGTAACCACCTTGCGCGAGCTGGATCTGTTCGAAACCAAGACGGCCACCTTCACCCCGGTCAATCCGGATGGTTCGCCTGCCGCCGCGCCGCAAACGGTAGCGGAGTACTACGCCGTCTCCGATGACAAGGTGAAGGCGCTGCCGGATGACAAGATCCGCGAGCTCCTGACCACCGGCGCCCTGCAGCAGATTTACGCCCACCTGACCTCGCTCGCCGGTTGGGACCGCCTGATCAATCTGTCGATGCTTCGGTCCGCGCCGCCCACTCCGGCAAATCTGAACTGGGGTCTCAGCGACGGCGACGGCGACGCTGGCCATCCGGCCTCGCCAATGGTTAGACTTGCCTCCGATCAGTAACGGAGGACGCGCATGAAACCGGAACAAGTGGGTCTTTCCACGGCCAGGCTCGCCCGGCTCGACGAGGTGATGAAGCGCCGCTACGTGGATAGCGGCTATCTCCCGGGCCTGATCACACAGGTGTTTCGCCGGGGCGAACTGGTCCACTGCGGCCTTGCCGGACATATGGACCTTGCGCGCGACAAACCGATGCGCGAGGACGCCATTTTCCGCATCTACTCCATGACCAAGCCGATCACCGCCGTGGCCCTGATGATGCTGGCCGAGGAGGGCCTGATCGGGCTGGACGATGACGTTGCCAGCCATATTCCGGCGTGGAAGAAGCTCGGCGTCTACGCCACCGGCATGCCCAGCCTGCTGGTCGGATCGCCGGTCAGCTACATCACCACCCGGCCTGAACGGCCGATGAAGGTGGTGGACCTAGTCACTCACACCGCGGGCCTGACCTACGGATTCATGATGCGGACCATGGTCGACTACGGCTACCGCAAGGCCAAGATCAACGACTTCCAGACCGCGGGCGGCCTCGACACATTCATCGAGCAACTCGCCGAACTGCCACTGGAGTTCTCACCCGGCACGGCCTGGAACTATTCGGTATCCATCGATGTCATGGGTTATCTGGTGCAGAAGCTGTCCGGCATGCCGTTCGGCGAATTCCTGCGCACGCGGCTGTTCGAGCCCCTGGGCATGACCGATACGGCGTTCTGGTGCCCGCCGGAAAAGCTCGACCGGTTTTGCTCGTGTTATCAGCCGGCTGAAAGCGGCGGCCTGAAGATCCAGGACGACGCCGGCAAGAGCACCTACGCCAAACCGCCCCTGCTGGAATCCGGCGGCGGCGGCCTGGTTTCCACCGCCCACGACTATATGCGGTTCTGTCGCATGATGCTGGGGGGCGGAGCCCTGGACGGCGCCCGCATCCTCAGCCCCAAGACCGTGGCTCTGTTCAGCCTCAACCATCTGCCAGGTGGCCAGGAACTGGCGGCCATGGCCCCGCCGGGGCAATTCAGCGAAGCCAGCTACGACGGGATCGGCTTCTCGATCGGCTGCGGCGTGAACGTCAACGTCGCCAAGACCCGGCTGCCCGGCTCGGTAGGAGAGTATTTCTGGGGCGGGGCGGCTTCGACGGCTTTCTGGATCGACCCGGCGGAGGACCTGACGGTGGTGTTCATGACCCAGGTCATGGGAACCGACGCGCGCCTCACTTTGCGCCGCGATCTGCGCACGCTGGTCTATTCAGCCATGACCGAATCGTTCGCCTAGCTCTGGCAGTCATAGCCCTTGGCGCCAATGACGGCCGCTAGCTCGCTCATCGGCGCCCGACCGGCCGCGACTCGGTCCAGCATGGAATGGAAGTCGTGTTTCGGGGTCCAGCCAAGGTCAACGCGCGCCTGTTCATTCACATAGACCCGGCTGATCGCGGGGAACATGCGCCAGCTGAGTCGGGCGTAGACCGCCTCGAACGCGTCCGACACGCCGGCGACGACGGCAGGGGCGTCGCGCGCGAGCGCCTGCAGATGGTCGCGTCCAAACGGGGTGGTGGCGCTGACGATGTATGGGCCCAACCCGATCTCCGGGGCTCTTGTCGCCGCGGCCAGATGCGCGCTGACGAGGTCCTCGATGTCCGCCCGCCGGTAGAGGAACTCGTTCAGCTTGACGTTGTCGGCGCCATAGGCGTCGCGCACCGCGGGGTCGTCATCGACTTCAGGGAAGAAGCGCGAGGTGCGCAGGATCACGCAGGCGAGGCCTTCGTCCCGGCGCGCCAAGCCGCACAAAGTCTCCGCCGCGAGCTTGGTGGCTCCATAGATGTTGCGGGGGATCGGGGTGAGGGCCTCGGTCACCCAGACCGCCGGCTCGCCCGGCCGCGGCGTCAGCGCGTCGCCGAACACGCTGGTCGTGCTGGTGAAGACGAAGGCGTGGACGCCGGCGCGGCTGGCCGCCTCCAGGAGGGTGAGCGTCCCGGTGATGTTGACGTCAACGAACGCCTGGCGGCTGTGCGTCGCCGCATGCGGCTTGTGCAGGGTCGCGGCGTGAAACACCACCTCGACACCGCTCATGCAGCGCCCGACGAGCTCGGCGTCAAGGATCGAACCCAAATGGCTGGTCTGGGCTGAGGGCAAGCGGTCCAGACCCACGACCTCGTCGCCACGCGCCCGCAGGGTGAGCGCCATGGCCTCGCCGAGGTGGCCGGCGCTGCCGGTGACGAGCGTTCTCACCGCGACCTAGTGGGGCCCGCCCGGGTGGAGCTTGAAGACCAGGAACAGCACCGCGATCAACGGAAGCAGCAGCACGACCCACAGCGCCCAAAATGTCCCGGGATTTTCGCTCCTATAGGTGACGGCGTAGTTGGAATGAATATTGCCGGCGAAGAGCGCCCTGACCAGGATCAGGATCAGCGCCGCGCTCCCCAGCAGCAGGAGCCATCGAATATCCGCCATGAGGGCCCCCGATCTATCGCGCAAACACGCTGCGCGTGAGGCAGGAGAACACCAGCCGGCCGGCTTCGTCGAGCAGGTCGTGTTGGGCGATGATCACGCCTTTGCTGTCGCCGACGGGGTCCTTGCCCATGACAGTCATCCGTCCGCGCAGCAGTTCGCCGACGGGCGGGTTACGCATCCAACGCAACGCATCGACGCCGAGGCGCTTGGTCTGCGGCCACGCGCCGGAGGCATCCTGATCCAGGCGGGACCAGATGGCGAACACCATGGCGTCTGGCGCGCCGCGCTCTGCGCTCCAGGTCGGGGCAAAGGCGGCGATAAAGGCTTTTAGGGCCCCTTCGTCGACCACCGACACGCCAAGCGATATCACCATGCCGATCTCGATCCGGTCGAAAGGGGCGGGCATTGGCGGCTCCGGCTGCGGCGGTATCGGCGCATCATGGGCTGGCGGCAGGGGCGGGTGCAAGGCGACCCGTTCCACCGGACAAAGCAAAGCCCTAGATAGAGCCCGATGAGACGCCGCCTCGCCACTGCGATCGCCTTTGCGCTCACGCTTGCGGGCGCCGCCTCAGCCCAGCCGGTGACGACACCGCATGTCACCGCCCAGCTTGCGGCCGAGACCGCGGGCGCGGCGCCAGGATCGACCCTCTACACCGCCGTGATCCTGACCGCGGAAAAAGGCTGGCACACCTATTGGCGAAATCCGGGCGACGCGGGCGAGGCCACCAAGATCACCTGGACCTTGCCGGAGGGCTGGCGGGCCGGAGACATCGTCTGGCCGGCGCCAAAGCGCCTGCCCGTCGGACCGATCATGAATTACGGCTATGAAGGCCGCGTTGTTCTGGCCACACCGATCGAGGTTCCGGCGACCGCAAGACCCGGTGACCGCGCCACCTTCTCGGCGAATATCGACTATCTGGTGTGCGCCGAGGTGTGCGTGCCCGGGAGCGCAAAGACGAGCCTCGTCCTGCCCGTGGCCGCCGGCGCCCCGCCGACGGATCCGACCTGGGGCCCGGTCATCGAGAACAACCTGACCGCCGCGCCGAAACCGGCGGGGCTGACGGCGAGATTCCAGCGCGCGGGCTCACGCCTGACCCTGGCCGCGGCCGGCGCGCCGCTGGCCGGCCTCTCGCCATCGGAGGTGTATTTCTTTCCCTATGACGACACGCTGATCGATCAAGCCAAGCCGCAGACGGTCGAGCGCGGCCCCAGAGGTCTGACCCTGAGCCTCACACCCGGAACGGCCTTCGCCGGCGCGGGTCCGGCCAAGGCCGCCGGCGTGTTGCAGATCGATGACAAGGTCTATGAGATCGCGGCCACTCCTGGACCGCCGCCGGCGGGGGCCGCCGGGCTGGGCGCCCTAACCCGTTCCGGCGCCATTGGCCTGCCCCTGGCGCTGGTTTTCGCCTTCCTTGGCGGCTTGATCCTCAATCTGATGCCCTGTGTCTTCCCCATCCTATCAATGAAGGCGGCGGCGCTGGCCCGCCACGGCGGTGGCGGCGAGGCGCGGGCCGAGAGCGTGGCCTTCCTCGCCGGGGTCCTGATGACCTTCCTGCTCCTGGCCGGAGCGCTGATTGCGGCCAGGGCGGCGGGCGAAGCCGCGGGTTGGGGTTTCCAGCTCCAGTCGCCGCTGAATGTCGCCCTGTTGTGCCTGGTCATGCTCGGCGCGGCGCTGAATCTGTCCGGGCTGTACGAGATTGGCTTATCCGCTCAGGCGCTGGGTTCAGGCTCGCTCCCACAGGGGCGATTGCTGGGTAGCCTGCTCACCGGCGCCCTGGCCGTTGTGGTCGCCGCGCCATGCACGGCGCCGTTTATGGGACCCGCGCTCGGCTTCGCCCTCACCCAGTCGCCGGCGACCGCGCTGACCGTATTCGCCAGCCTGGCGGTCGGGTTCGCCGCGCCTTACACGGCCCTGGCCCTGACCCCCGCTCTGACCCGCCGGCTGCCCAAACCGGGCGCGTGGATGGACGGCCTGAAGAAGGCCCTGGCTTTCCCGATGTATGGCGCCGCCGCCTGGCTGCTTTGGGTGCTGTCCCAACAGACCGGGCCGCTCGGCTTGGCGCGATTGCTGGCGGCCGGTGTAATTGTGGCTGTGTGCGCCTGGCTGTTCGGCATAGGGCAACGCCGGCGAGCGCGCGACGGCGGCGGGCTGTGGTCGACCGTCGGTGCGGCGGCCAGCCTGGCGATCGCGATCGCGTTCGTGAGCTTCGGTCCCTTCGAGCCCCCGGCCGCCGCCTCCACATCCACCAGCGCGCTCGGCGCCCTGCCTTCGACCCCGTACAGCCCCGAAAAACTCGCCGCCTTGCGCGCCGCTGGAACCCCGGTGCTGGTGAACTTCACGGCCGCATGGTGCGTCACTTGTCAGGTGAACGAGCGCGTGGCCTTTTCCAGCGCCGACGTCGCCAGCGCCCTGAAACGGTCTGGAGCGGTCTATCTGGTGGCGGACTGGACCAACCGCGACCCGGTGATCGCCAAGGCCCTGGCCGCAGAGGGACGCATTGGCGTGCCGCTGTATTTGTATTATCCGCCGGGCGCGGCCAGGCCCACGACGCTACCCCAACTGCTGACCCCAGCCATCCTCGCCAGCGCCCTGAACAAAGGCTCGAACGGCTAAGCCGCCTTGCCCCGACCCCGGGGAGCCGCTAAGCGCGCCGCTCATGACCGAAGAGGCCACATTCCGCCCCAAGGCGCGCGCCGTGCGCGGCTTCCAGGACTGGCGCGCCGACGCCCTGGCCGCGGAGACGCTAATCGTCAGCGCCGTCAGCGGCGTCTATGAGTCATTCGGTTTCGAACGTCTGGAAACGCCCGCGTTCGAATATGCCGACGCTCTGGGCAAGTTCCTGCCGGACGCCGAACGGCCCAATGCGGGGGTTTTCGCCCTGCAGGACGACGATGAGCAGTGGATTGCCCTGCGCTATGACCTTACCGCGCCCCTGGCCAGGTTTGCCGCCGAGAATTGGGCGCGCCTGCCCAAGCCGTTCAGGCGGTATGCGTTCGGACCGGTGTGGCGCGACGAGAAACCGGGACCCGGGCGCTATCGACAATTCATCCAGTGCGACGCCGACACGGTCGGCTCGGCGCGGCCCGAAGCCGACGCGGAGATCATCGCCATGGCCGTGGCCGGTTACCGCGCCGCCGGGCTGGCCGACGCGGCCTTCACGGTCAAGATCAACAACCGCAAGCTTCTAAGCGGCCTGCTCAGCGCGCGCGGGGTCGCCGACGATGCCCAGCGTGTGGCGGCGTTGCGCGCCATGGATAAGCTGGATCGCCTGGGCGTGCGCGGTGTGGCCGACCTTCTTGGCCTTGGCCGACTGGACGAATCCGGCGCCTTCACCCAAGGCGCCCAACTGCCGGCGGCGGCGATCGACGGCGTGCTGGCCTTCATCGAGGCTGGCAAGCGCACGCGCAATGACACCTTGGCTAGCGTGGCCAATGTCGTCGGCGGATCGGCCGAAGTCGCGGCAGGACTGGAAGAACTGGCGCGCATCGGCGCGGCGTTGGACGGCTTGGGAGTCACCGAGGGTCAGGCGAGTTTCGATCCCTCGGTGGTGCGCGGTCTTGAATACTACACCGGCGCGGTTTTCGAGGCCGAACTCACTCATCAGTCGTTGGATGACGCCGGCCCACGCTTCGGCTCGGTTGGCGGCGGAGGTCGTTACGATGGCCTGGTGGCCCGGTTCACCGGCGAGGCGATACCGGCGACCGGCTTTTCCTTCGGCGTCTCGCGCTTGGCCGCCGCATTGGCAGCCGATGGCGGGGCCGAACTGGCCAGGCCGCGCGGACCGGTGGTGGTGATCGCCTTCAGTCAGGAACGCATGGCTGACTATTTCGCCGCGGCGGCCGAACTTCGCGCCGGCGGCATCGCCGCCGAAGTCTATCTGGGGGAATCCGGCATGCGCGCTCAGATGAAATACGCCGATCGCCGGGGCTCGCCCGCCGCGGTGATTCTGGGTGACGAAGAGCTGGCCGCCGGGACGGTGACCATCAAGGATCTGGATCTTGGCCGCGCCTTGGCTGACAAGGTCGCCGACAACCAGGCTTGGCGCGCCGACCGACCTGGCCAGGTCACGGCGCCGAGGGCCGAGCTGACCGCCACTGTGCGACGCGTCGTGGACGCCTCGACATGAGGCTGGAGCCGGCGGTCCCGGCCAAGGTGCTTTCGGCGGTGCGGGCGACGTTCGAGGCTACCCGGGGCAGTCCGCTGAACAGCCCCGTCGCCGAACCGCTGAGCCTCTATCTCGATCTGGCTGGGGAAGCCTTGCGCGAACGGTTGTTCCTGGTCCAGGGGCCGGGCCGGGAAGAATTCTGCCTCCGGCCGGACTTCACCCTGGGCGCAGCGCTCGCCCACATCGCCAGCGGCGCTCCCTCCGGACGCTATTTCTATGAAGGCCCCGCCTTTCGCGTGGCCCCGACAGGAAGCGATCGCCCAGAGCAGTTCCTGCAGATCGGACTGGAAGCCTATGAGGGTGGCGATGCGCCGGCCGCAGACGGCGCCATGGCGGCCCTGGCTTGGCGAGGCGCCAGCGCCGGGGGGCGCGACGACCTCACCTTGATGCTCGGGGATGTCAGCCTGTTCGGAATCTTCCTGGCCTCTCTTGGCGTGGCCGGGGCGGTGGCCGGCCGC
>OUNO011323144.1_pt1 | contig 16890 bp, 18 predicted proteins | sample 1779811 | NCBI WGS metagenome assembly OUNO01 (sample SAMEA3914804, study PRJEB12502) | metagenome | biome: forest; material: soil | place: Canada | collected 2010-06-25 | depth 0.3 m | reverse complement strand
CAAGGGCGAGCCGCTGAAGAAGGTCCCGACGGACCAGCTCGTCGACGAGCTGTTCAAGGAGATCGACCGTTACTACGCCGCCGGCAAGAGCGTCCAGCGCGACGAGGCCGCTGCGGCCGAGGCGCGCGCATGGCTGGCCGAGAACGAGGACGACACCGCCATGACCCCCGAGCGCATCGCCGCCCTCGAGGCCGCCGCCGCCGAGAACGACGAGCTCGCCGGCGAGGTCCTCGAGTCGATGCTCAGCGGCGCCGGCCCACCGATCGGAGATCGGCCAGCCCCGGCCCCGGCTCCCGCCCCGGCAATGGACGAGGACGTCTCGCCGGTCGCCGGGCGGCGCTTCAGCCGCACCTGAGGGCTGATCGGCAGGCCACATGTGGCCTGCCTTGACCCGTCGCATGCGACGGGTCATCCAGGTGGGCACATGTGCCCACCTGCCCCCTCGCACATGTGCGAGGGGGAGGGGAAATCGGACGTCTCAGCCGGCCGCGGCGAAGCGCTCTGCGACCGTGCTCCAGTCGACGACGTTCCACCATGCGTCGATGTAGTCGGGGCGGCGGTTCTGGTACTTCAGGTAGTAGGCGTGCTCCCACACGTCGACGCCCAGCAGGGGCGTCTTACCCGACGACAGCGGGCTGTCCTGGTTGGCGCTGCCAACGACCGCGAGCCCGGATCCGTCGTGCACGAGCCACGACCAGCCCGAGCCGAACTGGTTGACGCCGGTTTCCTTGACCTTGGCCTGGAAGTCGGCGAAGGACCCGAACGCCGAGGCGATGGCGTCGGCCAGCGCGCCGTCGGGCTCGCCGCCGCCGTCGGCGCTTATGCTCTGCCAGAACAGCGTGTGGTTGTGGTGTCCGCCGGCGTTGTTTTTGACGGCCGCCCGCTTGGCGTCGGGCACGTCGTCGAGGCTCTTCAGGACGTCCTCGACCGAAGCGTCGGCGAGCGAGGTGCCCTCGAGCGCGGCGTTGGCCTTGTCCACGTAGGCCTGGTGGTGCTTGTCGTGGTGCACTTCCATTGTCGCCTTGTCGATGTGCGGCTCGAGCGCGTCGTAGGCGTAGGGAAGCGGCGGTACTGAAAAGGCCATTTGCGGGCTCCTTGTCCGAGGTTCGGTCGAAGATCGTCGACTGGTCGCTGTTCTATCAGAGGTCGTCGAGGGGGCTGTCGTCCGGCGCGGCCAGATACGCTCGACCCGGCAATGACCCGTCTGAGCGAGTACCTGCTGCCCACCGAGAAGGAGGCGCCCGCCGATGCGGAGGCCATCTCGCACAAGCTGATGGTCAGGGCGGGGCTGATCAGGCAGATGGGCGCCGGCATGTGGACATGGCTGCCGGCCGGATGGCGGGTCCACCAGCGGGTCGTCGGCATCGTCCGCGAGGAGATGGACGCGATCGGCGCCCAGGAGATGCTGATGCCCGTGCTGCAGCCGGCCGACCTGTGGCGTACGACCGGGCGCCTGGACATCGACGAGCTGTTCAAGCTCAGCGACCGCAAGGGCTCTGAGCTCGTGCTAGCCATGACCCACGAGGAGGCCGTCACCTTCCACATCGCCCAGGTGGTCCGCTCCTACCGCGACCTCCCGCTGATCGTCTACCACTTCCAGGTCAAGGAGCGCGACGAGCCGCGGCCCCGCGCGGGGGTCCTGCGCACGCGCGAGTTCGTCATGAAGGACTCCTACAGCTTCGACCGCGACGGGGCGGGCATGGACGAGCGCTACGAGCTGCACATCGGCGCCTACGGGCGCATCATGGACCGGACCGGCCTGCGCTACTACCGCGTCGAGGGCGACGTCGGCATGATGGGCGGGCTCGGCGCCCACGAGTACATGGCGCCGTGCGCGGCCGGCGAGGACGACATCGTCCTGGGCCCGGGCTACGCCGCAAACGCCGAGGTCGCGCTTGCGACGCCCGGCGTCGAGAAGATCGGCGAGCGCTACCTCAAGGACGGCGAAGCGCTGGCCCACGAACCGGCCATCGAGATCGGCAACATCTTCAAGCTCGGCACGCGCTACTCCGAGCCCCTCGGCGCCACCTACCTCGATGAGAGCGGCGCCGAGCTGCCGGTGTGGATGGCCTCCTACGGCATCGGTCCGGCGCGCATCGTCGCCGCGGCCGTCGAGCAGTTCGCCGACGAGCACGGCATCTCCTGGCCGGCCGCCCTCGCGCCCTTCGCCGTCCACCTCCTCGCCCTCGGCCGACCCGGCACGCCCGAGCGCGACGCGGCCGACGCCCTCTACGACACGCTCTCGGGCTCCGGCCTGGAGGTCGTCTACGACGATCGCGACCTCGGTCCCGGCGAGAAGTTCGCCGAGGCCGAGCTGCTCGGCTGCCCGCTGCGCCTGACCGTCGGGCGCCGCTCGCTGGAGTCGGGCGAGATCGAGGTCCAGATCCGCCGCGGCCGCGCCGAGGCGCCGGGCCTGCCGCTCGGCGGGGAGCCCGAGCATCTGCTGCGGGCGGTGGATGAGCTATGGCGGAGCCTCCCCTAGAGCGCCGGCGCCTCAGCGTCCGGCGGCTGTTCGGCCTCGACCGCTCGGGTCCACCGCCGCCCCAGACGCGGGCCGGCGAGCCGCTGCGGCCGTGGACGATCCCGAACGCCATCGGCTTCTTCCGCCTCGCCCTGATCCCCGTCTTCCTGGTCACGGCGCTGTCGAGTCGCGGCGGCACCGACGCGCTCCCGGCGACGCTCTTCGCCGTCATCGGCTGGGGCGATTACGCCGACGGAATCGCCGCCCGCGTCACCCGCCAGTACAGCCGCCTGGGCGCGCTCATGGATCCCGTCACCGACCGCCTGCTCGTCGTGTCCGGCGTCGTCGTCACGTGGCGCTTCGACCTGCTGCCGCGCTGGGCGCTGGCAGTGCTCGCGTTGCGCGAGCTGTTGATGCTCGGGCTCGGTCGCTTCGTCCTCTCGCGCGGCGCCGAGCTGTCGATCAACTGGCCCGGACGCCTCGCTGTCGCGCCGGTCATGGGGTCGTTCTTCTTCGCCATGGTCGCGCTCGGCGGCGTCGGCGAGGTCATGCTCTACGTCGGCCTGGCCCTCGCCCTCCTGGCGAGCGTGTTGTATGCGCGCTCGGTCGCCGCCCAGCTGCGTCCGCAACGGCCCTAGCCTCAAGCTCAGCCTGACCGTTTGGTCTATACTCAGGCTCTCAGGCCGGCGGGGAGGAGGGGCCCTGCGGCACAAGTCCGCGAGAGGAGAGAAGGCCACGATGGATGAGACTTTTCCCGACCTCGGCTCGCTGACGGATCTCGAACTCAAAGACGTCATCCGCCAGCTGACCGAGGAGGAGACCGAGATCTCCTACAAGCGGCGCATCCTGCACGGCAAGATCGACATCCTGCGGGCCGAGCTCGTCAACCGCCTGCGCAACAAGCACGACGGCGGCGAGGTCATGATCACCGGAGACGACGTCCAGCGTCTCACCGACATCCTCTCCCGGCGCCAGCCGGAGGACTCCGAGTGAAACGCCTGAGGACCCCACCGACAGGCGCGCGCCGTCGCGCCGGTGGGCGCTCTGGCGAGTAGAGCCGATGGCCCTGCATTGCATCGAGTGCGGCTTCGTCAACAGCGAGGGCGCCAACTACTGCCAGCGCTGCGGCGCGTTGCTGCAGCGCGCCGAGGGCAGCGGAGTCGGTGGAGTGGCCGGGGATCCGGTCACAGCGACCTACCGGATCGACGACACCGGTGAGCTCATCCCCGTCGAGATGGACGACGTCACAGCCCGCGGACCGGCCATGGTCATCCGCGCCGGCGGCGGGCGCGAGGGCGAGAGCTTCCCGATCGAAGGCGAGCGCATGAGCATCGGTCGCCGGCCGGACTCCGAGGTGTTCCTCGACGACGTGACCGTTTCGCGCGACCATGCGCTGCTGATCCGCCGCGGCGAGGACTGGTATCTCGACGACTGCGGCTCGCTCAACGGCACCTACGTCAACCGCTCGCGGATCGAATCGCACCACCTCGAGGAGGGCGACGAGGTCCAGGTCGGCAAGTACAAGCTCACCTTCCACGCGCGCTGATGGCTGTCCAGGCGACACCAGCCGACCCGCCCCCGAACGGTATGGAAGAGGGCGCGGCGCCGGAGCTCTCCAAGCGGCAGAAGTCGCTGACGATCGGCGCCGTCTGCAAGGCCCTCGCGCAGGAGTTCCCCGACATCTCGATCTCCAAGATCCGCTACCTCGAGGACCAGAAGCTGTTGACCCCGCGGCGCACGCCCGGCGGCTACAGGCTCTACACCCAGGGAGACGTCGCGCGCCTGCGCACGATCCTGCGCATGCAGCGCGACGAGTTCCTGCCGCTCCGCGTCATCCGCCAGGAGCTCGCCGCCGGGCGCTCGGAAGACGCCGCCCCGGTGCCGGGACGCGTCGGACGCGATGGCGCCCGCGCGTGGCGCCCGAGCGTCAGCGTCCGCGAGTCTACCGGCGCGCTCTACTCGATGGACGACGTCCTCGAGGAGACCAAGGCCGAGGCCAAGCTCGTCCGCGAGCTCGAAGAGTACGGCGTCGTCAAGGGCGAGATGCGCGGCGGCGTGCGCTACTTCGACGAGACCGAGCGCGAGATCATCGCCGCCGTCGCCGAGCTCGCCCGCTACGGAGTCGGCGGGCGCAACCTGCGCGTCTTTCGCTCCTCGGCCGACCGCGAGGCCAACCTGCTCCAACAGATCCTCGCGCCGGCCCTGCGCTCGCGCAACCCCGAGCGGCGCAAAGAGGCCGTCGACGCGCTCGAGAACCTCGCCGCGGTCGCAACGCACCTCAAGCATCTCCTCCTGATCCGGGATCTGCGCAAGATCGTCCGTTGATCGGGATGCCCGCTCGCCAGTCCGTCCGCCCCGTCGACCTGCGCGCGCTGATCCGGGACATCCCCGACTTCCCCAAGCCCGGGATCGGCTTCAAGGACATCACGCCACTGCTGGCCGACGCCGACGCGCTGTCGCAGGCCGTCACGATGCTCGCCGACAGCGCCCGGGCGCTGCAGGTCGACTGCGTCATCGCCGCCGAGGCGCGCGGCTTCCTGCTCGGGCCGGCCCTCGCGCTTGAGCTCGGCGCCGGCTTCGTGCTCGCACGCAAGCCCGGCAAGCTCCCCTATGAGACCGTCAGCGCCGAGTACCTGCTCGAGTACGGCGAAGGTCAGCTCGAGTTGCACAGCGACGCCGTCGCCAGCGGCGCCCGCGTCCTCGTCCACGACGACCTCCTCGCCACCGGCGGCACGGCGGCGGCCCTGTGCGAGCTCGTCGAGGGGCTCGGCGGCGAGGTCGTCGGCTGCGGATTCCTCATCGAGCTGGCCTTCCTCGACGGCCGCCGGCGTTTGGCCCCACACGAGGTCCACGCGCTGCTGAGCTACGAGTCCTAGCCTGGGCGCCGATGCCGACCGCGCGACGCAGCCGCACGATCGCAGCGCCCATCGAGCAGATCTGGGAGCTCGTCGGCGACCCCCACCACCTGCCGCGCTGGTGGCCCCGCGTCACGCGCGTCGAGGACGTCGAGGAGGGCGCCTTCACCGAGGTCATGAAGACGGGCAAGGGCAAAACCGTCAGGGCCGACTTCGACGTCGTCCGCCGCGACGCCGCCGCCCACGCCCTCACCTGGTCCCAGCGCGTCGAGGGCACGCCCTTCGCCCGCCTGCTGAGCGCGGCCGAGACCGACGTCCAGCTCGCCGCCGGCTCGGACGCGGCCACCGAGGTGACACTCGAACTGCGCCAGTCGCTGACCGGCTTCTTTCCCCGCTTCGGCGGCTTCATGGTCAGCCGCGCCGCCGCCGCGACGCTCGAGGAGGCTCTCGACGGCCTGGAGCGGATCAGTGTCTGACACCGCGCCGCCACAGATGCGCTGGTGGGGGTGGGGCGATGAGGCCCACCCGGTCTCCCTCCCGTCCCGGGCGATCGGCTTCCTGACCGACGTCACCGGCTCGCCACCGCGCCCGCAGGCGCCGGTGGCGCTCGAGAACGTGCACCTGCAGGCGCCGGCCCTGTCGGGCGCACAGCTCGACGGCCTGCGGGCGCTCGTCGGCTCACAGGCCGTCCGCGACGAGCGCCTCCAGCGCATCGTCCACGCCGCCGGCAAGGGCTATCCCGACCTCGTCCGCCTGCGCGCCGGCGAGCCCGAGGGAGCGCCCGACGCCGTCGTCTACCCGGCCGACCACGACCAGCTGCGCGCCGTCCTGGAGCTGTGCTCGCGCTCGTCCATCGCCGTCGTGCCGTTCGGCGGCGGCACGAGCGTCGTCGGTGGGCTCGCGCCGCTGCGCGGCGAGCACGCGGCCGTCATCTCGCTGGACCTCGCCCGCATGGGCGCGCTCCTGAACCTCGACCGCGACTCCTTCACCGTCCTCGTCGGGGCGGGCATGCGCGCGCCCGAGCTCGAGCGCCGCCTCGCGCGCGAGGGGCTGACGCTCGGGCACTTTCCGCAGTCGTACGAGTACGTCTCGCTCGGCGGCTGCGCTGCGACGAGGTCCGCGGGGCAGGCGTCGACGGGCTACGGCTCGATCGAGAAGATGGTCCTCGGGCTGCGCCTCGCCGCCCCCGCGAGCGACATCGCGCTCGCCGCCGTCCCGGCGACGGCCGCCGGGCCCTCGCTGCGCCAGCTGCTCGTCGGCTCCGAGGGTGCCCTGGGGGTCATCACCGAGCTGTCGCTGCGCGTGCGCCCGGCGCCCCATGAGCGCATCTACGAGGGCGTCTTCTTCGAGGACTTCGCCGCCGGCAACCTGGCGCTGCGGGCGCTCTCGCGCGAGCACGTCCTGCCCGACGTCGCGCGCCTCTCAGACGAGCAGGAGACGCGCATGTCGCTCGCGCTCGCCCCCGCCGGCGGCGTCAAGGGCCGGCTCGGCCGCGCCTATCTCGGTCTGCGCGGCTACCGCGAGGGCTGCCTGGCGATACTCGGCTTCGAGGGCGGCGAGGACGACGTCGCCCACCGCCGCGGCCGGGCGCTGGAGCTCGTCCGTGCCCATGGCGGGCTGCCCGTCGGGCGCTCGCCCGGCCAGGCATGGCTGCACGGCCGCTACGCCGGCCCATACCTGCGCGACGACCTGCTCGGCCTCGGCGTCATGGTCGAGACCCTCGAGACGGCCACCCAGTGGTCGAACCTCGGAAGCCTGCACAACGGGGTGGTCGCCGCCATCGCCGGCGCCCTACAGGCCCAGGGCACGCCTGGGTTGGTCATGTGCCACGTCTCCCACGTCTACGACACGGGCGCGTCGCTGTACTTCACGTTCCTCGCCCGCCAGAAGCAGGGCGAGGAGATCGAGCAGTGGCGGGCCGTCAAGGAAGCTGCCAGCGCCGCCATCCTCGACGGCGGCGGGACGATCACCCACCACCACGCCGTCGGCCGCGACCACGCCCGCTGGATGCCGCGCGAGATCGGTGTCGGAGGCGTCCAGGCGCTGCGCGCCCTGAAGGCCGAGCTCGACCCCGCCGGGGTCATGAATCCCGGCAAGCTGCTCGCGCTCAGCTCCCCAGGCTGAAGGCGCCCCGCAGGACGACCGTGCCGGGCGTGCTCGGATGCGCCTGGGTCTCGCGCGTCAGCAGCATTTCGTGGAAGCTCGCCGCGTTCGTCGGCAGCAGCGCGCCGCCGGCGAGTTTGTGGTTCGAGCCGACCGTCGGGGCCTTGCTGAGCGCCTCGGCACTCGAGGGCGAGTTGTAGAGCCAGATGGCGTAGAAGAAGCCATTCGTCGCCGGCAGGTGCTCGGCGTCGATGTAGAACGCCCGCTTGCTCCCTTCGGAGAGGACCTCGACGACGCCGACGCTCTTGCTCGTCGGATCGGGCGAGCGCAGCGCCAGCGGGGGTCCTTTCGTCGGCCCTTTCTTGCTCGCCGCCGTCGTGCTCCCTTTCGCCGTGTTCGTCGAGCTCTTTTTCGAGCCGCCCCCGCCGGAGGACACGATCAGGATGACCGCCACCGCCACGGCCACCGCGAGCGCGCCGAGGATCAGGGCGCCGCCGAGCCGCGAGCTGGGGGCGCCGCTCGTCGCGGGCGAGGAGCTCGAGCCCGTCGGCGCAGGCGAAGCCGCCAGCGGTCCCGGCGCGGGCGCGGGCGCGCGGGACGGCGCAGCCGACGGCTTCGCGGGCGGGGGAGGGGCTCCGGCGCCGGCGGCGGACGCGACGGGCGCCGGGATCTCCGCCATGTGGCCGTCGGCGAGCGGTGCCAGCTCGCCGGCGATCGCCTCGGCCCAGCTGCGCGCGGGCTCATCGGCGGCGAGCAGCGTGCGCGTGCGCAGGCGCTCGGCGACGCCGGGCTGCTGTCCGAGCAGGTAGTCGCCGATCTCTCGCCGCTGCTCTGGCGTCAGCGCTCGCGCTCGGCCGGGCGCGAGCACGGCGAGGGCCGCGTGGGCGCGGTCGTGGACGGCCTGCTCGGCAATGCCCAGCAGCGCGGCGACCTCGCCATAGCTCTTGCGCTGGCGCAGCAGGAGGGAGAGCGCCGCGCGCTGATCGGGAGGGAGCTCGTCCAATGTGCTCATGTCTGGGAACTGCGCCACCCGGGGAGGTGGCCGGTGGGGCGGCAGGGGAGGACCTTAGGCTATCGTGGCGCCCCGATGACGAGCGTCAGCGGCGAGCAGCTCACCAGCCACCTGAAGGGTTTCGACCGCCTCTACGGCCTCGAGATCCTCGACGTGTCCGACAGCGACATCACCGCCCGGGTCGACGTTCGCGACGACATCAAGCAGCCGGCCGGCCTGGTCCACGGCGGCGTCTACGCGGCCGTCGCCGAGTCGATCGCCTCGGTCGCCACGGCCCTCGCCGTCATGGAGCACGGCGACATGGCGATGGGCCAGTCCAACAGCACGAGCTTTCTGCGCCCGATCACCGAGGGCGCCGTCCACGCCCACGCGACGCGCATCCACCGCGGTCGCACGACCTGGGTCTGGGACGTGACGTTCACCGACGACGGCGGCCGCACCTGCGCGGTCACGCGGATGACGATCGCCGTGCGGCCGGTGCCCGACGGGCCCCCGCCCGCTCTCACCTAAGAGTCGGGGTCGCGCTATTCGAGTGGGTGCAGGGGAGTGGGCACCTGCGAGGGCAGCGGCGTCTCGCCGTAGCCCGTGTCCTGCAGCCTTCGCGGCAGGGTGGCCTCGGGCGCGCCGACGCCGTTGATCGGCACCATCCCCTCGGCGGCGGCCCGCGCAAGGGCGCTGCTGTTGGCGTAGATGTCCACGACGACGGCGCCCGTGGCGATGACGAGCGTGCGCCCGGACTGCGTGACGGTGGCCCCGACGCCCCTGATCGACGTGGTCCTCGTCGCTGCTTCTCCGCCCGGCAGGAAGCTGTTGTCCGGCGAGGTGGCGATGCGCAGCGGCGGCACGCACGTTCCCTGTCCGCCCTGCACGCAGTTGCCGTAGGAGATGCCGTAGGCGCCGCTGGGGTCGTGGGTCGCTTCGATGATGCCCAGGCCGTGGAAGGAGCCGCCGAGCCAGTAAACCGGCTGCGGCGCGGCGATCAGCAGCTCGAGGGCGTTGTGGGGGATCGGCTTCTGCTGGACCGTGTCCCCGCAGGCGCCGAGCGCCAGCGCGCAGAGCGCGGCCAGCAGTGGGGCTGCGATGCGCACGCCCGCAGGGTATCGGTGAGCCACGCCCGCGGCCCTCTAGCCGCGGTAGCGATTGGTGATGGGCATGCGCCGGTCGCGGCCGAAGGCGCGGGCGGAGATCTTGATGCCCGGCGGCGCCTGGCGGCGCTTGTACTCGGCCAGGTCGACGAGCCGGATCGTGCGGTCGACGTCGTCCTCGGGCAGGCCCTCGGCGACCAGCTGCTCGCGGCTGCGGTCGAGCTCGACGTAGCCCTCGAGGATGCGGTCGAGCACCTCATACGGCGGCAGCGAGTCCTCGTCGCGCTGGTCGTGGCGCAGCTCGGCCGACGGCGCCCGGCGGATGATCGAGTCGGGGATCGGGCTCGCCGCAGCGGCGCCGGCGGTCGCGCCCGCGGCGGAGTTGCGCCACTCGCAGAGGCGGTAGACGAGCGTCTTGGGCACGTCCTTGATGACGGCGAAGCCGCCGGCGAGATCGCCGTAGAGGGTCGTGTAGCCGACGGACATCTCGGACTTGTTGCCCGTCGTCAGCACGAGCCAGCCGAACTTGTTCGACAGCGCCATCAGCAGGTTGCCGCGGATGCGGGCCTGGAGGTTCTCCTCGGTCAGGTCGGCATCGCGGCCCACGAACGGCTCGCGCAGCGTCCTCTCGTAGGAGTCCATGACCGCCGCGATCGGAAGCTCGTGGACGCTCACTCCCAGGGCGCGCGCCAGCTGACGCGCGTCGTCCTGGGTGTCGGACGAGGAGTAGGGCGAGGGCATGATCGTCGCGCTGACGGCGCTCGCGCCGAGGGCGTCGGCGGCCAGGCACGCGACGAGCGCCGAGTCGATCCCGCCCGAGAGCCCGAGCACGACGTGCTCGAAGCCGTTCTTGACGACGTAGTCGCGCAGCCCGAGCCGCAGAGCCGCGTAGACCTCCGCCTCGACCGGTTCGAGCGGCTCGGCGAGCGCAGGCGCGAGCTGACGCCGGCCGCCGGACGGGGCGGTGGCAGCGGGGGCAGCCGGCAGCACGCGCACCTCGTGCTGAGAGCGCCGAGCGGCGGGGCGATGGCCCGCGTCGCGCAGGCGCACGGCACGCGCGGCCTCGAGGTCGACATCGCAGACGAGCAGCTCCTCCTCGAACTGGGCAGCCCGCGCGATCGTCGTGCCGGTGTGGTCGACGACACACGAGTGGCCGTCGAAGACGAGCTCGTCCTGTCCGCCCACGAGGCCACAGAAGGCCACGCAGGCGAGGTTCTCTCGCGCGCGCTGAGCGAACATCCGCTCGCGCTCGCCGCCCTTGCCCGCGTGGTAGGGCGACGCCGAGATGTTGACGATCAGGCCCGCGCCGGCAAGCGCCTCGTCGCTGGCCGGCGGCCCCGGCTCCCAGATGTCCTCGCAGACGGTCAGTCCGACACGGTCGGCGCCAATGTCGATTACCGCGCCCGACGGGCCCGCCTGGAAGTAGCGCTGCTCGTCGAAGACGCCGTAGTTCGGCAGGTAGACCTTGCGGTAGATGGCGTGGAGGGTCCCGCCGGCGAGGACCGCGGCCGCGTTGTAGACGTCCTCGGCGCGCTCGGGAAAGCCGACGACGGCCACGATGTCCACCGCGTCGCCGGCGAGCTCGCGCAGCGCGTCGGCCGCGTCTGAGAGGAAGTGCTCCTTGAGCAGCAGGTCCTCGGGCGGATAGCCGGTCAGGGCAAGCTCGGGAAAGAGCACGACCTCGGCGCCGGCCTCGCGCGCGGCGCGGATGCCATCACCGATGCGCGCCGCGTTGGCGGCGATGTCCCCGACTGTCGCGTTGAGCTGGCAGAGGGCCAGGCGCATGCCCTCAGCCCCCTGCAGGCGCGGGCCTCGCGCGAGACGTTCTGCGCGGTCGGGCGAAGGGCCTGAGGCGAGCCATCGGCCGCATCCTAGTCACACGCCGCACTGCCGACTGCGACGGCGAGAGGGCGGGCATATACTCGCCAGAAGCTCGACCTAGGAGGAGGCTCAACGATGGCTGTTGGAATCAGGCTGAAGCTCGCCGGGGGCAAACAGGAGCAGTACGACGCGGTTAGCGAGATCGTGAACGTCAACGCCGACCCGCCGCAGGGAATGATCTTCCACTGCGCCGGACCGATCGACGACGGCTGGGGCGTCATCGACGTGTGGGAGTCGCGCGACGCGTTCGACAGTTTCGTCGCAGCGCGGCTGATGCCCGCGATCGAGGCGGCCGGCGACGGGTCGTTCCCCGGCCCGCCGGACATCAAGGAGTTCCCGGTCCACAACTACGTAAAGGCCTAGGAGGCACAGAGCCCCAGGAGGGCTTGGCCGGGCGTCGTCAGCTCGCGCCCGCGGCCTTGCGCGACGCGCTGCGGCCGTTGGACGAGCGCGCGGCGCCCGCCCCGGTGGCGGTCGCGCGCTTGGGCGTTGTTCTGGGCGCGCGGCGCGCTTTGCCTGTGCGCACGCCGGCGGCGCGGCAGAGCGCCGCGACGCCCCACTTGAGGTCGGCGGCGATGTCCTCGAGCTTGGGCAGGGCGTCGTAGTCGGCCAGCAGGCCGAAGCCCATATGCCCGTCGTAGCTCATGACGGCGATCCCGAGCGCCTGGCGCTGGGCCAGCGGCACGACCGGATAGAGGATCTGCAGGCGGCGCCCGAGCAGGTATAGGGGGAACTGCGGGCCGGGCACGTTGGTCACGACGAGGTTGAAGAACGGCTGGCGCGCCTGGAGGCGGGCCGCCTGGCTGAGGATCGTCGGCGGCGCGAATCCCGCCAGGTTCGTCAGCACCTGCGCGCCGACCGCCTGCCCTGATTTCTTGAGGTCCTCCATCGCGGTCGTGATCGTGCGCAGGCACTCGGCCGGGTTCTCGATGCCGACCGGAAGCGGAGCCCACATCGCGGCCACCTGGTTGCCGAGGGCGCCGCGCTGGGAGGTCGTTCGCACCGACACCGGCACCATCGCCTTGAGCACGAGGTTCTCGGTGTCGTGGCCCTCCTGGCGCAGATAGCGGCCGAGGCCGAGGCTCACTGTCGCCAGCACGGCGTCGTTGAGCGTGCCGCCGAGCGAGTCCTTGACCGCCTTGAGGGTTGCCAGGTCGGCATCGAGGAAGGTGTAGCGCCGGTGGGGCCCGATGTCGACGTTGAACGGGCTGGGCGGCGCCGGGGCGTTGATGCCGGCCAGCGTCGTCGCGCCGACGCTCGCGAGCCCGTCCTTGATCTGGGACAGGGCGCGGCGCGGGCGGCGCAGCAGCGCGCGCCCGCCGCGAAGCATCTCGCCGGGCACGGTCGAGCGCTCGATCAAGGCCTCGCCGAGCAGCTTGGCCGGGCCGGGTAGCGGCTGGGCGGTCCACGGCGCCGCCGGCGCCGTCGGCGCCGGCTCGCGGGCGGTGTCGAACAGGACGGTCGTGATGTCCACTCCAGAGATGCCGTCGACGAGCGCGTGATGGGTCTTGGCGATCAGCGCGAAGCGCCCGCCCGACATGCTCTGGACGAGCGCGATCTCCCACAGCGGCTTGGAGCGGTCCAGGCGCTGGGAGAACAGCCGCCCGGCGAGCTTCTTCAGCGCCGCGTCGTCGGCCGGCCGCGGCAGCGCGGTGTGCCTGATGTGGTAGTAGGGGTTGAAGTGGGGGTCATCCGCCCACACCGGCCGGCCCTGCCCGAGCGGCACGTAGGCCAAGCGCTGGCGGTAGCGGGGCACGAGGTGGAGGCGGCTCACGATGTGGTCGACGAGCTCCTGGAGGGATGGCGCTTTGCCCTCGAAGACCATCACCGAGGCCACGTGCATGTGTGCCGCCGAGTGGTCCTCGAGGTGGAGGAACGTCGAGTCAAGTGCCGTCAGGCGATCGTTATTTGCCATGTCTGCGCCTCGATTGTCGCTGTTGTCATACGACCAGTCAAACGGCCCCGGCGCACCTGTGGACGACGCGCCGTCGACTCGAACGATCCTACCCCTCGACGGCCGCCCGGGCCGCCAGGTCCGACGTGTCCCGCCAGGCCCCTCGAGGTTGCGGAGGCCGCTCGCCTCGCGTACACTGGCCATGTGGCCAGTATGGCCACATGGGAATGGCGACCCGGAGGGCTAAACCTCATTCTCCGGCTTTCCGGGTCGCCCTAAGCGCCGTTCGCCCGACGAGGTCGAGAGCTTGAAAGTCGCCGGGATGTCGCCTTTCCCGGGGACCTGCCTCAGCGGCGAGGGCCCGATGGACCCCATCCTCGCCGCTTGAGCAGATAGCCTCCGATCCACAGATCGGCACTTTCGCCGCACAGCTGGACCGGAGCGTTGCGGTTCAGAGACAGCGCTGGATTCTGTGGGAAGGTGTCGGCGATGGCACGCGTCACCTTCAAGTGCCCCACTACGAATGAGCCGATCGGGCTGCCCCTGAGCGCGAACTACGACTCCCAGTACTCGGAGTCGCAGTACTCGCCTATTCGGGCAGCCAGCTAGCCGATGCGGAGGGCGGCAAGGTGGATCAGAGGCCATCCCGGCGGTCTCCTGTTTGCCGCGGGCGGATGGGCAGGACTCCTTGCAGCGCCTCGCGCAATCAGCGGGGCGCTGCTGCTCAGCGGGGGTGCTGTCGACGGTCTGCGCTACGCCCGGAAGCGGCTCAAGCGTCGCCCGACCGACGCGTTTGGGAACCCTCTTGAGGATTCTCCGGCAGATGAGCTTCCGGGACCATCTTGAGTTATCGAAGAACTGGTCAGGCTCCGGCACGGGTACGACCAGGCGCATTCTAAGGGGGGCTTTGTGCGAATCAGCACGTCCGTAGGGGAGTAACCATGTGTGTCCCGTGTCACACAGACGGCCACCCACGTGCTTCTACGATCGAACAATTGTTCGACTCGCCGAGTCGCGTCCGTTGATGGGTGCGATCGGGGGAACCACCGCCGGACCGCGCATGAGCGGACCGGATGGGGCGAATCGGCCGCTCTTGCGGCCATAACGCCCCGGTTGGCGCGCGCCCAGTTCGTGCGTCGGCCGGGCCGTGAGCCCGACAGCTAACCCCGTAGGCGTACACCAAGGAGGTTCGTCACAAGATGTACGTCCCCGCGACGCCCGCGCTGTCTGCGCCGGCTCTGACCCCGGTCGGAGTCGTCTCGGCCGCGTCCGCGTCGATTGCAGCGCCCCTGCACACGACCCTGAGGGTCCGCAGGGCCCAGCTGAACGTTCTCGACAGCCACCCGGCCACCGTGACCGGCACGCTCAGCGAAGCGCGCCAGCAGGGCCGCGCGGGGCGCATCGTCGTGCTCCAGGCGCTCGGGCGCCACGGCTGGCGGACGCTCACCCGCACCCGCACGACCGGCCATGGGCGTTTTCGCCTTCGCTACGTGCCGCAGCAGCTGACGAGCGAGATCATCCGGCTGCGCTTCGCCGGCGACGCCCACGGGCGCCCCGCCCACCAGCGCATCGGGCGCCTGAACGTCTACCGCCTGGCCGGCGCCTCCTGGTACGGCGGCGGTGGCGGGCTCGCCTGTGGTGGCTCGCTGTCGAGCTCGACGCTCGGCGTCGCCAACAAGACGCTGCCCTGCGGAACGCTCGTGACGCTGCGCTACAACGGCCGCTCGATCCGCGTCCCGGTGATCGACCGGGGGCCGTATGTGGCGGGCCGCGAATTCGACCTCACCGAAGCGACCAAGGCGGCTCTCGGCTTCGGCGACACGGGTCAGGTGTGGAGCACCGGCTGACGCCCGCGCGGGGGCACCCGATGGGCGCCTTCGTGCAGGGGTTGGCTTTCTGCCCCCGGCATCCTTCAATGCCCTGAATGGCCGCCGCGAGAAAGCGCACCCAGGTGTGGATGGACAACCTGGGCGATTGGAGCTGGCCCGGCCAGGGTGGCGCGGCGGCGGCGGAGATGCTGCCGCCTACGTGGGTGCCCGCATTCCCGCCGCGGCGTGAGCCCGCAGTCGCGCCCGCCGCGCCGAGCGGGCGCGCGCGTCGGCTGCTGATCGCCGGTCTGTTGAGCTGTCTGGCGGCGGTCTGCGCCGCCCTGGCCCTGAGCGGGCAGATGTCCGTCGAGCGGGTCCTGGGGCTCTCCTCGGGCCAACCCGCCGCGCCGGCGCTGAGGACGATCGCCGATCAGGTGCCCGCCCAGCCCCTCCCGACGCTCGTCCCCTACAGCCACGACGATGCCGGCAGCTCGATCGACGTGGCCCACTACCCCTCGGTCGCGCTGCACGGCAACGGCTCCTTCTTCGTCTACCTGCCCGCTGGCTACGCCGCGAGCACCAGCCGCTACCCGGTCCTCTACCTGCTGCACGGCAACAGCCAGCCGGCGACGGCGTTCCTCGAACTCGGCCTGCAGGAAGAACTCGACCGTCTGATCGCCCAGCACACGATCCCGCCGATGATCGCCGTCATGATCCAGGGCGGCTCGGGCTCCAACAACTGGCGCAACATCTCCGGCATGCACTACGAGAGCTACGTCCTCGAAGTCCAGTCGCTGATCGACCGAGCGCTGCCGACGATCCCGCTGCGCGGCGCCCGCGCCATCGCCGGGGACTCCATGGGCGGCTACGGCGCGATGAACGTCGCGCTCGGCAACCCGTATCGCTTTGGCGTCGTCGAGAGCTGGTTGGGCTTCTTCAACGGGCTCGGCGACGAGCTTCGCGCCGACCGGCCGATCCTCGCCCGGCTCGGCCTCCACGCCTTCATCTACGGCGGGCAGTCCGATCGCATCGCCGACCCGTCCGAGAACGCGCCGTTCGCCGCCGCCCTGCGCTCCGCCGGGGCCCGTGCCCGAGGCGTCGTCTACCCCGGCGACCACAGCATGGAAACGCTCCAGGCGCACCTCGGGAGCATGCTCGCCTTCGCCGGGCGAGCCCTCGCTCGTCCCACCGCGAGGTAGCCCGACCTCGGAGTCGGCCCGGCTCCTGACGCCATCCGGCGCGGGGGCGAACGGCCGCGGGGAGGACTGGCCGGGCAGCCAGTAACATCGACCCGAGCGTCCAAGCGAGAGCGATCCGGGAGGTCTTCGATGGCGGCGGTGGACAGCGATCTCAAAGATGTGCTGGTGGGGGAGCGCGAGCTGTGGCTGGAGGGGCCTCCGCACGAGCTCTTCAAGGATCTGCGCGGCCGCTGCCCCGTGCATTGGACATCCCATCTCAGCGAGTACCCCGAGGAGGCCGGCTACTGGTCGGTGACGACGGCCGATGACGTCCACGAGGTGAGCCGGGACTGGAAGACCTACTCCTCAGAACGCGGCGGGATCACGGCGGTGTCGATCGTCTTCCCGCTCGAGCTCACGCGGGCGATGTTCATTGGGATGGATCCGCCGAAGCATGATCGGGTGAAGGCGCTCTTTCAGAAGGGGTTCACGCCGAAGCGGATCGCGGCTCACGAGGATGCGATCCGGGCGATCGTGGTGGGGGTGCTCGATCGGCTGGAGGGCCGGACGGAGTGCGATCTCGTTGACGATGTCGCGCAGCCGGTGGTGGCGC
>OUNO010004841.1_pt1 | contig 16954 bp, 16 predicted proteins | sample 1779811 | NCBI WGS metagenome assembly OUNO01 (sample SAMEA3914804, study PRJEB12502) | metagenome | biome: forest; material: soil | place: Canada | collected 2010-06-25 | depth 0.3 m | reverse complement strand
GACCGCGACGCTGCGGCGCTGCCGACCCTTGCGCTGCTCGACTTGAATCTACCGAAGATCGGCGGGTTGGAGGTGCTGCGAAAGATTCGAGCGGACGAACGAACGCGACGTCTTCCGGTCGTCGTGCTCACGTCATCCAGGGAAGACGAGGACGTGATCGCCAGCTATGACCGCGGTGCAAACGCTTACGTTCGTAAGCCGGTAGACTTTACCCAGTTTGCCGAGGCAGCGAAGACACTAGGACTGTTCTGGCTGCTCTTGAACGAGTCGGCTCCGTCGCGCACGACGTCGTGAGATCGCTCGGCGAGACTTGCATTGCCACGCTGCACCCGTCTCAGGGCGGCCTTCGAAATAGGCGGTCCGCCTTGGGCGCTCGAAGCTAGTTCACGTCGCGGATCGTCGGTGCGATCGGCGTCCCCTCGATCGCTGGACTTGCGCCGAGCTCGACCCGATTTCGTCCAGCCGTTTTCGCTCGATACATGGCTCGGTCTGCGCGTTCGATGAGCGCTTCTGACGAATCCTTCGAGCCGAATTCGGCGACACCAATCGAGACCGTGACCGGGATCGCCTCGCCGCCCGAAAAGATCTGCAGGGCTTCTACCGCCCTACGAATCCGCTCGGCGACAACGAGCGCGCCCGTGCTATCGGCTTGCTTCAAGACGACGACGAACTCCTCGCCACCCCAGCGTGCCGGAACGTCGGGGATCCGAAGCTCTTGGCGAAGCAGCTGGCCGATTGCGGCCAAGACCTGATCACCGGCCGCGTGCCCATGCACATCATTGACCCTCTTGAAGTGGTCGACGTCCAGCAGGCAGAACGACAACGGGACCGCGTGACGGTTCGCGTGGGCCATCTCGACGTGAAGTGCGGCGAGCAACGCTCGGCGATTGGACAAGCCGGTCAACGGGTCCGTCGTGGCCAACTTCTGCGATTCATCGATCAACGCGGAAATTCGCAGTGGCCCGCCGAGCTCGCGCGCCACGAGTGCGACGAGCCCCTTGCTCTCGGGTTCGTCGCCGACGGTCAGTGCGACGGCTAACTTTCCGAGCGCACGCGCTCCGAATGGAACTTCGAGTACGATGGGAACAGCAGCTGGAAGGTCGCCATGTGCGTCCTCGTCTTCGATCCGCAACACGACAGCGCGGTCCGATGCGTCGAGCAGGCTCCGCGCCTCGGCCTCGGCGGTAGCGGCGTCACGTGGGTGGTGGTGCACACCGAGCTGCCCCGCTTCCGTCATGATTGCCATCCAGCGATAGCTGACGACCTGGGACAGGAATTGCGAAAACATATCGAATAGCCGCTCGAACGAGCCGCAGCTCGCGAGCGCTCGGACCTCCGCAGCGATCACGGAGTCGAACAGCGCGAGATCGAGGTGGCGCGCGATGCGCTCGCGGATATCCACACTGCCGCCGCTGATTTGCATGAAGAAGTCGTCTTCTTGCGTCGACTTGGTAGCGGCGTTCCCTAAAGCTTGTACGAGCTCGCGGATGCGACCTTTCGCGACGTACGCGGCGGCCCCGGCCCGCGCCGCCCAGAATCGACTGCGGGGGTCGTCGCTGAGGCCGCGTAGGATTACCGGCACGTGCGCGGTGGCGGGTTCTGCGCGCAACAGTCGGCACAGTTGCACGCCCGAGATGCTCGGCATCCACAGGTCGGCGACCACGGCACAAGGCGGGGAAGCGAGAGCAACATCCGCGCCCAGCGCCGGGTCCGCGAACGCCTCGACGGCATAGCCCTGGGCGGTCAGACGCCGGGCCACGACCTCACGTGCTGACTCGCTCGTGTCGACGAGAATGACTCGGTGTGGCGCTCCGTGTTGCATCGGCTCCTACGCGGGCTCACGCCACTTTGCCTGGCGTGTCGGCAGCCAGCGGCGGGCGACTCGGCAGAGCTCTGGAGTGAGAAGCGTCAGAGCCCTTTGCGAGCTCAGCGAGTGGGAAGCGGAAGCGAACCGTGGTGCCAATACCCAGGGTCGAAGTGACGGACACGACGCCACGCAGGGCGCTGGCCGCATCGCGCACGGCACTCATGCCGACACCGCGGCCCGAAATGTCGGTAACGCTGCCTGCGGTGCTCAGCCCGTCGGAGAACAGCGCCTCGACGAGGTCCGTCTGGCTCGCATGGGGCAGCCCACGCTCTTTGGCCTTTTCGCCGACCCGCACCCAGTCGATTCCATTACCGTCGTCGCTGATTGCGATCGTGGTGCCGTTGGCGTCGTTTTCGGCAACCAGCTTGAGCTTGGCGTGTTCCGACTTGCCGGCTTTCAGACGAGCCTCCGGCGCCTCGATTCCATGGTCGAGCGCGTTGCGAACGACGTGCACGAATGACGCCCAGAATGGCGCCCAGCGCTGTGCGTCGAAACGCACGTCCGGGTTGGCTTGGATCTGCACGTCGAGATCGCCCTTCCCGAGGCGCTGTGCGAGCGACCGTGCCTGTTCGGCGACGCGTTTCAGCCGCACGGTGCCACGCTCGAAGCGAAGGCGCGCGATCAGCTCGAGTAGCTCGTTCTGAGGCGCTCCCGCTCGTGTTGCCGTCTCGAGGTCTCGCAGCTCTTCGTCGGTGATTTCGAGCGCCGCTTCCGTCTCCGTGTTCGAAATCCGACTCACGCGCTCCGAGAATACCTCCCAGGCCCGAGCGAGGCTTGCCGTTTGCTCGGCCGAGGGCAACGCGCCCGACTCGATGATGCGGCTTTCTAGCTCGTGCGCGACTTCGGCAACCGACCCGATCCCGAAGATACTGCAGTTTCCTTTGACGGTATGTACGATGCGCATCGCCACCTGAGGACTGACAATCTGGCCGCGGACCAAGTCGTTCACCAGTCCTTCGCACTCTTTGAAGAACGCTAGAAAACCAGCGCGGTCGCGCGCTACGCGCTCGAATACACTGATCAGCTCCCGCTGCTCGGCGTCACGACGCGTGCGCTCCAGCGCGTCCGTCACGTCGGAGACGATCAGCAGCGCGCCGCGAAGGTTTTCACGCTCGACGATCGCCTTGTAGGTCAGATCGTAGTAACGACTACTTACCGCGATGCGCCGAGGCATTTGATCGATGGCGCAGTCGATGGGTAATACGCCCTCCACCACTTGCTCCCACGCCATTTTCAGCGTTCCACGGGCTCTCGCGTCGCCAGGCGCGAGCCGGTCAGCGAACGAATCCCGAGCTTCCGCTGATCCAAACCAGTCGTCGAATGCGCGCGAGCGTTCTAGGGAAATGGTCCCGTCCGGCTGGATCGTCGCGAGCCCTTGTTCGACGTTGTCGAGCACGAGCCTCATGGCTTCATTGCGCTCCTGCAGCGCCTTGGTGCGCACCAGGACGAGCTGCTCCAGGTTTTCTCGGTGATTCGTGAGCTCTACGTCACGCGTTTGGATGCCCGATAGCATCTCGTTGAACGTGTCGGTCAAGTGCCCCAGCTCGTCATCGCTCGTCTTCAGCGCGCGGACGCTGAAGTCCTTGTCGCTGCGAACCTGCTCCGCTGCGTGAGCCAGGCTCGCCACAGAGCGTGAAATGCCGCGCGCGATCAGGCCAGCCAATAGCGCGGACAGCGCGATGACGCTGCCGCCCAAAGCATACGACAAGCGAACCGAACGCGCCGCGGCACCCACCTTCGCGAGTGCGGCAACTTCGACCGCCTGGTTCAGCAAGACCTCCATACTCCGCAGGCGTTCGATCTTCTTGCCTTGCGCGCTCGACCATTCCAGCGGGTCGATGTGAAAGTCATCACCCATGGTTTCGAGCGCGACTTTGCGAAGTTCCGCCGTGCGAGTGAACTCAGGCCCTTTCGAGATACTCTCGAAGTGCTCGTTCACGAGGTCGGTCGCGTCCACACGCAGCACGTTGACGTAGTCGGCTTCCTCCGTCGTGAGCGCGACCAGGTCCTTGTAGCTTCCCGCCGGGAACTCGTTGAGCGTGAACACGTGACTCAGGAGCGCGTGCTCCTCGCTCGCGCGCTCTTTGATCTGCAACACCATGACCAACGCGGAGATGGCGCGCATCAGCTGACCGTCATCGGCCAGCTGCGAGAGGGCCGCCGTTGCGCTGATCAAGCTGAGGTCCGTCGCTTTGTAGTAATCGAGCACCTCGTCGATCTGCAGCTCGCCGGAGCACGCCGCCTCGCGTTCTTTCGGAAGTGCTCGGAGCTGGTCTTCGGCGGCACGCAAATCTCGAGCCAACCGCGGCGGCAGGCTCGACACCGTGCGCGTCGCGAGGAAGTCGCTCAGCTGTTTGTGTGCAGCATCGGTCTGAGTGAAACGCTTTTTCAGTGCGCGCGCGCGCAGCGTCTTCTGCGCCATGTTGAAAGATAGCTCGTTGCGCTCGAACTGAAGCGCGTGCACGAGTCCACTCATGTGCGCCGACAGGCGCGCCAAGTCTTCGATGGAGCCGATCGCCGCGGCGCTTTGCGCTTCACGGTGCGCTCCGCGTGCGATGATGGTCGCCAAGAGCAGCGCGCCGATCACAGGAACGCCTGCTAGCAAGACGAGCTTCAGGCGAATCGGGATGCGTTTCAGCACGGGCGGATGCTCCTTGAGCTCAAACGGCCAAGGCGGCTATTTCTTGATGCATACGGATGGGTACCCGGGCGTGGCCAAGCAGTTGAATGAGCTTGGGCAGACGCCGGCGTTCCGTTCACCCGCGCTGCACTCGATCTGAGTGCACATGACGGTCTGGCCAAGCGGCGTCAGATCTGCGCACACCGGCGCTATTCCGGCACAATCAGCAGACGCCGCCGTGTCCGTACAAGGCGTTCCGAAGGGGGTGTCCAGTGCAGCGCCGGGTGCTCCCGCCGCTACGTCCGGCGCGCCGCCGACGTCGTTGCCACCGCCATCACCCCCCATTGCGGGTTCTGGATAGCACTGGGAATTGATCACCACTTGCCCGGGATCACAGGGGTCATCATCTTTACAACTCGCGACCAGACCGCAAAGTCCTAGCGCGCTCAGAATCACGCTGCGCGTCCAGACGAATTGCCGCAATTTCATCATCGCATCTCCACGGAGCAAGCAGGGCGGCCGACGCTCACGGCGCGCCGACCTTCCCAGCCACGATTTTCGCAACCACCTTCACGGTTTGGTTTGCTTCACTTTTTTTCACGTAGCCGACCGCGCCGGCGTTCGCTGCCACGGCTGTCAGCACGGCGGCGGCGCTCGGCAGCAGTTTCGGCGCGCGCGCGCCGCCTCGGATCTTGCGATCCTGCCAGTAACGAGCAACACGCTGAGGATCGAGACCGAGCACCGCCTGGTCAAAGGCCTGACGCAGTCCGTTCTCCGCCGGCAGGTTGAACGGAGTCGCTTCGCCGCCGCTGCTCCAGCTCGTCTTCGTGGTCTGAAAGATCTGCCGAAGCTCGCTCGCCTCGAGCGATGCCGCAGGATTGCTCTTGTTCACGATGACCACGATCGCTTCCGCTTCCGTTTCTGCTTCCGAGCTCTCGGGCCAAATGCCGATGGTTCCTAGAAGGAACGATGCCAAGAGCAAAGTTCTTCGCGTTCTCATGGCTAAAAGGCCATCACGAAGCGGGAGTAGGCGGACGTGACGTCGTTGAGAGAATTGTCGTACGGGCTCTTGTAGAGCCAGTTCGTCAACACGGCGCGCGTTACCTGGGTCTTCAACTGAATCGCCGAGTTGAAGTGAACGTTCACGCCAAACGAGCCGACAAAGATCAAGTCGCCGATGATCGTCGGCTGTTCCTCGACCTCGCCCCAGAGGTACGGTTCGATTCCGAGCCAAGGCAATTGATTGGCGACCAGCAAATAGGCGCTCTCTTGCCAGGCATTCGGCGCGAAGGAGCCCGGTGCAAACAGCGGGTCGCCCTGGACACGATGTCCCGGTTCGTAGACCAAGCGGCGCACGATGGCCTCCGCGCGAATGCGCGTGGCGTCGACATCGATCGAGACGTCCGCACCTGCCACGTGCTCCGTGTACGCCGAGGTCGTTTTATCGACGAAGGACAGGCCATTGATGCCATTCGGATCGGCAATGACGTCGGTCTCCACGTCCCGCGTTCTGCCGGCAAAGTAGGACAGTCCGAACGTGGTGTTGACTCGGCCCGTGTCGCGCCGCGCGTAAACGCGTGCTCCGACGCCGAAGCTGTTGTCGAGATTGTAGTTCGAGATCTCCTGCCGGCCGTTGGTGAAGGTACCCGTGTAACCCAGCTCCCAGTCCCCCGCGAAGGCGCTGCCGTAGAGCATGATGCCGGTCTGGCGAATCGGTATCCAGCGTTGGACGATGAATTGCGGCAGCGCCAGCGAGATCAGCGTCGGCGTGCCGTGGTCTTCGTTCCAGATCCCGAAGGGAGTGAAAAAGTTGCCGACACGTACCTTGAGCGCCTGGTGCTCGTTCCACTCGAGCCACGCGCGTTCCAAGATGACGCTTGCGGACCACATCGGCGCGTTGATGGCAGTACCGCCTGAGTCATACGAGAACGTATTATTGCGCTGGAACTTGCCCGCGAGGCCGCCATAATTCACGGTGTCCCCGAGCGGCGCGTTCGTGAAGCGAAGCTCGGCCAGACCACGGAAGTGATCAATCGGCTGCGCGTCGACGTACAAGTTGATGTTGCCGACCACGAAGGACGTGTTGTTCACTTGGAACAGGTGCGCCAGCGGCGCATCGGGTTTGACCCAAATGTGCTGCACGCCCATGTCCATGAAGCCGTAGAGTTTCAGGGGCTCCCCGCCGCTCGAGCTGTCGTCGGGAGGCGCGGCCGCAGCGGCGGCGGAATCGGCTTGTTGCGCCTTCACCTCGTCCAGCGCCTTCTTCACCTCGGCCAGATCGTTGCGCAGCTTGGCTAGATCAGCGGCGGTTTCCGCCGAACCGTCTGTGATGGGTGCAGCGGATTCGGCAGCTCGCGGCGCACTGGGAGCCGCGCCGTCGGTCGACGCAGCGGGCGCCGGGTCCTCGGGCGATGCCGGCGGCGCTTGTGCCAAGGCGTACGGGGCATGCAGCACGCAGACGAGTGCCAGCGGAGCGGCGAGTCCGAAACGCGCGTAGATAGCGTGCCTTCTCTGCATTATTCGATTTTTTCCGACCGCTCGGTGCTGCCTCCGCCTGCGTGAGCAGGTGGGCGTAGCGGTCGCCCCCCGAGTACGGCGCGTTGGCGCGCTTGCTTAAGCGACTTGCTGGCTCGCAACTAGTAATCAGGAATTGACGGCGGTGATTGGATCACAAATGCAACGGGCCCGACCCTGCCGCCCAAGAAATTGGCTATTGTCGCCACTCGCTTTTGCCATAGAGGCGGCGGTGGGAATTCTTTCAGAACGGCCGAGGCGCCCTCGACGAGCGCATCCAGTGTCGACCATGACTGGCGCGGTCGGCGGGCGATCATCCCTGTCGGACAGCCCGAGGTCTCACGCTAACGAACCTGCGACTCGAATGGATGTAGTGGCGCTCAATCTCCCATCGACAAAGATTCGATAGCAAACCAACGCCCCTCTTGCAGAAGGGGCAGACGGTCACGTTCGTAGGCCCTGTTCACCGCTAACGCCGGACGCGCCGCCGCGAGCTGGGGCAGTTGCTGCGCTTCACGCGCCCGGTTGTAGATCTTGAACGGAAGTAGAAATCTGTGCTGCGGTTTCGCGCGCGAAGCTGAGTACGAACAATTCGTATGACGAATTCGTAGTGCGTGCGTCCGCGAATGGCGCATAAAATGCCCTGTTTTTGTGCGCGAAGTGAGATGTTCTGGATTAGGGTGCACGTGGAGGCTTCGTCGTGCATCGTCGCTACGTCTACGCTTGGCTCGCTCTTTTGAGCGCAGGTTGTGCCAGCTCGTCTGGTTCGTCGGGCAATGGTTCCGGTGCCGGCAGCGGCGGAACCGCAGCCGCTGGCGGTGGCGGAGCGGGAGCCATGGGGGGCAGTCCGGCCAGTAGTGGCGCTGCGGGAAGCGGCGTTGCTGGCGCCAGTGCCGGAAGTGGCGGCGCGCTTGCAGGTGGCGGCGGAGGCGGGGGTACTAGCGGCGGCGCCGCTGGACAGGGCGGCGCAGCGAGTGGCGGTTCCGGCGGCAGCGCAGGCAGCGGCGGCGCGAGCACGGCGCTGCCCAGCGCTGGTTGCGGGAAAGCTGGCCGGCCCACAGGCGGTAAGGTCACCGTCGCCAATGATCACATTTTCGATTTTCCCACGAGCTACGACGGCACCAAGCCCATGCCAGCGATCTTCATGCTGCACGGCGCGAACAACCCGAACACCTTGCTCGAGAGCCAAACGGACGGCTCCAAGATCGCCAGCAACTTCGTGCGCGTGTTTCCGAAGAGCAACACGGCGGCCTGGGAGTTCAACGGCGGCAAGGGTGCTGATTCCAAGCGCCTGTCCATGATCTACGATGATTTGCTAGCCAACTACTGCGTGGACACCAGCCGCGTGTTCTTGAACGGCCACAGCTCCGGCGCGCAGATGACGGTGCAAATGATGTGCGTCGCGGGCGGCGACAAGCGCTTCAAGGCGTTCGCACCCGTTGCCGCCAGCAAGTACTGCAGCACCCTGACGCCCGCGCCGGTTCTCTACATTCAGGGCATGATGGACGCCATGCGAGGCGGCGGTAACGGCGCAGATGTGGTGGCCGTGTTCAGCGCGAGCAACAAGTGTCTGACCACGAGCGCGCCGTACCCGCAAATCGCGATGTGTAACAGCCTGTTCGACAACAAGCCCGTCAACCCGAACTGCATCAAATACGACGGCTGCACCGAGCCGACCATTTGGTGCTCTCACAACGACAACATCTACAACCTGACGGACGGGCACGAGCACGGCTGGCCCTGCTTCGCCAACACGGCGATCTCCGACTTTTTCCTAGGCTTGCCGTAGCGGCGAGAGACTCAGCGGGGCACGGCCGTGTCGGCGCGTGCTACCGCTAGCTCGCGGCTCGCTCATCGACCATCTGTCCAAAAACCTCGGGCAGCTTCAGATAGCTCAGGGCAACTCGGGTCTTTTTCTTTGCGCGCAACTCGAGCTGGCGCGCCCGTTCCCGCGAGATGCCCAATCGCCGCGCGATCTCGGCGAGCGACAGCTTCTCCTCGGGGTGGGCCATGACGCGCTGCTCGATGATGTAGCGCTCTCGAACATCGAGTGCCTGAAGCGTCCGGAACAGGACGCGCCGCAATTGTCGACTCGTTTCTACTGAAACGGCGAGCTGCTCTGCGCTCGCGCAGGGCGAGACCAGCACTTCGTCGATGTCTAGCCCGTACTCGGAAAACGTATCCAAAGAGAGCTCGGAGATGTCCAAGCGTTCGAGCAAGCTCCGCACTTTCTCCCGTGGGATTCCGAGTTGCGTTGCTAGCGTCGCATCGAGAGTTTCCGATTCGCCCATTTGGGCGAGGAGCTTGCGGCGTTCACGCCTGACCTTGCCCAACAGTTTGGAGTGAATGCCCGTGTCGACCACGGTTCGACAGCGAAGGAGGTAGGTGAGGACGAAAGTGCGAATCCAATATGCCGCGTAGGTAACGAAGCGCAGGCCCCGTTCGGGCTCGAATTTCGAGAGCGCATGTACGAGACCGAAGCTGCCCTCCGCGACCAGCTCATCGAGCGTTGCCTTGTACGGCTTGTAGCGGCGTGCGATCGCTACGACGTGTCGCAGGTTGCCTTTGACGAGTAAGTCTCGAGCCGCCACGTCGTTCTGATCGCGCCATCGTCGCGCGAGGTCGAGCTCCTCCTCGCGAGACAAGCGCGGATAGCGATTGATCCGAGCTAGATAGGTGTGCTCGTTCGATTGGTTCGTATGAAGCATCCGCGTGTCTCTCGAAAGCTCGGAGCGTTGGAAGCCGATCCCCGACTCGTCACGTTCAGCGAATCTGAGCGTGGCCGTGAGCGAAGCGCACCTGCGATCTCCCCGCCGAGCTAGCCGTTGCTCAGGCGCGCGCGGCGCAGCGCTTCACGTACGCCCGTGCCGTAGTCCGGGTGAACGGCGTCGAACAAGCGGCACTGGCGCTCGCAAATCTCGAGCGGGACACCGGTCATCGCCGCAGCAACGTTGGAGAACAGGCGCTGACGCTCGGCTTCGTTCATCACGCGCTGGAAGAGCTCTCGTGGTTGACTGAAGTCGTCCGGTCCCTGGTGGTCGTAGCGATCGGCATCGCCAGTGATGGGCAGCGGAGGCTCCTTGGCAGATGGGTCCTGTACCGCGCCCTGGAACGAGTTGGGCTCGTAGTAGGCGTCGCTCGTTCCGCTGCGGCCCCCGTAAAAATTCATCGCCCCGTCCTTGTGGTAATGGTGCACCGGGCACTTCGGCGCGTTGACGGGCAGTGACTCGTAGTGCGTGCCGAGGCGGTAGCGGTGCGCGTCGGCATAGGAGAACACCCGGGCTTGCAGCATCTTGTCGGGTGACCAGGAGATGCCCGGGACTACGTTGGAAGGCGAGAAGGCGGCACACTCGATGTCGCTGAAATAGTTGTCCGGGTTGCGATTCAGCTCGAGCACTCCGATCGGGAGGAGCGGGTATCGATCGTGCGGCCAGACCTTGGTCAGGTCGAATGGGTTGAAGGGAGCCGTTTTCGCCTCGGCTTCGGTCATCACCTGCAGCTGCAGCGTCCAGCGTGGAAAGGCCCGGCGTTCGATCGCGTTGAAGAGCGCCTCTTGGTAGGTCTCGCGACTCCTGCCGATCGCTGCCTCGGACTCGGCATTCGTGAGGCAGCGATGCCCTTGCTGGGTCTTGAAGTGAAACTTCACCCAGAAGCGCTCACCCGCTGCGTTCCAAAGCGAATAGGTGTGGGAGCCATAGCCATTCATGTGCATTGGCGAGGCTGGCACGCCGCGATCGGACATCAGGATCGTGACCTGGTGGAGTGACTCCGGCGAGAGCGACCAGAAGTCCCACATCGCCGTCGTGGAGCGAAGGTTGGTGCGAGGATGCCGCTTCTGCGTGTGAATGAAATCTGGAAACTTGTACGGGTCTCTGACGAAAAATACCGGGGTGTTGTTGCCCACGAGGTCCCAATTGCCGTCTTCGGTATAGAACTTCAGCGCAAATCCTCGCACGTCGCGCTCCGCGTCCGCCGCGCCTTGCTCGCCGGCGACGGTCGAGAAGCGCGCCAGGACGCTGGTGGTTTGCCCTGGCTGCAGGGCCTTGGCCTTGGTGTATTTCGATACGTCACCGGTGATCGACAGCGTGCCGCAACCACCCCAACCCTTGGCGTGAACGACACGCTCTGGAATGCGTTCTCGGTTCTGATGAGCCAGCTTCTCCAGCAACTGATAGTCCTGCAGAAGCAACGGCCCTCGCTCGCCTGCCGTGAGCGCATCTTGGTTGTTCGAAACTGGTGCTCCTGCAGTCGTCGTCAAAGTCGGCTTGTTCGGCACGCGCGTTCTCCTTGGCCGGCCACGCCGGCGCCTTGCCTTCCAGATGCAGGGCCCATGCCGTCGAGGAAGGGCCGCATTTCGAGAGCGAGCTGGACCGGGCTCCGTGCAACCTGACCAGTTTCTGTGCCGAGGCGAGCAAACTTCGTTGCAGGAAACCGCCTCGTTGCGGCTTCGATTCGTGCTTCCGAGGACCGGCTCGAGATGGAATGGTTCGTGCGAGTCATTCGAGCGACGATGAACCGCGAAAGACTCGGAGACGCTCTCGCTGCGCTGCGTTGCGGGGGGCTCGTGGTCGTTGCCGACGACTGCGAACGCGAGAACGAGGGCGACCTGATCATGGCCGCCGAAAAAGCAACGACCGAGAGCGTCGCTTTCATGGTGCGGCACACGAGCGGCTTGATTTGCGTGGCGCTCGAAGACCGGCGCGCGACCGAATTGGCGTTGCCATTGATGGTTGCGCAGAACGGCGAATCACAACTCACGGCCTTCACCGTATCGGTGGATCTCAAGCACGGGATCAGTACGGGAATTTCGGCTATCGATCGCAGCGCCACCATCCGCGCATTGGCCTCGAGGGCCACGCGTGCCAGCGACTTCGTGCGGCCCGGTCACGTGTTCCCCCTGCGAGCCAGGGCAGGAGGGGTGCTCGAGCGTCGCGGCCACACGGAAGCGGCGACCGATCTGATGATGCTCGCAGGTCTGCGGCCCGCTGGCGTTCTGTGCGAGCTCATCGCTGACAGCGGAGACATGCTGCGTGGCTTGGCGCTGCGCGCGTTCGCCCACGAGCATCGGCTGCCGTTTCTGACGATCGAGGAGCTGGCCGTTTACCGCCGCTGTACTGAGCGCAGCGCAGTCCGTCGAGCCAAGGTTCAATAAGGACTCATGCCAGCGGCACTCGACGATGCTCCGAGGCACGTTGGCAAGGACGAGCTCTTGATGCGTCGAGCACTGGTCTTGGCACAGCGAGGCCAGCCGGCACCCAATCCGCAAGTGGGGGCTGTCCTCGTGCGGGCCGGAAGCATCGTCGGTTCGGGATTCCACGTGCGAGCTGGGGGTTCACACGCGGAGGTCATGGCGCTTCGGGAGGCGGGCGAGCGTGCGCGCGGCGGCACGCTCTACGTGACACTGGAGCCGTGTAACCACCACGGCCGGACACCGCCCTGCGTCGACGCGCTACTGGGGGCCGGTTTGGCCCGGGTCGTCATCGGTTGCCTCGACCCCAATCCGCTCGTCAGCGGTGGGGGCGCAGCGCGGCTGGCAAAGGCCGGAGTCGTCGTCCACCTGGGCCCGTGGCAGGAGGAAGCGCGGGCCCTGATCGCCGAATGGGCAAGGACGTTGCACAGGCCGGCCTGACCAGAGCGCGTGCCTCAGCTCACTGCGCGCGCTTCACCTTGCCAAAATTTGGCGCGCAGGGCTCGCTTCAGGATCTTTCCCGATCCGCCTTTGGCGAGCTCGGTCGGGGAAAACTCGATGCGCCGCGGCACCTTGTAGTGAGCCAAGTGCCGTTTGCAGTGACTCGTTAGGTCGTCGGCACTGATGCTCGCCTCGGGCTTGAGCGCTACACAAGCCATCACGATCTCACCCCAGGTTGCGTCGGGGATGCCAAACACGGCCACCTCCTGAACCGCGGGGTGTTGACTGATGACGGCTTCGACCTCGGCCGAGTAGACGTTCTCGCCGCCCGTGACGATCATGTCCTTGATCCGATCCAAGATATAAAAGAAGCCCTCAGTGTCTTGGCGGCCGACGTCTCCAGTACGAAAAAAACCATCGCGAAACGAGCGCGCGGTTTCTTCGGGCTTGTTCCAATAGCCCTGGGTCACGTTCGTGCCGCGCGCCACGAGCTCTCCAGGCTGGCCGAGCGGTGTCGGCGTGCCGTGTTCGTCGACGACGGCCAGCTCGACCCCGGGACACGGGCGGCCACACGAGGTGAGCCGCTGCTCGGTGTGCTCCGCGCCGCGCAAACCGGTGAGGTAGCCGGTCTCGCTCAGGCCGTAGACTTGAGTCAGGTCGACCCCAGGCAAGGCCGCGCGCGTGCGCCGAATCAGCTCTGGAGCCATCGGCGAGCCTCCATAGCCCATCACCCTGAGACTACTCAGATCGTAAGAGCGGAGCTCTGCGAGCTGAGTGAGCAAGTTGATCATCGTGGGCACGAGCACCGTGTGCGTCACGCCTTCTCGCTGGACCGTTTCGCAGAACAGCTGCGGGCTGAACTTGGCAATCGTGACCTGAGCCATGCCCCAGGCCGGTGCGGCGAACATGAACGGAAAGTCGGCGATGTGAAAGATTGGCGCGGCGTGCAGAAATACATCGCCCTCGCAGTGCGGCATCCAATGCCCCACGTGCTCGACGTTGGCCAGGATGTTGGCGTGCGTCAGCACGACGCCCTTGGGACTGCCTGTGGTCCCACTGGTGTAGAGCAGCGCGAAGACGGCATCGGGGTCACAGACCGGGTCCACGATGCGGGCCGCGCCCAAGTGCAGCTCTTGCGCGTCGAGCACGACTTGCCAGGCCACCTTTTCGGTGGGAATTGGCAGCGTCGAGTGCCGGATCAGCGCGCGCGGCCGCGCGTCGGCTAAAATGTGGTCGATTTCGTCGACAGATAGCCGCGTGTTGAGCGGAACCACGATCAACCCGAGCCAGGCGCAGGCGTACACGGTTTCAAGGTACTCGCCTTGATTGGGGAGGAGTACGGCCACGCGGTCCCCGAGTTGGAAGCCGAGCGTTACGAGCAGCGAAGCGATGCGCTGCACTCGATCCCGGAGCTCAGTAAAGGTCAGGCGATGGTCGCCTGAAACCAGCGCCAGCTGCTGTGGATAGTCGTGTGCTGCGCGGTCGAGCGAGTTTTCGTGGATCATGCCGGGGCCTCTCTAAAAAACCGCTGCCATTCGCGCGAGCAGGCCAAAGTCCTGCTTGAATTGGCCACGCACCGAGACGTCGCGACTGAGCGAAAGCAGCGCCTGCAGGTTCGGAGTCACGAATTGGCAATAGCTCACGCGCAACTGCTGCTCGCCCGTCTCAGCGCCCGTTTCGACTCCGTCGAGCCGTTGCTTGCCGCCGTAAATGCCGGCGTAGCCGACCGAGAGGGCGCTCGGTAGTGGGCTCAGCCACAGGGAGGCGGTGTCGTAGCTCAGCCAGACATAAGTGCCAAAGCTCGCATTCTGCGTCAGGCGCTGACGGCCACTGCCGGCGTGATCGTTTGGTCCGTACCAAATCCAATCCGCCGACAAGTCGAGCGTGAGCTTGCCCAAGAACCCTTGGCTGAAGTCGGCCTGAAGGTCGTGCTGGAAGCGATGGCTTCCGACGTTCAGCGGTCGTCCGTCGTCGTAGCTCCCCAGCGGAAACGTGAGGAAGCTCACGGCCGATGCGTAGCGCTTTGCCTGCGGCTGGTTCACCGCCCAGACTCCCAACGAGAGGCTCGGATCGCCGAGGCCCGAAGCATGGCCCAGATCGACGCCGCCGATCCGCCCGTTGCGCAGCGTCCCGAACGGCAGCAAGACGTCGAGGACGTACGGCACGCCCAGCGCCTCTTGGTAGTAGAGGTAGCGAGCGATGCCCAGGTGGCTGTCGAGGCGAGTGTCGGCGCTGATGCGGCCCGTGATGGTGTTGTCGAGCTCGCTGCGTGTGGCGAATTGATAGTAGAGCATCGCCACGTTGCTGCGCGGCGGCAGCGGCACCCAATCGAAAGGCTGATAGTCGATGGCTCGGCAAGGCGCGCTGAGCGAGATTGCCAGCAGGGCGGCTGCGAGCATCGATAGTGCCCGTCCTGTCGCGTTCATCGACTGAACCTTTTCGGTGGGTGCCGCTGCGTTCCGTCCCAGCTCTACAGGCGCGGCAAGGCGGCGTAGGCGACGCCGGTCAAGTTGCCCTGCGCGCCGAGGATGGTTCGCTTGTTCGTGCCGTCGAGGCTCATCGAATACACGCTGCCCCCGAGGTCGGTCGCGAACATGCGATTGCCCTTGAGGTCGAGAGCGAGGCCGATGCCCTCCATCAAATGAGTGACGAGCAGCTCTGGTGTCTGGGCTTGGCCGGTCTGGCGGATCGACGCGCGGCTCACGCTATTGCCTTTGGGAGGATCGCCGCGGTCGGTCCAGTAGAGGAGCCCCTTCGCGTGGTCGAGGTCGAGATCGATCGGTTCCGGCAGGTTGTCGAACAGGACTTCGATATCACTCCGCTTGTCGGGCGTTTCGCCGCGGGGAAGCTCGAGGCCCGCCCGAAAGATGCGGCCCTCCCCGGCATTGTCTGCGCCCTTCTGCGTCCAATACAGTTGCTTCTTCTCGGGATCGATGGCGATGCCGACACACCAGTTGTGTATCACCTTGCGATCTGCTTCGCCCCGGCCAGTCTCGACCAGCGTCTCGATCTTGGAGCCGTCGAAGTTGGCGCGCATGACGCGCATGCCTTCGCGATCGCACCAGTACAGCTTGCGATTCGGGATATCGAGCTGGAGCTGTTTGGGCGTGAAGGTCCCGCCCACGGGCACGATCACCCGGCGGTTGGCACCGTCCAGATCGACGCGCTCGATGGAGCCGTCGTTCTCGTTGAACGTCGGGCCCATGTTGGTCCAGTAGATGTGCCCGCCCGCGAGGTCGACCGCAATCCCGTCGGGCCCCCGCTTACATCCGGTCACGAGGGTGCTGGCATTGCTGCCGTCGGCGTTGGCCGTGACGATGCGTCCGCCGCTGAGGTCGAGGAAGAACAGCCGCCCTTGGGCTTCGGGAGAGCTCATCGCGCACCTCCTGCTGCCTTGGCTGGTTGCTGCGCTGGTGGCGCCGCACCGCTAGCGCGCAGCTCGCCGACTTGAGCCTTGTCGTAGCCGAGCTCGGCAAGCACCTCCTCGCTGTGCTGGCCCAAACCGGGCGCCAGGCGAGCAGCAACCTTCGGCGCGCCGCCCACGGTGAACGGGCTGCTGACGGTGTAGCGCTTGGTGGGGCTGCCATCTTCGATCGGCACGATGATGTCGTTGGCCCAGAGCTGCGGATCCTTCACGATTTCCTCGGGAATTTGCGCGACGCCGTAGGGTACGTGCGCTGCGTCGAGCAGCGGTATCCAGTGCGCGAGCGGCTCGCGAGCGAATAGCTTGTCCAGCTCTTCGACCAACGCCGAGGCATTGGCGTGTCGCTTGGGAGTGTCAGCGAAGCGTGGGTCCTGGAACAGAGTGTCCAGAGCGAGCGCCTTGCAGAAGGACGGCCAGTTCTTGTTCTCTTCGACGAACGTGAGCTGGAGCCAGCGGCGGTCGGCGGTTTGATAACTGCCAGCGAGGGCGTTGCCAGGATGTTTGCGGTCGATCTCGCCTGAGAACTTCGCGCCGAACAGTGCGGCCTGCAGCCAGCCGGCTGTCGTCCAGGCACCTTCCGCGAGCAGCGACGTCGAGACCTTGGCGCCTTTGCCTGTGCGCTCGCGCTGGTAGAGGCCGGTGACGATCGCAGCGTACAGCGAGATGGCCGTAGCGTGGTCACCGATCCCTGGTACCGGAACGGCCGGCGGTGCCGAGGCGTCGCGCGTGAACTGCATCATGCCTGAGCGCGCCCAAAAAGCCGTGACGTCGAAACCGGGCTTGTCCGCCTCCGGACCGTTCTCGCCGTAGCCGGTGAGGTCAGCGTAGATCAGACGCGAGTTCAGCGGCGCCAGATCCTCGTACGTGATCTTCAGCCCTTGCCGAACGCGGGGCGGAAAG
>OUNO010004824.1_pt1 | contig 16954 bp, 13 predicted proteins | sample 1779811 | NCBI WGS metagenome assembly OUNO01 (sample SAMEA3914804, study PRJEB12502) | metagenome | biome: forest; material: soil | place: Canada | collected 2010-06-25 | depth 0.3 m | reverse complement strand
CTGCGCGTGCTGCACGACGTGGGCGACGTGCGCCTGGAGGGCTTGTTCTCGGCCGCATTGGGCGGAGCCGACGCGGCACGCGGACGCTCGGAAGCGGCAGGCGAGGCGTTCGCGACCTCGGAACGGCTGCTCAAGGAAGTCGGCGATCCGGGGCTGCTCGAGGCGCTCGAGCTGCATCGTGGCTTTTTGGCGTTGGCCAAGAGCGCCCGGGCCCAGGCTCGGGGCGAGCTGGTAGCGAGTCACGAAGAGCGCTCACGCGCGCTCGAGCTGTCCCGTCGAGCGCGGGAGCGGCTGGACAGCGGCGAGCTTGCGCACTCCGACGATGCACGGTTCGCGTTGCGTTTGCTGGAGCGCGCGCTGCGCTCCGAGGCCTGGCTGTTCGATCTGGCTCGCGGGGCTTTGACGCCACCGGGCGAAGCCGCAATCGACCTCAGCGCGCGACCGCAATTGTTGCGCATCGCCCGCGCGCTGGCCGAACAACGCGTGGCCGCTCCGGGCGTTGCGCTGAGCCAAGACAACCTGCTGGCGCACGCCTGGCCGGGCGAAAAAATGACCGCGGATGCCGCCGCGAACCGCATGAAAGTGGCCCTGTCGACGCTGCGAAAGCTCGGGCTGCGCGCCCTCATTCAGCGCACGGATTCAGGGTATTTGCTGGACCCGCGCACGCCCTTCGTGATCGAAGCGGGCTGACGCAGAAGTCCTGCTTGCGTGCCGCGCAGGCGCTGGCGCGCGCGGTGTGCGAGTGACTTGACGCCAGCGGTCGTGGTGCGCATTTCCGCCGCAATGTCGGCAGCGCTCAGGCCCCCGCCGCACAAGAGCTCCAGCACCTGACGTTCACGTGAGGGCAGCGATTCGAGCGCGCGCCAGGCTTGGTCCGCTTCGTAGATCGTGTCGGGCTCGGACGGCGGACGTGCACCGAACGTAAACAGATCTGGATGAATCGCCAAGCGGCGGCTCATGCGTCGAAAATGCTCGTGCTTCAGGTTGATGGCGATGCTCACCACCCAAGGTCGAAATAGCGCGCCCTCGGCGAAGGTGTGGCGCGCGCGGTGCACGTGCAAAAAAGTCTGCTGCACGAAATCTGGCACTTCGTCGCGCAGGGAGCGCCACAGCAGGCGCTCGAGCACGGGCGTGTAACGACGGAACAGCTCCGCGAACGCGCTCATGTCGCCTTTCAGGTAGGCCGCCATGAGCACTTCGTCCGTGTTCGGCGGTGGCGGAGTCACCGTGCTGGGCGCGAGCTGAGCCCCGCGGCGTGAGTCAGCAGCTTGTTCTTGAGCAACACCGTAGTAACCGCCCGAATGACCAATCATGGGTCAGATCATGGGAGTCAGTGCCCGCTTAACCCAGTTAAACGCGGTTAAATGAGGGTCAACGCACGGTGTGCCGGTTTTTCCGGGGCTCTTTGGGGCGCTGAGGCAAATGTACGCTCCGCTACCACAGCGAGTCCGACGCGTAGTCAGGGTGCGGCTTAGTGCCGATTCGGGGACCGCTCGTCGAGTGGGCGCGCGGTGCAACCCGAGCTTCGAGGATAGCAAGATGAACACACGACGAACGACCTTTCGGCTGAGCCAGGTGCCGACCTGGGCGATCCTGGGCATGGTGGCGAGCACGGCATTGGCCGTGGCTTGCGGTAGCGACGACGACAGCGCCGGCGGGGGTGGGGGTGCCGGCGGCGCGAGCGCTGGCACTGGCGGCAAGGCAACCGGTGGTGCTGGTGGCAAGGCAACCGGCGGCGCGCCAGGCGCTGGTGCGCCGGGCGGCGGCGCGGCGCACGGCGGCGCACCGGGCGGCGGTGCGCCTGCCAACGACGCTGGCAGCGCAGGCGAGGAAGCGGGCGGCGCTGCGGGTGCTGGTGACGCGGGAGCGCCGAGCATCGACGCCTTCGGCGTGAAGCTGACCAACCTGGTTTCCGACCAGGACAACGTGGCGACGACCAAGGACGACCGCCTCACGAACGCTTGGGCCATCGCGATCAACCCGGGCGCCCAGGTGTTCTGGGTGTCCTCGAATCACGGCGGGAGCACCCCGGTCTACGGCGCTGATGGCTCGATCAAGCCGGTCGACCCGACGGTGGCTCCAGTGGCCGGCGCCGATCCGGGCTCGCCAACCGGGCAAGTCTTCAACGCGGGCGCCAACTTCAAGGGCGACAAATTCATCGTCGACACCGAAGACGGGCAGATCATGGGTTGGGCCGCAGGAGCGGCGTTCACGCAACGCGCGCTGACCGCCACGGCGATTTACAAGGGCCTCGCGCTGGTCGGTACCGGTGCGACACAGCAGCTCTTGGCGGCGAACTTTCACGACGGGAGCATCGACATCTTCGACGTCAACTACGCGGCGGTCGCTGCCCCCACCGCCTTCAAAGATGCCACGATCCCGGCGGGTTTTGCGCCGTTCAACGTCGTCGCCATCGCCGACAAGGTGTACGTCGCCTACGCCAAGCAAGACGCCGACAAGGAAGACGACGTGGCGGGCGCGGGCAACGGCTACGTGACCGTGTTCGACGCAGCTGGCGTGAAGGTCAAGAGCTGGCTCGCGGGCGGCAAGCTCAACTCGCCGTGGGCGATCTCGCCTGCGCCGACGGGCTTCGGGGTGCCGGCCGGCGCGCTGTTGGTCGGTAACTTCGGCGACGGTAAAATCGGCGCCTACGACGCCGATGGCACCCTGATCGGGGAGCTGACCAATAGCGCCGGCACGCCAGTCGTGATTCCGGGCTTGTGGGATCTCAAGGTCGGGCCCCCTGGCACCGTCGACCTGAGCACGACGCTATTCTTCAGTGCCGGTCCGGCTGGGGAGACCCACGGTCTGTTCGGCAAGCTCGAGGCCGCCGCCCTGCAGTGATTCGCTAGTGCCTTCGGCAGCTCGCGCCTCCTCCTTGCTTTGCTCTTGCAAGGCGGGGTGCGCGAGCAGCTCCTTGCGGGTGCGCACCCCCAAGCGGTTTGCGGCGCGCGACATCAGGACGCGTACCGTGGCGTGCGAAATACCGAGATATTTCGCGATCTGCTGATTGGATGAGCCCAACACTGCTTGAGCGACGATCTGTCGCTCGCGGCGTGTGAGCGTGAGAAGGGACGGTGACCTCATGGGTTCCTCCGACACGACGACATAACGAACGCCCTCACGCTCGAACGAGTCGACGAACTTCCAGCGTTGGCCGGGTGCCCAGAAATCGAATGTCGTGCTTGTTTCTGACTGCTTGCGATCCGGTTCCACCCGAGGAAGTACGGCTTCCCTCCAAGCCGGTAGCGACGATCGCGATTTCTTTTTTGCCCGAGCCCAACGCTCAGCGACGAAACGCGCCGAAGCCCTCGATTTCCGCGCTGACCGCGGGCGCACCGGCGACCGGGCGAGCGGGCAGCGGGCGCGAGGTGGGCTTGAGTCGCACCGCGGGCCGCGGCGTGCTCTGGGCCGAGGCCGCGGTCGACGCCGCTGGCTCGGCGACGCTCATTGTCGGTGCAGCGGGCGTCGCTGCGCCCAGGCTGACCACGACGGGGGACGTTGGAGCCGCCCGGACGGCAGGAGCCGCCGGCACGGGTCGGGAGGGGGGATCGGTCCGCCGGGTTGCGATCAGCAAGGTGGTTGCGGCGCCGAGCACCAGGGCGGCAGCGCCCACGAGCCAAGGCCCGCGCCGAGGCGCAGGCGGCGGCGGGCTCGATGCGATGTCCTCGCTGACGGGCGGGGCCGTCGTCGGCTCGCGAGTGTAGTGGCCGGTGACGCCCAAGATGCGCTCGGCGGAAGTGACGGAGCGTGCCGGCCCGAATGGCAGCAGCGCATCGGCCAGCTCGGCGATCGACGCGAAGCGCCGCTCCAGATCACTCTCGAGGCACCCGAGGATCACGCGCTCCAACCCTTCGGGCACGCCCGCGCGATAGCTAGCCAGCGGCGGCACCGAGCCCGAGGTGATGTGCTCGACCAGGTCGGGCAGACTTTCACCGTCGAACGGCACGCGACCGGTGATGAGCTCGTACAAGATCACCCCCAAGGCCCAGATGTCCGCCTGCGCGCCGACGTCTCGCGACGAGCGAATTTGCTCGGGGGACATGTACATCGGCGAGCCGAACATGACCGACGTGCGAGTCATGGACATGCCGCCGCTGTTCGTGTCGGTCATCTTGGAGATGCCGAAATCCAGCACCTTGATCCAGGATGCGCCGTCGGGGCGCTGGATCATGAACAGGTTTGCCGGCTTCAAGTCGCGGTGCACGATGCCGAGCGTGTGCGCTTCGGCGATCGCTTCACTCGCCTGGAGCACGAAGTCGACCGCCTGTTCGATGGGCAGCGGCCCAGCGTCGACGAGCAGCGTCGCGAGATCGCGGCCTTCCAAATACTCCATCACCAGGTAAGGCGTGCCGTCATCCAGCTTGCCCACGTCCAAGGCGCGCGTGACGTGCTCGTTCTTGATCCGGGCCGCGGCCCGCGCCTCACGCGAGAAGCGCGCCACTGCGTCGGCGTTGCTCGCGGTTTGCGGAAGCAGCAGCTTGATCGCGACGGGCGTGTCGAGGTCGAGGTGATGCGCGGCGACGACGATGCCCATGCCGCCGATGCCGAGCACGCGGTCGACGCGGTACTTCTCCGCGACCGTTTCACCGACGAGTGTAAGCGCGTTCACGGCGTGTCGAATCTGAAGGCGCAAGTTCCAGTTGTCAAACCGCGGCCTCGCTGCCGACCCCTGTGCTGAACGTGCGATTCGTTGCGGAGCACGCGCGCCACGCGAGCTCAGGTCACGAGCACATGGCGGCAAAGTTGCCGGGGCGCGCTTTTCGATCGAAAGCACGCAACCGCGTTGGCCCTCGCACGTACTCCTGCGCACGCCCGAGGTGTGCCGGCGAGGCGGCAGCCGCGATGCCCACTCGGCGCGCCGAGCAGCGCCGTGGACAGCCAAGCGCCGGAAATCCCTGGAAAATGCCGGGAGATCGGGCTTCTGCCCAACGCGTTGCGCCCATGGTAAAGCCTTTGGCTCGCAATGCACCACCGAGCCGACGTCAAGCCGGTCCTGAAATGGGCGGGCGGCAAACGCCAGCTACTCGAGCCGATCTTAGCCTTCGTCGAGCGCGCGTTCCCGAACCGAATAGAAAAGTACTACGAGCCCTTCGCCGGGGGTGCAGCCGTGTTCTTCGCGCTCGTCGCTCGCGGCAAGTTCGAGCGCGCTCGCCTCAGCGACATGAACGCCGACTTGATCCGCGTGTACACGGCGCTGCGCGACGACGCCGACTCGGTGATCCTCGAATTGGAGAAGCTGCTCGAGCTCGGCCACAGCGAAGAGGTCTATTACAAGGTGCGCGCCCGGCGCCCAGTGAAGGCCAGCGCACGCGCCGCCCGGCTGATCTACTTGAACCGCACCGGCTACAATGGCTTGTACCGGGTGAATCGCAGCGGCGAGTTCAACGTGCCGTTCGGTCGCTACAAGACACCGCGCATCCTCGACCAATCTCGACTGCTCACCGCGGCAGAGGCGTTGCAGGGCGTGGAGCTCGCCGTCGAGGACTTCGAAGCGTCATGCAAGCCTGCCAAGCGGGGTGACTTCGTGTACTTCGATCCGCCGTACGTGCCCCTGTCGAAGACCGCGAGCTTTGCCGCCTATCACTCGTCGGCGTTCGATCTCGCGGAGCACGCGCGTCTGGCCAAGACGTTTGCGAAGCTGACCAAGCGCGGCGTCTCCACGCTGCTCTCCAATTCCGATACTCCGGAAACGCGCGAGCTGTTTCGAGAGTTCGATTGGACGACCGTGCAAGCGACCCGCGCCATCAACTCGAACGGCAAGCGCCGTGGAGCGGTCTCGGAGCTGCTCGTGAGGAGCGCGATCGACAAAAAGCCGAAGGCGCGGACCCGTTAGGACCCACGCCTCGGCGCGTTCAGTGGCTGCTGCTCAGAAGGGCGCGCACACCTCGCCCACGCCGGCCACCGTGACGCAGGCTTCCGGCTTGCCGCTCGAAACCTTCACGCGGCCACCAGCGAGCGTCGTGCAGGTGCTGCCCGTCGGGCAGTACTCACCAGAGACCGAGCCTTCGAGGCCGCTATTGCCGACCTTGACCGCGACCTCGCCTTGGAACGAGCCGTAGTTGAAGTCCGGGATGGTCACCTTGGTCTCGCAGGTCTTCACCTTCTGGCAAGACTTCGGTACGTCACAGGTCTTGGCGATGTTGCAGGTGGCGGCCACGCTGCAGCTGTTGGCGACACTGCAGGTCGAAGCCACGTTGCAGCTCTTGGCGGTTTGCCCGCAGTTGCACGAGCCTCCCCAGATCACGCTGACGCACTCGATGCACGAGGTGACCACGTTGTAGCCGCAGGTCGCGCCGTCGGTGACTGCGTGCACGCCGCACAAGGTCGCGTCCTGCACCGTCTTGGTGCCGCACTGCGCGGCGTCTTTGACGATGTTCGTACCGCACAGGGTCGCGTCTTTCACGGTGTCGTAGCCGCAGACTGCGCCGTTCGCGACGGTCTCCGAGCCACACACCGCGGCGTCGGTCACGGTCTCGTAGCCGCAGACGGCCGCGTCGGTCACCCACTGCGCGACCTCCTTGCCGCCCACGATGGGGATCGTGACTTTGGCCGAACCTTCCAGATCGACGCCCGACTTCGTGATTTCGCCGCTCAGCGTGATGAGCGAGATCGGCGTTTGGAACTTGCCGTTCACGAACATGCCCGTCTGGTCGATGCGGGCGTGGGCGTCCGCGCCGAGCTCCACACCGCTGACCGCGAAGCGACCGTCGAGCGTGACGTACCAGTCTTGCGGCTTGCCGTTGAAAAAGCCGACCGTCGCCAAGTCGCCCTTCAAACCGATGTACGGCGAGATGCTGGTGGAAGCGGTGCCGGTGACGGTCAGGCCGTCTTTGTCGGCGTTCAGAGTCGCTTTGGCCATCGCCAGATCGTTCAAATCGAGGCCCGTCCATTGCCCGATCTTGCCGGCGTCGAGCGAGAGATCGCCTTCGGCCATCAGGTAGCTGTCGCTGATCTGCGTGCTCGCGTGGCCCGCGGTCTTCAATTGGGCATTGTTCTTCAGCGGCACGGCGTCGGGCATCCAGCTATTGCCGCCTTTGACGATGCCGCTGTAGTCGGCCGAGCCCTGCTTGCCGGTGATGCGGCCGATGACCGTGCTCTGCGCGATGGGCAGCTCGAAGCCGAGCGCGCCGGCCGAGACACTCACGTCGAGCTCCGAGTTGGAGCCGAATTGGAAGCCGCCCGCCGGGTTACTGAAGAAGGTCTTGCCGCTGTCGCTCGGGTCGAGGTCGACCACCGTGTTGCCGCCGATGGCGAGCGGGATTTTGAGATCGTTGAGGTTGATCTTGCCGCCGATCCACAGGTGCCCGTCGAAGGTCGCTTTGCTCGCGTCGATGCCCCAAGTGTTCTCTGGTGCGAACGGCAGGTGACCGCCGATGGAGAAGCCGACGCTGGCATCGTCGATCGGGCCCATCAGTCCGCCGAGCGAGGCGCGCACGAAGAACGAAGGGTCGGAAGGATCGAGCGTCATCGTCGCGCTCTGACCGTTGCCGGCCGATACCGATAGGCTGCCGATGTTGGCCGAGAAGCCCGCCGAGAACGTGAAGTACAGGTATTTCCGGTCCGCCTCGAGCGGCGCGTCCACGTTCGTCAGCTTGCTGCCGAGGTCATAACCGACGGCGGCGTACACCGGGTCGCTCACGCTCACGCCCTGCATGAAGCCCAGGTCGGGGAAGGGCAGGCGCACGGAGCCTTGGAAGCCCTGCAGGCCTTCGCCTTTGGCGTCGTCGTAGCTGAGCTCGAGCTTGGCCTCGGCCAACGTGATGTGTTGATTGCCCGGCACATCGATCGTGACCGTGCCGTTCAGGGCGAAGCCGCCGTTCGCGAGGTTCGTGACGTTGCTCGCGAGCGTGCGCAAAGTGACCGGCACCGCGCCCTTTGGGTCGAGCACGAACACCGCGAAGCCATTCGGCGCGACCGCACCGTCGACCAGCTTGCCGGTGCTCATGTCGTTGGTGCTGTTCCCGGTGCCAGTGTCCGTGCCGTCGCTGCCCGTGCCGTCGCTGCCCGTGCCGTCGGTACCGGTGCCCGAGTCACCGTTCGCGTTCTTCTGATTGCCGTTGCTCTGCGCTGCGCGCTGCGCCGTGGAGCAGCCGTTGCCGTCCACCGCGACGCCCGCCGGAGTGTTCGGGCACTGATCTTGATCGGCGGGCAGACCGTCGGTGTCGTTGTCTGCGCCTGGTTGCGCGGTCGCCGTCGGATCCGCAATACCCGCTACTCCTGCGTCGCCTCCGGCCGACTGCCCCGCGGTCCCGCAACCAGAAACCAGAGCCACCATCAAAACCAACGACGTGTGCAGCGATGAACGGGCCATGACAAAGTCCTCCTCAGAAGGGCAATCGAGCGCGGCGACCGAGCGGGATTGCTCGAGTCGGCTTGTTTGCGCGCCGTGCTGGGGCTTAGAGCAACCTGTATGCCAGCGCGCGATCCGGCATAAATCGCGCTGAATCGCGCACAGACCAGCGCCGCGTGCACGGGCTTGCACAGGCGCGTTGCAGGGCCTTGCCAGGGTGTGCAAGCGCGTGCACGCGGCCTTGCTTTCGGCTTCTGGCTCCGAGATAAGTCGAGGCCATGGCCGATCAGCCGAGCTACCTCATTGCGTCTCTAGACGACGCCAGCTCGGCAGCTTTGGAGGCCATCCTGTTCGAGACGGGCGCTCGCGGGCGACGGGTGCGGAGCGCGGCCGAAGCGTTCAGCGCACTGGAACATGCCTCGTTCGACGTCCTGATCGCCGATGTCTCACTGCCCGACGTGCCAGCGACTGCGCTCCCCGCCGCGCTGCTCGAGCGTGGGCACGAGCTGCCGCTGATCGCGCTGGTCGATGGCGAGCGCCCGGCCGACGGCTCGGCTGCGGTACGCGCCGGCGCGGCCGACTTCCTGCGCAAACCCGTGGAGCGAGATGAAGTCGCGTACGTGCTGGCCAAGGCGCTGCAGAGTGCCGAGCCCGCGGGCGAAGAGCCACCGCGTTCGCGCGTGTTCACGCCCTCGGTGGAGCTGCTCGGTCGCTCCGAGCCGATGCTCGACTTGCAGCGTACGTTGCGGCGCGCAGCCGACGGCATCGCCACGGTGCTGGTGCGCGGCGAGAGCGGTACGGGCAAGGAGCTCGTCGCGCGGCTCGTGCACGAGTATTCACCGCGCCGTGCGGGCCCGTACGTGAAGGTGCATTGCGCCGCGCTGCCCGATCAGCTGCTCGAAAGTGAGCTCTTCGGCTACGAGCGAGGCGCGTTCACTGGCGCGACGGCGCGCAAGCCCGGCCGCGTGGAGCTGGCCGAAGGCGGTACGCTATTCCTCGACGAAATCGGCGACATTAGCCCTGCCACGCAGGTCAAGCTGCTGCGCGTCTTGCAAGAGCGGCGCTACGAGCGCTTGGGCGGCACCGAAACGTTGACGGCTGACGTGCGCTTCGTCACCGCGACTCATCGCGATCTCGAAACCTTGGTGCGCGAGGGCAAGTTCCGGGAGGATCTATTCTATCGCTTGAACGTGGTCGCGTTGTGGGTGCCCCCGCTGCGCGCTCGCAAGACGGACATCGAGACCTTGGCGTTGCACTTCTGCACCAGCGTCGCGTTGGCCAATGGTCGCCGTGCGCCCGCCTTCGACGCCGATGCCTTGGCGCTGCTCGCGAACGAAACCTGGCCGGGCAACGTGCGGCAGCTGCAAAACGTGGTCGAGCGGCTAGTGGTGCTCGGCTCCGGGCCGCGCATTGCCGCGGCCGACGTGACGCGCGAGCTACGTCAAAAGCCAGGCGCGCTGGCCTTCGCCGAGACTTCGGGCTTCGCGCCCAAGGTCGATCTCGAGCAAACTGCGCTCGAGCTCGAGCAAGCGCTACGCAAGGCCGAACGCCGCGCCATCGAGCGCGCCATGACCAGCGCAGGCGGCAACAAGAACCTCGCCGCGCGCCTGCTCGGCATCAGCCGCCGCAGCCTTTACTACAAGCTCGAAGAGCACGGCCTGTAGCGGCGAGCCTCACTCGGCCGCGGCGACCTTGCTCTCTGCAGCCGCGCGTTGCGCTTGTTTGCCGAATAGGTCGAGCGCCGCGATGCGGTAGGCCTCGGCGTAGGTCGGGAAATTGAAGATCGCGTCGATGAACGTGTGAAACGTCATCTGCCCCAGGATCGCCATTTGGCCGATGTGCACCAAATCAGCCGCGGTCTCGCCGGCCGCGTGGGCGCCCAGGATCACGCCCGTTTCCGGGTGCGCGATCAACTTCAGCAAGCCGTCGTCTGCCGCAGAGATCTGCCCGCGGGCGACCTCTTTGAACTGGGCTCGGCCGACGAGCGCAGAGCCATAGCGCTCGGTCGCTTCGGCTTCGCTGAGCCCGACGCTGGCCAATTCCGGAATCGTGTAAATCCCGGCCGGGGTCGCGTCGCGCGCGGCACCCACTTCGGCGCCGAAGGCGTGGCACACCGCGCGTCGCCCTTGGTCCATCGACGTGGAAGCCAGCGCGGGCGGTCCAATCACGTCTCCGGCCGCGTAAATGTGAGGAGCCGCAGTACGCCCATGCTCGTCGACCGCGATCAAGCCGCGCGGCGTGAGCCCGATGCCAGCCACTTCGAGGCCCAGGCCCTGCACTTGAGCAATGCGCCCGAGCGCGCAGAACAGCTTCTCGCTGAGGATGACCTGGCCGTCGTCCAGCTTGGTCTCCACCATCGACAAGCCATCCCACGCCACGCTCACCAGTTTGCGACCGCCCAAAAACTGGCCACCGAACTCGCGTAGCTGGCGCGTGAAGTGGTCGCTGATCTCCGGATCCAGGAACGCAAGCGGTCGCGGCGAGCGATCGATGATCGTCACTTTGCTGCCGAGCGCCGCGAAGATCGACGCATATTCGCAGGCGATCACGCCCGAGCCGAGCACGGTCAACGATTCGGGCAGGTACGAAACGGAGAGGATCGAGTCGCTGTCCAGGAGGTGCTCGTGATCGATGGGCACGTCGTCGGGTGTGCGTGGCGAAGAGCCCGTGGCAATCACGAAGAAGCGCGCGCTGAAACGGCGCTTGGCGCCAGAGATGTCGGTGACCTCCAGCTCGTGCGGGGTCAGGAAGCGCGCCACGCCTTGGACTTGCTCGATGCCGTTGCGTGCCAGCTGCGCGCCCATGTAGCTCTCGTGCGACGCGATCACCTCTTCCTTGCGCGTCATCAGGCTTTCGATTTGGGTCTGCTCCGGCATCTTCACGTCCATGACGTGCGACGTGAGACGTCGAAACTTGCCCAGCGCGAGCGCGGTCTCGCGCAGGGTCTTGCTCGGGATGGTGCCGAAGCGCACGCACGCGCCGCCCACGCTCTTCGAACGCTCGACCAGCAGCACCTTGCGACCGAGCTTGGCGCCCTGCACGGCCGCCTTTTGCCCGGCGGGTCCGCCACCGACCACGATCAGATCGAATGCGTCGCTCACGAGAGCGCTCCCAGCGTGTCTTTGACGACGCCCGCGCGTTTCACGATCTTGTCGAGCAGGTCTGGATAAATTTCCAAGGCGGCCAGCGACGGATGCCCCGCAACGGCTTCGCTCGTCAGCGCATTGCCCTCCAGAGCCAGGTGCGCGAAGCGGTCCGCCAAGGCCACGATGCGTACGGGCACGCTTTCGAGCTCGGGCTTCGGCGCGTGGTGCTTGGCCAGGGCCACGACCACGGTTTCAGGCAGAGTCCAAGCCTTGGCCAGCGCGGAGCCAGCGGCTTCGTGCAGCTCGTTCACCAAGGCCAGCACGGCCTCACGATCGGGCGTCGCCTTTGCTTCGCGTAGCAACCGGAGCACCGCTTGCAACAGCACTGGGCGACCCACGTCGTGCAAGAGCCCGCACAAGAATGCGTCCTCCACGTTGCTACGCGTGTTGCGCGCGATCTCTTGCGCGAACAGGGCCGTGCCGATGCAGTGCTTGAAGACGTCGTCGATCTCTTTTTCGTAGCCCTTGGCTTTGAACACGCCCGTCTTGCACGCGATGATCAACGCAATCTCGCGGATCTTCACGGCACCGACGCGGGCCACGGCCTGCTGCAAGCTCACGATCTGCGCGCGCGGGCTGTACACCGGGGAATTCACGATGCGCAGCACGTGAGCCGAGAGCGCGGCGTCCCGCTTGAGCATCTCCGCGATGGTGCGCGCGTCGACGTCTTCTTTGCCCGCCGCGGAGGTGATTTCCATGGCCACGCCCGGCAAGAGCGGTAGCTCCAGGGTCCCGGCGTTCAATTGGGCTTCCAGCTCGGAGCGCACGGCGCTCGGCACTCCGCTCGTAGGCTTCGAGCTCAGGGCGACTTCGACTTCGCTGTGCATCGGCGGTCCGGGGTGGGGTGGCCCGCGATCTGCGAGCCCCCGAGTCGAAGCCAACGGCCAGTTTTCGCGCCACTGAAGGGGCCCGAAAAGCCTTTTGATTCACAGTGTTGGTCGAGGCCGCTACGGGCAACGGGCCAGAGACTTCAGCCCTGCGCGTCGGACTCGAGCTCTTGAAAGAGCGGCGTGAGCTCACGGCGACTGCGCAGCGGCGTGCAGAAACGGGTTGCGCGCTCCAGGAGCAACGCCTCCAGATCGTCGGCGCGCGGGCCCAGCTCGCTCACGATCTTGCGCCGGTCGCCTTCTTCGCGCTCGAGCTCTTCTTCGTTCTTGGCCAAGGCGGAGCGTAGCTCGCGGATCTGGAACTCGAGATCTTCGACCTCGCCGCGGCGCGTCGCGACGCGCGCTTCGGCTTCTTTGACTCGTTGCTTGGCGACGTACCAATTGTCGACCACGTCGGCGCTTTGTCGGTAAGCCGCGGCGAGCTCTCGATACGGTTCGACGAAGGCCGAGCGGCCCTCCCAGCGCAGCACCTCGCTCAGCGCCCGCTTCAAGTCTTGCACGGGGCGGTCCAAATCCATGGTCAGGGCGGCGGCGCCGGCGAGCGCGCCCTTGAGCTCGTCGCGCGCCTTGCTGGCGTCGATACCGAGCGCGTCCACGGCATGACCGAGACGCTGGCGAATTTCACGCCCGCGCGCCTCGATGCTCTCCAGCGCGCGTTGTTCGGTGATCGCTTTGGCGCGCAGCTCGCTGATCTCACGCACCAGGTTCTTCACTTCGGCGAGTAGCTCGCGGAGTGCGCTCGGGCGCTCGCCCGCGAAGGCCAGCGTCAGCATTTGCTCGAACAGCGCCGTACGCTTGACCCAGCGATCGATCGCTACCGGCGGCAGCGTCTTGGCGGGGCCCCGCGACTCGACTTCGTCGCCGAAGGCGTCGCTGGGCATGCGCAGGCCAATCGCGCCTGCGATGTTCATCAAATCCGTGTTCACGCGGTGCGCGTCGACCGGGCGATCCTTGGCATCCTTCGCCAGGCACTCCATCACCAGCCGTTCGAGCTCGCTCGGAATGGAAGGGTCGTGCTTCTTGGGCGAGACCGGCTCTTCCTTCAGGTGCTTGATGAAGTAGGTGGTGATGTCCGTGGCATCGAAGGGGAACGTGCCCGTGACCATCTCGTAGATGATCACGCCCAGCGAATAGAGATCCGCGGCAGGCCCTGCTTCGATCGACGTGATGCGCTCGGGCGCCATGTATTGCGGTGTGCCGAACACTTCACCTGCGCCGGTCAAGCGCGAGTCCTGCATCGAGCGTGCGATGCCGAAATCGAGCAGTTTCACCTGATCGGTGCCGCCCGGGCCACGCGCCAGGAAGATGTTTTCCGGCTTCAGATCGCGGTGAATGACCTCCAAATCATGGGCACGTGCCAGTGCGCGCGCGATCTGAATCATGATCGGCAGGCCGCGTTCCAGCGGCACCTTGCCGTGCTCGAGCACGTCGGCGAGCGTCTCGCCGCGCAGCAGCTCCATGACCAGGTACACCAGACCGTCCGGTGTTTCGCCCTGATCGAAGATCTCGATGATGTTCGGATGAGCCAGCTTTTGCGCGGCCTTGGCTTCGCGCCGGAAGCGCTCGCGAATCACCTCGTTGCGCGTGTACTGCGGGCTCATCACCTTGACCGCGCACGGGCGATCGACGAGCCGATGGCGCGCGGCGTACACGGTGGCCATGCCGCCTTGGCCCAAGACCTCTTCGATCTGGTAGCGGCCGGCGATCGTCACGCCAATCAGCGGGTCTTGCAGCGCGACCAAGGCCCCACCGCACAAGAAGCAACCCGCCGCATCATCGGGATACTTGAGCTTGCACTGCGGGCACGACTTCATGGTGGCGACCTCTGCCATCCTCTCCGGATCGTTTCCCAGATGAAAGGCATTCCAGCGGCTCCCTGAGAAACCTACTAAAACACCCCGTTTCCTCCGCTCACAAGCGGTCGCAAACCAGGCTCCTGTGCTAGAACCCGCGTCGAAGCGCGAGGTCACGTGCCAGCACAGCGACGACAGCCCTTAAAAGTAGAGGTCCCGAACCCGAAGCAGGAAACCCTGCGCTTCGGCCGGGTCGGGCTGATCGTCACCGCCGGCTTCGCGATTGGCATCATTTGGCCGCGCGTTGCCGGCTTCAAGCTCGTGCCCAGCGTGCCGAGCCAGCCCGCCGAGAGCAGCAGCGCCGACCTGACCGGCGCCCCAGGCGACGGCAAAGGCGCCGCTTCCGCAGCGCCGGCCGCCGAACCCGAGCCCCCGCCCGCCGAGGCCGCGCCGCCCGCCGAGCGTCTGGTGGTCAGTGAGCCGCAGTTCTTGGCCTGCAAGGTCAACGGCAAGAAGCGCAAAGACGAATGCGATCACATCGAGTTCGATCGCCTGGCGCGCCCGCACATCCAGGCCCTCGCCAGCTGTGCTGGCGCCGACAAGATGGAAGGCGTGCTCTCGCTCGGTTTCGATTTGGACTTCACTTCGCAAACCGTCAAATCGGTGAAGAACGGCAAGAGCACCACGCTCTCTGCAGCAGATACCGAAGCCTTGGTCGCCTGCGAGAAGAAGGAGCTCTCGAACGTGTCGCTCGTGGGTATCGCGCACAAGAGCGACACCTACTCGGTGTTCTACAAGGTCGAGTTTCCGAAGCTGGGCGCTGACAAGCCTGCGGGCGCCGAGCCCGCCGAGGCCGCGCCAGGCGACGTAACCGAGGCCACTGGGCACGCCACGGTCGCATGGGACGTAGCCCTGGTGCGCTCCTCCGCGAGTCGTGACGGCGCGGTGGTCGCGCGTGTGCTCCAAGGCACACGCATCACGGTCACGGGCCGCCGCGGCGATTGGTACCGCATCAAATACGACGTGAAGGGCAACGTCGGCTGGGTGTATCGCACCGCGATCGGCATGTGACGCTCGCGGGCCGCGCTGCCCCCTCACTTTGCCCGAGAAAGTGCGCATATTGTGGCCAACGCGCACGCCCTGAGATAGACCCATAGGGTGACGCTCAAGAAGCCGAACGGTGACGACCGCGATGCCGCACCGGCTGCCGCTCCCGACGTAGCGCTGATCCACGGCCTGACGCCCGACGGCCAAGGCCTACAGATCGTGCGTGCTCGTGAGAACCGCTTGGAGCTCGGCGCCGTGCGCCCGTTGCGCGAGGGCGTGCCGATCACGGGCGAGGTGGTCACGCTGCGTCCGCGTCCGAACTTCCCCGCGCTGTGCGACGTCGAGAGCCATTTCAAGCCGGCCGAGCCCGCCAGCGAGCGCGGCGAGCTCGCCCTGCCGCACCATGGCCCGGCACAAGTAGCGACCGACGAGTACCGCCGCAATTGGGACGCCATCTGGAGCACGCCGGCCGACAAGGCCAAGCTCGCGAACTGAGGCCGCGGGGGAGTACTAGAGTGCGTCGCTGACCGCGCGCACCTTGCTCTGTGCGACCACGAACGTCGCGTCCACGCCGCCCGCGCGCATGTAGAACACGCTGGTCGAGCGCCACGAATCGCCCGCACCGAAGCTGACCGTCTGTGGCGGGCCGACGCGCGCCGTCAGACGCAACGTCAGCACCGGCTTGGCGAACCCTTCGGCGGGCTGCGCGGCGCCGACGTGAATGGCGGCATCCGCTCGCAGATCAGCCACTGAATCGAGCAGCTGCATCAGACGATCCGGCGGAAATGTCGCGTTTCCGAGCACGACGAAGCGTTCGCCGCGGCGTTCGAGGCGCAAGGTGCGGCCTCGCGCTTCGAGCTCGAGCGCGGTCCATGCCTCGCTATTGTTGGGGAACGTCGCGCGGTTGACGAGCAGGGTCTGGCTGGTGTCGCGCACGGAGCGAGGCAGCACGAACACCGGTCCGCCATCGAGTGTCGCGAACACACCCAGTGACGTTTCGTCTCCGAAGCGCAACGTGCGCTCGTTCTGGGTGCCATCTTCGCTCTTCCAACCGAAGTGCACCGTGGTCGATGGGTGCTCGAGTCCGAACGTGTGGTCGTCGCGATCGGCCACGAAACGCTCTGCCGTCAGCGCGCCGAGGGCCTGAATCAGATCGGCGCTCGACGAGCCGTCGACGTCGAAGCCCTTTGGCTCTTCCAGGCGTAGCTCTTGATTCGCGTTGCGCCGCAGCACTTGGCGCTGCTTGCCCCACTCGACCTCGGCGAACTGGAAGCTGGAGAGCCCGAACTCGGTCAGCTTGCGGGCGTAGAGCAAGGTCGAATCGACGGCAAAGGCACGCGCTTGCTCGCGCGGCACGCGCAGCACGACGGAATCTTGCTCGCGCAGGAGCGGCAGCGCCCCGCTTTCATCGGGCGTTCCGACGCGCACCACTTGCTGCACGACGTCGCTATCGCGCGCCGCAGACGAGCGCAAAGTGATCGTGGCTCGAGCGGGCTCGAGGCCCAGGGCGGCCAGCTGCGGGCTGGAAACGCGCTCGCCTTGCGCTTCGAGCAGATCGAGGATGCGTTGATTGCCCGCCTCGAGCTCGACCTGAGTCTCCGTGCTCGCGTGCAGCACGAAGCCACTGCCCTTGCGCACGAGCGCGAGCTGCTGCTTTCCGCCCGCGATGTCGAGCTCCTCGACCTCGTCGGTGTGCAGCGAGAAGGGGTGGCGATCGAAAAAATCACTGGGCTGGCGCTGCAGCGTGGCCTCTAGCTCCCGCGGTGCGCAGCCGCTCTGCGTGTCGGG
>OUNO011323168.1_pt1 | contig 16986 bp, 17 predicted proteins | sample 1779811 | NCBI WGS metagenome assembly OUNO01 (sample SAMEA3914804, study PRJEB12502) | metagenome | biome: forest; material: soil | place: Canada | collected 2010-06-25 | depth 0.3 m | reverse complement strand
TCATGGACTTCACCGAGAAGCTTTTCCAGCATCTGGGCGATAAGGTTCTTGGGAAGCGCAATCTGACCTACCAGGGTACCGAGATCAATCTCGACGGCACCTGGGAACGCATCGGCGTTGAAGACTCGATCATGAAGCATTCCGAATTCGGGAAGCATTATGACCGTTCGAAGCTTCGCGATCGTGCGGCACTCATGGATTACGGCAAGAAGCGTGGCTTCCACATGGATCCTAAGGATTCCACGGGCGGCCTGATCATGGTGATCTTCGACAACGAAGTCGAACCGAAGCTGATTCAGCCGACGTTCATCACACAGTACCCACTCGATGTTTCGCCGCTTTCGCGCAAAAATGAGGCAGATCCATTCCTCGTCGACCGTTTTGAAATCTTTGTCTACGGCCGCGAGATGGGTAACGCCTTCTCCGAGCTGAATGACCCGGTTGATCAGAAAGAACGTTTCATGGCTCAGGTCGACTCGAAGAATGCCGGTAACGAAGAAGCCAACGACATGGACGAAGACTATGTCACGGCTCTTGAGTACGGCATGCCTCCGACCGCGGGCGAAGGAATCGGAATCGACCGTCTCTGCATGCTGTTTACCGACTCGGCCAGCATTCGTGACGTGATTCTGTTCCCTCAGATGCGCCCAAACGGGTAGACTCTTAGCCAGATGGCCCCAACAAAATGACAAAGACGCAGAACGTTGTTCCGCTTCTCGCTCGCCGCTTCTTGCTCTCGAAAAGCTCCGAGGGCTTTGTTTCCTTCATCACCCGCGTTTCGGTGGTTGGGCTAGCGCTTGGGGTTTTGGCACTCGTGGTGGTTACGAGCGTCATCAATGGCTTTGAAGGCGAGCTGATTCGCGTGATTACGGGAATGAACGGTGACGTCATTCTGTATTCGCGGGGCGACCCACTGACGGACGCCAAGCAGTTGGAAGAGAAGATCCGCAAAGTAGCGCCTGAGGTGCAGGCGATTTCCGCCTCGTTCGTCACCGAGCTCATGGTTTCTGGTCCCGCTGGTGTCGCGGGCGCGGTTCTTGAGGGAATCGACGCAGAAGCCATTGGTAAGGTCACGTCCATTCCCGATCGTGTGATCAGTGGACGACTACCCGAGCGCGACGGTGAAGTCGCTCTGGGCAAGGCGCTTGCGGATCGAATCGGTGCGACCACTGGGTCCGAAGTGAAGCTGATTGCGCCTTTTATTGGTGATGGTTCGGGCGGTCAGGCTGCGGTTGCAAAGACTCTTCCGTCGCATGTCAGTGGCATCGTTCAGATGGGCATGCATGAGTACGACTCAAAGTTCATTTTCGCGACTTTGCCTGCAGTTCAGGCGGCGCTGAAGCAGCCGGATCGGGTCACCTCGTTTAAATTAAAGCTCTCGAAGCCAGACCAGTCCCGGCAGGTCGCCGATCGCCTGGCTGAGAATTTTGGTTACCCTTTCCGAGCTAAAGACTGGGGCCAGCTGAATAAGAACCTTTTCTACGCAATCAGGCTCGAGAAGGTCGTGATCGCGATCATTCTGACCGTGATTGTGCTGGTTGCCGCCTTTAACGTCGTCAGCACCCTGATGATGATGATTCACGACAAAACCCGTGAGATTGCCATTTTGAAGGCGATGGGACTTCGCCAATCGCAGAGCTTTCGGCTTTTCTGTCTCATTGGACTGGGAATTGGGATTGTCGGTACGGCTCTTGGGGGCGCACTTGGACTTGGCTTGACCGTCCTGATTCAAAAGTCGAGTTGGATCCACATTCCGTCGGACATCTACTACATTGGTTTTCTACCCGTGGTGGTTCGTTGGCCCGAAATGGCCATGATCGGCTTTGTCGCACTCCTGGTGACATTTGCCGCAACCTTTTGGCCCGCCCGGAGCGTTTCTAAGAGACAGCCTTTGGAAGGCTTGCGCTACGAATAGTGCATTCGAATAGGACATTATGATCACGACCCCAAACACCACTACGACTCAGCAAGGCGTCCCACTTCTTAGAGCCGAAGGAATTCGGAAGTCCTTCTTCAAGGGTGGGGTCGAGATTCCGGTGGTCCGCGGGGTCGACCTAACGATTCAGACCGGCGAAATGATTGCCATCACCGGGGCGTCGGGGGTGGGCAAGAGTACCTTGCTCCATATCCTCGGAACTCTCGAGACCCCAACCGGCGGCAAAGCCTATTTCGGTCCAAATCAGCAGGAAATTTTCAAATATTCTGAGAAGGCCCTGTCTGTTTTTAGAAACCGCGCATTGGGTTTTGTTTTTCAATTCCATTACCTGCTGCCCGAATTCACAGCGCTTGAGAACGTGATGATGCCGGCGTTGATCGCCGGTCATGCTCGTGGAGCCGCCGAGAAGCAGGCGAAGGACCTTTTGAACTTTGTTGGTCTTGGGCATCGACTGACTCATCGGCCGACTGAACTTTCGGGCGGAGAACAGCAGCGCGTGTCTATCGCGCGGTCCGTCATTTTGCGTCCAAAGCTCTTGTTAGCGGATGAATTGACGGGAAATCTTGATTCCGCGAACAGTGCCATGGTGATGGACCTTTTGGTGAAGCTGAACGGGGCCACTGGGGTGTCGATTTTGCTCGTGACCCACGATCAAGGGCTCGCCAAGCAGATGAACCGAGTGCTCACGATGAAAGATGGCGTTTTCGTAAGCAATTCAGTTTGACTATCCTAGACGGGCAACCTAGAAGTTACCGTCTGTGCAACGCCTGGTGAACCGCATCATTTTTCCCGAGCTTCTGCTCGGGTTCGCTCTCTCACTCTGTCTCGCGCCGAGCCTATCGGCTCAGGCTCAACCGAGCTCGACCTCTTCGACAGGCGCTCAGCCTGCCGAGATTCGTACAGCTCTGATTGAACCGCTCGTCGGCTTGGACGTCAAAAGCTTCGAAGTGAAGGGCACACGACGCATCGAGAAAGAAGCAGTCCTCGCGAAGCTCGTCAGCAAAGTGGGCGAACCGTTGGCGACGTCGTCCGTTAAGGCCGATGTTCAGGCTCTTTTCTCGATGGGCTATTTCGATGAAATCGAAGTGCAAGGCGATCGCGAAAACGGCGGAGTCAAGCTGACCTACGTTCTGCGTGAACGTCCGGTGATCTCGAACATTGAATTCGACGGTAACGAGCGCCTCAGCTCGACCGATCTTCTCGAAGTCGTGAAAGTGAAGCAGTGGTCGATTCTTGATTTCAACAAAGTCAAAGAAGACGTCGCGCTCATTCAGAAGCATTACGAAGACAAAGGTTTCTATCTCGCGAAGGTGAGCTTCAGCGTGAAGGCGGTCGAAGGAAAGCCCGACCAGGTCGCGCTTACTTATCGCGTAAACGACTACGACAAAGTTCAAATCAAAAAGATTACTTTCTTGAACAACAAGCGCTTCAGCGACGAAAAGTTGAAGTCTGTCTTGGGCGAGACCCGTGAAGGCAGCGCGCTGTCTTTCATGAACAGCTCGGGCAACTTTAAAGAGTCGGCGTTCAAGACCGATCTTCAGCGCCTGACCTATTGGTACTTGGAAAACGGCTTCGTGAAGTTCCGTTACGACAACCCAGTCGTGACCATCAGCGAAGACAAGAAGTGGCTCTACATCACGATCTACGTGGAAGAGGGCGAGCAGTACAAGATCGGGAACTACGACTTCAATGGCGACCTTCTTTTCCCAAAAGAAGAGCTCCACGAAGAGATCACTCTCAAAGAGGGTGACACGTTCAGCATTTCCAAGCGTAACGCCGACATTCAGCGCCTGACTGAGAAGTATCAGGACTTGGGCTACGCGTTTACGAACGTCATTCCGAAAATGGCGATCAAGGACGACACGAAGACGGTCGATATCGATTACGTCTTTGAAAAAGGAAATCTCGTCCATTTCGGTGAGATCAACGTTTTCGGTAACTCGAAAACGCATGACAAGGTCATCCGGCGCGAACTTCGTATTCGCGAAGGTGAGCTTTATAGCGGCACTAAGCTTCGTGTCTCGAAAGAGAACGTCGAGCGCCTGGGCTATTTCCAGCCGGGCGAAGTGATTTTCAATACGGTGACCCCAAAAGGGAAGCCAGACGTTCTTGATGTTGAAATCACCATCAAGGAACGTTCGACGGGAACGATTACCCTAGGAGCCGGTTACGGCAGCGTTCAGGGTTTCTTCCTGACGACGCAGATTTCCGAGATCAATACCTTTGGTCGCGGACAGACCGTGAGCTTGGCTGCGCAGTTCGCGCGCGACAACCGCGCTAAGAGCTTTAACCTCGGTTTCACCGAGCCTTACGCGTTTGACACGAAATGGGTGATGGGCGCGGACTTGTTCTACGTCTTCTTCCCAATTCCGAACAAATACGACACTCGCAAGTACGGGTTTAACCTGCGCTTGGGTTACCTGGTCCGTGACTATACGAACCTCTACTTCACGTATAAGCACGAACAGATCTTGGTCTTGAGCCCGGATCCTTCGAATAGTCCACAAGACGTCGAAGCCGATGACGGCCTGCTCTCCAGCGTTGTCGCCAGCGTTATTTTCGATAAGCGAAACAACCGCTTTGAAACCACCGGTGGTGATTATCGCAGCCTTTCGATCGAGGCCGCGGGCCTTGGCGGCGACAAGCGCTTCCTGAAAATGGTGGGCAACAACCGCTTCTATCGCAAAGTGGTTGGCGACCTGGTTTTCCGAAACAGCGTCGAAGCCGGTTACATTCTCAATCTGCAGCAAGAAGAAGTGGCTCCTTCGGAGCGCTTCTACCTTGGCGGACCGAACAACATGCGCGGTTACAGCCTCTTCTCGGTTGGTCCGGTGCGTCCAGTCGTCCGTTCGAATGGGGTTCCAGTCCTCGAGCCACTGGGCGGCATTTCGGAAGCTTACGCGCTCAGCGAGCTTGAGTATCCAGTCATTCGTGAAGCGGGCCTGAAGTTCGTGACCTTCATCGATATCGGTAACGCGTTCGGTAATGATGACCCTCTCATTTTCCGCGCAAACTGGGGTCTGGGTTTCCGCTGGTTCTCGCCGATTGGCCCGCTGCGTTTCGAATGGGGCTTCCCATTCAATCCGCGTCCGTCGGACTCCAGCTCACAGTTCCAATTCTTTATCGGACCGCCATTCTAAGGCTGTAATTCTCAGCGGTTGGCCTATGCGGCGGCTTGCTTGAGGCGTAGGTTTGTGTTTCTCTCCGGGAAACGTTTTGAACTAACGCCCAATAAGGAACTCGCCGTGAATAGCAAAGCAATCCGCAGTCTCTCCGTAGCAGTTATCCTTGCAACGTCGATGGCAGCATCTGCCGTCTCCGCGCACGCTGACGAAACCAAAATCGCTGTCGTTGATATGCAGAAGGCTCTTCAGAGCGTTGATTCTGGCAAGAAAGCCAAGTCGCAGCTCGAGAAAGAGTTCAATGCGAAAAAGCAGGATCTTCAGAAAGAAGAAGCTGCGATCAAGAAAATGAATGGCGAGTTTCAGAAGCAGGCACTCGTTCTTAATGACGAAGCCCGCGCGAAAAAACAGGCTGAGATTCAGGAACGCATCATGAAGTTCCAGGAAACCACTCAGCGTTCGCAGATGGAAATTCAGCAGAAAGAACAAGAGCTGACTCAGCCGATCATTCAGAAGCTGCGCGCTCTGATCGCTGATACCGCCAAGAAAAAGAACTACACCTTGGTTCTCGAGAAGAACGAAAATACCGTTCTCTATTCTCAGGAAAAAGATGACCTCACTACTGAAGTGGTCACTCTCTTCAACAAGAACAACAAAGGCTGATCGGTAACGATGAGTTTTTCCGTTGAGCAGATCTGCGCATGGACAGGCGGTCGCCTGGTCAATGCGGATCGCCTAGGAGAGAAAGCTTCTGAGATCCGAGTGGGGCGTCCGGCCCCACTCGGTGTCTCTCAGTCTTCGGAGCTCGCTTACTTCTTTTCGCGTGAATACGAGAAAGAAGTCATGACCGCCCGTTGTGGCATTTTGATTACGGCTGAGCCTTTCTTTCTTGGAATGCAGAAGTTTGGCCTACCGCTCCTGGGTCAGGCGGCGATTATCGTTTGCGCCGACCCTTATATGGCGATGGCGCTGCTTTCTGAAAAATTTGCTAATGAGCTTTCGTCGGTTGCACACGTTGCCGGAACCAGTTCAGGTCGCCAGGGTGCCGAGACTCAGATTCATGCTTCTGCAGTCGTCGATGCGTCGGCGAAAGTAGCGACCGGGGCCAAGATTGGCGCTCATTGCGTAATTGAAGCCGGGGCGCGGATCGGCGCTCGTACCGTTTTGTATCCCGGATGTTTCGTAGGTCCTGGAGTCGTCATAGGCGAAGACTGCGTTCTATTCCCGAACGTCGCACTCTATGAGTGGACTCAGCTTGGAAACCGCGTTCGGATTCACGCGAACTCGACGTTGGGCTCTGATGGATTTGGCTACGCGCCGCAAGTCGATGCGTCGAAGACCGTCACGGGACACCAGAAAATTTATCATCTTGGACGCGTCGTCGTCGGTGATGACGTCGAGATGGGCGCAAACTCTTGTGCTGATCGAAGCACGATGGGTGACACGATCATCGAGAAGAGCGCGAAAATCGATAACCAGGTTCACCTTGGCCACAATGCGCGCGTTGAAGAAGGCGCGATTATCTGTGGCGGCACTTGTCTCGCAGGTGGGGCGCATATTGGGCGCTTTGCCTATGTCGGCGGACTGACCGGAGTCGGAAACCGCGTGCACGTCGGCGAGGGGGCTCAGGTCGGAGCGCTCACGATGGTGACAAAGGATGTTCCTCCCAAAGGAACAGCAGTTGGAAATCCACAGCGTGAGCATCGCGAGCATTTCCGCGCCCACGCAGCTTTGAACAAGCTCGTTTCAGATAGAAAGAAGTCATAATCATGGCTGCTGAAAAAGAAGAAAAAGCCGCAAAAGTTTCACGCTACCGATTAGACATTGATCAGATTCGGCGCTATCTGCCGCATCGTTCCCCCTTTCTCTTGGTAGACCGAGTTTTGGATATTGTTCCAACCGGTGATCTTGAAGACATGGCGGCGAACCAGGGCAAGGTCGGCATCAAAGTCACCGCTCTGAAAAACGTTTCGTACAACGAGCCTTGGGTAACCGGGCACTTTCCTGGTTTTTCGATTTTTCCGGGCGTCTTGATCATCGAAGCCATGGCTCAAGCGGCCAGCTTTTCTTTTTACCCTTATGTCGAGCAGGACATCGAGCGCATCGCTCGCGATTTCCGCCTTATTCTCGTCGGAGTGGAAGGCGCTCGCTTTCGCCGTCCGGTGATTCCAGGCGACACGCTGTTGATTGAGACCAAAGTCATCAAGTGTCGTGGCAAACTCTGGGTATTCAAAGCGGAAGCTTCGGTCGATGGCCAGCGTGTGGCAGAGGCTGAAATTCTCGCCAATCTTTCGATGAAGGATGAGGCTCTATGATTCACCCAACCGCGATTATTCATCCGGATGCCAAAGTTGATTCTTCGGTAGAGGTCGGCCCCTTTTGCACCGTGGGTGCGAATGTTCGAATTGCTCGTGGCACCAAGCTCCTGAGCCACGTGGTGATCGATGGAAATACTGAAATCGGTGAGGACAACACGATCTTCCCGTTCGCAGTCATTGGTGGCGTTCCTCAAGATCTGAAATACAAAGGCGAGCCGACGCGCGTGAAAATCGGAAGCCGAAACACGATTCGTGAATCGGTCACGATTAACTTGGGCACTGTTCAAGGTGGCGGCGTGACCTCAGTCGGCGACGACTGCCTGCTCATGTCGTACGTTCATATCGGGCACGACTGCGATGTGAAGAATCATGTGATCCTCGCGACCGCGGTCGGCTTGGCTGGCCATGCACTGGTTGAAGACTTTGCCATCTTGGGTGGAATGACCGGCGTTTCGCAGTTCGTTCGTGTTGGCGCGCATACTTACATCGGTGGCCAATCCGGAATTGAACGCGATGTGCCTCCGTTCTCGATCGCTTTGGGTTCCAGACCTTGCAACCTCAAGGGTGCTAACATTGTCGGCTTGCGCCGTCGCGGTTACCCGGCAGAAGTGATTTCGAAGATCAACGATGCGATCAAGCTTTGGGCCCGTTCCGATGTGCAAAAAGAACAATGCCTGGCAGAAATCGACGCTCAGTACGGCGATATTCCGGCGATCCAGCAGTTTGTCGCCTTTATTCGCAAGAGCGAAACGGGCGTCGTTCGGTAAGGCGCACGGTGAATGAACTTCGCGTCCTGATCTCTGCCGCGGAGGCGTCTTCGGATGTCCATGGGGCAGAGTTGCTCACGGCGCTGAAGCGATTGGGAAGCGAGCGTGGCTTCTCGGTTCGTGCCATGGGAATTGGTGGCCCGAGGCTTCAAGGTGCGGGCCTTGAAACCGTTTTCGACGCGCGCGAACTATTGGCGATGGGTTTTCTTGAAGTCATCGTTCGATTGCCTCGCATCTTGAAGGGACTTTCGCGAATTGCCAGTGCGGCGGTTCAGTTTCGTCCTGACGTAGCCGTAGTGATCGACTATCCCGATTTTCATTTCAAACTCGCACGCAGGCTCGGAAAACTGGGCGTACCGTTGGTCTATTACATCCCTCCCAAAGTTTGGGTTTGGCGCACGGGCCGCGTGAAGCGTTTGCGCGAGGGCTTCCGAAAGGTTCTTGGGATCTTTCCGTTCGAGACCACGTTCTTTCGAGGGCATGGCGTACCTTTCGAATACGTCGGAAATCCGCTCTTGGATGAATTGCCACTATCGCTCACGCGTGAAGAAGCGCGCGCAAAGCTGGGGCTCTCTGCCAGTGATCGCGTTTTGCTTTTGATGCCCGGGAGTCGTCCGGCCGAACTTTCATTTCACCTCGAAGTGATGCTGAATGGGGCCGCGCTTTGTGCAGAGAGAATGGACACGAAGCTTCGTGTGCTGATGCCTCTTCCCCATACGGCGAATGTCGAAATGCTCAGGGCGAAAGTCGAGGCGTGGCGCGTCCGGAATGAACGGTCTGAGTGTTTAGATGTTCGAGTTTCGCAAGGTGATGCGGCGATCGCGATGCGTGCAGCAGACGCGGGGCTGGTGAAGTCAGGAACCTCGACTCTTGAGGCGGCGGTGCTGCAGTGTCCTCACGCTGTGGTTTACCGAACGGGACGTTTGACGGGTTGGTTGTTCCGCATCATCGTGCGCTACCAGGGGCCGGTCGGGTTGGTGAATTTGGTGGCGGCTTGGAATCCCGCGCAGCCTGACTTTCATCGGTCAGCAGCGGCTCCGCGCGTGGCCCGCGAGATTTTATTGGGTGATGTGACGGTTGAGAATCTGGCTCAGGAGGCGCTTAGACTTCTGGAAGACTCAGCCTATCGTTCGGCGCTGGTCAGCGGGCTCGAGCAGGTCAGAAAAAAACTCACCGGTAATGGAGAGTCACAAAGCCCAAGCCTGCGCGCCGCGCTCGAAGTTCTTTCGGTTGGGCGCCCCGAGGGAGTGAACCCGTGATGAAAATCTGGGCCGCACCCATTTCGTTTATCTGGGGCACGGCATCGCTTACGGCGCGTGCACTCACTGCTTGGGGTCTGCTCCCTAGTGAGCGACTACAAGCCGGACGTGTGATCAGTGTTGGAAATCTCCAGGCGGGTGGGGCGGGAAAGACCCCGCTCGTCGCTCAGATCGCGCGCGAAGCAGTGGAGCGTGGTCTTACGGTTTGCATCTTGTCTCGCGGTTACAAAAGCTCCTGGGAACAGTCGGGTGGTTTGATCGAGCCCGGTACGGATGTCGTCGATCCTTCACTCTGTGGTGATGAGCCGGCTCTATTGCACGAACGCGCACCCGGAGCTTGGATCGCGGTCGGGGCTGACCGGGTGGCTGCGTATAAAAAGGCTGTCGATCGGAAGGGCGGACCGTTTGAATTAGTCATTCTTGACGACGGCCTCCAGCATTGGAAAATTCAGCGCGACTTGGATGTCGTCGCCGTAACTTCTGCGCGTTGGTGGTCGAAGCCCTTTCGAGAATTTGCGGTGACACTACCGACAGGTGCGCTGGTCGTATGGACCAAGGGTGAGGCCGCTCCTGCTTTGCAGGGCCAAGAATGGCTTCGTGTTCGTTACAAGCTTGCTCCGGGAAATGGCCGGCCTGTCTGGTTGGTGAGCGGTGTGGCTGATTCTGCGGCTGTTCAAAAATCAGTCGAAGAAGCGGGCTGGCGCGTGATCGGCCGAGTAGCGCGCGAGGATCACGCGACTTATCGGCGCGAATCACTGGATGCGCTGATGGAGTCGGCTCGAATCGTCGGGGCTCATTTAGCTACGACTGGTAAAGACTGGGTGAAGTGGCAGGCGCTTGGAATTGAACGCGAGCAGGTGGTGGTGTTTGAGCCCGAGCTCGAGTTTGATGTGAAAGGAGCTACACGGTGGCGTCAAACGCTCTGGGGTTCCTGATCCTTTCCGTGCTTCGCACATTCGCGTGGCTCTACTACCTGCTACCGCGTCCACTTCGTCGGGTTTGGTCACGCTCACTCGCAGGTTTCTTACGCACGCTTGGGTTTCGCGCGAAGGTCATTCGCGAGAACATTGCGATCGCCTATCCCGGAGAGTCCGAGCAGGTGCGGAGCCAGCGCGCTCAGCTTTTCAAAGCCGCCTATCGGCATCTGGGTCAGCTCTTTCTTGAAATCCTGATGCTCGTCGGCCCAATGCGCCGCTTTGTTCAGCACGAGTCAGTGCTCTTGGGCGCTGAGGAAAACTATTTCCCTGCCCAAAGAAAAGGCCGGGGAGTCATCCTGCTTTCCAGCCATGTCGGAAACTGGGAAGTCATGGGCGCTACGGGCGGAGTTCACGCGAAGATCGATCCGCTTTTCGTAACCAAGCTGCTCAAGCCCGCATGGATGCACCGAGCGATTGAAAAGGGTCGTCTGGCTTGTCGTGTTTACGGCACTTACGAACCGAAAACGTTTCGCGATGTTTTGAAAGCACTCAAAGCCGGCGGCGCAGTCGGAATCGTACTCGATCAGTTCGCAGGTCCGCCTGTCGGAATTCGAGTTCCAGTTTTCGGTGTTCCGGTCGGAACTCACTCCGTCATTGCGATGCTCGTGAAACGAACTCAGGCGCCCGTGATTCCGGTCGTGAACCACCGGACGCCTGATGGTCGCTTTGTCGTCGAAATGCTCCCGCCGCTCGACTGGATCTCGCACGAAGACCCGAACTACGAGCTCGCGCTGAACACCGCAAACTACGCCAAGTTCCTTGAAGGCCATATTCGTCAGTACCCCGAGCAATGGCTCTGGTCGCATCGCCGATTCAAAGGCGATTTGGGCCCGTTGCGCGAAGGTGAATGGTTTGAGGGACGGGCGAGGGGCTAAGGCAATCCCAATCTAACGTAGTTTAGAAGCACGTCCGACCTGTTGGATCGTGACGTAGTAGGCTTCACGTTCATCTCCCTCGTACACGGTAAAAAAGGCCTGAGGATTTCCGATCACGATCTCGTCGGGTGGGTGGGCGACGTGAACACCGTGAATTCTGATCCGAGGTAGGGTCCAGGTGCTGATTTTGGAATTCGTAGTATAGCGCGGTGAACCGGCGACTTCATGGATTAGAGATACCATTTGGGCCTTTTCAAATAATAGACGCCCGTCTATCCGATCGTAAGCGCCGTCGCATTCTAACTTTTTACCGTGAACTAGAACCCGGCACTCACCACTTGAATCCGAAAAATCAATTTCGAGTTTCGCGTTCGCGATATCCTGAGTTTTTTCTTTGAGCTTTCCGAGCTGAATTGAAATTTTGTATTCCGCCCGAAAGTAGTGACTTGCCCATGCGGGTGTCGAAAAGGCCGAGGATAGCAAACCCAGAGCGATTAACGACCAAACAGACGCGGAGCTTAGCTTTGGAGTAATCATCGTCTTTTCCTTAGTTACTACGGACCGGGTTGGAGCCTAGGAGTCGAAGGTTTGTTGCCCCCTCACCATGAATGCCTTCGGCTTGATAGCCATGGGAAGTCAGGCGGCTATTGTAATCCATGAATCTAAATTCCAGGGTCGACTTAAACGAATAGTTCTCGGCTAACGCTTCCTTCGTCGGCCCGACGATCGCTTTGTAGAGCTTGATCACGTCCTCGGGTTTTACTCGGATGAATGTCCCGTTATCATCACTGCTGATTTTGCAGCTCAGCTCGAGACGGTTCGGAAGATCGATCACACAGTGGGCTTGGTCCGTCGAATAGAACAGGGTAAAACTCAGACGACCGAGCCGGGTAATGCCTTCAAGGGAGTCGGAGGTTGCCTCGACTTTGAGGTCGCCATGCCTGAAGATTCTTTGGCTGTCGGATCTGCGCGAGAACGCACCCGTATTTCCGACTTCACCGGGTTGATTGAGAGGTGTGGCTTGAACGACCGCTTGTGCGGGTGCTCGACTGGATTCGTGCGGCACGCTCGCGCACGCGGTGCTGAGTACAATTACGGTCAGCGAAAGAGCTGACTTTAATGAAGTCGACATTGGATTTTCCCTCATTATCGAACCCTTTTTGCTGATCCCACTTGATCAAAACTCAAGTAGTGGGCTTCAGGTTTGTCTTTCTCGCAGATCGTCAAGAAGCCTGACCGGACGGGTTCCTGTAGATTGATGTCACGACCCGTTCTAACTCCCGCGATCTTGATCGGGATGTTGAGTTCGCTGAACACTGAAGTCTCAGAGTAGTTCGAGTTCCCCGAAAGCTCGTGAACGAGCGCTGCCAGGTCGGAAGGAGCAAAGTGGAAGTGCAGCTTCGCGGACGATTCGTTCTCCGGACTATCCACCGTGGCCAGCTTGCCTCGGCAAGGCAGGGTCTTTTTATTGACCACGATTTGGCATTCGCTACCTGAATCAGCGAAGGAGATTTCAATCCGTTCTTTAGTGAGTTGCTTGGTCGGCTCAGTCAGTTTACCGAGCTTAAGTGAGACATTGTAGATCGCTCGGTAGTACTCGCTTGCAAACGCGGTCAATGGAAACGTCGATAGAAGACAGGTAGCGAGAGAGAAAGAAGTTAAGACGGTCTTTGCTTGGTGTTTCACAGTCTGTTCCTCAGTTATCTTGAATTTTTACTCTCTTGGGGAAGTAGAGGTGAGTCGTACCTTTGCCGTCGGTACTCAGTGCCTCATAGTCGGAAAGAGCGAACCACTTTGCATTTGTCATAAAGCACGCCCCATACGCGTTCGGACAGTACGCCTCGATTTCGAGAGGCTTTGCGAAGCTGTACCGAGAGACCTGCTCTCTACTGTCGGCACCCACCACCTCTTGGTAGAGAGTGGGGACGTCAGTGGGCGCGACCTGAAACCCATTGTCGGTGGTCTCGCATTGGACTCGTTTTCCTGATTGGAAAATAATCACGCAGAATGCTTTGTCGGTCGAAAAGAAAATCTTGAAGTCGTTCCTGCCAAGTTTGGTTGTCGACTGAAGGGTTGCAGTCGTTGCTTCGACCTGAACATTGGAGTTCCTAAAAACCCTCGGATTTCCGGTTGGTCCCGCAAGGATCCCCGTGTTGCCCACTTCTCCCGGACTCCTGGAACTGGTTTGAGCCGGAGTTCTCGATTCGCGCGCGGCTGTTGCGCAAGCGCTCATAAGCAAGGTTACGGTAATCGCTAAGACTGACTTGGACATTTAATCGTCTCCCTCATACCAGTCTCGGTGCCACCGCGAATTCCGAGAAGGACAAAGGCCGAAAAATGCGCGAAACCCTTTAACGTGCTGCGATCAGCTTAAACGGTGAGGCCGAAAAGCTGTGTCGAAAGGCAGAAGACGTCGTCATGATCTTGACCGTCGGCAAGCTCTTGGACAAAAGTTCGACGGAAGTCCTTGAGCTTCTTTTTCGCGGAGGCGAGATCGGTGCGACGGATGCGCACGATCACTGAGGCGAAATCTCTTTCTTCGATGCTGTGCTCTTTTAGACTGCGAAGCGCCTTTGCAAGAACTTGCTCGTGAAACTTCTTTCCATCGTCGTTCGGGTGACCACTCGGAAGAATGACGAATCCGGACTTTGCCTGAAGTTTCCCGGCTTCGTCGATTTCGAGAATCTCAAGACGCTTCATTCTTTCGACTGCATCGCGAGCATGGTCGGCCGTGATGCCCAGCTTGCGTGCAATCCATTCAGGGGCATTTTGAAACTCGCGAACCGTGGTGAGTTCCATGATCGCGAAATGATACCAATCTGAAACAACGCGGAAGGCGTCGCCGGTCAAAGAATGGGTTTGCTTGTCGTACTTGGAAAGTCTCAGGGTTGCAGCGCGGCGGTCCGTAGCAGTTCGGGCGTGCTTCGAGGCGACGAGGTCGCAGAATCGATCGCGCTCGTCTTCATCGAGATCCAGAGACGCGGCGACCGACCCGGCCAGGCGGGTAGAAAGACCAGTTTTCCTGGAAAGAACGAGAGATAGACTTCCGGCCGAAACGCCGATGTCCCGGGCAAACGCGGTACGTGAATACCGAGGATTACGCGCCTTCCGGGACTCATACTGATTCTTGAGAATCTCGACGAAGTCGGTCGTTCGGGACTGGGTCATGAAAAAGATCATGCCTGCGACCGGCTGAAAGGCAATCCCTCGCTCGACAAGACCCTGGGCCTCTTTTACACTCGGGACCGCGTGAACATCCTTGTCCGTACTCCGAATTGGATCGGAGACCAGATCCTTGCGTTCCCATTTTTCCATTACCTTCGTGCGGCATACCCGAAGGCAAGGATCGTTACTGCGTGCGTGCCTTGGGTGGGTGATCTTCAGTTCCGCAATCTAGTCGACGATGTCGTCGTACTTCCACGTCCGGCGAGCTCAAAGATCGGCGATAAATTTAGAGCGCTTCAAGATGGCGCGGCCGAGCTTCGTGCCTATGCGGAAAAGCACGGCGCATGGGATATCGGCTACTCGCTCCCGAATTCATTTTCAGCGGCGTTTCTGCTCTGGCGTTCGGGTGTGAAAGCCCGAATCGGTTATGAAGTGGATGGTCGTGGAATTTTGTTGAACGAAGGTCGTCGCTGGAACGCGGATGCAGGTCGGCATCGTGCGCAGGCCTACGTGGATCTTCTCGCGCCTTCGCTGCGGCCGAGAAGGCCGGTGCGGGACTTCTGGGGACTTCACCCAGAAAACGATCTCGATCCCGGCGTACCAGGCGAACTGAAAAATTTTGACGTCGCCCGTTTCTGGCCAAAGGCCGACACGCTCGAGCCGAGTCCTGGGCCTTATTGGGTGCTTTCTCCGGGCGCAACGGCTGAGTCGCGTCGATGGCCGCCTGAGTTTTTCATTCGCTTGGCTCAGCAAGTTTTTGAGTCCACGGGAATGGTAGGCTACATCGTCGGTGGTCCGGCCGAGGCGGTCATGGCTCAAGAGCTGATGGAGAAGGTGAATGACGACGACGTCGTGCGCCTGATCGACGTGACTGCCAGTTGCTCGGTACCCGGGCTTTGGAAACTCTTCCGCGGTTCAAATTTTACGGTTTGCAACGAGTCGGGTCTCGCTCACGTCGCGGCACTTTGTGGCGCGTTTGTTCAAATTGTTTGCGGCGCTGCTGATCCGATGCGAACTTGTCCGCTCGGACCGGGACGCGTGCAGGTTGCCGTGAATCCAGTTGAGTGCTGGCCATGCGAAAGAAATACTTGCATGCAACCGCCCGCTCAGAAAATTCAATGCTTAAGAGGCATTCGTCCATCAACCGTTTGGGAGGAGATCCAGCGTGGAGTCAAACTTGCTGCCCTCATCCAAGCGTGAGGCCGAAACAGCGCTCGAACAAAGAGCGCGACGCCTGCGCGGTCGGCTTGCGCCCATGGTGGTTTGTCTTTCTCACTCTTGGGGTGGGTTAGAACAGGTCGCCGTTAACGACGCGGTCGATGTCGGTGCGCTTGGCATTGGAGTTCGGTTTCTTTGCCTGGAGGGCAGCCCTGTTCATGCGAGCTTGGCCGGAAAAGAAGGCGTTACCGCGATTCCGCTGAACTATCGTCCTCGTGATTATTTTGATTTCAAGCTTCGCGCCGATCTTCGACGTCTGATCGCCGATGGCGTGAACTTGATTCACACGCATCAGACATCGCTACTGGGGACGCTTTCGCCTTGGCTCTGGGCGCATCCACGCGTGGGTCTGATCGCTTCCCGTCACATCATGAACAATCATGATAAGCGGAACTTCTTTCATCGCTTCATCTACAAGCGGCTCGACGCTCTCGTAGTGATGAGTCGTACGCTGAAGCAGAACATGTTGGCCACGCATCCGCTCAGCGACCGACAGATTAAGGTCGTGAATCTCGGCCTCGATTTCTCGCGCTTTGATCCGAAACGGGTCGATCCGGCGAGACAGCGCGCCGCCTGGGGCGCTGACGACGAGACCGTGGTCATCGGCTTGGTCGGGCGCATTGATCCAGCCAAAGGCCAGGCGACTTTTATTAAGGCCGCAGCCGGACTAATGAAGGACTGGGGCGCGAGTCGTAAGATTCGTTTCGTGATTGTCGGCGAAGAGACACTGGGGCGCGCGAGTCAGCATCTGGGCGAACTCAAGCAACTCGTCGCTCAGTTTCATTTAGAGGACGTCGTCGTCTTCGCGGGCTATCAGGAAAACATCCCGGAAGTGATGAGCGCGTTCGATCTTTTCGTCATGCCGTCGCGCCAAGAGGCGTTTGGACTGGTTGCTATTGAAGCGATGGCGATGGAATGCCCAATCGTGATTTCACGCGGAGGCAGCGCTGACGAGATCGTGGGTGAACAGGAGTTCGGAATTCTGGTTCGTCCGGAAGACGCGTTCGACCTTCAGCGCCGCATTCGCCTTTTGATTGAAGACACCGCAATGCGCGAGGCAATGGGTGTCCGGGCCCGTGAGCATGTGCTGAAGAATTACGATCGTCTCGGTCGTCGCATTCAGACTCTGGAACTCTACGAGCGAACCCTGCGTCGGCGTCGCTGGATCGATGCCCCAAGCTCGGGAACCGAGCAGGCAAGCGATCCAGTTTAGATTAAGACCAGGTCTTGGTGTTACGTTTTAGACCGCAGTTAGTGACACGAGCAACCGATCCGCGAATTTTGGAACGCCGTTTCTGCGGAGTTTCTCGACATACTCTTCAGTGCTCATGGGTGGAGATTCGTACCCG
>OUNO011322993.1_pt1 | contig 17037 bp, 10 predicted proteins | sample 1779811 | NCBI WGS metagenome assembly OUNO01 (sample SAMEA3914804, study PRJEB12502) | metagenome | biome: forest; material: soil | place: Canada | collected 2010-06-25 | depth 0.3 m | reverse complement strand
CCCATCGCTTCGCCAAAAAGGGAATTGACGACAGAGATGGATCCGGACTGACGATTGCCTGCTGCATCCGTGTCGGACCAGGTCATAGCGACGGTGCCGTCTTCTGGAGCCCAGCCGAAGGTGTCTTTGCTGAAACCCGGATTGTCGACCAGGGTTTCGCAGCCCGCAGCAACGCCGCTCCCGTAGTCGCAGATCGGAAGTGGCGTCGGCTGATCGCTCTGCCCGCCCTCCCCCGCATCACCCGTTGGATTGCTGGAGTCCGACCCGCCGACGCTGCCCGCACTCGCCCCCGCACCGAAGCCCCCGCCAGTTGCTTGCAGCTGACGGTCGTCGACCGAACAACAGACGACGGCCCACGCCGCCGTGAGCACGGCGACGACAGCGAGCGGAGACCGCGCGGCCCGTCCAGTCATGGCAAAACGTGCGCACCTATACCCCATTGGCGAGTAGTGCTCCACCTCAATCACGTCGTGTGCTGCCGCATGACCGATGGCAAAAAAAGAACTCAAACGTAACGAACGGCGTTTGTTCGGCGTGATACTGGAGAGTGCCGCGTGGTGAGTGACTCGAGCTCGGCGTAGCCGGGTGCGATCGGCGAGCCTGCATTCGCCGGAAGTGTTCCCGGGCTGAGACGAGACTCACGGTGTTACGCACGCGTGACGAATGGGTCGGAAGGACGTCATTGAGCACGACAGGATCGAGCGAAGTGCGGGATTGCAAAGGTGGAGATCAAGCGGGGTTCGTCAGACCCAAACGAGTCGGGGGCGCACCGACGCCCACTCGCTTCGGCCGTGCAATCACGCTCGCTCCGATCGTTCAGCAGGCACTGGCAACGCTCAGTCGCCTAGCGAGCACCGAGCTGACGATCACTCTGATTGGTGAGACCGGCACCGGCAAAGACATCCTGGCGCAAGCCATTCACGAGCACAGCGCGCGTTCCAAGGGCCCGTTCACTGTCTTCGATTGCGGCGCGGTCGCGGCGAGCTTGGCTGAGAGCGAGCTCTTCGGCTACGAGCGCGGGGCGTTCACGGGCGCGGTCGGCACGCACCTCGGCGCGTTCGAACGCGCACACGGTGGCACGCTTTTTCTCGATGAAATCGGCGAACTTCCGCTGTCGTTGCAGCCGCGCCTGTTGCGCGCGCTCGAGAACCGCAGCGTGCAGCGCGTCGGTGGCAACCAGAGCCGTGCCGTCGACGTGCGCGTGATCGCCGCGACGCACCGCGACCTCCCTGCCCGCGTGGCGGACAAGGAATTTCGCGAGGATTTGTTCTTTCGTTTGAGCGGGGCGGTGATCCCCGTGCCAGCGCTGCGGCAACGCCTGGTCGATCTACCGCTGCTGGTGCAGGCGCTCCTGGGCGACCTCGGGCGCAGCGAGCTGGTCGTATCTCCGGAGACGTTCGCGGTGCTCGCCGCGCAATCCTGGCCGGGCAACGTTCGAGAGCTGAAGAACACGCTCGCCAGCGCGATCCCGTTCGTCGATGGCGACACGCTCGAGCCCAAGCACCTGCTGTTCATGGTGCCGAGCACGCCTGTGCTCGAACAATTGCGCCTGGGCGGGCAAACGCTCGAGAACCTGGAGCGCGAAGCGATCCTGCAAACGCTGACCAAGCACGACAAGGATCGCGTGCAGACTGCCGATGCTTTGGGCATCAGCGTGGAAACGCTGGAGGAGAAGCTCGCGAAGCTCGGCGTCGATTAACGGCCCGGACGACGCTTTCGTGCGACGAAGAGCGCGGCGAACAGAGCCAAAAATGCGGCTGAATCGCGGTTTGTTTGGCTGCCCGGGTGCAAGCTACAGCTGCTCGAGCTCGGCGCCGGGTCCTCGGCGGGCGGCGGCTCTGGCTGATCGGCGCCGCAGAGATCCGAATAGCCGTGGCGCGCGTCGCAGCTGCTGGAGCTGGCCTGACGCGAGTGGGGATAGATGCTGCATAGCCCTGCGATGTCGTCTGCGGCCAGCGAACGGAGATCGATGCTGCCCTTGACGTAGCCAGGGTACATCGTCGCGGTCGTGTCGTGGGTATTGTGCGCGAGCCCGAGCAAGTGCCCTGCTTCGTGCGTCAGTAGCGAGTCGAGATCGACGGCTCCGGGTTTCGGGTCGCCGATCGTCAACGGCTCGTCGACCGCGTTGACCTCGATGTCGGAATCGTAAATCTCGCCGGTATCTGGGTCGAAGTGAATGCGGGTCAAACCGAGCGCGTCCTGCCCACCCGTGTACGGCCAGCTGTCCTCACGAAACACGACGATGTTCGCGTTGCCGCGATCCGCGTTGTACTCGGAGGCGTCACAGCTGATTGGTCCCTGAACGTTCACCGTGATCGAAGGGAGACCGCCGCTGCACGGCGCGCTGGTCCAGGCCGCGAATGCCCGGGTCACGCTCGCCTCTGCATTCTCGAAAGTGATGTGCTGCAAGGGTGCGCCGTCTGCCTGCACGCTCACGGTCACGCAGCTGCTCCACCACGAGAGCGGTTTACCGGTCGCGAAACAGCCCTGCGCATCCGTGGGGCATAGCGTGGTCCCAGGATCACAGGTCGTGGCCTGACAAAAAGCGCTCGCGGATCGCGCATCGACAGCAAAAATCAGCCACGAAGTGAGACCGAGCGCCGCTCGAATCGAGAACCGATTCATCGCGCTGCCTCGCTGATCAGGCGCCGCGCCCGGCTCAGCTCTTGGCCGACCAAGGCTCGCACGGCGCTGTGCTCGAAGTCGCGCAGCGTCGGCAAGCGTGGGCTCACCGCGAGGCGCAACTCGGAATTAGCCGCGGCGACGACGGGATAGTGACCTTGGGCCATGCCGCTGACCCACAGCGAGTCGTCTGGGGCGCGGGTCAAGAACAGCAAGCACTGCGCGCCGATCGCGAGCTCGGCTTGACCGTGCACGAGCTCCCCCACGCCGTCGAGCACGCCGCCCAAGGTGCGCACGCTCACTTCAGCGCTGGATGGCGCGCTCATCGCGTATACGTCTTCGACCCGGGCTCGAGTCTCGGTCACGATCGCGGGGCGGCCGGCGATCGCGACCGTGATGCAGCGCACCGAGAGCCCCGTGAGCAGCACGACATGCTGGCTCTGCGCCAGGAGCGCGGGCAACGAAAGCCCTCCCATCAGCGTTGCTTGCGTACGCTCGGCGAGCAGCCACAACGGCGCCAACGCGGCCCCCGCGACGAACGTTCTTCTGGCCAGTGGGCGCATGCGTGGCCCGGTGTATCACTCGACTCGAATCCTGCCGTGCCGTGTCGGTGACGGTCTCGTGTCACGGGTCGCGGCGTGCTCAGAGTGGGACCTGGTCTCGGAATTCGATACCGAGTTCGGTTCGCAAAAGTCACGCGAAGCGCACCGCGCTCGGAGAGCTGCGTGGTACTGACGCCGGCCAGGTTGCGGCGGGATTTCGGCACGCAAGGCCCCTCACCGTTTCGGAGTGCTCATGACCCTCAGCGCTTTTCGTTCGCTCAAGACGCGCGCCGCTCGCTCCCTCGGCGGGGCCGCGCTGCTGACCTTTTCGATCCTGATGGCGTGCGGGAACGACGACATCCCGGGCGAAGATGGCGGCGGCGGAGGCAGCACGGCGCACGCCGGCGCGACGCACACCGGTGGCAAATCGGGCGCTAGCGCGAACGCCGGCACTCAACCGATGGGCGACGCAGGTGAGGACACGAGCGGCGGCACGGCGGGCAGCATGGCCCAGGGCGGCATGACGATGATGCCGATGGGCGGCACCTCCGGCTCCACGGGCGGCAGTGCCGGATCCACGAGCGGCGGCACGGCGGGCAGCGGCCCGGCCTCGTGCGGCAACAACGTGGTCGAGGCCGGCGAGCAATGCGACGACGGCAACAACAAGTTCGGTGATAGCTGTTCGCCCACGTGCACGAATACTTGCGAGAAGTGCGAGAAGGATTTGTGCGGCTCGCTCGATGACACCCAGGAGGTCTACGACCACTGCTTCGGAGCTGGTTATCCCGCCGGCATGGATACAGCGACGGATGGGCCTGCGCTAGGCACGAAGAAGAACAAGCTCTGCCAGGCCGTAGTCGAGTGCGTCAAACGAACGAACTGCGCCGCCAACATTGGTTCGAAGTCGCTGGCATCTGTTTGCTACTGTGGAGCGGCAAACGTAACCGACTGCCAGACGGCTCCTCTCGGGGCGTGCCAGGACGAGATCGCCGCGGCCGCCGAATCGAGAGAGTTTGCGAGGGTCGTTCAACGTGAGCTTGCTCCGCTCTATGCGTACGGCGCGGCAGCCAATTTCGTTACGAGGTGCGACAGAAACTATTGCGCGGTCGATTGCCTGTTGAACAAGCCGCAGACCGGTTGTCAGGCCTGCGCCTCGCGGGTTGGGTGCGACGTGGCTGGCTGTTACGTCAATCCCGCGAAGGATCCTTTGTTGTCCACTGACCTCTGCTCTGCCGCCGTGGATTGCGTGCTCAGCACCAAGTGCAGCTTGCAGGGGCTCGGCTCTTGCTATGGTGTAGTCGACAGCAGCAGCAGCGTGGATGGTGTGTTGACGGTGCCTGGACCTTGCTCCGCGCAGCTCACCGCCGCCTCTAAGGGCAATACTCCCAAAGCTATCCTGAATGCACTTCAGGGAACCGTAGTCGGCGCTCCGATCGACCAAGCGGCTGGGTTGCTGCTGTGCCAGGCCCCTGCTTGCGACTCTGCCTGCTTCGGCGGCGGTGGAGCTGGCGGCGCGGGCGGTGCGGGCGCAGGTGGCTCGAGTGCGGGCGGAGCCCCGGGCGCAGGCGCCAGCAACGGTGGAGCCCCAGGCGCAGGCGCAGGTAGCGGCGGCGCCCCGGGCGCGGGTGCGGGTGGCGCCGGAGCCAGCGGCGCTGGAGCGGGCGGAGCCGGCGACGGCACCGTGTGCGGCAACAACATCAAGGAAGCGGGCGAGGTCTGCGATCCGAAGTTCACCGCCAACGACTGCGGCGCCGACTGCAAGAACATCACCTCCGCGGACTGCCTCGCTTGCGAGAATGGGCCTGAAGCCTGCATGGATCTCGTGAGCTGCAGCACACTCAGCGGCAACGCGGCGGCCGGGCCCGCGCTCGGCACGCCCAAAGCCAACCTGTGCAACGAAGTGCTCGACTGCGTGCGCGACAGCGGCTGCGCATCGAACGGGAACTCGCTGATTCATTGCTACTGCGGCACCGCGAATTCGACGGATTGCCAGGTAGCGACGAGCGCCAACGGGGCCTGCAAGACGCAAATCGAGCGCGGGCTCGAAACCACCACCTTCGCCCAAATCTCGATGCGCCTGAAGATGCTGCAATACGGCGGCGGCTTCGCGTTGTCGCGCATCGATTGCGACCAGCAGGCGTGCAAGGCCGAATGCGGGCTGTGATCGCGCTCAGCGGGCCGCTCGCGCTCACCGCCCTCTTGCTACTCCCTCGGCCTGCGCTTGCCGTGGGCGAATGGGATCGCAATGGCTTCGACAACGACGACATCGCGACGATGAACGCGCGCGATTCGAAGCTGAGCGAGCTCTTGCTGCGTGGCGAGGCCGAGCTCGCGGCAGGCTCGTTCGCGGCCGCAGCCGCGTCGTTCAAACAGCTGACCGAGCGCGCACCGGAGAGCGCTCTCGCCGAACGGCGCTACTGCCAGGCGTTGACGGAGCTCGGACAGCGCGATGCCGCGTTGAAGGCGTGCCAGGCTTCGCTCGCGCAGAAACGCTCGTACGTTGGCTTCCGGGCGCTGGTCGGGGCCTTGGCCTCGGCTCCCCCGAAGCCGGAAGAGCTGGATTTGGCGGCGCAGCTGGCAAACAACGCGCGGCAGCACCTGGACGATCAGCCTTGGGCACTGGCGGCGCAAGGTGACGTGGCGGAGCGCACGGGAGACGAGAAGATGCTCGAGAAGATCGTGATCGAATTGGAACGTATTGCACCGGGCCACTACGAAACCCTCCGCGCCCGCCGTGCGCTTTCGCGCTTTCGCTTGCCGGGTTGGGCTTGGGGCGCGTGGCTGGTGCTTGGTCTTGCGGTGCTCGGAAGTGCCCTGCACGCAGCTGCCACAGCGTTCGCCAAAGCTCGTGCGCGCCGTCGCTTGCCGCAGCTCGCCGCCACGACGCTGCTCGCGCTCGCTGTCGTGCTCTCGGCGCGCGATTCTCTCGCGGCCGATGAGCCTCCGAGCGCGCAGCCGCCCGCCGGTGGCCTCAGCAAATGGCCGGTCGACGACGCGAATCCAACCAAGTCTTTGCCGACCACGGAGCAGCGCGATCAGAACCCGATGGAATTCGGCTACCACATGATGGACTTGGCGGACAAAGCCGACATCGCCAAGAGCAAGGGCGATTTTGCCGCCGTGGCTCGGTACTACGAGGCCATGTCAGTGGCCGTACCGGACCGTGCGATCGGCTTCCGCCGCGCCTGCGAGGCCTACGACAAGATTGGCAACGCAGAAAAAGCACTGCAAATGTGCCGTGGCGCGCTGGGCGCGGAGGGCCTCGAGCTCGACGACTACCTACATTTCGCCAAGCTCGACATGGCCAAGCCGGGCGCTCTCGCGCCGACCGACATCGAAGACCTGACGCAGATCGTCGCGCACTTGAAGGGCGAGCCTGGCACTCTTGCAGCTGGTCTTCAGATTCAGTGCGATCTGGCGCAACGCCTGGACGACGTGAAGCGCTTGGAAGAGTGTGCGGCCGCCGTGGCGAAAGAAACGCCGAACGATCCCAAGCTGGTCATCTACCAGTGGGGCATCGCCATGAAGAAGGAAGACTACAAACAGGCCCGCGCTCTGATCGACGCGGCGCGCAATAGCGCGATTCGTCCCGCGGGCATCGAGATCATGCAGCGCATGACCGATGAGCAGAGCGCGATTGGCCATCGCCTCGCGCGTACCGCCGCGCGCCACGCGACCGCGTTGACCGTTGGCTTCGCGTTGCTGCTCGCCTTGGGTTTCGGGCTCTGGTTCAGGAAGCGCGTCGGCATGCGCTTGGCGTAGCCGGGTCACTGAGGCAGCGAGACGGAAGCGTTGTCCGCGCAGGCATTGCTGCCGGGCACGTACTCACGGCAGACCGGCCCCGTCGGTAGCGGCACCAAGCCGTAGGACTGCAAGAACGCTTGGTATGCCGCCGGGCCACCCACGATTGCACCCGCAAAGCAGCGCGCCATCCCGAGCTCGTTGCCGGTCACGTTTTCGAAACCGATGACCGTATTGAAATATTGCAAGCGAGATAGCGAGTAAGTCGAGGTCAAGCTGGTCCAGCAAGCGGCAGCGCTCCTCACTCCGTTGATCGAAGCGGCCAGCGCCGATTCGACGGATCCGCTGGTCTGCAAGTCGAGCTCGGGGGCTGGCAAGCTCGAGAAACCGAGCGAGCAAGGGTCGGCCTCGACCAGACAGTTGATCTGATCAGTGGAATCCGAGCGCGCGCAGCAGCGCCCGTCGCCGCCTGCGCCCGGACAGGTCGGCCCCGACGCGATCAGCGTGCGTGTCGAATGGATGCGGAAGAACGAGCCCGTGATTTGGCGCGCAAATGTGCTGACGGGGCTCTTACCGACCTCTGCATCGGTCTTGTACAAGGGCGTCGAGCCTGGACCGTAGACGTGCAGGTTGTAAACGCGGCCGTCCGTCGCGACCAACGTTGGGTTCGGCGGATCGACGACGACAGGCAGGTTGTTCTTGCCGTTGATGCACTGCGAATCACCGTCAGCAGCCGACGGAATCAAACAGATCCCCGAGCTGGCCACGACTTGACCCGTACTTGGGTTGTAGTCCGCTGCCTTGTTTCCGAGTGGCACGTCTCCGTTCGGGCAGAGCGTGTCTTTCGTCGCGGAGCCAGGAACCTTGGGTGCGGGACCAAAGTTGAACGAGCCGCGCAGGCAGGGTTTGGTCGGGTACAAATCGCTCGTCGGCAGCACTCCGGGGTCGTTGACTGGAGCACGAATCGGTAAGACGAGGCCGAGGGTGCCGTTCGGACCGCACACCTGTTCGGCTGGCGTAGCAGGGAAATTGGGCTGCACGGTGCCACTATTGGTAGGCGCCGGCAGCGACCCTCCCTGCCCATTCCCCCCACCGACGCACGGGCGGCGAACCAGATCGAAATCTTGATAGGTGTCGTCGTAGAGCGCGGCACCGCTGCTGAGCACCGTTGCGTAGCTCGTGTTCGTGGGCAGGTCGCCTTCACCGAATTGAGCGCACCAACGCTCACCGACCCCGCGCCAAGCAACACGAAAGCGCTCACCATCGCTGCCTGTTTCATGACCAACCCCAGCGTGGTCGCCGAAGCGGCGGCTCACACAAAAAGGAAGAAGGCGCGCTTCGCGATGAAGCGCGCCTTCTCTTTTGCCGGGCCTAGCTAAGAGCTAGTTGGGCATTACTGCGTGGCGGTCGGAATCGGCGCGACGGGGCCGTTGTTCGCGCAAGCACCGCTGCCGGCCACGAACTCTTTGCAGATCGGGCCAGTGGGAAGCGGGAACAGGTTCTTGGCGAGGATCAGGTTGTTGAATGCCGTGCTGCCGCCCTGGATGGCGCCAGCGAAGCACTTGGCCATACCGAGCTCGTTGCCCGTGACGTTCTCGAAGCCGGCGACCGTGTTCAGGTACACCTTGCGCGAGAGCGGGTAGGCTTCGGTCACGATGCAGGTTTGGCTGTTCTTGATGCCGTTGACGGACGCACCGAAGTTCGTCTCGATGGCGGCCGACGTCTGGAGTTGAGCGTCGAGTGCGGGGCCGCCGGCGAAGCCGATGGAGCACTGGTCAGCCTCTGCCTCGCAACCGATTTGGTCGGTCGAGTCGAGGTGCGCGCAGCAGCGCTTGTCGCCGGCCGTGCCGGGGCAGGTCGGAGCGGCAGCGATGAGCGTGCGGGTCGAGTGAATGCGGGTGTAGGCGCCGGCGATCTGACGAGCAATCGTGCTGGTCGGAGTCTTGCCGATTTCGGCGTCGGTCTTGTACACGGGCGTCGAGCCCGAGCCGTAGATGTGCAAGTTGTACACGCGACCATCGGTCGCCACCTTGGACGGATCTGGCGGATCGACGACGGCGGGCAAGTTGTTCTTGCCGTTGATGCACTGCGAGTCGCCGTCGGCAGCCGACGGGATCAAGCAGATGCCGGAGCTGCCCACGACCTGGCCAGTGGCCGGGTTGTAGTCGGTCGCGAGATTGCCGAGTGGCACGTCACCGTTCGGGCACAGCGTGTCCTTGGTCGGGCTGCCCGGGATCTTCGGCGCGGGGCCGAAGTTGAAGGTGCCGCGGAGGCAGGGCTTCGTCGGGTGCACGTCGGACAGAGCGAGGTCGCCCGGCGCGCCCGTGGGGGTGCGGATCGGGAGCACGATACCGAGCGTGCCCTTCGGGCCGCAAACCTGATCCGCCGGCGAAGCCGGGAAGTCGGGTTGCACGGTGCCGCTGTTGGTCGGGGCCGGCAAGGCGCCGCCCTGACCGTTCACGCCACCGATGCAGGTGCGGCGGATCGGGTCGAAGTCCTGGTAGGCGTCGTCGTACAACGGGTTGCCGTTGGCCAACGTCGTCATGTAGTCCGTCGCGGCCGTGTCGGTGGCCAAGCGGCTGTTGCAGAACGGGTAGAGCTTGGCGTTGATCAGCTCGCGGAACACGTCCGTCGTGCCGGAGAGCAAGTCACGGCGCCAAGCGTGGGTCAGCTGGGTACAGCCGCCGGTGCCGCAGTTCGCGTCCTGGAACAAGTTACCGTAGGTGTTCACGAGGTCCTGACGAACCGGGCTCGCGCAGTCGCGAATGCCGCCAGCGGTGTTGTTCGGATCTTTGCCGGCGGTGCCCGGCAGACCGAGGTACACGAGGCGCAGCACATCGCGCCAACCCTGGACGTTGGCATTGCCAGCGCCGAGGGTGTAGGTGCCACCGGCGAGCGTGCCGGAGTTACGCAGACCGCCGGGCTTGGACGTGCAGTCAGTGCCCGTCGCGGCGTTCGCGTCACAGGCAATGTGCGCCTTCGAAACCACCACGCCCACGCCGTCGGCGGCGAACGCGATGCCTTCAGCCGACGTCATGGCCGACGTGATCACGGGAGCCGCCAGGAAGCGCGACATCGGAGCGACCGTTTGCTTCGCGGGGGAAGCAACGAGAGCGGTTTCACCGCCGCCCGAGCCACCACCGGTGTACACGATGCCGGGGCTCACGGCGAAAGCGCCCGGGCACACCGCGTTGTCGAGCACCGCGAGGGTGAACTCCTTCAACGTGTCGGAGCCGAGCATCGGGTTAACGGAGTTCAAGGCGCTGACACCGGCAGAGCCGGCGCCGACGGCCATGAACGTGGCGATCAACATGGTTTTCTTCATTGAGTCCTCCAAAAACGGATCACCCGAGCTGCCGGGCGCTAGCCCAGACTCAGCAAGATGCGCGCCACCAACCGATGCCCCAAAACAGCGCGAAAAACTGGCATATTCGCGGCATTTCTCAGGTACCGAGGCGGCAGTCGCGAGTCCGATACACAAGCGCCTTCCGGATATCAGACTCGCTCTCCGGATTTCGGAAGAGTGCAGTCTGAAACCTCGGACGCGTGCCGCGTCCGGACACGCAAAGGAGCGCCCAGCGTCTCGAATCGAGGCGTTTCGCAGGCCTGGAAATCGGCGCTGTCAGCGGCCCTGCGCGCTCGCGCTGGCCGCGGGCAGGTAACGATGCGGCTTGTCCAGCAGCGCCGGTCGCGGCTCGAGCGGAGTCAAATGACTCGGCGCAGGCAGCGGCAAGAGCAGCAACCAGCAAGCGAGTCTCGCGATCGCGCAAGCGATCAACAACGCGGCGACGGCACCGAGCCGTGGCCACGGTTTGCGAATGGCTTCCGATTCAGTCATGCAACGCCAACGCAGTAGTGGGAGGGCGCGGCGGGCCCGCGCTCTTCGGACGCGATGCCAAGCAAGCGTTCAGATGCTCTCGTAGCTCGGAGAGGTCCGCGCCTCGCAGGCTGATTTGCGACGAAAGGCGCTGCAACGCGAGCGCAGGATCGATCGCGCCATCCGGCGTGCGCGAGAAGAGGACGCGATGGATCGTCGCTTCCAGCTCACGCAACGGGAAGCCATGCGGCTGACCGTGATCGAAGCTGCGCGAATCGCGACTGTTGCTGCGATTGTCGCCCATCACGAAGACCTCACCGGGCTTGACCACGTACTCGGAGAACGGAGCGGCAACGGTGGCTTGCAGCGTGAGGTAGGCTTCGCCGCCCAAGAACTCCATCACCGCGCGCGAACCGGGGTCACCCGCGCGCGACGTCTCGTCGTCTGGGCTGTAGTACGCGCCCACGTCGCAGACGGGCACCTGCCAACCGTTGATCACGGGGTGCACTCCGACCATCTCGAGGTGATCGCCCGGTAGCCCGATGACGCGCTTGATCAGCTCCTGCGGTGTTCCGTCCACCAGCGTGCGCAGCACGACGACTTCGCCGCGTAGGGGCAACCGGCCTGGGCCGAACGCAATCACGCTGCCGCCGAGCATTTGCCCCGGCGTGAGCGAAGGCAGCATCGACGTGCCCTCGACCTCGAAGGCCTGCACGAACCGGGTGCGAAGCTGCAGCGCGAGCAGCGCGCTCACGACGAGCAAGGCGACGAAGCCGGCGTTGCTCCAGAGCTCGCTCGTCTTGGTGTGTGGCTCGATCAAGGGCGCGAGCTTGCTTGCCGCAGCGGAAACTTTGCTCCATTTGCCCGTATCGAGCAGCTTGCGCAGCTCGTCGCGTGCGGACTCGAGCGCGCGTCGCGGTTCCGGCGCCAAGGTGGAGATACGTAGCGACACCGAGCGCACCTCGAGAGCAGTCAGCAGCGCCCACGCGGCTTCGCAGCTCTCGATGCGCCTTCGCGGCACGCGCGCGACCAGCGCTGGCGGCAGCGCCGACAAGTAGCGACCACCGGGCAAATAGCTGCGCCAATAGCGAATCAACAGCACGAACCCCAAGAACAGGCTCAGCGCAAAAACCAAGGCGTGCGTTCGCGCGGCCAGCGCGAGCGCACCTTCCAAGCCGGGCGCGGTCAACGAATGCGGCACCAGAAAGCGCATGGCCAAGGCGCTGAACAACGCTGGAATCAGCGCGAACCATAGCCCACGCAACAGGCTGCGCAGCGCGCGCATCAGCCAACCAACGCTGGTTACTGAGTTGCCGGCAGGAGGTCGCATTGGTCGTACCCGATGTGCTGGATATTGCCCTTGATGAAGGTATCGAGGAACTCGAACACCAAGAAGCCAGCGTTGATCGCGCCGCGATTGGCCCAGGTCACGTTGTAGGCTGCGTTGTCCTCGGCGGTGGGGCGATTCGCGAGCCACGATGCGGGACAGATCGGGAGTGGCACGCCATTCACTCCGTGAGCCGCCGCGTAGTCCGTGAGCTCTTGATCGCTGAAGATCCCGAGCCCTGGATCCAGACACCACGGGAAGGCGTTGTCCGCCTTCAGACCTTGCACGATCTCGCCGAGCTGGTTGCCGACGGTTGCGTTGGCTGGATAACAGTTGGCAGGCTGCCCTTGCGCGTCGCAAGGCGTCGCGGGGTAGACGTACTTCACCTGCCCGCCGCCCTCGGACTTGAACGGGCTGATGGTACGCACCATCGAGGAATTTCCGATCCCGCAGATGTGACGCCACAGCTCGAGATCGCCATTCGTGGCGATCAGCGGGTTGTCCTTGTCCGCGACGAGGTTGTTCCCACCCGCGCCGACTTGGAAGCCGAGCCCCTCGCCGAGCGCAGCCTTACACGCGCCCTGCGCCGATTGCAGCATGTTCGCGGACACTTCGCCTTCGACGAGCGATGCTCCGCGATTGACGCCCGCGACACCCGTTGCCGCAACTTGCTGCAGGATCGCCTGGGGGATGCGCACTCCGGTACCGCCCAATGCCATCCACGCGAGGTAGCGCGCGCCCCAATCGTCGACCGAAGTGCTGGCATTCGCGACCGGGCCGAAGATTCGTTGGCGATTGGTCAGCATCCCCAGATCCGGTGTGTCGTACGGATCGTCGAACAGGCCGGGGTTGAATAGGCCAAAGCGGAAGTTCGCGACGCGAGCCGCGCCGCCCGTCAGATTCTGCAGCGTGTCGGCCTGACGCCCGAGCGAGTCCGCGTTCGGACCGTGGCAGTTGATGCAGATCATGTCGAACACGGCCTGACCGGGGCGCACGCTGAACACGGCTGCTTCGGGGTCGGGATGCGCGCGGTCGAACCAGAGCGGGCGTTGGTCTCCCGTAAAGGTCTTGGCTTTCGGGACTGAATCGAAGTTGCATCCGGCTTTGGTCTGCCAAAGCGCGAGCGGGAACTTGGTCGCGGCAAAGTCGGCGACCTCGGACAAATGCACGCCGCCCAATTGATCGACGATCGCCTTTTGCTTGTTCAGCTCCACGCCAGTCGGGTCGTTCGACGCCGGCGGTGGGAACACGTGATCGACGATCACTTTCTGCCAATCGTCGCGGCGCGGGGACCAGAGCCCCTTGCGCTCGGTCAAATCGGTCACGACCCAGTTGGCGTGGTCGGGCACGCCGTCGCCCGTCTTGTCGATCGGTGAGTCGCGGTAACCCCCCAGCACGTCGGGATCGACGATGTCGCCATTGTCCGGACAGGTGTTGTATTCGGCGTTGGCCTTAAACGCGGCCAGGCGCTTGTTGGCAGCGGTCACGGCGGCGGCGTAACCGGCAGCGCCAGGTAGCACCTCCGTATATGGTTGGGGATCCAGGTCGGGGCAGAGGCTCGTGTCGCATGTCTCGGTGACATCGGGGTGCTTGCGCACGGCAGGGATGCTGACCATCCATTCGCCGAGCCACTGCGACGCTCGACAATCGTGGCCGCCCGTATCGAACGGCATGTGCGGGTACAGCGTGCCCGCCTCGGCATACGTAAACGCCGTCTTCACGTTGCGGTAGATCAAACTGCGCCAGGGCGCGTCGAGGAAGGTCAAACCAACCGGCGAGTTCGGATCGTCGGCGGGGATGTCCTTGTCCGTGTAGTTTTTGCCGTCGGGCGGGGCGGCGTCACGCATCGAGGGCGTGATGTACGCGATGCCGACGTGGTCGAAACCACGATTGATGCGCGGGCTGTACTTCTCGAGCGGGAACTGGAACACGCCGCCGATGACGGTCTCGTTCGCGCGCTTGCCCGGGTAGAAGTTGAGCACGCTCTTGAGCTCTTTGGAGGCGACGCTCGGGAAGCCCTGCTGGTTGTGGCAATGCGAGCAGTTGGCGAGCATGTAAGCTTGTGCCTTGAGCTCCTGATCGTTCCGCGCCTTGCGATCACCCTGAGAGTCCTCGAGACCGAGGATCTGAGCGGGGGAGTCGATACCGGTGATCACTCCCAGATCGATCAAGCGCTGCAGCTGCCCGAGCTCGTCGTCGCTCGGCGCCTCGTACACGCCGCCTTCGTTCAGGGGGCGGCGATTGATTTGCAGTGGCGTGAAGCCGAGGATGAAATTGTCGTTCAGGCTGCCTTCGTGGCAGTGGATGCAGCGCTGGCTACCGGGCACCGCCCAGTGCTTGGCGACCTTGGCGAACTCCAGCTCGTAGCTCAGGTTGGCCGGCTTTTTAGCGCGGATTTCGGCCGCTTTGGGCTCGTCTTCCACGTATTCGAACAAGTGGTCGGTGAACGGGTCGCCGTTGCGCAGCGTGTCGATCAGGAGCGACGCATGGGTCTCGGTCTCGTCCCACTCGTAGCTGCCGAACAGGGACTGCGGTTTGTAGGTCGGATCCTGGGGTGACACCTGGTCGTGACGCGCGACGATCAGCCGCGTCTCGAGCTTGCGCCAACGCTTGTTGCCGTTCGCGTCGGTGACCTCCTTCATGAAGGTTTTGTAAAACCGCGTATTTTCTGGGATGTCGAAGTGTTGCGTCTTGGGATCGAATTTGATCGACGTGCCCAGCGGAACGCGCACGTAGCGGAGCTTGCCCGCGTCGTCGGACCAGAGCGGGTACGCGGGGGCGAATGCGATCAGCCCGCGGCGCGCCAGCACCTCGGAATCGAAGCTCGTAAAATCGGTGTCTGCCAAATCCACGGGCAGGCCGATCTTGTCCTGCGGATTGGCCGCGTCGTCCGCGGAGGCGACGCGAGCGGCAAAGTCTGCATCGAGCGCGGCCATCGTGGGGCGGTCGGAGGCGAACGCGAAGGTCGCGCTCGGCACGCAGGTGCCGAGCTCCGTGAACGCCATGCCCAAGTCGAGGCTGAGCGCGTACGGGCTTTGCCCCGCATCCGTCGGCAGCTTCTCGTAGAAGACGTCGGGCGGGTAGCCAGCGGCGGCCCATTCCTGAAGTAGCCTGACCAAGCCCTTGAGCGAGTCGTCGGCCGGCAGCTTCGAGTATGGAATCGGAGGCAGCGAGGGCATCGCCAACGTGCGGTCATCGCTCTGGATGCGCTGCAAAATCAGCGGATTTTGCATGGTGGCGACGTAGTTCTTGTCCGTCACCTGGAAGCCGCCCAGCGCCTGCTCGTGGTGACACGCGCCGCACTGCACCTTGAACTTGTTGTACAGCTCCGCGACCGCGATCTCCTTCTCAGTCGGCACGACGGTGTTCGACAAGATCGACGAGCGTTGCAAGAGCGGCTCGCTGTCCGCGGGCACGCATTTCCCGTCTCGCGGCGAGGCGCCCGCATCTCCGTTGTCCGGCGCGCCAGCGTTGGCTGTAGCTCCCGGATCGCCGTCCCCACCCGTGTCACTCAGGCCGCTCGAGCCGCCGCCGTGCATCGACCCAGCGCCAGGCAGCGGATCGGCAAAACAGCCCGCGAACAGCGCGACGACCAGCGCTCCGAAGAGCCAAGGTCGCAGTGAGCGAATTCCTTTTCGAGTTTGCATGTCGAGCTCCTGAGCGAACCCGCGCACGGCGCGCGCCCCACGCACCACGGATCGCGGGGTCTATAGCACGCGCGCTCTTCGGCACTCGTGTCATTCCCGCGACGAACGAGTGTGAACGCCGACGTTACGAGGCCTTCGCGACCTCGTCACTGGTGAGTGCGAAGTGCCGACTCAGAAGCGCCCGGACGCGACGGCTCCCCACGAGCCATCTGCGGTCACGAACGGCGCCGCATTGATACCCGAGGCTTGCGCAGCATGAGACGGCGCGAAGTACAGCACTGCCCCCGCGACCAACGCGGCGCTGCCCACGCCGAAGCCGACGAACGACCAAGTGCGAAAGTTCTTCGCGTCGGAGACGAGCTGCGCGTGGTGATCCACGTCCGCTCGAGCGCAGCCAGTGCCGCTCGGGCAGATCGCCTTGGCGTCGTCGTTCTTCGATTTGAACTCGAGCGCCATCACCGTGCCCAGGCCGACCGAGACCACGCCGAGGCCAGCCAACGAATAGGCATACAGGTTACGGCGGTGGTCTTTGGGATCGACGGTCGGCTCGGGCGGCAACAGTGGCGTCGGCGCCGGTTTTTCGGCCTTTTCTAGGACCGGAGTGGGCGCTGGCCCGACGACGGGTGCCGCGTCGTCGACTGCGAGCACGGGGATCGTCACGGCCACGACCTCGCTCGTCATGACGGGCACGATCACGCGCGCCGACCACGGCTTCTTACCTGGCGCGCTCGCGTCGACGACGTACTCACCGGCGTCGATGGGAGTCGCGATGCCCCAGGACTTTTGCGCGACCGCGATCTGGTTGCGGCGCACGACTAGGTTCGGATCCGTGCCGCGGACGTCGATCTGCATGCGGACGAGGCGCGGCTCGAGCGCGTCCGCGCGCGCTTGCGCGATGTCGGCGCGCGCGTTTTGGCCGAGAGCGCGCGCACTCGCCGCGACGCCCTCGAAGAGCAGGTGGGCGCTCGCAGTGCGGCCGACGTGCTCCCAGCAGTCGGCGAGATTGAATTGCACGCCGATGCCCACGTTGAGACTCAAGCTCTGCTCGAACTTCGGACAGGCTTGCTTGTAGTCGCCCGCGTCGACCAGCTTGCGTGCTTCACTGAACAAGGCGCTGGCCTTGACCTGATTCTCGGACTTCGGCGCGTCGGGTTTGGCCGCTTCCTGCTTCGGCGCATCGGGTTTGGCTTCTTGGGCGAGCGCTGCGCTCGAATGCAAAAGCCCGAGTGCGGAAGCGAGAAAGAAGCCGGTAATCGGCGAGGGGCGGTACGTCATGGTTCAATTCACGTCGTCGAACAGAGCCTGAGTCTGGGGCGCAGGTGCGGGCGCGGCGGGCGCCGC
>OUNO010000972.1_pt2 | contig 17053 bp, 13 predicted proteins | sample 1779811 | NCBI WGS metagenome assembly OUNO01 (sample SAMEA3914804, study PRJEB12502) | metagenome | biome: forest; material: soil | place: Canada | collected 2010-06-25 | depth 0.3 m | reverse complement strand
CGCTCGAGAGAACCGTCACACGCGAGCTGATCGCTTCGCGGGTGAGGGCCACGCCGCGGACGAAGTCCGGTGACTTGATCTGGACCGCGCCCGCGTCGCTGACGGCGCCGCCGCAGCGGCGGGTTTCCCGATCTTCGGGTTCCGGGCTGCGCCGGTCGGGTGCGAGGGTCGCGCCCGGGATGTCGACGAGACTCAGGTTGACCGCGTGGCCGAACGCCCGGGCGCGGGGCGGCGTCACCGGGTGGCCCGCACGGTCCCGCTCGCTCTCGACGGAGCTCCTCAACGCCGGACGCGACGCCGAGGGTCGCCGCGTTGTGCTCGGGCGGTACTGACCCTTGCCGCAGCCGCCCGCTGCGATCGTCGCGAGAATGAGCGCCGTCGCCGGCAGCCATCGCCCGTCAGGCATGAGCGTTCGGCGGATCACGCCGGTGCTGCGCGGTCGGCCAGTCCGCACCCGGCGGCCGGTATCAGGCAGGCGAGCGTGTCGACCGTGTAGAAGGCTCGCCGCAGCCGGCCGGGGGCGAGCTTCGTCAACCTCGCCGCCTCCGGCACGTCGGCCACCCTGTACACGCGGTCGCCCCGCGCCATGTAGAGGTCGGCCTGGGTGTAGCCGTCGGGGTTGACCCACACGAGATTCGCGGCCTGGACGGGGCGGCGCGCCTGGGCCTGCGCGGCGGAGCTGCGGCAGCGGGTGCTGATGGCCTGCTCCATGAAGCGCTGGGCGGCGGCCGAGCCGGAGAAGACGAACACGTCGGCCACGATGTCGTCGCGGTTGGGGCTCCACCAGCGCATCTCATAGCCCGCCGGGCGCAGCGCGGACGGCGAGACGGAGGGCGACAGCGGAGAATCGTCGGAGAACGCGTTGGAGGCGAGCACGGGACCCTCTTCGTAGAGCCGTCCCACCCGGCCGGGAAGGACCCGCGCGACGCTCGCCCGCAGCATGGACAGCTGGCCGGGTGGCACCCGGGCGACTTCGGGGATCAGATCTCGCGGACAGCGCCCGGCGGAGCGGCTGGAGCTCGTCGCGTCGTGGATGATCAGGTAGGCGAGCACCCCGGTCAGGCAACCGATGAGAAGCACGAGCCACAGCCGTCGGACCCGTGCGCGCGCCCGTCGTGGCGGTGGGCCGATGGGATCTGCGCTCGCCATTGCCAACCCGACGGTATCGGCGTGAACGCGTCCAAGGCGCATCCCGCCGTTCAACTTCTGCGCCCGACATGCCGAAGAGGAGGCATATGGCCCAGATCTCTCGTCCTTTCCAGATAGCGTTTGTAGCCGTCGCGCTGCTCGCCGGCGTGTGGCTGTTCGCCCTGCGCGGGCACTCCACCGGAACGTCGGCCCCGAGCTCTTCCGTCGCACCGACGGCGACGACACCGGCCCGCAGCTCGGCGTCCTCCTCGCCCGGCGGCCACGCAGGCTCGCCGAAGGCCGTCTACCACGGCTCGGCACCGGGTGTCGAAGGTCTGACCCGCGCCATCGCCAAAGCTCACGGCGCCGTCGCGACGTCCCAGCAGAACGCCAAGGACCTCGAACGTAAATCCGCCGAAGCCTCGAGCACCGTCGCCCCCGCGACATCGAACTCGACCGCGTCCGCGCCGCGGACCGGCGGCACAGCCGTCAAGCCCGCCCCCGCCGCCCCGAGCAAGACCCCCGGGGCGAGCTCCCAGACCCTCGCGCCGTCGAAGCAGGCGAGCGTCGAAGCGGAGCTCAAGAAGGGCAGTGTCGTCGTCGTGCTGATCTGGAACCCGCACGGCGTCGAGGACCAGATCGTCCACGAAAACCTGCTCGCGCTGGCCAGGCTCCACCACCGCTTCGCCCACGCCAAGCTCAACCGCCCGAGCAAGCGCTCCAAGGGGCTGCGCATCGAACTCGAAGCACCGATCGCCATCCACTCGGCGACGCCCGGCCAGGTCGCCACGTTCGGCTCGTTCACCCGCGACGTCCAGATCTTCAGCACCCCGACCTTCCTGGTCATCAACAAGAGCGGCCAGGTCAGCACCCTGACGGGCGCTCCGGGCATCCTCTCGATCGAGCAGGCGACGGACGAAGCACGGCACTCCTAGCCGTACACTCGCTCGTGTGATCACGGGCGCCGAGGAGCTCCAGAATCATCTAGAAAGGCCGCTCGGGCGCGGCCATCGCCCCGACGGCGCGTTCACCGGCGCCGCGGGCGGCGCCGCGTGCGGGGATCTCGTGCGGGTGTCGGTGGCCGTCGAGTTGGACAGTCGCGACGGGCTCATCCACGACGCCGGCTTCGATGCCAGCGGCTGCGGCGCCACGCTGGCCGCCGGGAGCGCCACCGTCGGCCTGGTGCGCGGCAGGGGGCTGCTCGACGCAGCCCGCATCGGTCCGCCCGACATCGCGGCCGAGCTCGGCGGACTGAGCGCAGCCAAGCACCACGCCGCTGAGCTCGCGGCCGACGCTCTTCACCGCGCGCTCGGCGCGGCCGCGCGCAACCTCACCGGCCTCGCGAGGGCGTGCGGCCGGACGCTCGTCGCGATGAGCGGCGGAGTCGACTCCGCCGTAGCGGCTCTGCTCGTGGCCGAGAGTGGCGGCGAGCCCGTCGGCGTCACGCTCGAGCTGTGGTCGGACCCGGCCAACGACGGGGATCTCAGCTGCTGCTCGGCGCAGGCTGTGCGCGGCGCCCGCGAGCTCGCTCACTCGCTCGGACTGGCCCACCTCTCGATCGACCTGCGCGCCGAGTTTCGCGCCGGCGTCGTCGACGGCTGGCTCGCCGACCACGCCGCCGGCCTGACGCCGAACCCGTGCGTGCGCTGCAACGGCAGCGTCCGTCTCGACGCCATGCTCGAGCTGGCCGACGGCCTGGGCGCCGACACGCTCGCCACCGGACACTACGCTCGCGTCGTCGACGGTCCCTCCGCGCCGCTGCTGCGAACCGCGAGCGACGTCGCCAAGGACCAGAGCTATGTCCTCTCGGCCCTGGCGCCCGAGTCCCTCGCCCGCATGCGCTTCCCGCTCGGCGAGATGCACAAGCCAGAGGTCCGCGAGCTGGCCGCGCGCGCCGGACTCGCGGTCGCCCGGCGGCGCGACTCCCAGGACCTCTGCTTCCTCGCCGGCACGCGTCACGGCGACTTCCTCGAGCGCCACGGCGGGCTCGGCCGACGTCCCGGACCGATCCTCGACCTCGCCGGAGCGACGCTCGGGCAGCACGCCGGAGCCCACGCCTACACCGTCGGCCAGCGCCACGGCCTCGGTCTCGCGGCCGCCGAGCCGCTCTACGTCCTGGCCACCGACGCGCGCGCCAACACGGTCACCGTCGGGCCCCGCCACCGCCTCCTCGCGCGCGAGCTCGCCGTCAGCGGCGTGACCCTGCACCGTGACGGACGCTGCGTCGACGGTGTCCGCGTGCGTGCCCACGGTCGACGCTTCGCCTGCCGCCTGCTCGACGAGCTCAGCGCCGGACGTCACGCTGCCGTCGAGGTGGAGCTCGCCGACGCCGCCGAGCGGACGGCACCCGGGCAGATCGCCTGCCTCTACGCCGGCGACGTCGTCGTCGGCTACGGCACCATCGCCGCCTAGCAGCCCGGACGCGGCCTAAGATCGCACGATGACCTCCGACGAGATACGTGAGCGCTACCTGGGCTTCTTCGAGGAGCGCGGCCACCTGCGCATCCCGTCGGCCTCGCTCGTCCCTTCCGCCCACGACCCCTCCGCACTGCTCACCGTCGCCGGCATGCATCCGCTGAAGCCGTACTTCCTCGGCCAGGAGACACCGCCGGCGCCCCGGCTGACGGACTGCCAGAAGGTCTTCAGGACCGTCGACATCGACAACGTCGGCAACACCGCACGCCACCTCACGTTCTTTGAGATGCTCGGCAACTTCTCCTTCGGCGACTACTTCAAGCACGAGGCCATCGCCCTCGCATGGGAGCTTTCCAAGGACGTCTTCGGCTTCGCCCAGGACGACATCTGGGTGACCGTCTTCCAGGGCGACGAGGATCTCGGCCTCGGTCCCGACGAGGAGGCCATCGAGCGCTGGCTCGAGCTCGGCGTGGCGCGCGAGCGCATCGTCCTATGTCCGCGCTCGGAGAACTTCTGGCAGGCCGGGCCGTCGGGGCCGTGCGGGCCGTGCTCGGAGCTCTACGTCGACCGCGGCGAGGGCTACGGCTCGCCGGCGGACCTCCCTGGCGGCGAGAACGAGCGCTTCCTCGAGTACTGGAACCTCGTCTTCATGCAGTACGACCAGCAGCCGGCCGGCAACGGCGCAGGCGCGACGCTGCGGCCGCTGCCGGCGAACAACATCGACACCGGCCTCGGCCTGAACCGCCTGGCCGCCATCCTCCAGGGCAAGGAGTCGGTCTTCGAGACCGACCAGTTCCAGCCGCTGATCGAGCTCGGCGAGGAGCTCTCCGGCCGGCGCTACGGCGATGACTTCGCCACCGACCGCGCGCTGCGGATCCTCGCCGACCACACACGGGCGATGACCTTCCTGACGGCCGACGGGGTCGTGCCGTCGAACGAGGATCGCGGCTACGTGCTGCGACGAGTCATGCGGCGCGCGATCCAACAGGGTCGGGCGCTCGAGCTCGCGCCCGGCTTCTTGACACGCTACTCCGCGCGCGTGCGCGAGCTGATGGGCGCCGTCTACCCCGAGCTGCGAGAGCAGGCCGACGCGATTGACATGTGGCTGTCGGCCGAGGAGGAGGGCTTCGGCCACACGATCGCCCAGGGCATGGCCGCCCTCGAGGTTCACATCGAGCAGGCGCGCGCCGAGGGGCGGGCGAGCGTGCCCGCCGAGGAGGTCTTCCGCCTCCACGACACGTTCGGGTTTCCGTACGAGATGACCAGCGAGCTGCTCGCCGACAGCGGGCTCTCGATCGAGGGCGACTTCGAGGCGCTGATGGACGAGCAGCGGGCTCGCGGACGCGCCGGCGCGCGGGGCGGCGGCGCTGCGGCGGACAGCGGGCAGACGCGGGCGATCGTCGGGGCGTTCGCCGCGGGCAGCGGGTTCGCGACCCGCTTCACCGGCTACGAGGCCGAGGAGCAGCGCACGACCGTCGGGGCCGTGCAGGCGCTCGGTGACGAACGGCATGGCGCCGGCGAAAACGGCGCCTCCGGTGCCCGCTACCTGCTCAAGCTCGAGGAGTCGCCGTTCTATGCCGCTGGCGGAGGCCAGGTCTCAGACGTGGGCACAATCGAATGCGACGACGGCAACTGCAGTGCCCGCGTCGAGGATGTCGTTCGGGTCGGCGACGATCAGGCGCTCACCGTGCTGCTCGAGCGGGGCACGCTGCGACCGGGCGAGCACGTTCTCGCACGCGTCGACCGGCGCGCCAGGCACGCGACCGAGTGCAACCACACCGCAACCCACCTGCTCCAGGCAGCCCTCCGCGAGCGCGTCGGCAGCCACGTCCGTCAGGCCGGGTCCTACGTCGGCCCCGACAAGCTGCGCTTCGACTTCAGCCACGGCCAGGCGCTCAGCGCCGAGGAGCTACGCGCCGTTGAGGACACAGTCAACGAGTGGATCTCGGCCAACGACCCCGTCGAGCCGATCACGACTACGCTCGAGGAGGCCAGGCGTCTCGGCGCGATGGCGCTGTTCGGCGAGAAGTACGGAAACATCGTCCGCATGGTCCAGATCGGCGACGGCCACTACTCGCGCGAGCTGTGCGGCGGCACGCACGTCCGCTCGACTGCCGAGATCGGCCCGTTCAGGATCCTCCACGAGACGTCGAGCTCGGCCAACGTCAGGCGCATCGAGGCCGTCACCGGTCCGGTCGCCATCGACCTGCTGCGCGAGCACGATCGCCAGCTCGGCGAGATCGTCGCCGAGCTGCGCACCCGCGCCGCCGACGCGCCGGCGGCGGTTCAAGCCCTCGCCCAGGAGCGCAAGCGACTCGAAAAGGCGCTCGCGAGCGGCGGCGGGGAGGGTGCCGGTGCGGGCGGGGTCGACCTCGACTCGCTCGCCGCTCAGGCACGGGACGTGGCAGGAGCGAGCGTCTTGACGGCAGTCGTCGAGGCTCCCGACGCCAAGGCCCTGCTCGACGTCCTCGACCACGCCAAGGGTCGCCTCGGCGACGCTGCGATCCTGCTCGGTGCCGCCGCCGACGGCCGCGTCCACCTCGCCGCAAGCGTCGCACCCGACCTCGTCGCCCGCGGAGTGAAGGCGGGCGCCATCGTCAAGCTCGCCGCCGAGATCGTGGGGGGTGGGGGCGGCGGACGGGACACGATGGCGCAGGCCGGCGGCCGCAACCCGGAGAAGCTGGACGAGGCGATCGAGGCAGCCGGCGCCGCGATCGAGTCGGCGCTGGGCGCATGACAACCGCGGGCTGAGTCGTCGTGCGGGTTCTAGCGCTGGACTACGGCAGCGCCCGCTGCGGGTGTGCCATCAGCGACCCGACGGGAACGATCGTCACCCCGATCGACATCGTCGAGCACCCCGCGACCAAGCGCGGCGTCGCGAGCATCCTCGACCTGGTCCGCGCGCGCGAGGTCGAGCGGGTCGTCGTCGGCCTACCGCTGTCGCTGTCGGGCTCGGACACCGACCAGACGCGCGAGACGCGCGAGTTTGCCGACCGGCTGTCGAAGCGGCTCGGCGACGCCGTCCCCGTCGAACTTCACGACGAGCGCTTCACGACCAAGCTGGCCCAGCGGATGGAGGGACCGTTCACGACCAGCGAGGACTCCCGTGCCGCCGCCCACCTGCTCGAGAGCTGGCTCGCGGCAGGATCGCGTTAGGGTCAACAGCTTGCCTCGCGATCGATCCCGGACCGAGCATGAGCGAACCGCCGCCGACCGGCAGCGCGACCGCGAAGAGCGCGAACGCCGCCGCGCCGAGCGCGGCGGCACGGCGGTCCCGCCCGCCTCGTCGCCGGGCGAGGAGCCGCACGCCCTGGAGGCGCCTCCTGCGCTCGGGGACGTCCACGAAGCCGACGAGCCCGACGAAGCCGAGACCGCCCGATTCGAGGACATCCGTGGGGCGGAGGACCCGAACATCCTCGAGGCAGAGCGTGTCGAGGATCTCGCCCGAGCCGCCGACTCGCCGCCCGCCGAGCTAACCCACGCCGCCGAGGAGATGCCGCCTGCCGCCGAGGAGATGCCGCCTGCCGCCGAGGAGATGCCGCCTGCCGCCGCGGCACCCCACGCCGAGGAGAGCGCGCCGGCTGTGGAGGCACCCCAGGCCGCCGAGGAGCTTCCGTCCGTCAGGCCGGCGGCACCCGCACCTCCGCGAGCGACGGCGGCGTCGGGGACGGCGCCTCGAACGCTCGCACCGCCCCGACGCCGGCCGCACGTCAGGCGCCGCTCGCCGCCGGCGCGCGTCGCCGCCGTGCTGGCGCTCGCGGCGGCCGTCGCGGTCGTGTTCTTCCTGCTGCGCTCGCTGACGGGTTCGAAAGGCACTCCCAGCACGGTCGTGCCGAAGGTCGTCACGGTGCTGATCCCCGAGGGCAAGACTAGAGCCCAGATCGCCGAGATCGCAGCCGCCCGCCACCTGAAGGGCAGCTACACCGTCGCGTCGCGGCGCTCGCCGGCGCTCGACCCGGTCCACTACGGCGCCCCCCACGGCACGCCGGACCTCGAAGGCTTCCTGTTCCCGGCCACGTACGAACTGAACCCGGGCGACCCGGCGAGCCGGCTCGTCGGGTCGCAGCTGACGGCATTTCGCGAACACTTCGGCGCGAGCGAGGTGGCCCGCGCGCGCGACCTGCACGTGACGCCCTACCAGCTGCTGACGATCGCGTCGATGGTCGAGCGCGAGGCGCAGACGGCGAGCGACAGGCCGAAGATCGCGGCCGTCATCTACAACCGGCTCGGCCAGGGCATGCCGCTCGGAATCGACGCGACGATCTACTACGCCGTCGAGCTCCAGAAGGGCGTGGCGACGTACACGCACGAACTGACCGAAGCGCAACTCCACATCGACTCTCCCTACAACACCCGCACGCACACCGGCCTGCCGCCGACGCCGATCTCCAACCCGGGCGTCGCGTCGATCCAGGCGGCGGCCCACCCGGCGCACGCCGGGTACCTCTACTACGTCGCTGGAGCGGACGGCTGCGGCGAGCAGATCTTCTCGACGACCCAGGCGGGATTCGAAAAGCACGTCGCGGACTACAAGGCGGCCGTCGAAAAGAACCACGGCCATCCACCGGCCTGCAAGAAGAAGTGATGCGCCGCCTCGGCGTCCTCGGCTGGCCCGTCGCCCACAGCCGCTCGCCGGCCATGCACAACGCGGCGTTCGCCGCGCTCGGCATGGACGGCTGGCGCTATCAGCGGCTGCCCGTCCCGCCTCACCTGTTCGCCGAGACCACCCTCGCCCTTGGCGCCGGCGGCCTGCACGGCGCCAACGTGACGATCCCGCACAAGCAGGCCGCGCTGGCGCTCGCGTCGCAGGCCAGCGACACTGCGCAGGCGATCGGCGCGGCCAACACGCTCACGTTCCTCCCGGACGGGACGATCGCAGCCGAGAACACCGACGCGCCTGGCCTGATGGCGGCGCTCGGCGCCCCCGTCGCCGGCCTGCGCGTGCAGGTCCTCGGCGCCGGCGGGAGCGCTCGGGCGGCCGTGTGGGCGCTGCTCGCCGCCGGGGCCGCCGACGTGGCGGTCTGGAACCGCACGCCGGAGCGCGCCGACTCGCTGGCGAGGGAACTCGGCGCCCGCTTCGTTCGAGCACCGGAGCCGGCCGATCTGCTCGTCAACTGCACCTCCGTCGGCCTGGCGGACGCCGATTCGAGCGGATCTCTCGAACGCTCGGCTAGTGAGCCTCCTGGGCTCAACCTCCTCGGGCTAACGTTCGATCTTGTCGGTGAGTACTCGAATGTCGCCGATCTCGTCTACCGCCCCCAACCCACGCCACTGCTTGCCGCCGCCGGTGCCCATGGCGCGCGGACGGTCGACGGCCTGGAAATCCTCGTCGCCCAAGGTGCTCTCAGCTTCGAGCTGTGGACCGGACGCGCGCCTCCGCGCGAGGTCATGGCGCTCGCGGCGCGAGCCGGCTGACGCGGCCCCGGCGGCCTCGGCGAGAGGAGCTCTCCGATGAGCGACGCCTCCCAGGCAGGGCCCGACCTCCACGCCATCTTCGGCATCGACGGCGACGCCGAGCCGGTCATCTCCGTCGAGCGGACCGTCGGCGATGACGAGTTCGATGTGGAGGAGGAGCACTCGGACGCCGACGCGCTCGACGTCCCGCTCGACGATCCGTCACCCGGCCCGCGCGTGGAGCTCGACCACGGCGAGCCGACGAGCACCGAGAGGCGCGACGAGCTCGCCGACGCGGATCGCGACGCGCCCCCCGGTGCGGGGTCGCTTGACACGCTGGGTATCACGAGCCCGTCTCGCAAGGGCACCTCACAGCGCTTCCTCACCGACGTCATCGTCAGCTTGGAACTGGCTTCGCGCAAGCAGGTCGACGAGGCCCTCGAGAGCTCGCGCACGCTCGGAATCACGCCCGAGCGAGTCCTGCTGGACAGCGGCGCGCTGACCCAGGACGCGCTCGCCAGGGCACTCGCCGAGCGCTACGGGCTCGACCACCTCGACCTCGGCGTCTTCACCGTCGACATGGGCGCAGCGAACCTCGTCAGCACGACGATCGCCAAGCGCTACCAGGCGGTGCCGGTCGCTTTCGCCGACAAGCGGACGCTGCTCGTCGCGATGGCCGACCCGTCCAACGTCCTGGCCGTCGACGACATCGCCATCATGACCGGCTACGAGATTCGCGTTGCGGTCGCTCCGCCCGACGACATCATGGGCCTCGTCTCGCGCCTGGACCGTCTCGAAGACGTCGTCGGCGAGTCGGTCGAGCACTACGAGGAGGAAGAGGGCGGCGATGTCGTCGCCCTGCACGAGACCTCCGACGACGCGCCCGTCATCAAGCTCGTCAACCAGCTCGTCGGCCAGGCGGTCGAGCGCGGCGCCTCCGACCTGCACCTGGCACCCGACGGCCGCGAGATGCGGGTGCGTTTCCGCATCGACGGCGTCCTGCAGGACGTCACGTCGGTCCCGCGCAAAATGGCCGCCGGCGTGGTCTCGCGCATCAAGATCATGGCCGAGCTCAACATCGCCGAGAAACGCCTTCCCCAGGACGGCCGCGTGGGGCTGTCGGTCGACGGCCGCCACGTCGACCTGCGTGTCGTCACCCTGCCGAGCGTCCACGGCGAGGGCGTAGTCATGCGTGTCCTCGACAAGGCCTCGATCGTCGTCGAGCTCGACAAGCTCGGCATGGCCGACCCTGAGCGAGAAAGCCTCGAACGCGCCTGCCGCGAGACCCACGGCGCTGTGCTCGTCACCGGGCCGACGGGCTCGGGCAAGTCGACCACGCTGTACGCGGCCCTGCAGCTGCTCAACACGCCTGAGAAGAACATCATCACGGTCGAGGACCCGGTCGAGTACGAGATGAGCGGCCTGACCCAGGTCCAGGTCTCGGCGAAGGCCGGCCTCACGTTCGCGACCGGCCTGCGCGCGATGGTCCGCGCCGACCCCGACGTCATCATGGTCGGCGAGATCCGCGATCGCGAGACCGCGCAGATCGCGGTCGAGTCGGCGCTGACCGGCCACCTCGTCCTCTCGACCCTGCACACCAACGACGCGCCGTCGGCGATCACTCGCCTGATCGAGATGGGCGTCGAGCCGTTCCTCGTCGCCTCGGCGCTCGACACCGTCGTCGCCCAGCGCCTCGCCCGCATGCTGTGCCCGAACTGCAAGCGCCGGACGATCATCTCTGAGAAGGTCCTGCACGAGAGCGGCTACAAGGCGCGGATGGAGATCGAGGCCTACGAGCCGGTCGGGTGCAGGCGCTGCGGCGGCAGCGGCTACCGCGGTCGAGTCGGCCTCTACGAGGTCATGAAGATGTCGCCCGAGATCCAGACCCTCGCGCTCGAACGCAGCCCCGCAGAGGCCATCCGCGATGTCGCCGTGAGGCAGGGGATGAGGCGCCTGCGCGACGACGGCCTGGAGAAGGTGCGCCAGGGCCGCACTTCGATCGCGGAGATCGCGCGCGTCATCGGCAGCAACTGAGCTCGTATCTTCGTCCACACCTCTGCCGGCGAGCCTGCGGGCGCTAATGATCGCCGCCGGATCTGTCGATGGGGGGGACCATGGACATCGATTTCGCAGATCTGCTGATGGAGGTCGTGCACCGCCGGGCCTCGGACCTACACCTGAGCGCCGGCGCCCACCCGACCGTCCGCGTCCGCGGGCGCCTCGCGCCGCTGGAGGAATACCCCAAGCTGTCGAGCACCGACACGAGAGAGATCATCTACTCGATCCTCACGGGCGACCAGCGCCAGCGCCTGGAGACGAACTGGCAGCTGGACTTCGCCTACTCGATCCCCGGCCACGCACGCTTCCGTGTCAACGCCTACTACCAGCGCGGCGCCATCGGCGCGGCCTTCCGCCTCATCCCCTTCGGCCTGACCTCGATCGACGAGCTCGGCCTCCCGGCCGCCGTCCACGAGTTCACCCGCAGGCCCCGCGGCTTCGTGCTCGTCACGGGCCCGACCGGCTCGGGCAAGTCGACGTCGCTCGCGGCCATGATCGACGAGATCAACTCGACGCGCGACGAGCACATCATGACGATCGAGGACCCGATCGAGTTCCTGCACGCACACAAGCGCTGCCTCGTCAACCAGCGCGAGCTCGGCTCCGACGCCCAGAGCTTTGCCGACGCCCTGAAGGCCGCCCTTCGCCAGGACCCCGACGTGATCCTCGTTGGAGAGATGCGCGACCTCGAGACCATCTCCACCGCCCTCACGGCGGCTGAGACCGGCCACCTCGTCTTCGCGACCCTCCACACCCAGGACGCCGCCCAGACGATCGACCGCATCATCGACGTGTTCCCGGCCCATCAGCAGGGTCAGGTCCGCGTGCAGCTGTCGGTCGCGTTGCAGGGCATCATGACCCAGCAGCTGCTGCCCAACACCGACGGCTCGGGCCGCGTCGCAGCCTGTGAGGTGCTCGTCCCCAACCCGGCCATCCGCAACCTGATCCGCGAGGGCAAGACGCACCAGATCTACTCGGTCCTGCAGACGAGCTCCTCGGCCGGCATGCAGACGATGGACGCCTCGCTCTCGACGCTCGTGCGTGAAGGCAAGATCACCCGGAAGCTGGCCGAAGCGCGGTCCTCCACACCCGAGGAGCTGCGTCGCCTGCTCGGGGACAGCACGCTCGCGGCCGCCTAGGCAACTGACATGAGCACGTTCGTCTTCAAGGCCATCGACCTCACCGGCGTCAAGGCGCGCGGCGAAGTCGAGGCCGAGTCCAAGCAGGCCGTCTCCGACCAGCTCAAGCAGCGCGGGCTGATCGTCCTCGACATCGCCGACAAGCACGCCTCGCGCCAGATCGAGCTCGCCTTCCTGAAGACGGTCAAAGCCTCTGAACTGGCGATCTTCTCGCGCCAGCTCTCGACGATGATCTCCTCGGGCATGAGCATCCTGCGCTCGCTCTACGTCCTCGAGGAGCAGACCGAGGGCAAGTTCCTCAAGGAAACGATCGTCGCGGTGCGCAAGGACGTCGAGGCCGGCCTGTCGCTGAGCGACTCGATGTCACGACACCCCAAGGTCTTCAACCCGCTCTTCGTCGCCATGACCCAGGCCGGGGAGATGGGAGGCGTGCTCGAGGACGCCCTCATGCGCGTCGCCGACCAGCTCCAGAAGGACGCCGGGCTGCGCCGCCAGATCAAAGCCGCGATGGTCTACCCCACGATGGTCATCATCTTCGCCGTCGGCGTGATGATGGCCCTCGTCGCCTTCCTCGTGCCCGTCTTCGTGGGCGTCTTCAAGGAGTTCGGGGGGGAACTTCCGGCGCTGACAAAGGTCTCGGTCCTGCTCTCCGAAATGGTCACCGGCTACTGGTGGCTGATGTTCCTGACGACGGGAGTCGTGATCGTGACCTTCGTGAAATGGAAGAAAACGACGTGGGGAAGAAAGCAGTGGGATCACTTCCGGCTGCGCGTCCCCATGAAGATCGGCACGATCGTCCAGCAGGTCGCCGTCGCGCGGTGGTCGCGGACGCTCGCATCGCTGACGAGCGCCGGCGTGCCGCTGCTGCAGGCGCTCGACATCACCGGCCGCACGGGTGGAAACGTCGCCGTAGAAGAAGCGATGGACGGCGTCATCGCTTCGGTCAAGCGGGGCGGCACGATCGCGGCGCCGCTGGCGCAGGCGCCGATCTTCCCCTCGATGGTCACCCACATGGTCGGAGTCGGCGAGGAAACCGGCGCGCTCGACGCCATGCTCGACCGCGTGGCCGAATTCTACGAGGAACAGGTCGAAGCGTCTGTCAAGGCGCTTACCTCGATCCTCGAGCCGATCATGATCATCGTCATCGGCGGAATCGTCGGGTTCATCGTGATCTCGATGTACCTGCCGCTGTTCGAAGTCTACAACCACATCCAGTAGACGAACCCGGGTCACTAGTCGCAATCGGCGACCGGGTCGATCCGCACCCGACCCCCGCGCGGGCCGGCCTGGACCGACAGCGACACGTCGCCCGCGAGCAGGCGCAACAGCTCGCCGCCGGCGAGCTCGCGCCGCCAGCCGCGCAGCGTCCGCACGTCTGCCTCTCCCGCTCCGGCGCGGACGGCCGCGACGATCGCCTGGAGGTCGGCTCGCGCCGCGAGCAGCTCGTAGGCGAGGCTGGCCTCCCGCGCACGCGTGCGCAGAAGGGCCTCCCCGAGCGCGACAAGCGGCGCGTCGTCTGGCCGCGGCGCGGGCGGGCGGGGCTCGCGCGTCGCCTCTTCGGGTGGGCGGGCGGCCCCCCGCGCGATCACCTCGAGCAGCTCGCGCGCACGCTTGGGGTTGCTCGCTGAGCCGCCGCCGCGGATCCTCTCGAGTTCGCCGGTGCTCGAGGGCCGGCGCTTGGCCATCTCCACTAGCGTCGCGTCGCTGAGGACGCTCTGGACCGGCCGATTCTGGCGGGCCGCCGTCTGCTCGCGCCACTCGACGAGCTCACGCGCGATGGGCCGCGCCGAGGCGCTCAGCGTGGCGACTCTCGGCAGGCGGGCGAAGATCGTCTCGGGCACGCGCTCGTCGCTCGAGCGCGCGAGCGGCTCGCACTCCTCACGGGCCCACTCGAGTCGTCCGATCGCCGTCAGGCGGCGCTCGAGCTCGGCGGCGAGCTCGAGCAGGTGGACCACGTCCTCGCGCGCGTAGGCCATCTGCTCGGTCGACAGCGGCCGTGCGTCCCAGCGGGTGAAGCTCGCCGTCTTGGCCACGCGCAGGCCGAGGATGTCGCCCAGCAGCGAGTCGTAGGAGGACTGCGCGCCCAGCCCCGCGAAGCCAGCCGCGACCTGGGTGTCGAAGACGTTCGTCACCTCCGTCTGCAGGCGCCTGCGCAGGAGGGCGATGTCCTGGCGTCCGGCGTGAACGACCACCTGGACGGCCGGATCGGCGAGGACGTCAGCCAGCGGCGAGCCGTCGAGGTCCTCCTCGAGCGGGTCGATGACGGCGATCCGCTCGGAGGACTGCCTGCCCTCGGAGATCGCGAGCTGGATGAGGCAGAGGAGGGTCCGGTAGCGCCCCTCGCCCATGAACTCCGTGTCGAGGGCGAGCTTGCCGGCGGCGCGCGCGCCCTCGGCGAGCGTCTGCAGGCGGGCGGACTGGTCCTGGCCGTTCACGGCTTCGCCCCGGGCAACAGGAAGAGCGTCCTGTGCTGCGCCAGGCCGGCCCGGCGCGAGACGTCGACGCCGTGTGCGCGAACCCAACGCGCCGGAGCCGAGCAGGCCGGGTTGACCGACGCCGCGTGTTTGGTGCAGAAGGTGTTCAGGAACGCGTAGCGGACCTCGCCGCGCGCGACCAGCCGTTGCAGCTCGGCGACGGTCGTGAAGACACGCCCGTTGTACGTGGTCAGGACGAGCACCGGACGGGCGTCCTGCACGATCAGCGACCCGATCTGCGTCGCCGACTCGGCCGCCACCTCGTAGCGGGCGCCGCGCTGGTTGGCACGCAGATAGGCGCTCAACGGCTGCTGCTCCGCGCTCGGCAGAGCGCCGACATAACCGGCGTCGGTCACGTGGTTGTCGATTGCCGTCACGTCGGCGCTGACCGGCACCGCGAGCACCGCCACGAGCGTCATGGCCATGACCCCGGCCGGCGCGAGCAGCGCCCGGGCACGCGATGGCACTCCCGCCAGCCGCGCGCTCGAAGCGAGAGCGATCGCGCAGACGGCGCCCGCGAGGGCGACCCACCACTCGTTCGGTCGCCCGTAGAGGAGGCGCTCGGCGTAGTAGATCGTGATCGCGAGGGTCACCGCGAGGACGCCGAGGCGCAGGCGCTCGAGCCGCGACGCCGCCCACGCCACCCCGATCCCGAGCATCGCCGCCACGACCGGCGTGAACGCCTCGACGTAGCGGGGGTGCAGCCGCTCCATCTGGCTGAAGAGGACGATGCCGGTCAGCATCCACAGCCCGAGGCCCGCCGCCACCGCCCGGCGCACCCTCGGTGCGCCGGGCGGTTCCTCGGCGTCTCGGCGCACCCCCAGCAGGAGCGCCGGGATTCCGAGCAGCAGCGCTACGAGAAGCTCGAGCCCGAGGCGCTCGCCCGAGAGCGGGCCCACCCGGGCGAGGAGCCGGGTCGCCGACGGAGGAACGATCGGGATGTGGTCGCGCTCGGACTGCGTTTCGGTCGGGTAGCGGTGCCCGGGTTCATAAACCGTTCCCTGCGGTTCGGGCGATTTCCCGCCGAGGCGTTCGGTGCCGTTGAAGACGAAGGCCGCGTTCCAGGCGCTGCCGTTGGTCGAGCCGACGGCCCATGGGCGATCGTGCGCCGGCGCGATCAGCGTCGCCGTCAGCCACGACAGCGCCACGACGACGTAGACGACGCCCGCGACCGCCATGAGCCCCGCGCGGCGAGCACGGCCCCCCGGTAGGCCCATGTAGGCGAGAACGGCGAGGCCGGGGAGAGCCACCAGCGACTCGAGCAGCTTGACGTCGAACGCCAGGCCGAGGGCCGCCGCGCCGGCGAGGAGCCAGATCCGACTCGGGCTCTCGAACGAGCGCACGATCAGCAGCAGCGCCAGCACGATCAGCGCCATCATGACCGCGTCCATCGTGTCGCTTCGCGCGGTGATGACCTCGACCGGCAGCACCGCGAGGGCGAGCGCCGCCGCGATGCCCGCCGGCGCGCTCCACATCCGCCGCACGGCCGCATAGAGGAGCGGGACCGACACGACGCCGGCGAAGACCTCGGGCAGCTTGAGCGTCGTCGAGGAGAAGCCGAGCAGCTTGACGCTCGCGACCTGGAGCCAGAGGTCGACCGGCGGCTTGTCGATCGACACGCTCCCGCCCGGCTCGAAGGCGCCGAAGAAGAAGTTGTGCCAAGACAGCGACATGCTGCGGACGGCCGCGTCGTAGAAGGGATCCGGGGACACCTTGCCGATGTAGAGCAGCCTGAGGACCGCCGCGCCGAGCGTGATCGCGCCGACGACCGCCCACTCGCCCGCCCGTCCGTGTCTTCTCATGCGCGGAACGCTAGTCTCATCGCCTCGTGGCGAGCGACACAGACAATCAGGAGGATCGGGCCGGCGAGTCCCATGAGCCGCGGGAGTGTATGCCCTGCCGCGGCACCGGCCAGGTGATCTCCAACCTCGGCGGTACGCCCAGCACGGTCGCCTGCCCGTGGTGCGAAGGCAGCGGCGTGCGGATTCCCGGCATCGACGCCCAGGCCCGTTGGCCGGTCGCCGTCGAGGAGCCGGCCGCCGAGGCGCCGGCCCCCGAGCCGCCCGATCAAGCCGCCTGAGCTCTCCGATCGCGGCGCGTGAGCCGTAGCCTCGCGTCGAGGCACCCCACGAACACGCAAACAAATGCGTCCAGCGTGTCGTGCACCTATAAAGATCATCCCCCGAACGGCCGATGCAGGGGCTGTAAGAGCCAGTGCTGAGGTGTCAATGGCAAGCATCTGTGAGGGTGCGTAGCAAAGCCGGCGGCCCTTCTCATGGGGGACGCATCGCCGTGTGAGGCGATTGCCGAGGGGCTGGCGCCCAATGAATTCGATCCTAGGAGGATCAACATGTTGTATCGCCTGCGCCAGCGTTCGAAGGGAGAGGGTGGTTTCACCCTTATCGAGCTTCTGGTTGTCATCCTGATCATCGGCATCCTTGCCGC
>OUNO011322931.1_pt1 | contig 17061 bp, 16 predicted proteins | sample 1779811 | NCBI WGS metagenome assembly OUNO01 (sample SAMEA3914804, study PRJEB12502) | metagenome | biome: forest; material: soil | place: Canada | collected 2010-06-25 | depth 0.3 m | reverse complement strand
CGTTGTTCACGAGCACATCGACCTGACCGAAGCGCTCGAATGCTGCCGCAACGGCGCTCTGGATCTGTTCGGGTCGGGTCACGTCGAGCTGGACTGCGAGCACGCGCTCCGGCGCGAGCGCCACCAAATCCGCGAGCGCTTTCGGATCGCGCGCCGTAGCGACCACGCGCTCGCCGCGCTTCACCGCCTCGGCCACGATGCTGCGGCCGAAGCCGGACGAGGTACCCGTGACGAACCAGACTTTGCTTTGCTTGCTCATGGCTGTTGTCTCCTGAGCTAGGAGATAGGCCCGTCGATTCATTCCCACAAGGCGCGGAATCTGGATGTGGTATGTAGTTTTACTACAGAATGCGCGACGACCTTTCTGGGCTGAACGAGCTGCTTTTGGTGGCGGAAAAGCGCAGCTTCAGCGCGGCGGCGGCGGAGCTGCGGGTCACGCCCTCGGCCGTGAGTCAGATCGTGCGCGCGCTCGAAGGGCGCGTGGGGGTGCGGCTCCTGCAACGCACCACGCGCAAAGTAGGGCTGACCGAGGCGGGGCGGGCCTTCATCGCCCGCGTGAAGCCCGCGCTCGCCAGCGTGCACGACGCGTTCGACTCATTGGGCGAGCTGCGCGATCGCCCCGCGGGCGTGCTGCGCGTCACGCTCTCGCGCATGGCTTACGACGACGTACTCGCGCCTCGCATGCCGGAGTTCCTGGCGACCTATCCGGAGATCCAGCTCGACGCCTCGATCGACGACGCGCTGGTCGACCTCGTGGCCCAAGGCCTCGATTGCGGCATCCGCATCGGGGAGATGCTCGAGCGCGAGATGATCGGCGTACGCCTGAGCACCGACATGCGCGCCGCCATCGTCGCCTCGCCGGAGTACTTCGCCCGCCACCCCAAGCCGAAGCACCCGCGCGATCTGCAGGCTCACGACTGCATCAATTACCGCCGTAAAAGCACGGGCGTCGTCTACCGCTGGGACTTCACGGAGGCCGGCAAAGACTTCGTAGTCGCGGTCAACGGCCGCCTGCTGCTGAACGACGGAGAGCTGATGGTCCGATCCGCGCTCGACGGCCTCGGCATCGCTTACCTGATGGAGTCGCGCGTGCGCCAAGAGCTCGACAGCAAGCGCCTCGTGCGCGTGCTCGAAGCGTACTGCGAGCCGTTCCCGGGCTTCTATCTGTATTACCCCAGCCGCGCGCAACTCGCGCCGAAGGTGAAAGCCTTCAGCGACTTTTTCAAGTACGAGCCGCGCGCAAGGAAAAGGCCCCGCTGAAGCCGCGTTTCGCGCTTGCGAGCGGCCAGCGCCTGCAACACCCTACCGCCCGGTGGCAATGAAGCGCGTGTTCTTTCTGGGTTGGGCGTTCGTGATCGTGGCTTGCAGTAGCGACCAATCGGGTAACGCCCCGGGCGCAGCAGGGGCGACCCATTCCTGAATCAATCGCCCAACTGCGGGATCGAGGTCGATTGGACCCTGGAGAAGCAAGTCGCATGGGGCATGACTCGCCCCGACCAAATCGACATTCGCGAGCCCTACGGCACCTGGGCGAATCGCATCGACACCTACACGCTGGTCGAGTGACCCGGCGCAGCGCTCGCGGTTTGTCACGGTGTCGCTCGTTTGCGACAGCTCGCGCGCTGCACTGCTGCGCGTGATTCACAGCCGACGACGCCGAGCCCAACAATGAACCTCGAGGCGCGCGTTCGCGCTTCGGCACGCGGTTTGCTCAATGCGTGCGCATGGTGACCATCGATCGAGCAACGCCCAGTGCGGTGAGACACGTGATCTATGCCCTCCACCATGCGACACGCATCGCCCGCGGCATCGCGATGGAGCCGTGGCGCCGTTCGTCGTGGGGCTTGCTCTTGAACTTGCCTTGCTTCGCCGTCGTTCTACCAGGCCGCGTGTACCGCGCCGGCTCACCGCGCGCCGCAGCGCACTATCGGCAAGTGCTCGATTTAGGCATCAAGACGTTGCTCTGCGTGCGCTACGGCGGCCCGAGCCTCGAGCTGCGCGAGTTCGCCGCCGAGCACGGCATCGAGCTGCGCTGCTATGACCTGAACCGGGGCGGCCAGTACGATCTGGAAGCCGCGCAGCGTGCAGCGTACGACGCCCTCGACCCGGCGCTGCATCCCGCCTTGATCTGCTGCGAAGGCGGCCGCCACCACGCGGGCATGGTGGTAGCGCTGCTACGGCTCAGCACCGGCTACTCACTGGAAGAAGCGCTGGCCGAATACATCTCGTTCGCCGCGCCTTCGCCCTTCGCGGACAACGTGCTGTTCATCGTGCGCGCGGCGCGGCAATTGCCCGCGCTCGCGCAGTGACGAGCGCTGTCACACCGGCGTATAAATCACGAGCCGCAAGCTCGGATTGTCGTTCGACTGAAAGCTCGCGTGCGCGACGCGCAGCGTGCCCTTGGTCGGGTGCTTCATCAGCTTCGTGCCTGCGGCGGCGCTGCGCACTTCATGGCTCTGCCACCAGCCGGCGAACTCCGGGCAGCCCGCGCGCAGCCGCTTCAGGAGATCGATGAACGCGGGATCGCCCGCCGAGAGGTCGTGGCTGGTACGAAACTGCGCGACGACGCGCTTTGCTTGCTCCGCCCAGCCCGCGCCGAACAGCTTCCTGGCGCCGGGGTTCGTGAGCATGAAGATCAAGATGTTGCGGTCCTCTTCGACCACTCGACCAAAGCCGAACAGCTGATCGGCGGCGCGGTTCCAGGTGAGCACATCCCAGCGACGGCCCGTGATGTACGCCGGTTGGCGCAAATCATCGACCAACGTGCGCAATGCGTCCGGGACGCTCTCGCGCACGAATGCGGCGGGCTCGCTATGGTAGGTGAGCGCGCGCAGGTGCTCGTGCTCGACCTCGCTCAGACGCAAGGCACGCGCGAGCGCGTCGATCGTGGTCAGCGATGGGCTCACACAGCGCCCTTGCTCCAAGCGGATGTACCAATCGATCCCGATGCCCGCGAGCGCCGCGACCTCTTCACGCCGCAACCCTGGCGTGCGGCGCCGCGCGGTAACCGGCAGGCCGGCTGCCTTCGGAGTGAGGCGTTCGCGTCGCGCGCGCAAGAAATCGCCGAGTTGTTCGTTGAGCGCTTCATCGGGGACGCGAGCGGAGGCTGGCATTGGCAGTACTAGGATAATACTAGCCCTCCCTCGCGACCGCGAATGGATCCAAGGATAGCGGCATGAAAGCCGTCATCCTGGAGTCCTTCGGAACACCCCTGGTCGTCGAAGACCGGCCCGAGCCCACGCTCGGCACGGGTGAAGTCTTGGTCGACGTCGCTGCCGCCAAAGTCCTCGCCTACGCGGGCGACGTGTTCAGCGGCAAACGCCAATACCTGATCACCCCTCCGCTGATCGTCGGCTCGGGCGCCATCGGCCGCGTCGCCGCCGTGGGTCACGACGCCGCCGAGCTCGCCGTGGGCGACTGGGTGCTGTGCGATCCCACCGTGCGTGCGCGCGACAACGCAGTATCTCCCGCGATCGTCTTGCAAGGCCTCACCGCGGAGCCGCGCAGCCTCGGCTTACAAAAGTACGTCCCCGACGGCTCATGGGCGCAACGCACGCGCGTTCCGACGGAGAACGCTGTGCGCATCGGCGCCATCGACACCAAAGACGCGCCCGCGTGGGCGACGATCGGCACTTACCTGGTGCCGTACGGCGGCCTCGATGCGATCGAGCTGAAAGCCGGCGAAATCGTCGTGATCAACGGCGCCACCGGCTCGTTCGGCAGCGCGGGCGTCGCGGTCGCGCTGGCCATGGGCGCCGCGTGCGTGATCGCCACGGGCCGCAATCGCGACGTGCTCGACGGCCTCGCGCGTCGCTTCGGCCCGCGCGTGCGGGTTGTCGCCATGAGCGGCGACGAGCAAGCCGATCGCGCGCGCATCCAAGAGGCCGCGCCCGGACCCATCGACTGCGTGCTCGACCAACTGCCGCCGGAAGCGAGCGCCAGCCAAGTGCGCACCGCACTGCTCGCCGTGCGCCCGTTCGGTCGCGTCGTGCTCATGGGCGGCGTGCGCGAAGAGCTCGCCCTGCCCTACGGCTGGTTGATGCGCAACTGCGTCACCGTGCGCGGCCAATTCATGTACTCGCGCGCTGCAATCGGGCGCCTGATCGCGCTCGTGCGCGCTGGCGTGCTCGCGCTCGACGCCTCGCAGATCGTGTGCTTCGGCTTGGAGCAAGTGAACGAGGCCGTGACGCACGCCAAGGAGCACGCAGCGCCGTTCCAGGCGACGGTGCTTTGCCCGTAGCCTGGAGCGGCTATTTCTTCTTGGTGGCCCCCTCAATACGCGTACAGGACGTTGCCCGCCGTGAAGTAGAGGTGGTTATTGGCCTCGGCCATGCCGCTGAGCACCTGCGCATCCGACTCGCGGGTCTCACTGACGGGCGCGGGCAGCGTGTCGCTCGACAGCACCGAGCCGCTCTTGGCATCGAGCACGGCGATCAGACCCGCGGTCCCACCCGGCCCGAGGGTTCCGCCACCGACCACGACCGTGTCTCCGACCACGAGCGGCGCGCTCGTCACTCGGATCGCCGAGTATGTCCAAGCCGGGGCCTCGTTGACACCGAGTGGTCGAGCCACGAGCTGCTCATTTTCGACCGTGAACACCATCGAGCGGTTCCCGGCCGGGATGGTGGTGGAGGAGAACGAGCCACCCGGCTTGCCCGAGGCCGGATCGAGGAGCGTCGAGCCGAAGGCAGGCGAGCGCGCGTAGAGCGCGGAGCCAAGCAGCGCCATGGTATCGCCGCTCCCGGGTCCACAGCGTTCGTCGCCGTCGTGGTGCCAGAGCGGGCGACCGCTCGCAGGCTCGAAGCTGGACGCTTCCACACAGCCGTAAGACACGAACACCGCCGAGTCGGTGACCAACGGTGAGCACCCGGCTCCGCCGTTGACGTTCGCTGTCCACAGCACGCTGCCGTCGCTCCCGGCGACCGCATACAGCGTGCCATCGAAGCCCGAAGCACTGACGAACACGCGCCGCCCTACGACCGTGGGCGGTGAAGAAGTCGCCAGCTGGTTCGGCAACTGCGTGGTCCAGAGCAGGCTGCCCGTCGCGGCGTCGAAGGCGCGCAGGTACGCATCGTGCGAGCTGACGAAGACGCGGCCCAAGGCATAAGCAGGTAGCGGTTGCGAGTCCGATGCATCGGTTGGGACCGGACCCCAAAGCGTGGCGCCGCTTGCCTCGTCCAGCGCGAGCAAGGGAGTGGTGGTACCGAGCATGGTGACAAACACTTTCCCATCCGCGACGACCGGGTAGGAAATCTTGTCGGGGGTCACCGAAGCGTCGAGCACGCGTGCCCAACGACGCCGCAACGGCAAGGTCAACGCATCGCCCAGCTGCGCGCCGTCGTGTGCCGCGTCGATCTGGAAGGTCGTTGCTTGCGATCCAGGCATGTACGGAGGGTCTGGCCAATCCGTCAGATCGCCAGCGCTGCCCGCGGTGCTCACGGCGCCGCCCGCGCTCACGGCGCCGCCCGCGCTCACGGTGCCGCCCGTGCTCACGGACCCCGCATTCCCGGCGCCAGCGCTGCCAACCCAGGTGAGGTCGAGCGAAGTCCGCCCACCACAAGCGCCCAACGCCGAATAACCCAGCGCGAAACTCCACGCCCAACTGCGCCCGCCCGGTGCCCGCATGTCGCCAATCTACACCACACCGCGCGGAGAGGGGAAGCGGGCGATCGCTAACCAGCAACGCAGCTCCAAGCGCGACGCCGTTCACGGGCGTCGGCGCGCGTCGCAAACCGACGGGTCAAACGAATGTGCGGTCAGTTTGCTTTCCAGACTCACACCGGAGCTCAGTCAGCGTCGACTTCGAGGAGGTCGTCATCGAAGTCAGATCAACTTCTGCGCCGAGCACGGCATCGTCAGCGACGTCGAGATGATGCCGATTCAGAAAGCGAACGAAGCCTACGAGCGCCTACTCAAGAACGACGTGCGCTACCGCTTCGTGATCGACATGGCCTCGTTGAAAGCCGCCTGAAGCAGCGCCGCTGCGACGCGCTCAGCGTCGTATCGAGAGAGGGGGCGCTCGCAATCCAGCAGCGCACCTCTCGAGCACGGCAGTGTTCCGAGCGCAGCCAGCTGCGCGCGTCGAGTCGCGACGGGGCGCGATGTCCCTGCTGGCAGCTCCGGCGCGGTGTGCGCGCCACCAGTGGACTCAGCCAGCCGCTCCCTCGCGATACTCCGCGCGCTCAGCCGGCGCTGCCAGCAGCGTCCGGCGTTGCATGACGAGGCCGCGGGCAGCAGCTGGCTGCTCTGGGCGGGTGTGAACGCCCTTGCGTTCATTTGCCAGCAACTCACTCCGCCCGTGACCGACCCGATCCCAGCCAGCCGCGTGCCGCCGTTGGCACGCCGCAAAGGGATCGCATCATGTCGCAAAGCATCGTCCTGGTTGGCCAGACCACGCCAGCGCTCAGCGCAGAGAACGCGCCCGTTGGCGCAGTCGAAAAACGGCTCTCGGAAGCGTTCGATTGGGCGCTCGCCGCTTCTCGGGCGCTACCGGAAAAGGAGCTCGCATCGCTGAACGTCGACATTGGCCAAGCGGTAATCACCGTCACCGGAGCGCTGCCCAGAATTCTCTCCTACCGAACCCAGCTCGCCGCGCTGCCCGACTTCGATCTCAGCCACGTCGACACGCTCGCTTGGCACGTGAACGCACTGTTCCTGGCGGAAGGCCAGTACATGGCCGCGTGCCGTGGCCCGGCTCGCGTCGCAGAGCTCGTCAAAGAAGCCCGCACCTGGCGCGCCTTGCTGCTGCAAGACCTGGCCATGATGGTCACCCGCCGGCGGCTCTACCCAAGCCAGGTCGAGCACGTGAAAGGCCCAGCCAGCCATCGCCAACTGAGCCTCCGCTTGTTGGCCGCGATCAACCTCTATCGGAACCGCTGGCCCGCACTCGCCGGCCACACCACCGTCCGCGAGCCAGAACTGATCGCAGCCAGCCAGATCGTCGAACAGCTCTTCGCCGCCTACTCATTCCGCAAAGACCGCGACAAAGCCATCCACGCCGCCAACGACCAACGCCGCCGCAACTTCACCCTCGTCGCCCAAGCCTACGATCAAGTACGCCGCGGCCTCAGCTACCTGCGCTGGAACGGAGGCGACGCGGAGAAGATCGCGCCCTCCCTTTACCGCGGACGCGGCGGGAGTCGGCCGAAGGGCAAGAGGCCAGCGGCGAAGGCTGAGCCGGCGCAGGGCACAGCAGCACCGCCTGACTCGGCCAGCTAGGTCCGACCCAAAACAAGGCAAAGAGTACTGCCGTTGATTCGATTCTCTAATCTGCGGAGGAGGAGGGATTCGAACCCACGGTACCCTTACGAGTACGCCGGTTTTCAAAACCGGTGCCTTAAACCGCTCGGCCACTCCTCCAAGGCGCGGTACTTGGAAGCGCGGTGGTAGCACCGGGATTTTGGTTCGTCACCTGGGTGCAGCGCAGCGCGGGTTTTGTGGCATCCGAAAACCCCAGCGGCCTGGGTGCCTGGTGGTGGCGGTCATAGGATAACTTCACGCTCTTTCGCGGTCTGAATGGCGCCTTAGGCTGATGGGCATGACAACGAAACAGGCTCCTCTCCCTTCTGGTTTTGGTCCGACGAGCACTGCCACTGAGGTGCTCGGCGAGCAACGGCTCGACGGCACGGTGGTGATCGTCACGGGTGGGTATGCGGGCGTTGGGCTCGAGACGACGCGCGTGCTCGCCGGCGCGGGGGCGACGGTGATTGTGCCAGCGCGGACCATGGACAAGGCGCGCGCTGCGCTAGCGGGCATCGCGCGAGTCGAGCTCGAAGCGATGGATCTCGCGGACTCTGGCTCGATCGACGCATTCACGTCGAAGTTCATCGCTAGTGGGCGGCCCTTACAGCTCTTGATCAACAACGCAGGCATCATGGGCGTGCCCTTTGCGCGCGATGCGCGCGGCATCGAGGCGCACTTGGCGACCAACCACGTCGGGCACTTTCAGCTCACGGCACGGCTTTGGCCGGCGCTGGTCGCGGCGCGTGGGGCCCGCGTGGTGGAGCTGACTTCGGCGGGGCATCGGCGGGCGGCGTTCGATTTCCAGGATCCGAATTTCGAGCGACGCGCTTACGATAAGCCGCTCGCGTATGGGCAGTCGAAGACGGCCAACGTGCTGTTCGCCGTCGCGCTCGACGCGCGCGGTCAGGAGCGTGGGGTGCGCGCTTTCGCAGTGCACCCCGGCGTGATCATGACCGACCTCGCGCGTCACATGAGCGAGGCCGAGCTGAGCAGCCTCTTGACGGCCGCAGCGCAGACGATGAAGACGGTCGAGCAAGGCGCAGCGACGAGCGTCTGGTGCGCGACGAGCCCGCAGCTCGAGGGCAAGGGCGGCGTGTATTGCGCAGACTGCGACATTGCGCCCGCGGTGGCGGCGGATTCGCAGGAGTTCAGCGGCGTGCGGCCGTGGGCCATCGATCCGGAAGCGGCGCAGCGCCTGTGGGCGTGGTCCGAGGCCGCGATCGGCTTCAAGTTCGCGACGTGATGCCGAACAAGCGCTGCGCGCGGAGCGTGCTTTCGCCGGGGTGCGGCGTGTACAGGCTGACGCGCAACGCGCTGCCGTCCGGCTCGCTGTAGCTGAGCGTCACGTGGTCGAACGCGACCTCGCCCAGCTCGGAGTGCACGTACACTTTCAGGCCTTGCGGCAGGTCGACGACCTCGTGCTCGTTCCAGAAGCGCGTGAACTCCGGGCTGACATCGAGCAGCTCGGCAATCAGCGCATCGAAGTCGGAGCGATCGGCGGCGCGCGCGAGCTCGTAGCGAAAGCCCGCGAGCATGCTGCGCGCCGCGCGCTCCCAATTCGGCATGTTGGCACGCCGCTCGGGCATCATGAACATCGACCAAAGGCCGTTGCGCTCGAGCCGCGACTGCCGCGCAAAATCGCCGTAGAACAGCACGGCCGCGGTATTCCAGGCCAAAATATCGCGCCGCGGCGTCGAGACGAGGCCCGGGTAGGGATGGACATCGAGCACGCGCTGCATGGCCTCGCTCACTTCGCTGGCTGCGATCGCGCGCGGCGCAGGCCGGCCATGTGCGAGCTCGAACAAGTGCGCGCGCTCCGTTGCGCTCAAGCGCAGCGCGCGCGCCAAGCGCTCGAGCAGCGGCTCGGACACGTGGATGTCGCGGCCTTGCTCGAGCCATGTGTACCAGCTCACTCCGACGTCGGCGAGCTGCGCCACTTCTTCGCGCCGTAGTCCGGGCGTGCGCCGCCGCTCACCGTTCGGCAAGCCCACGTCCTCCGGGCGCATGCGCGCGCGGCGGCTGCGCAGGAACTCCGCCAGCTCGGTGCGGGGCGTGACGCGGCTCGTGTCCATCGCCCGCCCAGCATACGACCGTTAGCGAAGTGCGGCCCGCGCGACACAGGGCCTGAGGAACGCCGGCCACGCCCACGCCCCCAAAAAAGCCGACATTTACCGAGAATTGCCGTTGGCCCGAGGCTTGCTGAAGGGAGGGGCAACCGGCGCTTTCGTCCGGTGGAGGTTCAAGCGCAAATGACTGGCACGGAGAATACTCGTTGGGTTGCGGTGAGTGCGTTGGGCGCGGCCATGTTCGCGATTGGCTTTTCGTTCGTGGGCATCGCGTGTAGCACGCCCGATGTCAGCGTGGCGGAGGCGGCGCGTGCCTCCGATAGCGTGGCCGTGCCCGCTCCAGCCGCGAGCTTGGGCAACGTGGCTCACGCAGTGAACGGCTCGCCCGTGGTTGCGCCGGTGGTCGCCGCACCGAGCGCGTCCGTCGCCGCTGCGCCGAGTGCCAGCGTGCTCTCGACGCTCGATGACAAGGCCAGCGCTGGCTTGAAGCTGAAGCGCATCGTCGTCGCGCACAAGATCGAGAACCGCGAGCCCGTTGCCGGTGATGACTTCAAGCTGGGCAGCGCGCCGGTCTACGCCTTCCTGGAGTTCGCGAACTCGGCCCACGATGCGCGCAGCATCAGCGTGATGTTTCAAAACGAAGAGACCAAAGCCACGGTCGGGCACGTGAAGCTCACCGTGCCTGCGGGCGCTGAGCGCTTCCGCACCTGGGGCAATACCCGCCTGATCAAGGATCCCGGGCACTGGGTCGCGGTGGTGTCGACCGTGGATGGCGTGGAGCTCGGGCGCGCAGCGTTCGAGGTGAAGAGCTGAGCGCCTCGGAATGAGGCTAGTAGCCGCAATACGGAACGGTCGGCGTGCAGCGCTGGCCGAGGTCGCACATCATGGGTTGGGTCGGGCCACCCGGAGATTGCGAGAAGTAGCCGCAGACTGCTCCGCAAGACATCCCGGAGCACACGCCGCCGCCGGGGGACGCGCCGGCTCCACCGCCGTAGGACGATCCCCCCGCGTAGGACCACCCTCCACCAGCGCCAGAAGAGGGACCACCAGCCCCGGCACTACAGTCACCGCCGGAAGAGGGACCACCAGCCCCAGCATTACTGGCACCGCCGGAAGGGGAACCACCAGCCCCACCCGCGCCGCAGAGTGGAACGAGGCTGGAGCACTCGCAGTTGTCAGCGAGATAGAGAGCGGCAACCGACGGCGAGCTGTCGTTCGGATTGTAGGTGACGTAGCCGCAGGGCACATCGCAGCGCAACCCGGCGCAACCGTTGTTTGGGGGGGCACCACCGGCGCCGCCGAAAGTCGTCGCTGCGCCTGCGCTGGCCCCAGTGCCGTTTGGACCGCCCGCTCCTTGCCAACCGCCTTCATCTGTCGGGCCACCGGCGGCCGGGCCGCCCGGTCCGTCGCCACCCGAACCGTTGGGACCGCCGTTGCCGTTGCCTGCGCCGCTACAGCCGATGAGCACGAGCAGTGAACAGAAACTTCCGAGCGCGAGAGCGTGATGGACTTGGTTCATGCTCCATTCTTGGCCGCAGGCGCGTCGAGCCTTGTCGCGCGCATCACTTTTTCTCAGCGGCGCGACGCACGCGTTCGTGCGCTACGTGCCGCCAGCGCCCGCGGTGCAGTTCGGAACGACGGGCGTGCAGAAATGACCTGCGTCGCACAGCAATGTTTGCGTCGAGCCGTCTGGCAATTTCGAAAGGTTGCAAATCGCGCCGCAGGAAAGGCCGAAGCACGTTGCAGCGCCACCCGCCCCGGACGCGCTGCCACCCGCGCCGCTCAACGATCCACCCGCCCCGGACGCGCTGCCGCCCGCGCCGCTCAACGATCCACCCGCGCCACCGAACGAACCCCCCGCATTCGACGTGCCACCACCAGGAGCTCCTGCGCCATAGCAGTTGGGAGTGGGGCTCGTGCAGTTACGCTCGAAGTCACAAAACAAGACGTTGGTCGCGCCACCGTTCACGTAGTCCGCGGTGTAGCCGCACGGCATGAGGCAGTTCAGGCCGCTGCAGACACCACCACCGGTGGGTGCACCGGCGCCGTCAGGCCCACCGCCTGTCACTTGGGGCGCGGCCGGCCCGCTCGCACCGGCGGCCCCGCCGAACTCCGAGTGACCGAGATCGATGCGCCCACTGCAACCGGCGAACGCACTCGAACAGACCAGCGCTCCGCAAGCGAGGTAGCGATGGGAATGCCTCAGCCAGCGCGGTCCCGCGGCGCGCTTCACGGTCCTTCTTTCGCGGTACTAGAACAGGCCGCGCTGACCCGCGCTTCGTAGGCCGAGCGCGGGTAACGCTCTGCAAAGCGAGCGCGAAGCTCGCTCACCTGAGAAGGGCTCAGGCGACACGCGAGCATCGCGCTCAACGCCTCGCGTTCCTCATTCAGCATGCCGTGCGGGAAGTGCGCGCGATGCTCGGCAATGGCGATGGAGAGCTGAGCACTGTCCCCCGCGCGCCACGCCGCCTGCATCTCGGCGATGAGCTGCATTTCGGCTTGAGCTTGGGCGTCACGCGGCGCGGACGAAGGCAGCGCGCTCAGCGGCGCTGGCACCGCGGGCGCGACGAGCCCGGGCGCCACGACGACGGGCGCGAGTTGCGCTGCGGCACTGAGCACCGGAGGCGCCGCGCTCTCTTCGACCACCGGCGCGGCGCTCGTCGTCAGCAGTGAACGCTGCGGGTGCGCGAGCCTCGGCGAGGGCGTCGCGACTGCCGTCGTAGCGACGTGCGCCGTCGGCTGCGTGTGCTCGTAGCCCCACACACCGGCGACCGTACCGCTAAACGCGACGACCGCGATCGGCAACGCATGCGCGGTGGGCAAGAGCTGCAACACCCCACCGCTCAGCTTCGCGAGCAGCGTTGCGGGCTTGGCCGCAGCGGAGGTGGTCGCTGCCAGCGCCCCTGCCGAGACCCCCGCGGCGGCACCGAGCTGCGCAAAAATACGCGCTTCGGTGCCCGCGGGCGGGCCGAGGGCGTCGCGCGCGACGTCGAACAACGCCTTCGCGTCCGGATCGAGCTCGTTCATGGGGTTTCCTCTGCTTGGGCGCGCCGCTGCTCTTCCGCATACAGCTCGGAGAACTGTTTGCGCGCCGAGGCCAAGCGCGAATAGATGGTGTTCAGGTTGGCGCCGAGCGCTTGGGCGATCTCGGGCGCGGTCATTTGTTCGAGCTCGGACAGCACGAGCACCTCGCGCTTCGGTTCATCCAACGCGTCGAGCAAGCGGCCGAGTTGGCTCAGGGCTCGTTGCTGCGCCAGTTGGCGCTCGGGGCCGGCGGACTCCGGGCCTGGCTGCACGGGCAACGCGTCACCGCTCTCTGGCTCGAGCAGGCGCGCCCGGCGCCGCGTCGAACGGCGATGCTCTTGCACCACGCGCAGGATGATGCCGTACACCCAGCCGCGGAGTGACAACCGGGGATCGAAGTCGGCCCAGCGCCGGTGCACGACGACGAACACGTCCTGCACTACGTCATCCACGCTCGGTGCGTCCACGCCCAGGCGGCGCACGCAGCGATACACGAACGCGAAGCTCTCGCGGTATGCCTGATCGAAACGCAGCCCCACCAAAGTGTCCGGTTCCTCGCGGAGAACCGCGCCGGGCTCCGCGAGCAGCTGGGTGGCGGTGGGTCTCACGATGCAGGCCTTGACCTAAGCTTGGCCGGTGCTCGGCAAATCCTTGGCTCAGAACCGAAAATCGCAGCCCAACGTGCCGGAAAAGTCAGTCTTCCCGGGGGCATACACACGGGACTCGTTGACGAAAAAAGACTGGGAGCCGAGCGCGATCATGTTCTCCAGCGACGCGCGCAGGGCCAGGCGCGGCGTCAGGCTCCAGCGCGCGAGCACGCCGCCGCTCGGCCCGCCGTAGAGCTGCGAGCCAGAGCGCGGCTGCTCGATGCCTCTGCCTTCACCGCCGATGCGCAAGGCGCTGATGCCCAGGCACGGGCCGAGCGTGATGCTGCCCGACTGCGTGAGGTAGCAAGCACGCAACGCGCCGCCAAACAAACTGAAGTGCGCTTGGCCGTCCGTCGCTGCGGCATCTTGTGGCAGCGCGGCCAGCCCCCGTGCTTCGAGCCAGTAACGTTCGTGCCACGCGAGCGAGACGCTGAGCTCGGCGGTCGGCGCAACGCTGGGCAGGGCCGAGGCATCGAAGCCGATCGCAGCACCGATGCGCACCATGACTCCCGCGGCCGAGCGTTCGTTGGGGGGCGCGCTGGGCGGCGGAGCAGGCGCGGCCACCGGCTCAGGACGAGCAACCGCTGCAGGCGGCGGAGTTGGCACCGGTGGGGCGGGCGCGGCAGGCGCAGTAGGCGTGACCGGCTCGGCTGACGCAGCCGGCGCAGCGGAAGTCAGCGGCACAGTCGGCGCAGCGATCGGCTTCGAGCCGAGCGCAATCGCGATCGCGGCGGCCTCCACCCCGGCCTCGCAGGTCTCGGTGTCGAACGCGCGCTGGCGTGATTCGCCCTCGGAAATCAGCGTTATTTCGGTGTGATAGCCGGCAGCCGTGCGCGTGATCGCGACCCGCGCGTGGCTCGGCGCAGCGCGCTGCTCGGCGAGCTGTGCCACCCGCGCCTCGAGCGCAGCTTGCGCGGGGCAGCCAGTCGGCGGGGCAGAGAATTCGTCGAGCGCGTGCTCACTCGCGCCAGCCGTCGCAGTGACGACGAGCCACAACAATGCAAACGGCCAAGCGCGCCGCACCTGGCCGGCTTCGTGTCGCACGCCCCGAGTCATCGTCGGCGGCGAGGCTAGGCGAGCCAAGCCGCCGTGGCACAGAAAAATCGGTTCGCCCGCCGCCGCGCTGACGCGCCGTGGGCGCGCGCAGCGTGAATAGGTCCGCTTCGAGTCGCGCAAGCTCGCGGCCCGGGCGAGTCTTCGCTAGGGTGGCCGCCGCATGCATCGGAGCGACATCGACGGGCTACGCGCGGTCGCCGTGCTCTCCGTCGTCTTCTTTCACTTGGGGTTCTTGCCAGAGCGTATTGGCGGCGGCTTCGTTGGCGTGGACGTGTTCTTCGTCATCTCCGGCTACCTGATCACCGGCATTCTTCAGAAGGAGCTCGACACGGGCCGCTTCAGCTTGCTCGAGTTCTATCATCGGCGCGCGCGCCGCATCTTCCCCGCGCTGTTCGTGATGTATGCGTTCTGCTTGATCGTCGCTGCATGTCTGCTCTTTCCGACACAAGCACGCGACGTCGCGCGCGACGTGCTGTGGTCGCTCGGGTTTGCCTCCAACGTCGCTTTCTCGCACGCGGAGGGCTACTTCGACCAAACCTCGAAAACCGCTCCGCTACTGCACACCTGGTCGCTCTCGGTCGAAGAGCAGTTTTACCTCGGCCTGCCTCTTTTGTTGCTCGCCCTGCGTCGCCTCACGCCCGCCTTGCGGAGCGCGGTCGTGGCCGTGTTGATCATTTCGAGCTTTGCTCTTTGCCAACGCTTGGTCGCCGTCGACTCACGCCAGGCCTTTTATCTGGTTCATTGTCGCGCTTGGGAGCTGCTGATCGGCGCGCTCCTGGCGCTCGGTGCGCTGCCACAACTGAGAAACCGTATTGCACTCGAGGTACTCGGCGTGTTCGGCCTGTCGGCGATCGCATTCGCGGTGTGTGCCATTCGAGGCACCACACCATTTCCAGGTGTCTGGGCGTTGCCTGCCTGCCTCGGCGCTGCGGCTATTCTTTACTCCGGGCAGGAGGGTCGAACTTGGACGTCTCGCCTGCTGGGCACGCTGCCATTGCGCTGGGTCGGGCTCATTTCCTACTCCTTGTACCTGTGGCATTGGCCGCTGATTGCCTTCTACCAGACGCGTAACGCGCAGCTCACGAGCTTGGCCCGCTGGGAGATCTTGGTCGCAACGGTATTGGTCTCGGCACTCTCGTATCGCTTCGTCGAGCGGCCGTTCCGCACCAAACCGTACCGGCGGAATGCACGCTCCACGCTCACCATCGCCGCTGTAGCGATGGCCGGTGTGGCACTGCTGGCGGTCGCGCTGCCAGTTTCAGCCGCGCGTTTGCGGCCCACGTCGGCTCGAGCAGAGGACGCTCTCCAGTACCTAGGTTATGGGATCGATATCCGCACCGGTACTTGTTTCCTCAGCGCGGGTTTCGACGACGCCGCGCTGTTCCGCAAAGATCTGTGCCTGCAGATCGACCCGAAGAAAAAGAACTTCTTGGTCATGGGCGACAGCCACGCCGCGCACTTCAGCGCGGCCTTGGCAACGACGCACCCCGAAATCAACTGGCTCCAGGCCAGCGCTTCGGGCTGCCAGCCCGCCCAGCACGATCCGGGGGCGAAGCGCTGTACTCAACTGTTCTCCTACATTTTCGACGAGTTTCTGCCGAGCCATCACCTCGATGCCGTGTTGCTCATCGGGCGTTGGCCGATGGGCAGCCTCAAGGCGCTCAAAAAAACCATCCCGTACCTCAAGCCCTTGGCGGACCGTGTGATCGTGTTTGGACCGATCGTCGACTACGACCAGCCGCTTCCGCAGTTGCTAGCGCGTTCCATCACGGAAAACGATCCGACGCTCCCTGCGCGGCACCTGTTGCCTTTGCCGCGAGCGGCTGACACTCGGTATGCCGAGCAGCTCAGGAGCTCCGGGGCCGAGTACTACTCGATCTACGAGGCGACTTGTCCCAAGGGTGAGTGCACCCTTTGGGCGGCGCCCGGCGTGCCGATGCAATTCGACCAGCATCACCTCACGCTACCCGGCTCGGAGCTCGTGCTCCACCGGCTCGGGCTGTTCCGTTGATCGTTGCCTAATCCGCGCTGGCGGTGACGCGTCCACGGCTCTGCTTCTTCTCAGCGTGCACACGCTTTTGCGCGACGCGCTTGGCCTTCTTGGCTCGGCTGACCTTGGTCTTGCGGCGCGCCTTGGGCACCGTCATGGCGGCGAGCAGCAATTGGCTCAGCTTCTCACGCGCGTCTGCCAGGTTGTCGGCTTGGTTGCGCGTGAGCTGGCTGGTGATTTGGATGCGACCTTCCGCGTCCAAGCGCGGGGCCGCGCGAGCGCGCAAGCGCGCTTTCAGCTCGTCACTCAGCGCGTCGCACTCTTCGAACTCGAAGCGCAGGTCGACCTTGCTGGAGACCTTGTTGACGTTCTGACCGCCGGGCCCCGATGCGCGCACCGCCGTCCAGCGAAGCTCGGCTTCGGGAATGACGAGGTGGGCAACGACGAGCGGACCGAACATGACGCGCCCGCAGTGTTCATCAAAATTTGCTGCGCGCAACGTGCGCGCGCCGCATGCTCAATGCTTGCCGAACTCGAATTGGTAGAAAAACGGCTCCGTGATGCCGATCTTGCCGAGCGGGGCCTGCGCGCTGAGCAACACCAAGTGTTCGGCGTTGCTGTAAATCATGCCGCTCCAGTCGGTCTTGTCGGGGCAATGCGCGGTGTAGTGCATGGAAGCCTGGCCAGCCTTCTCGATGAAGCCGTCGAGCTTCACCTTGTCGCTGCAGCGGCCCATCACCTTGAACAAGAAGTGCAGGAACGACTTCTCGCTCGGCTTGTCCTTCAAGAGCGGCAGCACACTCACCGTGTACAGCGTGCCATCCGCTGCGGTTACCGAGCGCACGGGGCCTTCGGGGCCGGCCTTGCTGGCCGAACCTTTCGGCATCACCGCGGAGATGCCGTTCGAGAGATCGCTCAAGCGCTCCCAACCTTCGGGGAGGCCTGCCGGCGTCGCCTCGGCGGCTTGCGCCGCTTCACCTGCGATGCATTTGGCGATCGCGCGGAATTTACGGTGGCAGCTCTCCGGCGCGACGTT
>OUNO010287412.1_pt1 | contig 17126 bp, 19 predicted proteins | sample 1779811 | NCBI WGS metagenome assembly OUNO01 (sample SAMEA3914804, study PRJEB12502) | metagenome | biome: forest; material: soil | place: Canada | collected 2010-06-25 | depth 0.3 m | reverse complement strand
GCCGCTCGCTCGCTACGGCGCCATGGCAAAAGCGCGCTTCGCGAGCGGCTCCGCTACCAACGAGCTACACCACCACCCGGGACACGACCCATTCCACCAAACAAAAGTCGCCTGCCGGGCAAGTTCGGCGAGATGTCGAACCTCATGCAGGAGACTCAACGAGACAATCAGATTGCTGAAAACCAGTTTCAGGCGGAGATGACGAACTTGGGCGGCACCGGCATGCTTGACGCAGCTTCCTTGGCGGGCGACCAAACACTTGAAGAACACCTGTCGAGGATTGAGGCGTTGAATGCAGCCGCAGAGCGATATCGCGTCGCTGCAATGAAGCTTCTGGATGACGTACCAAAAAAAATAGAGCGACTAAACGTTTCCGACGATGACAAAACTCAAATGATGGCAGGGGCGAACGAGACGCTGGGTGAGTCAAGAAATGTCATCAATAGATCAGTGAACCTTGTCCTTGAGAAATTCTCCGTAGCGAGAGCCGCTTATATTGGCCTGCGGAACGCGAGGGGGCGATGGGTTGTCAATAATGGCGTCGTGGATTTTACCGATGACGCCGATCTTCAAGCCTTCAATTCTCGGGTGATCAGGTATGACGCGATAAACGCTGAACTTAACGCCAACCGCGCCTCAGCAATTCAATCTCAGGGGGAGCGACTCAAGAGCCTCGGCGGCCAATGAGGGATGGCGTTCAGGGGTCTGCCGGCCAAAGTCCAGGGGGCGGGCGATGACAGGGTGGCAACGGCTCAAGTTGGTTCTGAGCGTGATCTATTGGGGATTCGTGGGCGTCTTCGTGTGGGGGGCGGGCCTACTCAAGCCGGACGACACATCCGGCATGTTGTGGCCGGTGTTGATAGCCGCCGCCGTTGTCTACGCCATCGCCGCCGCGATCTGGTGGGCCTTCGCGGGCTTTAGTCGGCGAGCCTGATTGAGAAAGGGGCGAGAGCTGATGGCGGAACGGTCTGACCTCGGTTTAAAGCGTCGCCCCCGGATCGGTGCGATGGCTGTCCTCTTGCTCCTGACGCTAGCGGCGTGCGCCTCCCAGCCGTATGTCGATACCGAAGGCGCCCCCGGATTCTTTCACGGCGCTCTTCATGGATTCATCGCGTGGTTCGCGCTGGTTGGGCACGTCTTCAACCACCATATTCGCGTCTATGCATTTCCGAATAGCGGTGGATGGTACGACTTCGGATTTCTTATCGGAGCCGGCCTTTGGGGCGGCGGTGCCGGCGCTTCGGCTCGATAGCCTCGCTTGCGAAATGCATAGCCGTTGCACCTGGCGCGATGCATGCAGACCCCAAGTTAGCGAGTCGAGGTCCAGCCTTCGGCCTTCGGCTGCTGTGGGAAGTAGGGGCGACTCTCGAACCTATCACCGCCGCACCTAGGACACGGCTGGCGCACAAACGCGGCAACCGCCTTGATGCCGGTGGTCTCGCCCCCGAGACCCCGCGACTCTAGGCGGCGGATCACTGCCTCAAGGTCGAAAGTGCGATGCTGCATGCAATCGAGGCACGTTAGGGTCACGCCGCCATTGTGCTGGCGGTAGCGCGCAAGCGGGACACCGGGCGCGGTGGTGGATTGCATGGCCCATGCTGGCCAGATCGGCGGGGGGAGTCGAGCGATTGCCCACCTAAGCCCCAACTTTGCAAACGATGGGCCTATGTGGCGAACTCCGCGTCGGCAGGAAACGTGGCACGTATCATAGCCGTAAGGCGGCGTTCGGCGTCCGCGTAGTCGGATGCATCCCACACGATTGTCGCTAGGTGGTTGGTGTCAAAATGAACTCGCTCGCCCCCTTGGCCTTCCCAAGTTTCGCGTTGACACGTGTAGATGACCTTCTTCCTCGCCCCCTCCGCGTATCCCGCCTCCCAATAGGCGCCCTTGCTACCGTGCGTTAGGTCAGCGACGACAAATTTCGCTTGGTTGAGGGCGACCCTCATTTGGTCATCAATCAGGCCTGCGCGTTGACCCTCTGCGAGGTTTCGCAGGTCGAACCCGGCGGCGGCCACCGCAGGCTTGAAGCATCGTTCCAGCGCCTCGTCCACGTCGGCCTCGCCGAACTTCATCGCCATGAAAGCCGACCGGCTGACAGTGTTGACCCGCTTCAGTTCGTGGAAGCGCTGCCAACCCCTGAGGGTAAGTTTCGCACCGGCGCCCGGGCTTTCGATGAGGTCAGAGACGCCATGCTGTTCACCCAGCCACCGGATCGCCATCTCCGGGGGCAGTGATATCGACGCGCCGATGTATGCCGCAATTTCGTTGGGTAGCCATTGCGCGGTGAGGGCATAGGTCGGTTGGTTCTCGCCTAGCCAGAGAATGAAGCTGCCGAGCTGTTCTGCGGGTGTAGGAAGCGGATCGTCCAAGCCCCATGAGGGGAGATCGGCGATTGGGACTCCAAAGAGCCGACCGTCGTTCCTCTGCCCGAGCCTAACAATGTGGCTAAGACGTGATCGTCTGAGAATTTGGTCTTGGCCTCGCTCATCTAAGAACCAAGTCAGGTCGGTGGTGGTCGGATTTTCGCGGTTTCGATTGAGCAACACCCAAGTCCCGCAGCGGGGGCAGTTAGATATCTGCAAGGCCGTTAGAGGTTGTTCTGTGCCAATCGTGGTCTTGCAGATCAGGCACTCTGCCATCGGAAGGTCTCCCATGGATCGGACGGTGGCGCCCTTCGCCCTGAGTGGCTCGACTCGCCGGCGCCCACCCTTGTAGCGTCGTCGTATGTGCAATCGGTACGGTTATCAGCACCCCTACGCCCGCTTGGTCGCCGAGTTCTCCGACCTCGGGCCGATCCGCTGGGATCGATTGGAGCCGAATGCACCCCGCGATGACATCCGGCCGACCGACAAGGCCCCAATCATCCGCGCCGCCGAGGGCGAGATAGAGCTGATCGAGCGACGCTGGGGCTTGGTGCCGTGGTTCCACAAACAGCGGCTGGCGGACTTCAAGGGCTTGAACACCAACGCCCGCGCCGAGACGGTGACCACCGTCGCCAGTTTCAAAGGCCCCTACGCGCGGCGCCGCTGTCTCGTGCCGGCGACACACTATTTCGAGTGGACCGAGAACCCGGACAATTCGAAGGGCCGCAAGCTCATGTGGAAGTTCACCGTGTCTGCTCAGCCGGTGTTTGCCTTCCCTGGGCTATGGGAGCGCGCCCAGACGGCCGATGGGCCGATTGAGAGCTTCACTCTCCTGACCTCGGTGCCAGGCCCAGACCAAGCCCCCTACCACAACCGACAGCCCGTCATCCTGGAGCGCCAACAGTGGGCCGAGTGGATGGACACCGCCAACGACATGGCGCCGTCGTTCACCGGCTCGCCCGCCGGCACGATCAAGGCGGAGCGGTTCACGGGTTGACGCGGCATCCGCCGCGCGGCCCATCGTGTCCAGTCTGATTGAGACCAGCTCAAATCGAAACCTGAGCGGGAAGCCTCGCCACCACCGCCGCGAAGAGGCGAACGGGATCGACGCCGAGCGCTCGGGCCAAGGCGTAGAATTCGAGCGTGTCGACGCGGCGCTGTGAGCGTTCGATCAGGGAAATAAAGCTCTGATCCTTGCCGACGCGCCTCGCCAGCTCCGTCTGCGTCACGCCCGCCGCCTTCCTTGCCTCGATGAGGGCTTGGACAAGGGTCGTATGCGCGCCTGTGAAGACTGACTTCGGCATCGGCCAACGAGCGTGACGTGGGCCGACCTCGGTATATGGAAATTCTCCGTAGGCAGTTTTTCCCTATTGCCGTAGCTTGTGCCGAGCACGCGGACACGGCACCGCGCCGCAGGGGGTTTGTCATGCGCCGGTTGACGCTCGCGTTCAGTATGGCCGCTCTCTCATTGCCAGTTTCCGCAAAGGCGGACTGGGTATCCGAAATCAACGCCACACTGACAGCCGCCGCAGCCTCATGCGTGGCCTCTAACTTTCAGACATACGTCGGCTATTGGGGATGCTTCACTGCTCAAGAGCGCCCTGTGTGGATGACTTACGCTCCGCAGGTCATGCCGTATTACGACGAATTTGCGGGAGTCAGAGAGGCGGCCGCTATAAAGCTTGACGCCAAGATCATCTCTCTGACCGAAGCTCAAGGCCTGACAGAAGACGCAAAGCGAACGTTCGTGTCCCGGGTATTTCGCCTAGCCGATGAGCTAAGACAGCAACAGGCGGCGGCGGCCGAGGAGGCCCAACAAAGTCAACTTCGCGTCCAAGAGGCGAGAGCCCAACAGGCCGCGCGAGATCAACGTGTGTTGGAATTCCTGGCCGCCGCCGCACGAGCGAATTCCGATGCCCAAGCCGCCAGAGCGGCGGCGTCAGCAGCAGCGATTTCCGCTCAACCGAGGATCACGCACACGACCTGTCAGCCGGTGTTCGGGACGGTCCAATGCACGACCACGCCCTATTGAGCGCGGGCCGGTGTCGGCCATGATTCTCCCAACGATCACCGTGTCGCGTGGTGGCGAACGCTCGGCTGCGCCGCCGCGCAAGGTGGGATAGCAAGAATGTTTGGTCGAATTGGAGGCGAAGATGGTTATGGACGTCGCACCAGCAGGTGGCGTGGGCGCATTCCTCGCGGGTCCTGGTCAATTCCTGCCTATCATAGTCATAAGCGTCTTCTGGGCCTGGGGCGTCTTCGCCGTTGCGAAGCGGCGCGGGATGAACCCTTGGTTACCAGCTCTGGTCGCAATGATACCTTTCATCGGGTTGGTGTGGGTTGCGTATTTCTACGTGGACACCATCACGAATATTCTCGACCGGCTGAACAAACAAACGGCCAACGGCGCCTCAAGCTCGGCGTGACTTCGGCCAGGGGGCGCGCGGCGTTATCTCTCCCCGGCGTCAAAACTGCCGAAACTGCCAAAACCGGCGAGCCCGGGACGAGTTTTGGCAATTTTGGCGGTTTCGGCAGGCGAGGCAGAAATGGGGAGCGTCTCGGTTCGTTCGCTCTCTAGACGCTCCCAAAGAGACGCGGGTTGACGGCGTAGTCGGAGCGGCGTCTGCCACCCTTCGCGCTGCTTGTTCCGATGGCGCGGACACAATCGCCCTCCTCTAGCAGGCCGAGCGCGGCGTCCACGTCGGCCGCCTCCGCGAGACCCGGAAGGCCCCAGGATCGGCGAACCTCGCGGGCGTTGACCGTCGCGACCTTGCGCTTCCTGATTTCCTTCACGACCGCCACGGCCGCGCGTTCTGCTGCCGGGCGAGAAGCGTCGCCATAGACGCGAGCGGCCATGGGCACGAAGTAGGCGTCAAACAGCTCGATCGCAGCGGTCACGCTCGTGACCGACACCGCCTCCGGCTCACGGCCATCGCTCCAGGCCCAGGCGAGCAGTTCAATGATCAGCGCGAGGCGGCCGGCAACGCCGAGCCCCTTGCCCAGGAAGCCGGCCATCAGGCCGCTGGCCGCTTGCGCATTTCCCTTCGCCTCGACCCACCAAACCGAAAAGACGTCTGCCGCTTCGCTAGAGAGCGGCAAGACCGAAGGTGTGGGGCGTCCCTCCCCATCGGTGGCCGGTCTGAGAGTCCGGAGCCGACGCAAGATCGTGTCGACGCGCCTTTCATCGACATAAGGCGTATCCCAGACAGCGCCGATCGGGTCAGGCCAGACAGGGAGAAAACGTGACACAAGGCCATCATCGGCCCGGCCCTTTAACAGCAGCTCGCTCAGCCGTTCGGGCGGTATACAGACGCACGCCGAGAGGAGCGCGCGAGCCGGCGCGACGCTCCCGCCCTCCTTCACGCGGTCAACGGTAGTCCCGATGCCGTTGAACGCGGACAGGTAGAAGGCCGCGTCACCATCGCCGCCATATTTGCCAAAGTTACCGAGCCACGCCGCCCCCTCATCCACGATCAAGAGAAGCCCGCGCGGGAACGCCTCGAACAAGCGGCCCAATTTCTCGACGGTGGCGTTCCCAATCAGGATGCGAGGTGGCAGCGGCTCAGGAGGCGCGTCCGCTTCGGCCGGTCGGGCTGGCGAAGGCCAGCTGTTCTTCAGCGCCTTCTTTACGTCAGCCAGCCAGCGCGCCTCGACCTCCTTTGCCATCGCGGCGGCGGATTGCCAGGCGCGGTGGTGGTCGGCGAAGTCCGGCGCATCGTCAGGCTCTATCGCGCGGGTCGCCCGCTTCATGAGATCGAGCGGCTGAGTCTTGCCCGTCGAAGGATTCCCAACAAGCAGACCCCACAGAACACACGGCTCGATCCAATTCGCTCGAAGCTGAACGGCGCGGGCGTCGCCGATCACGCCGGCCGCCGTGGTTAATAGGCTCAGGGCGAGATAGTCCGGCGGGCCATCCTTCGCCGCCGCCAGATCGCGCACATACGACGCTAGGGGACCAAGGGCGCTCGACGGAAAAGGCGGCGCGGGACGAAGACCGCCGCCCAAGAGCCGTGGATCCGGCTCTGGCCATGCCGTCTCGGAATTAAAGGGGATCGCTGCGGCGCTCATAGCCAACACCAACCGGCCGACAGCACCGTCAACGCCCATAGGGATGCCGCCACGGCCGTTCGTCGCGCCGTTCCGACGTACGGGTTAGCTTCCCGCCCGCGCCGCCGTAGGTCGTTTCTCCGGCGCCCGCCTAGACGGCAGGCTAGCGGACCATTGGCGACGTTCGCCCGGTATTGGCGCGAGCCTCGGAACCGACTATCTTCCGGTCGACCCCGCCAGCACAGCAGGTCGCGTTCGGAAGGCCCGCCGCTAACCCCGGCGGGTTTTCCGTTCGTGGTCACGGGAGATCACGCGGCCTCGTCTGTGCCGGCGGTGCTCCGGCGGATCGGAGCGGGCGGCAGATTTGCCAAGAACCTCCGCAGGCTATCGGCCGGAATCAAGGTGCGACCGCCGCATTGGCGCGCCTCGATCTTGCCCTCAGCTATCAGTGCATAAAGGCGGGTTCGACCAACGCCGCAAGCGTCGCACGCTTCGCGAATACGGTAGGCCAACACCGTGACGTCGTTGTTCATTTGGGCAATCTCGCATCGAGTTGAACGATGCATGAGAGCTATGCGAGCAAACCCGGCTCAGTCCTCGCCGTCGCGTTCAGCCCTGAGCGCGGCTGAATATCGGGCAGTGAGGCGTTTCGCCTTCGATACCAGAGTCCCGTGGCCTACGGCGCGCTTGGCAACGGCGAGCGCTGCGTCGAAGGGGCCGGTCGCGTTGCCCCGACGAACCATGTCACGCATTTCGGCCAAGAGGGGCGCGTCGGTCGAGGCGTAGTCCAAGCCGGATCGCCTGGGTTTCGCAGCCATGGCGCGCGTTTTGGCGGCACTTCGGCTAACCAGACTAGCGACAATCGAACCGGCGTCGCCCCGCGACCGTGCAATTTCCAGCACCGCATCCAAGGGGATCACCGTGCGAAAAGGGTCAACCTCGCCGGGGCCGGAGTATGCGGCCTTGAGCGGCTTGAGCGCGCCCGTCGTCACCATGTCGATCAATTGAAGGTAGACGTCGCGCGGAACCGGATTCTTAAAATCGTCCGGCATATACTCTCGGTAGAATCCAAGGCCGTGGTGTTCTTCGGTCAGGCGCCGGCCGCCTGGATAGTCGGGAACAAGGTAATTCGCGATCACCGCTTCATGGGGATAGCCGTCCCGGTAAAGCACGGCCGCCTCGAAGATCGTCAACCTGTCGGCGATCTCCCAGGGGCCGCCGGCCTCTACGGGACGCGGGACGGTGAGAACGTCGCTTTCCGTCACGCCGTCACCACCACCGCGGATATTCGAGATGTTCCCTTTGCGAGAGGGCAGGGCGCAGAACTTCGCCCATTGATCCATGAGCCGCGTTCGCTTGGCGAACAGACCGCGGAGCACGTCGACGTTGTCGGGGCGTGGCGGCATCTGCATGAGGTCGGCGCGTAAGCCATGCCAGCCCGACCGTCGCTAGAGCGCCAGCGCCGCGAGCGCCTCGCGGGCGGCGTCGCGGTTCAGGTGTCCATAGTGCCTCTCGATCATTTCAACGCTTGTGTCGCTGATCTGAGCGATGGTGAGGAGCGGCAGGCCGCCAAGCACCAGGTCCGTGATGGTGGCGTGGCGCAAGGTGTAGGCGGTGGCTCCGCCGGGCAATTTGGCGGCCGCGACAGCGCGCGCCATCGGCTGTTTCCAGGTGTCACGGTCCCACCGCTTCCCGTTCGCCCGCATGAACAGCGGCGCCCCTGGCGTCTTGTCCTTCACGGCTTTCGCGAACAGCTTCGCCGTGTCGGCGGGCAGCAGAATCCGGCGCGGCTTACCGTTCTTGTCCTTGCCAATGGTGAGTTCGGAAGTGCGCCTATCGAAGTCGCCGGCGCTAAGACCTGCCATCGCGCCAGGGCGCAGCGGCAGCAGGCATAGCGCGCTGACGAATGGGAGAGCCTCCGGACCGATGGCTGCCAGCAGGGCCTTGCGCTGTTCCCGGTCGAGATAGACCGTTCGCTGGCGGTCAGCGTTCCTGATGGCGGTGAGGGCCTCCTGCCATGCCGCTTCGGTGTTCGGCGGGCCGGGGGCGAGCACCCTGTTCAGTGCCGCGCGCAATACCGCCATGTCGCGGTTAACCGATGCAGGGGAGCGCGGGCGCGTTCTCCGTGCTCCGCTCTTGTTCCGGCTCACCAGCGCAGGTCGCTCCTCGAGCCGCGCGCGCCAGTCTTGAAGGTGGCGGCGTCGTAGCTTGGCGAGCGCAACCCTGCCGATGGGGTCGTCATAGACATACCGCTTGAAGCGCCCTTCGGCGTCGGTCGCGGTCTTGGCGTAGTCGCGGCAGGCGTCGGCCACCGTCTCGATATTCTGTTTTGGGCGGCCGCCGGACGCGACCAATTCGGCGAAGGCCTCCGCTTCCTTCTTGGCTTCCGCGTATTTTCTGGCGCCGTCCATCTCGGCGAAGTCTCCGAGGGCCTTGAACCGGTAGCTCCGCGCATCCTCGTCATAGGCGCGCGCGATCCAGGCGCCCGGGCCGCCCCTCGCCGAGGGGCGATAGCCGAGAAAGCAACCCGCCATGATGCGGTTCCAATGGGGCTCGCGCCCGGGCTTCAAACCGTCGCGGTCCTTCACTCTGCTGAGGTCGGCCACTTCGCTCTCTCCGTCTTCGTACGAAACCAGTACGAAAAACATATACGAACGGCAGCGTTCGTCAATGAACGATAACGCGCTGTATTAATGTCGTATTTGTGTTCGCCCTTGTTCGCCGCCGCACTCGTGTCTTTGCCCTCCGAAGGCAGAGGTCGCAGGTTCGAATCCTGCCGAGTGCGCCAGGGATTTCAGGGCGCTGGATGGCATCTTAGCCCGGCATGAGGCGCGTGTTCGCGGTCCTAGCCGTCGCCCTGGCCCTCGTGGCTGTCGCCGTTCGCATGGCGCACCGCGTCTCGCCCGAACATGGATCGAGCGCATCGCGTGAGACTCGTTAGGGCGGAATTCCCCGCCTAAGGCGCCGTCTCCTCCTGGTACCGGCGCCGGACGTGGCGTTTGAACGCCTCGGCGCTCAGCGGCCCGCCGGTGGCGTCGGCGACCAGGGTGGCGAAGTCGGTCAGGCTGGCGCGTTCGTGCACGTGCGGTTTGACCCAGGCGAAGTAGGGCCGGAAATCGCCCCTGCCGAGCGCCGGCAATATCTCCGGATCGTCGGCTGTCGCCCGCTCGAACAGCTGGGTCGCCAGCATGGAGCCCATGGCATAGTTGGGGAAATAGCCGATCAGTCCTGCGGACCAGTGGATGTCCTGCAGGCAGCCGTGGGCCAGGTCCGGCGGCGTGCGGCCGAGGAGCTTGGTGAACAGCTCGTCCCAGGCGCCGGGGATGTCGGCCACCGCCAGATCGCCGGCGATCAGCGCCTTTTCTAGCCGGTAGCGCAGGATCACGTGCAACGGATAGGCGATCTCGTCGGCCGCGACCCGGATGAAGCCGTCGTCCACCCGCCGCCAGGCGTTGACGACGTTGGCGGCCGACCAGCACGGCGAGTCGCCGAAGGCCTCGCCCATCATAGGCGCCAGCACGCCCAGGAACTCAGCGCTGCGGCCGGCCACCATTTCCAGCGACAGCGACTGGCTCTCATGCACGGTCATGCCCCGCGCCAGGCCGGCGCGGCGAAAGGCGAAGGCGCGCGGCAGATTGGCCTCGTACATGGCGTGGCCCGCCTCATGCAGCGTGGCCATCACCGAGAACTTCACATTGTTCTCGTCATAGCGGGTGGTGAAACGCACATCGCCCGGGCTGTGCGGGACTGAGAACGGGTGGGGCGCCGAATCGATGCGGAAACCGTCCGGATCGTGGCCGACAGTCAGCGCCAGCCGTTGCGACAGCGCCGCCTGGCGATCGACAGGGGTGACGGCGAAGGGCAGCGGCGCCGGCCAGCGCGCCTGGCGCTCACGCACCTCACCGATGAAGGCGGGGAGGAAGCCGGCGAGGTCGGCGAAGATGGGATCGATCATCGCCTCGCTGACGCCGGGGTCGAACTCGTCGATCAGCGCGCCATAGGGGGTGGTCCCCAGCGCCTGCGCCTTGGCGTCGGCGATCTCGCGCACGATCGCCAGCAGGTCGGCGAACGGCCCGGCGAAGCTGTTGAAGTCGTTCTCCGGCTTGGCCCCGGTCCAGATGGCCTGCAGGGTCTGGGCCAGCCGGCTCTTGGCGGCCTGCAGTTCTTTCGGCGTCGCCGCGGCGTGCAACCACGCGTGGCGCATCTCTTTCAGGTCCGTGCGCTCGTCCGGCGCCAGGGCATTGGCCATGGCCTCCGCCTCGGCCAGTTCGTCCCCGGCGGCGGTCGAGCCGATCAGGTCGGCGGAGACCTCGGTCAAGGCGGCCATGTGCTCGCCCCTCGCCCAGGCGCCGCCGCGCGGCATGTGGGTCTGGGCGTCCCAGTTCAGCATCATCTGGGCGGCGTCGATCTTGCCGGCGAGGGAAAAGCGGTGGACGACCCGGGCGAAGGGGTCCGGCTGGGGTGCGGCTTGGCTCATCCCCGGGGACCACCACGCGCGGCAAGCGGCGTCAATAGCGCCCCGACGGGGTGGGGCTCCCCCTTCTCATGGGGGAGGTGACCCGAAGGGACGGAGGGGGTGCCTTCTTTCCTGGCTCTCGGCTGACGCCTCATCGCGCACCCCACCCCCGGACGCGTTCCGCGTCTCGACCCTCCTCATCCGCCGACGGAGGGAGGTGACGGTGCGACATCGCTTGACAATTTGCAATATGTTCTCTACCTGTTCTGAATGACCGGAGTCCGCCATCCAAGGGAAGGGATAGCGCGCGAAGGCGCCAAGATGGGGGATCCACCGTTAATTACGGTGATCTACGGTGGATCGAGAGCTCCCCGGGAGGCGCGGATTCCCGCGCCAGGGGCTAAAGGCTTCCGGCGATGACAACAGATCGACGACCCGCTTAAATGACGCCAGTCAGGCGCGTGGCCCCGACGTTGGCCGTGCTGGTCGTCGCCGCGTTGGGCTTTGCGGCCTGCGTAGTCGCCGACTGGCCCGGGCACTTCCCACCCGACGCGATCGATCAGCTCGCCCAGGGCCGCAGCGGCGTGTTCGATTTCTGGCATCCTCCGGTGATGGCGTGGCTGCTCGGCCTCGCCGACCGGGTGGTCGCCGGCGCGCCGCTGTTCTTCGTGATCGACGCGGCCCTGTTCTTCGCCGCCCTGGCGGCCATGGCCCTGGTGCGCGGGACCGGGTGGTGGGCGGTGCCCGTCACAGCGGCGATCTCCGCCTCGCCCCTGGCCCTCATCTACCAGGGCCTGGTGGTCAAGGACGTGCTGTTCGCCGACGCCTCCCTGGCCGGTTTCGCCGCTCTCGCCTGGGCCGCCCGGCTGTGGCCGCGCCGGCCCGCCCGCCTGGCGCTGAGCGCCCTCGCGCTGGCCTTGTTCACCCTCGCAGCCCTGGCCAGGCAGAACGGCGCCATCGTGGCCGGCGCCGGGGCGCTCACCCTGGCCTGGGTCGACCTGGCCAAGGCCGGACGCGAGGCTGCGCCGCGGGCGGCGCTCAGGTTCGCGGTCGCGGCCGCCGCCGGCCTGGCCTCGATGGGCCTCGTTGGCGGCTTGGCCGCGCTCGAATTTCGCGCTCACAGCGACCGGGAGCCGACGGCGGCGCGGCAGTGGATGTCGCTGCAGATCTACGACCTCGCCGGCGCCCTGCGCCGCGACCCGGGCCTGGCTCTGCCGGTCTTGCACCGCGCCGACCCCGCCACCGAGAGGTTTGTCCGACGCGAAGCGGCGCCCAAATTCGATCCGACCCGCATCGATCCCATGTACCAGCTTGGGAACTGGGATCGGGTCCTCAAGCACCCCACGCCCTGGGTCGGCGCCCAGTGGCGCCAGCTGATTTCCACGGCCCCGGGGCTCTATCTGGCCGTTCGCAGTGAGGCGTTAAGACAGGTCTTCCTCACGCCTGACATCCCGGCCTGCGCGGCTGTGCTGGTGGGGGTCGATCCGGGCAACCCGGCGATGCTGCGCCGGGCCGGTCTCACCGCCCGGGAGACCGACAAGGACGACTGGGACGGCGACTACGCGGCCGCATTTCTGGGGACGCCGGTGTTCTCTCATGCCGCTTACGCCGTCGTGGCGTTGGCCATGCTGGTCCTGGCGATCCGCGACCTCGTCCGCCGCCAGGCCGTCGAGATGATCGCCACCGTCGGCATGCTGGTCGCGGTGCTGGCGTTCACGGCGAGCTTCTTTGTCATCTCGCTGGCCTGCGATTATCGCTATCTCTACTTCCTGGACGTGGCGGCCATGGCGGCGCTGGCGCAGCGGGCGGCGCTGTGGCGCAGGACGATGAGCTAGGGCTCTCCGCGGCCTTTTGGCCCCAGGGCGTCAACCGCCGCGGCCACGCTTTCGAACACATGGTCGGCGCCGATGAGATCCAACAGGCCCAGGTGGGCCAGAGCCGCCTGGGCGCCGACCGACTCCAGCCGGGCGATGGCGAAGGCGACGCCCGCGGCCTGGCAGGCCAGGGCCACCGCGCGCAAGCTCTGGCCTGCGGTGAAGTCGATGTCGACAATCCCGGCCGCTTCCAGGACCGCCAGGCGGATATCGGACGCGCCCGGCGCGATCTGAGCCAGCATCTCCTGTTCGAACTGGGCGGCGTTGAGGAAGGTGAGGGGCGCCTGGATGGCGAGTACGGCGACGCCCGGGACGGTTTCGCCTGGCCTGCTCGCCGACGGTGGCCACCAGACGCTGGTGCCGGGGATGCGGCGCAGGGGTCGCACATGCGTGCGCGCCGACGACCACAGGCCGTACAGAAGCGACAGCACGATGCCCGCGGCCACGCCGTAAGCGATGGGCAGGACAACGATGGCGCCGGCCGTCGCCACGATCAGGCCGGCCTCCACGGGGCTGCTGGCGATGACCTGGGCCATCTGACGCACGCGCACGATGCGGGCGGCGACGAACAGCAATATGCCGGCGAGCGCGGCCTCGGGAATGCCGCTCAACGCCCCGGCGCCGGCGACCAGCAAGACGACCACGACGGCGATGGCGACAAGGCTCGCCGCCTGAGACCGGCCGCCGCTCTCGGCGACGATGGCGGTGCGCGGCGGGCTGGCGTTCACCGGGAAGGCGCCCGCAATCCCCGCCAGCAGGTTCGCGACCCCCAGGCCGATGAAGTCGTGGTTCTCGTCGGGAAGCTCGCCCGGCGGAGGAAACGACCTGGCCGTGGCCGCGGTCTGCACCATGACCACCAGTGAGACGATCAGGGCCAGGGGGGCCACGCGCAGCCAGTCACCGGCTGCGAGTGCGGGCAGGGTGAGGCGCGGCAGTCCGCCCGCGACATGGCCGAGGAGCGCCAGGCCGCGATCGCCCAGGTGGAACACGCTGGCCGCGAGGCTGGCCGCCACCACGGCCAGCAGGGCGCCGGGCAGGCGCGGGCTGAGGCGATGGGCGCCGGCGACCAGGATGAGAACGCCTCCACTCACCATGACGGCCACCGGATTGGCGTGCGAGACGGTCCTGGCCAGCGTCGCGATCCTGGCCAAGGTCGAGCCGCTCAGCGCCGGCAGGCCGAGCGCCGCGGGAAGCTGGGAGACGGCGATATGGACGGCGATGCCGGTGAGGAATCCCAGGGTGACGGGTACGGACAGCAGATTGCCGATCCAGCCCATGCGGAAGAGGCCCGAGGCGCCCACGATCACCCCGACCAGGAGCGCCAACCCCGCGGCCATGGCCGCGTAATGGGGCGAACCCGACGCCGCCACATAAGCGAGCGCTCCGGCGAAAATCGGGGTGATGGTGGAGTCGGCCCCCGCCGACAGCCGCCGGTTCGACCCGAACACCAGGAACCCGACACCGGCGGCGATGAAGGCGAAGAAGCCTGCCTGAGGCGGCAAGGCGCCCAGCTTGGCGGTCGCCATCTGTTCGGGAATGGCGATGGCGGCCAGGGTCAGGCCGGCCAGCAGATCGGGGCCGACGAAGGCGTCGGTATAGCCGCGAAACGATGCAAATAGGTGCAGACCGCGTGGCTTAGCGATTAGAGCCCCCTCCACCCCTTCGGGGTCCCCCTCCCCCAGAGGGGGAGAAGAGCGTTAGCGCAGGCCCTCTCTCCCCCCTTTGGGGGGAGCACGGCCGAAGGCCGTGAGGGGGGCGGTGGGGCCAATGCATTCAGCCTTTTTAGTCGGTTCAAGGACGTTTGTCCGCCTGGTCCGCCAGGTCAGGGCCTCCCTTTCGCGACTGGCGGTCTCGTCGAGCTAGGGTTAAGCTGTCGGTCAAGGGGAGCCAGTCCGAAATGAGGGTAACGCTCATGCGCCCACTCGCCATCTGTTTCGCCGCTGCGGCCCTGGCAGTTTCTGTTCCGGCCGCCGCCGCGACGGTCCACTACACCGCCAAGCTCGACGGCGCGTCCGAGACGCCGCCGAACGACAGCAAGGGGACCGGGAACGCTGCCGTCTCCCTGGATACGACTGCCAAGAAGATCAGCTGGAAGATCACCTACTCCGGCCTAACGGGACCGGCCACCATGGCCCACTTCCATGGTCCGGCGCCGGCCGGGCAGGCCGCGGGAGTCGCCGTGCCCATAACCCCGCCGCTCGCCAGCCCGACCCACGGATCGGCCAGCGTCACCGACGCCCAGATCGGCGACCTGAAGGCCGGCCAGTGGTATGTAAATATCCACACCGCGGCCCATCCCGGCGGGGAGATTCGCGGTCAACTCGCCGAACACAAATAGAGTCTGAAGGATCTGCTTAGGCCGGTTTGAGCAGGGTGACGGCGTGACCCAGCGCCGCCACCATCACGGCAAACGCCACCATCATCAGCAGCCGCCAGGGCGTCAGGCGCGGCGGCTGCAAGGCCTTGGCCGGCCGGGCGCCCATCCAGCCGCAGGCAACGGCCAGCGCCAGGGCGGCTGCGGCCAGGATCGCCGTGGCGGTCAGGTTCACGCTGTCCTCGGGGTCAATTTCTTAACCATCGCAACGAAGCCTTAACCACGCCCGAGGCTCTTTAGCACCGGAGGATTCGCCTCCGAGACAGCGTCGTCATGGCCAGAGCGCCCCGATGTGGGCGGGCCACGCTTTGAACTTTTGCTCTCCAGAGGAGACGGATTCGCATGGGTGCGGCGCGAAACGCGGTCCCGAAATGGGTCGACCCCGACCTGCCATGGGACGATACTGAACTGCCGGTCAGTAACGAGGAGCCAGCGTTGAAGGCCGTGGTCGACCGGTTTCACAATCACGAAGAGATGTCGCCCGAAGCGATGGCCACGGCCATCGCCGAGCTGCGGGAAACGGTGAAGTCCCTGGATGGCCGCCTCGCGGAGGCGCAGACCGACGCGGCCGAAGCGGCCAACGCCAGCAAAGGCCTGGGCGCCAACATGGTCAAGATGGGCGACGCCCTGTCCAGACGCGTGCGCTCGCTCGAAGAGGAGGCCGAAGCCGAACGGGCGGCCGAGAAGGCCAGGGCCCAGGCGCAGGCGGCCGCCACTGCGGCGGCCAAACGCGCCAACCGAAGCAAAATGGTGCGGCTCTCCTTGGGGGTAGTCGGCGCGCTGGTGGTGGTGATGGCCGCGGTATTGCTGCTGTGGCCGCACGCCGCCCCGCCATCGCAGGCCGCGGCGCAGCCGACGCAGCTGCTTTACAGTCCGGACGCGCCAGCGCCCGGAAGCGCAGCTCCCGCCGCCGCTCCAAATGCCTCCGGCAACTAAAGTGGTATGATGTTCTGGTGCCGGCTATAGGCCAGATAGCCGACGTTCGCGCCTAGCCGAAGGCCGACGCCGGCGCGGATCGGGGCCACGGTGATGCCGTCGGCGCGCTGATAGTTTACCCCCAGGCCGCCGATGAAATAGGCCGAGCCCTCGACCCCCGGGAACCGTCGGTAGATCGAATCCGGGTATTGCAGGTCGTAGCACAGCGCGAACACGCGGCTGGCGTTGCCGCCGGCGTCGAAGCCGAATGACGGCCCCTGCCAATAGACGGCCTGGGCGTGCTTGTCCTTCATGTAGATGAGCCCCTTGCCATAGCGCAGACCGAAGATGAACGCGGCCGATCCCTCTTCGCCGGCGATATAGGCGGTGGGCCGGCCATTCTCCTTGAAGACCTTCTCGATCGCCCCCCCGGCGGACTCGGCGGTCACACCCAGGAAGTCGGACACGCGATTGACGATCTCGTCACGCGAATATTCCTGCGCATGACCGTCCTGCTGCGGCGGTGGCGGCGGCGAGTCCTGGGCCAGGGCCGGTCCGCCCGCCAGCAGAGCCAGGCCCGAGGCGAGCACAGTGCGACGTTCCATGACGAGTACCCCGGCGTTCGAGCGTCCCGCGAGCACGCGAGACTCTCCAAGTTCGTACGCTAGACGTGGTTAACGGCGGCTGAATGGCGGCCTGCTCGCTTAGGCCGGTGGTTGTTGCTAGAGACCCCGCTCCATGCCCACCCCGCCCACCCAGATTCGCAACTTCGCCATCGTCGCCCACATCGACCATGGCAAGTCGACGCTATCGGATCGCCTGATCCAGGAGACCGGCGGGCTCACTGCGCGCGAGATGCGCGAACAGGTGCTCGATTCCATGGATCTCGAGCGCGAGCGCGGCATCACCATCAAGGCGCAGACGGTGCGGCTGAACTACCGGGCCGACGATGGGCTCGACTATGTCCTCAACCTCATGGACACCCCCGGACATGTGGACTTCGCCTATGAAGTGAGCCGCTCGCTCGCCGCTTGCGAGGGCTCGCTGTTGGTGGTTGACGCCAGCCAGGGCGTGGAAGCCCAGACCCTGGCCAATGT
>OUNO010004837.1_pt1 | contig 17136 bp, 16 predicted proteins | sample 1779811 | NCBI WGS metagenome assembly OUNO01 (sample SAMEA3914804, study PRJEB12502) | metagenome | biome: forest; material: soil | place: Canada | collected 2010-06-25 | depth 0.3 m | reverse complement strand
CGCCGACGCCAGCGGCGCCGCCCAGACCCGCAACTCCGCCCGCGCCTGCCTGCGCCAGGCCCGCTACGCCGCCGTTCGCTTCACCTGCGCTGCCGAGGTTCGAGCCGGCGCTGCCTGCCGTGGCTCCGCCGTTACCAGCGGCGCTCGAGCCGGCTAAGCCGCTTCCTCCCGTGCCGGCGCCGGCGCTGCCGCCCACCGTGCTCGCTCCGCCGGTAGCGTCGCTGGTGTTCGTCGCGTCGGAGCCGCAACCGAGCACGGACAGAGACGAGACGAGCAGCAACACGGCAACGCGATGCAGCGTGGAAGCGGAATGACGAGCGGTCATGGCATTCTTTCTCGCGCGCTCGGGCGCGGGGACGAGCTGGCCCTGCAGTTCGACCTGGAGCTTACTCGTATCCACGCCATCGAGCACGATCGAGCCACTGCCGGCAGAGTGGAAGTTTCGCCCAGTCAGCACGCGACCACGACTGGCTTCGAGATCGCGACGAACACGACGAGCGGAGGCGGGCGCGCCCGCCGCGCTTACGTCAGCGTTTTCTGGAAGAACTCGGTCAGCTGGTCCCACGCGGCGGCGCGCGCTTCGGCGTGGAACGCGGGCGTGTTCGGCCAGAAAAAGGCGTGCGCGGCGTCGGGATAAACCACGACTTCGGCCAGCACCTCTGCGGCTTGCAGGGCGCTGCGGATCAGCGCGACTTGCTCTGCGGTGATCAAATGATCTTTGCCGCCGACCAGGTACAGCACGTGCCCGCCGTGCTCGGCGATGCCGCGCGTCAGGTCGAGCGTCGGGTTCGGCTGACTGAGCGGGATGTCCGTGCTCGCGAGCCAACCGCCGTACAAAACTGCGGTCGCGGTCAGGTCGAGCTGTGTTGCCGCGAGGTAGGCGATGTGACCGCCCATGCTGAAGCCGAGCATGCCGACGCGCGGATTCGGGCACACGCCGCGCGCGTACGCCATGGCCGCGCGCACGTCCTCCACCACGCCGTCACGCGTGAGCGAGCGCAGCTGCTCGAAGCCGCGTGTTCGGCCCGCGTCATCCCGTGGCAACCATTGGCCGTGGGGCGCGCTGCGGTGATAAAACTCGGGCGCGAGCGCCGCGTAGCCGAGCTCAGCCAGCTGATCGACGACGCCGCGAATGTCCGGGCTCACGCCGAACAGCTCGTGTGCCACGAGCAGCGCCGCGCGCGGCTCACCCGCCGCAGGCAGCGCCAGATAGGCGCCCATCGTGCCGCTACCGGGCAAGGGCACCGAAACATCCCGACTTTGGATCGCCATGAGCCCGAGCATAATGCGCGCTTCAGCGCCCGACGAGTGTGGCGCGCCTGCTCGCTACTGCGGGCAGCCGATCTTGTCGGCGCCGATCGCAACGTCGTCGATCCATAGGTTGCGCGCGTCGTCGGCTTGATACGATTCCCAGCCGATGTCGATGCGATCGAAGCTCGGTGCGGCCCACGTGTACGGCTCGGTTTGGTGCACGCAGCCTTGGCCCATGCCGTCCATGGCCAAGCTCGCGACCTCGCTGCCGTCCATCCAGAATTGCATCTTGTTCGCGACGCCGTCGAACTTCCATTCTGCGCACGTCCACTTGCCGACCGGCACCACGACCTTGTCTGCGTGCAGCCAGCAGTCGGTGCTCGGCCCGACCGCTGGCATCGCGTAGCTGTCCGGCGTGTCGTAGTTGGCCATCAGCTCGTTACCGACGAAGGCGGCCCCGTTCGTGATCGGCGATTGCCCGCCGTAGCGGTAGTACGCGCGATACGCTTGCCCGGGCACCTTGCCCACGGCATCGATGAACGTCCAATGCACGGACGTCGTGGGTGCTGAGTCGAGCCAGAACAGCATGCGGCCGTACACGATCTTGCTCGCGGTCGGCAGGAACGTCGTCTTCTGCAGGTTGAGCAGCGCCGAGCGATAGCCCGTGGCGGCTGCTGCGGCGATCTTCACGGCTTGCTTGCCGCTGTGCACGTGCGTCGTGTCGACGGCGATCGTGCCGCCGCTGACGCTCGTGGACCAAGGGGCGCCTGGCACTTTGCCGAGCGTCGCCACCTCGAAGTCGTCGCAGAACAGCGCCGTGCAGCCCGCTGCGCCGGCGGTGCCTGTTCCGCCCGCGCCGGCGGTCGCGCTGCCCGCGGCGCCGCTCGTGCCTGCCGTCGCGCCGCCCGCGGCACCGCCTTGCGCTTGCGCCGTCGCGCCTGCGGTCGGCGTTGCGCCCCCCTGCGCCATCGTGGCAGCGCCGGCTTCACCGGTCGATCCGGCGTTGTTTGCCGGCGGGCCGCTCGAAGACGAGGAGCACGCAGCGATCAGAGTGCCGAGCAACGTCACGAGGAGCGGGGCAGAGCGTCGATTCACCCCTCAATGGAATCACGCGAAACCGCGCGCCGCCAAACCTACAGGTAGGTCACTCATGCAGACTTCGTCGTGCACGCGCGGCGTGGCGCTTTGGGCAGGTTGCTTTACTAAATGGAATGAGCCCGCTTTCGGGGCAAATTTCGGCAACGAAAGCGGCGTGCTGCGGCCAGTCACCGGCATGGTTCGGTCTTTCGTGTGCGGTACGGCGTTGGCTTTGGGCGCGCTCCTCAGCGTGGCTTGCGGTAGCAGCTCGAATGGTGGCTCCGGCGCGCCGTCGGGTGGCACGTCGAGCGCGGGCGCGCCGACCGGCGGCATGAGCAACGGCGGTGCTTCGGGCGGCACAGCCCCGTCTGCGGGCGCTTCCGGCGACACGCCGATGGGGAGCAGCGGCAACGGCGGCAGTGCCGGTGCTGGTGCAGGTGGAGCGCCGCCTTGCGCGGCCTGTGACGACGGCCGCCTCTCGCTGCACGACGGTTGGACGTTGCAGTCATCGAGCAAGGTCACGAGCACGGGCGCCGAGATCTCGAACGCCGGCTTCGCGACGACCGGTTGGTACCCAGTGACGGTGCCGACCACAGTGCTCGCGGGCCTCGTGGCCAACCAGGTGTACGCGGATCCGTATCTGGGCGACAATTTGAGCAAGATCCCGAGCTCGATTGGCGATGGCTCGTGGTGGTACCGCACGGAGTTCACGCCCAGCGCCGACTTCGCCGCGAACAGCAATTGGCTAGCGCTCGACGGCATCAACTACCGCGCGAACGTGTGGTTGAACGGCGTGCAGATCGCGAGCTCCGACAAAACCGTCGGCACTTATGCGAGCTTCGAGTGGAAGGTGGCGCTGAAGCCGGGCGTGCCGAACGCGCTGGCCATTCAAGTCACGGCTCCGGATCTGGACAAAGATCTCGCGATCAGTTGGCTCGATTGGAACCCCGCGCCGCCCGATCGCGATCTCGGCATTTGGCAAGACGTGTACTTGCGCAAGAGCGGCAGTGTGGCGCTGCGCGGCACGCACGTGAGCAGCAAGGTGTCGGCTGCGCTCGACGCGGCCGACCTGACCATCAAAGCCGATTTGGTGAACACCACGGCCGCAGCCGTGCACGCGACCATCACGGGCAAGCTCGAAGCACTGACGTTCAGCCAAGACGTGGATCTCGCGGCGAACGAGACCAAAACCGTGACGTTCTCGCCGACCACGAGCCCAGAGCTGACCCTTCATGCGCCGCGCCTGTGGTGGCCAGCGCAATTCGGCGCGCAAGAGCTGTATCAGCTGTCGCTCTCGGCCAGCGTGAGCGGCGCAGAGTCGGACCACGAGGGGGTGCAGTTCGGCGTTCGCGACGTCTCTTCGTCGCTCACGGCAGCCGGCTATCGCCTATTCAAGATCAACGGCAAACCGATCCTGATTCGCGGCGGCGGCTGGGCTTCCGACATGATGCTGCGTTTGTCCGCCGAGCGCATCGAGACGCAGCTGCAATACGTGCGGGACATCGGGCTCAACACGATTCGCCTGGAGGGCAAGCTCGAATCGGACGATTTCCTGAGTGCGGCCGACCGCTACGGCATCTTGATCATCCCTGGTTGGATGTGCTGCGATCATTGGCAGGACTGGGATCAATGGAGCCCCACTGACCATTCGATTGCGACCGCTTCGATGCGCACGCAGGCGCGCCGAATGCGCAACCACCCGAGCGTGATCGATTTTCTGATCGGCAGCGACGAGACGCCCCCGGCGAGCGTCGAGAACGAATTCTTGGCAGCGTTGAAAGACGCGGATTGGCCGAATCCGATCGGCGCTTCGGCGGCGGACCGCACTGCCGCCACGTTGGGCAAGAGCGGCATGAAAATGCCCGGCCCGTATGACTGGGTCGCGCCCGGGTACTGGCTACAAGACGACCAAAATGGCGGCGCATTCGGCTTCAACTCCGAGGCGGGCCCGGGCCCTGCCGTACCCGAAATCGAGAGCGTGAAGGCGATGCTCTCGGCCGAGCAACAGACGTCGCTCTGGACGCAGCTCTCGGCCGAGCAATACCACGCAGGCACCAACGGCTCGGGCTTCAACTTCGGCACGCTCAAGCTGCACAACGACGCATTGGTCAAACGCTTCGGCGCACCGACCAGCTTGGAAGACTACGTCGAGAAAGCGCAGCTGATGAGCTACGAGGCCGAGCGCGCGCCGTTCGAGGCCTACAGCCGCAACAAATACAAGAGCGCGACCGGTTACATCCACTGGATGTTGAACAACGCCTGGCCGTCGTTGATCTGGCACCTCTACGGCAGTGACCTGTCGCCCGCAGGAGCGTACTTCGGTGCCAAGAAGGGCAACGAAGCCGTGCACGTGATGTACTCGTACGACGACCGCTCGCTCGTCGTGGTCAATCACACGCCCCAAGCGATCACTGGCTTGGGTCTAGCCGCGGCGGTGTACAATCTGGATGCGACGCAGAAGTGGTCGATGTCGCAAATGGTGGACGTGGCCGCGGACGGCGTGACCAAGGCGCTGGTCATCCCCGCGATCAGCGGGCTTTCTGGGACCTATTTCGTGGCCCTGCAGCTCACGCAAAACGGCGTCCTAGTGAGCTCGAATTTCTATTTCTTGTCCAGCAAGGTCGAGCAAATCAACTTCGGCGCAACTGATTGGTACCACTCGCCGACCTCGACCTATGCCGACTACACCGCGCTCGCCACGCTGCCCAAGGTAGCGCTGCAAGCGACGCTCGCCGCGGCTCAAAGCGGTGCTGCCGGCACGGCGACGGTCACGCTGAAGAACAGCTCGACGTCGATCGCGTTCTTCACGCGGCTCAAGCTGACCGCGGGCAAGCAAGGCAAGGCCGTGCTGCCCGTGATCTGGCAAGACAATTACGTGTCGCTTCTGCCCGGCGAGACGCGCACGCTCGCTGCGAGCTACGCGCTGGGCGACCTCGGCGGCGCGGCACCCGTGGTCGAGGTGACCGGCTTCAACCAAGGGCTGCAAGTCGTCGGCGGCTGATCACTTACACTTGAGAGTCATTAGCCCTTTGCCGGCACCGACGGCGGCGCGGAGGCCGTCGTGAATGCATTGGAACGGGTCGGCGTGGTACGTATAACCGAGCGCTTCGGGGTACGCGGCCGTGGTCGTCCAGGCGGTGGCGTTCACGGTCCCCGCGCTGCCCGCGTCCCAGGAAATGCCGAAGCGGTTGCCGGGCGCGACGTCTGCGGCGGTGGCCAGATTGTTGGCGCGTAGCTCCCAAAAGCCGATCGCATCGCTGTCGCGCGCGGTCACCGGATCGCGCACGGTCTCGAAGTAGTTCGCCTCCACGAGTGAATAGCCGCCCATGCGCACGTTGATGCCGGAGGCGGATACTTTGAGGAAGTAGTTGTTGAACACATGCGAGAAGCCGTGGCGCTGCAGCGGCCCGCGCGAGCCGATGTTCTCGAACAAGTTGTGGTGGAACGTGATGTGGCGCACGGCCGCGTCGTCGTCGGTGAAGCCGTTCAGGCTCACTTTGTGGTGGTCGTGCAGGTAGTTGTAGGAGACCGTGATGCCTTCGGCGCCCTTCTTGACGTCGATCATGCCGTCGAACGCGGTGTCGCCCGCGCCCGCGCACACCGCCATCGAGGTGAACAGCTCGTTGTGGTCGATCCACACGTTCTTCGGCATGCCGCTGCTGATGCCCTCGATGGAGATGATGTCCGAAGCGTCGCCGCCCGGCGTGAGGCCGATCGTCAGATTGCGGAAGATGATGTTGCTCGACGCACCGGCGACGTGAAAGCCGAAATTTGCGGCCGAGCCGTCGGTGCCGAGGATCGTGATCTCGCTCTTGCCTTTGATCTCGACGGTCTGCGCTGGCAGCGTGTGCTGCACGCACGGGTCTTTGATCGTGGAAAAATCGAATTGGCCCGAATATTCTAGGACCAAACCGCCCGAGCCCGAGTAGGCATCCACCGCGGCCTGCACCTCGGCAAAGGTCTTCACGCTGACCGCTTTGGCGTTGCCACCGCCGGTGGTTGCTGCGCCGTAACCCGTGGGGGTAGTTTCGGGAACGCCCGTGCCGTCGGCAGTGGAGCTCTCGCTGCCGCCTGCGCTCGAGCCGGCGGAGGGCGCACCCGTGCTGCTCCCGCCCGCGCCGACATTGCCGGTTCCTCCGTTGTTGCTGGGCGCGCCTGCAGCGCCCGCGCCGTTGCTCGGTGCGCCTGCGCCGCTGCTGGGCGCGCCTGCGCTACCCGGCTGGCCCGCGCTCGGCGCGCCGCCCTGTGCCGCACCAGCGGCGGATTGCTGCCCGCCAGCGCTGGCACCGGCCGTCTCAAACCCAGACGGGTGACCGTCCGAGCCGTCGACACAAGCCACGGCGGCGAGCGGTATCAAAAGAGCGCTAACCAACTTGCGGTTCAGCGCCACACGTTTCGTCATGCCCGTAATGCAACGGCAGGCGAGTTTGATCTCTCCTGCCGTCACATTTCTCGCACTAGGTGCGCGCGTCAGCGCCGCCAGCCGCCGAGCGGTCAGCCGAGCAAGCCGCGCAGCGTGGTCTCGAGAGGGGTCTTGCCGCGCACCAGCTCGGCACCGCTGAACGTCACTTTGCCGCTGATCAAGCCTGCGTACATCTCTTGGAACAGCTCGGCGATGTTCTGCGAGATGCCGAAGGACGTGAACGTCGGCACGACCGCGCTGAGCGGCGGTTCCACGATATTCACCGGCTTACCGAGGATCTTGGCGAACGTCTCCGCGGCGTCTTTCGGGCTGGCATCGACCGGGCCCGCGAGCTCGACCACGCGTACACCGCGTGGCCCGTCCAGCAACGCCTGCGCGATCTGCTTGCCGATGTCCGCCGTAGCAACCATCGGGATCGCGAGGTTCGCCGGGATGAACGTGGGCAGCACGCCGTCCGTCTTGAGCGGGTGCAGCACCGCGCCCCAATTTTCGACGAAGTATCCGGCGCGCACGAACGTCGAGGGGATCCCGGAAGCGCGCAGCTGCTGCTCGAAGTGGTACGTGGTCAGAATCGGCCCCGTGCCTTCGGCGTGCTGAGCACCAATCGACGACAGCAAGACCACGTGCGGCACCTTCGCGGCCTTCGCGGTCTCGACCTGCTTGGCGGTGAGCGCCTTGCGCTCGGCGATGAAGTCCTTCGCGCCCAGGTCGGGCGGCGAGAGGAGATACACGGCTTCGGCGCCCACGAACGCCTTGGCCAACGCCGCCTGATCGGTCATGTCGGCCACGAAGATCTCGGCGCCCAGCGCCGCCAGCTCCTTGGCCTTATCGGCATTGCGAACGACAGCGCGTACCTTCTTGCCCGCGGCGAGCAGCGTCTTGGCGGCCACTGAACCCGTATTCCCCGTCGCACCAGTAATGACGAACATGATGATTCCTCCTGTTTGGGTGAGGCCAATCTGGGCCCATTCAGGGCATGCGTCCAATGCAGTGTTGGCACTATACTCATGCACACCATGCATGATGCGCCCCTCTCCGGCATCGATTTGAACCTGCTCGTGGTGCTGCGGGCGCTGCTCGGCGAGCGCCACGTGACGCGTGCCGCAGCGCGGGTGGGCCTGAGCCAATCCGCAACGAGTCACGCGCTGGCGCGTTTGCGTGAGCTGTATGGCGACCCGCTGTTGGTACGGAGCGGCAACGAGCTGCAGCTCACGCCGCGAGCGTTGCGGCTGTTGCCGACCCTCGAGCGGGGCCTGAGCGATCTGCAAGCGGCGCTCGACGGCGAGCCCGCGTTCGACCCGAGCAGCGCGCAACGCCGCTTCACGATCGGCATGGCCGACTACATGCAGGCCGTGTTGATGGGGCCGCTCTTGCGCCGCTTGGCGAGCGACGCGCCGAACGTCGATCTGGCGATCGTTACATTTCCGAACCTGGAAGAGCAGCTCGAATCGGGGGCGATCGACTTGGCGCTCACCGTGGTCGCACCCCACCCCACGCGCGCGCTGTCCAGCGAGTCGATCTTCGAGGACGACTTCCTGTGCATGGTGCGAAACGATCACCCGATCGTGAAGAAGAAGCTGACGCTCGAGCGCTATGTCGAGCTGCGGCACCTCGTCGTGGCGCCGTCGGGCACGCCGGGCAGCATCGTCGACACCGAGCTCGAGCGGCGCGGGCTGGTGCGCCGGATTGCGCTGCGCGTGTCCAACTTCTTGATCGCGCCGATCGTGATCTGCGAGACCGACTTGATCAACACCATGCCCACGCGCCTGGCGCGCCAGGCCGCGCGTAACTACCCGCTCCGGCTCTTGCCACCGCCGCTACCGTTGCCGCGTTTTGGCCTGATTTCGCTGTGGCATCCGCGCCTGGAAAATGATCCGGCGCAGCGCTGGCTGCGCGAGATCGTCGCGAGCGTGAGCAAGGCCCTGTAGCAGCCGCGGCCGCTCAGGGATTGTTCTGCAACAAGGCCGTGAGCAGCTTCGTGCCGAGCGCTTGCACCTCGGCCAAGTCTTCCATGTCCTTCGGTTGCGCACCGGGGCCCGCAAACGCAATGTACGTCACGCCGCTGCCCACGCCGCCCGACGCGGGGCTCGAGGGAATGCCGAGACCAACGGCCGCACGCACCGAGGCTTCACCAATCGGCTCGCCTTTGTCCCCCGCCTGGTACTGAATGGTATCGCCCCAAACCGCGAACTCGATCTGATCCTTGTAGATGACGGCGATGATGTTGCCGCCGCCTTGGTTCTGATCGAAATTCGGATACGTCACTTCCTCGGGCACCACCACGTACGGCGTGTTCTCCGAAGTGAGCGACGAGCTATTCGGACCCGAGAACGCGGTCTGGTTGTAATACGACGGATCCGCGTCTGCCCCCATGCCCGGGCAGTGCGTGCTCGACTTACCGTCGCAATCGATGTCCATGTCCGCCGTGTAATAGACCGCGCCGCCCGTATTCCCCGTGCCGCCCTTCAACGCGCACACGTGCACGGTCTTGCCCGCGTCGGTCTGGAACTTCCCAGTGTCGCTCGCGATCTTGTTCGCTTCGCTGCAATCCTTGGTCAAAGCGACGAGCTTGGCAGCCGCTGGCGAGCCCACGATGGTGCCGTACATGTTGGTCGTACCGCCGAGCCCGACCATGCTCGAGCCACCGCCCGCGCCCCCACTCGCTCCTCCGCTCATGCCGCCGCTGCCCGCACCTCCGCTCGCACCGCCATCGTTCGAGCTGCCACTCGCACCGCCGCCTGTCACCCCGCCGCCTGCGCCGCCGTTCGCAGTGCTGCCAGCGTTGTTACCAGAGCCCGCAAAATTCGTAGCCCCCGCACTGTTGCTCGCGCCCCCACTCGGAGCACCTGCCGCAGCGCTCGCGCCCGCAGCAGAAGCGCCGGCACTCGCGCCACTGCTGGGCGCATCCGACGACGAACACCCCGCCAAATAAGCCATCACCAACAACGCACTCGACGTAGCAAAACGGGACAACGAACGAATCATCGAATTCCTCAGCCAACCACATGGCCGCGCTCCGCCAATCCATCGCCCAAAGTGCACGCCCCACGCAATTCCCGCGCACGCCTCACACGCAACCCGACAACGAGCACCCATCCAAGCGCGCCCGTGCTCCCAAAAGAGTCGTGCAGGTTGATGGCCACGAGCCTCATCCCATCCGTCCCAGCCTTCGGCGTCCCAGACGCCCGCCCTCACGCCCTTACGCCCTCGGCGCTACGACCACGTATTGCTGCGCGAAACGCGGTCCCAGCGCCGAAAGGAGTACGAGTACGTACCGCCCGGAGGTGCGCTCGAGCAACGCGGAAGAGTAGTACGAGAACGTACTGCTCACCCTACGTTCGCCCAACGCGGAAGAGCGGTACGAGAACGTCCGGCGGCGCAACGCGCGCTTGAGCAACGCGGAAGAGTAGTACGAGAACGTAACGAGAACGTACTGCTCACCGTACGCTCGCCCAACGCGGAAGCGCGGTACGAGAACGTCCGGCGGCGCAACGCACGCTCGAGCAACGCGGAAGAGTAGTACGAGAACGTACTGCTCACGTACGCTCGCCCAACGCGGAAGCGCGGTACGAGAACGTCCGGCGGCGCAACGCACGCTCGTCCGACGCCGAGAGTGGTACGAGAACGTACTGCTCAGTACGCTTGCGCAACGCGGAAGCGCGGTACGAGAACGTCCGGCGGCGCAACGCACGCTCGTCCGACGCCGAGAGTGGTACGAGAACGTACTGCTCAGTACGCTTGCGCAACGCGGAAGCGCGGTACGAGAACGTCCGGCGGCGCAACGCACGCTCGTCCGACGCCGAGAGTGGTACGAGAACGTACGGCTCATAGTAGGCTCGCGGAACGCGGAAGAGCGCTACGAGAACGTACGGCTGCGCAACGCCCGCGGTGCGATGTTTCCGAGGAGTGTGACGGCGGTACGAATACGTACTGCGAATTTCGTGTTCGAGAGGCCTCCATGGACCCATGCCAGCCGCACCGCATCTTGGAGTCCGCCGCCACCGCTGCCGCCGTCAGACGAGCTACACGTGGCAACCTGCGTTGCCTAGGTCGTCAGCGGTCGGGCTCGCCGAGTGTCTGCGTGATGGGCGATCTCGGTTGGGGTGGGCCTCCGCGGCGGCCGCAGGCCCGACGCTCGGGGGGGCCGGTCGCGCGGAGTAGCTCAGGGGGGAACGGCGGGATGTCACTCATGTGGATGGCGTGCGAGCACGCACGCCATCCACGCCGTCTCGCATTGCGGGGCACCGGAAATTGGAAAGTGCTCATCATTTTAGTTGGTTGCGGGCTTGGTGGGGCAGCCTGAAATTAAATCGTGCACGATAGACTTGCGGGCGATGGGGTTGGCCCTATCCACTGTTTTGAAAGGAACTATCCCCATGACTACTCCTGCAACGCTCTCTAAGGTTTTGTATACCGCCGTCGCTACCGCTACCTCTGGCCGCGAGGGCCGTGCCAAGACGGACGACGGCAAGCTCGATGTCGCGCTCGCGCCGCCGCCTGGTCTCGGCGGCAATGGCAACGGTACGAATCCGGAGCAGTTGTTCGCTGCGGGTTACTCGGCGTGTTTCGGCAGCGCCGTCGCGCACGTGGCGAAGCAGAAACAGTTGAAGACCGGGGCGGTCGCGATCACCGCGCAGGTGAGCATCGGGCCGCTCGCGGAGGGCGTGGGCTTCGGCTTGAAGGTGGCGTTGAGCGCGGCCATCCCCGAGCTGTCGCGTGAAGATGGCCTCGCCTTGCTCGAGGCGGCCCATCAGGTGTGCCCGTATTCGAACGCCACGCGCGGCAACATTCAGGTCGACATCAACCTGGTTTGAGCGTGACTTTAGGCTGAACGTTCCACGAGGCGCCCGCCATGAAGACTCTGCCCCAATTGGATGAGCATCTGTGCTTCGCGCTGTACAGCGCGTCGCGCGCCATGACGGGCGCCTATCAAGAATTTTTGAGCAAGCTCGGTCTGACCTACCCGCAATATTTGGTGCTGATCACGCTCTGGGAGAACGACGGCGAGAACGTTTCCAGCATCGGGAAGCGGCTGTTTCTGGATTCGGCCACGCTCACGCCGCTTCTGAAGCGGCTCGAAGCGCGCGGCTTCGTCGAGCGGCGTCGCAGTGAGCGGGACGAGCGCAGGGTCGAGGTGTTCTTGACCCGTGCCGGGAAGCGGCTCGAGCGCCGCGCCATCGAGCTGACCGAAGCCGTGTTCTGTAAGATGAGCTTGCGCTTGCCCGAGCTCGAGACGCTGCGCGAAACGCTGCGCACGCTCACTCGCAATTTGCATGCGGCAGAGCAGAAGAAAGCAGGCTAGGGCTCGGCTGAGCCCGTGTTCGCGTTCGTGACGGCGATCTTGCTCGGGTCACCGAGGAACTCGAAGTGCATCGTGTCTTTCAGCTCGTCGTGTCCGAGCCAGTAGAAGCCGTAGCGCTCGAATTGGTTGATCCAACATTCGGGCATGGCCATGCGCTCGAGGTCGCTCTTCTTGCCGCGACAACGCGGGTTGCTGCGCCAGGGCTCGACGCAGTTGCAACAAGGGTTATCGCTCGGGTCGATGTCGAGCGCGATGCCGTAGACATGGTTCGTCACATCGCCGCCGAAGTACGTGTTCTTGTCGCGTAGTCCGGCGAGTGAACGCGGTCGATACGGCTGCGCTGTGCACTCGTGTTCGATCGCGTGTTCGACGCAGCGTAACGCCGGGATCACTCGTTCGTGCAAAATTACCGGAATGCCGGCGAATTTCGTGACGCGCATCTGATGCCCGAGCGGCCGCTCGTTCCACCGAGCCAGCCCGAACCCCTCGTAATAGCCGTACTGCTTGGTGCGGTAACGAATCGAGCGCTGCAGCTCGGCCCACCACGCGAGCTGCGCCTTCGTGCTGCTCAGCGCCTGATTGCGAAAGTGCGCGCTGACCAAGAACGGCTGCGCCGCTTGCTCCGCGCAGTCCGACGTCGGCGCCGCGAGCCGTTCGGGCGCGGCGATCGCTGGGCCAGCCGCTGCCGCGGGCGCGACCCGGCTGCTCGCCGTTGCTGGCGGTAACAACGAGCTGGCGGCGGGGCGCGCCGCCGGACTCGGCGCATCCCGTGGCGCATCGTGCCGCGCACAGGCACTCGCCAAGAGCGCACCCGTGAGCGCCCAGGCCCAGCGCGCTGTTCGAACCTCGACTGCCACGTTCCCGCAGGATCGCGCACGAACCGCCGTTTTTCAACCCGGCTACGGGACGTTGCCTGGCGCTTGGCCGAAAGCGCGACTTCAGGGGGTGGGTACGATGTACTTGGCGATGGTCTCGTGGATGAACGCGGCGTCGCCCGCGACGTCGCGCTTCTTGTCGTCCAGACGATCGAAGAGCGGGTCGTACAAGCGCTTGCCGTCGACCTCGGTGAGCGTTTGCAGACGTGAGCGTGTGCTCAGCTGCTGTTGCCACTCGGCGCGCACCAGCGCCCAAAATGCGCTCGTCTCTTGCCAGTATTTGGCGCCGGGCTCGGTCGCAGCGGCGTCGGTGTGCGTGTAGTGATTGACGCCCGCTTCGCGCACGAGCGAGTGCCGCGGCTCTAGGATCATCTTTTCGTTGTCTTGCTCGTGCTGCCAACCGGCGCTCGTGATCCGGTGTCGATTCACACCGAGCAACACGTCGTAGTCGTCGCGCTTCGAGTATTCACGGCGCGGCAACGGGCGCCAGGTTTGCGCGGATTGCCAGAGCGAGCCTTTGTCGTCGTGCACCCAGCGCCCCGCGCTCTCGTAGCGCGGAGCGTCGTCTACCTCGAACACGGCTTGCGTCCAGGTGCAGTGCGCCTCGCTCGGCGATAGCGTGCGTTTGAGCCACGTGTTCTTGCCTTGGAACTCCCACAGCTCGCGGTCCTCGAAGGTCCAATCCTGACGCCAATGCTTGACGATGCTCGCGTCGCTGCCCGTGCCCATGACCAAGACGTGCTGCAGGGAGACGCGCCCTGGCGCATTCTCCAGGGCGATCACCAGCTCGGTGCCGCCCGTGTGCAGCGGCTTGTGCTTTTCGTATTTCGGGTCGAGCAGCTCGGTCTCTTCGAAGTCGAACGTGACCTTGTACGAGCCGGCCATGGCCGCTATTGCCGCGCGATCCTTGGGCTCGCTGCACGTCGCGCCCGCGCTGGGAACGGGACTCGCCGCGGGTAGCGGCGTCGAGGCGCAGCCGCCCAGGCCGAAGAGCAAGATCAGAGCACCTACGATGTGAAGTGAAGACATGCGGGTTCTGTTCCGATCGTCTCAGAGGGCTGCAACTTGCAACAGGAAGGCTCCGCCGGCCATGCCCTCGCCGCCCTCGGGCGTGGCGTAGTAGCTGAGGATTTGCAGCTTGAATAGCTTACCGCCGGCTCCGCGCACGAGCCAAGTGCCCGCGGCGGGTGTTAGAACGTGGGTCTCCGCGTCGTAGTCGTACCAGCCCGTGAACGAGGTCGCCGCGGCTCCGGTTGGGTCGACGGTCGGGGTGCAATCGGCGTCGAAGAACTCGTCGCTGAGCAGCTCGTTCGAGTCGGCATCGGCTGCCGTCACGTCGGCGAAGTCCTTGCTGACCAACACGGCGCCGCCTTGGCCGGGACCGCCATCACCGCTGTTCGTGTACAAGAGTGGACGTTTCAAGGCCAGATCCCAAGTGTCGTCGGACACCGACGAAACATCGGTCACCGAGACCTTCTGGGGGCTCGCGAGGGTGATGAACGTCCACGGGCTCATGGCGGCGTTCATCGGGCCGCCCGCGGTGGCGTCGACGTAAACCGTGCTCACGCCGTCTTTGCTGGAGAGCACCGTGACGGCGCCGCTCGAAACTTCATCGACCGAGCCGAGCAGCTGCGTGCGTGCGTCGCTGCATGCACTGGGCATGTCGTTGCCCGCGCCGCCGCCGCTCATGCCCGCCGCACCTGGTGCGGGAGCTTTGTCATCCGAGCCGCCGCAAGCGACGAGCAAACACGCAGCAAAAATCAAATACTTCATGGTCGGGTTCACTGGATTACCGGCTTGACGTGCAGCACGACGGTGCCGGGTGACGACGTCGTGGGCTTGTTGAAGGCACTGAATGCCACCAAAAATCGTTGCTCGGCTGCACCCTGGGCGACGAGCCATGCGGCGCGCGCGGGGGCGATGCCGCTCGCGTCGAGCCATTGGCCGGTCTCGAACGCGCTCACGATGTGATCGCCGCGGAAGCGGGCTTCGGCGAAACTGTCGACGTCGATGCCGCCGAAACGCACCTGCTCGCTGTCGGCCGTGAGCCGCTTCAGCGCGCTCAGCTCTTCGCTCGCAGATTGGCCTGCTTGCAAGTCGGCGGAGGACACAGCGCGCGGCCCGCCGGCTTCGCCGTTCACACTCACGGAGTCGCGGCGGAAGCAGACGTCCCAACCCGACGAGGCGCGCGCGGCCTCGGGGCTCAACCGGCTGATGACCCCCGTCTCCAAATCGAGACAACCGCTGGGCGAGGTCTCGTCGCCGCCGAGCCCGCCGGCAGTGCCATCTACCTCCAGCAACTGCGTATCGCTCGCGCTCGCGCCGAGCTCGGCGTAGCGAATCGAATACAACGCGCTGACGGGCGCGTTGTCGCGCTCGCCGTAGTAGCTCAGGATTTGCAGCTTCCACAGCCGGTCGCCGCGCCTCACGCCGTAGACGTGGAAGCGGCTGTACAGGGCGTGGCTATTGCCGTCGTAGGCGTACCAATCGAGGAACGCGCCGCCCGTTTTGTCCGCAGACAAGAAGGGCACTTCGGGCGCTTGGTCCTGCAGGAACGACTCGAGCTCCAACTGCCCGAAGGCCGCGCCCTGACCTGGCCCGGACACGCCACCGTTCGTGAACACGTCGAAGCCCTCGAACGCCAAGTCCCAATCTTTGGACTGCGCGCTCCCGCCGTTCGATGGCAGGACGCTCGGCGTCGCGAGCGCGACGTAGACTCGCCCGCTCTCGGGCACCGGCACTTCGAGTTGGCTCGTCCCGCGAAACAGCTCTTCGTCCGTGACGGGGCCAGAGTCAGCGGTGCTCGGCGTGCCGCCCGAGCTGCCGCAGCCCAGCGCCGCGAGCGCGAGCAAACAGGGCAGGCCGATGCCGAGTGTGTATTTCATGGCTGATCCGCCGGCCAATTGGCGCGGAGGCCCGCGTACAGCAGGCGCCCGGTCGGGGGCCGTAGATCTCCGACGCGGCCCGGATCTTGATGCACGTCGAACAGGTTCGACACGCCCAGGTAGGCCGAAGCGACTCCGCCCAGCGCACGCGCGACTCGCAAATCGACGGTCTCGTAGCCGGGGCTATCGGTCGTGGCGTCGACGAACGCGCCGCTCACGAAATGAGCGCGCGCGTAAATCTGGAGTTGCCCCGGCAGATCGAAGCGCGCCGAGGCCGTCAGCGTGTGCGCCGGTCGACCAGTGACGGGCTGGTGGTTCACCAAATCGCGCGTCCACAGGAAGTCGTAGCTGGCGTCGAGGTGCACGCGCTGGGTCGCCAAGACGGTCGCTCCTGCGCTCAGCCCGGCGGTCCGCACCTGCTCGAAATTCACGTACGTGTAGCTGACGACCGCGCCGGCGCGCTTGCCGCTCGCCAAGTCGATGTCGATCAAATCATCGACCAAATTCAGGAATGCGCCGCCGCGCAGCGAGAGCGCCCGGACGGGGGCCCACGAAGCGTCCACATTGAAGCCCCACGATCGTTCGGGCGTCAGCCGTGGATTGCCGATCACGCGGTAGCCGTAGACCGAGTGATCGAAGTTGAAGCCGAGCTCTTCAGCGCTCGGCGTACGAAAACCGCGGCCGGCGGCTGCGCGCAAGGTGAGCGTGTCGTGTGGGCGAAGCGCGAGCGCGAGCCGGGGCGCGAGCACGCTGCCGTAACGACCGTGGTACTCGGCGCGCGCGCCGGGCAAGGCCGTGAGGCGGCGCCCGAGCTTCCAGCTCAGTTGCGCGTAGGCGGCCGCGTTGCTCAGATTTTGCGGTACCACCTCGGGGGTCGTGGTCATGAGCAGCACGTCGTTCACGCGTTCGGTCTGGTGCAGCTCTTGCGATTGCTGCTGTGCTTCGAAGCGCGCCCCGAGCACCCAGGTGCGCGCGCCATCCGCGAGTGTGGCCGTGCTCTCGAAGCTGGCGAGCGCCTGCGAGCTGTGATGCTCGTCCCCCAGCGGCGAGTCGCGCGGCTGACGCCGGGTGCTGTCGTTGACCCACTGGCGGACCAGTGAGAATCGCAGGCTCGAGCCGCGCGCGAAGCGCAGCGTCTCCAAGAAGTGCAACGCGAAGCGGTCGCTCGTTTGCGGCAGATCCGTCTCGTAGCGACCGAGTCCCGGGACGTCGTCGGATTGTAGGCCGTCGAAGCGCTGATGCAGCCAGCGCGCGCGCAGCTGGACGTCGATCTTCGGGCCGAGCTGGCTGCCGACGCGCAGGCTCACGAGCGAGCGCGCGGAC
>OUNO011284197.1_pt1 | contig 17187 bp, 18 predicted proteins | sample 1779811 | NCBI WGS metagenome assembly OUNO01 (sample SAMEA3914804, study PRJEB12502) | metagenome | biome: forest; material: soil | place: Canada | collected 2010-06-25 | depth 0.3 m | reverse complement strand
CGGCGGCGGCCGGCGCGCTGGGCTCGGAGTACGGATTGTCCGACTCGGGCGGCGCAGCGACGGCTGCTGTCGCCGGCGCCGGCGCGGCTGCGGTCGCCGGCGCGGCGGCCTTCACGCGCGGACGCGTGAGCGCGGGCCTCGCGGCGGGCCGCGGCGCGAGCGCGCTCTTCGGGACAGGCGCTGCGCTGGCAACGGCGGTCGCAGTAGCCGGGAGGGGTGGTGCTTCGAGCGTCGCTGCGGCGGCAGGCGCCTCGACTGGACGCGCGGCGGCGTGCGGCGCATCGAGCGCGGCATCACTCGCGGCGTGAGGCGGCGCTTCGGGCGAGCGCACCAACCAGACCGTGAACACCGACGCCACGACCGCCGAAGCGAGCGCTGCCCAGATGGCGACGCGGCGCGAAGAGGCTTTGGCGGCGCGGAAATCGCTGGCCAGCACGACGCTCAGATCACCCCAGGCGCCCGGCCCTCGAGGCTCGCTCTGCGGCGTGGCCTCGGCCGTGGTGGGCACGAGCGAGCTCGGGAAATTCGAGCGCAAGTTTTGCTGCAGGCGCGCCGCCACTGCCGGTACCGGAGTGAGCTTGGGCGCGTCGGGGCTCGGCTTGGGTGAGCCGGATGCTGCGCTCGAGGGGGCTGCTTGATTGACGAGGCGCGCAGTGCCTTGCCACTCGGCGCGCACCGAGTCTGCGAACGTGAGGCTCGCTGCGGGGCGATCGTAGATCGCGAGCGCGTCCGACTCCTCGTGGCGCGCTCGCGGCGCGGCGGGCAGCGAGCTGATGCGCGGCGCCGAGAGTGGCGTCGACGCCGCCAAGCCCGCAGGCTGGCGAACGCTTGCCGGATCCTTTTGCGCGGGAAAGCCAAAGGGCAACGTGTTGCGGCGACGCTGCGACTCTCCCTGCACGGTCGCTTGCTGCTCGATCACACGCGGCGAGGACGCCGGCGGGATGCTCGGCGCGCTAGACGCGCTAGACGCGCTAGACGCGCTGCCCGCGCTGCCCGCGGCCAGGCGCAGCTGTGGCACGTCGCTCATGATCGTCCAATCATGCATGCCGATGCGCCAGACCAGCGAACGCTGGGACAGCTTGCCGCCGCGTAGGCCGTCGACGATCTCGGAGGTGGTCATCGGGACCACGACGTCTTCCGAAACGTTCACGAGCCAGTCGCCGGAGTTGGTCCCGCTCGAACGACGCTTTTCGCCGGAGGACGCGTGACCGTCACGCGGTCGTTGCCCGCGCGCGTCGATCGCTACGGGCTTCTTTGGCGATGGACCCACGGGTCAGAGGATAGCCAAATTGCGCGCGGCCGGGGGAAAATGCCGCCAGCCGTCCGGGCCACGGTATTGTCCAACTCATGATTCTCGAAGAATCCGCGGTCGACCTCGAAACGCCCCATGGGCTGATGAGAACCCATGTGTCTCGCCCGGTTGCCGCCGGAAGACGCCCCGGCATCGTGTTGTTTTCGGAAATTTATCAGCGCACTGGCCCGATTCGACGCATGGCGGCATTGCTTGCGGGCCACGGCCTCGTGGTGCTCGTGCCGGAAATCTTTCACGAGCTCGAGCCCTTGGGTAGCGTCTTGGCTTATGACGCAGCCGGCACCGAGCGCGGCAACGCCCACAAAATCGCCAAAACCGTGGCCGTTTATGACGCGGACGCGCGCGCCTGTCTCGATCACCTGCTCACACGCGACGATTGCGACGGCAAGTTGCTCACGGCGGGCGTGTGCATCGGAGGCCACCTGGCGTTTCGCTGTGCCCTGGACCCGCGCGTCCGCGCCGCGGCTTGCTTCTACGCTACCGACTTGCACAAGGGCTCACTCGGCCTGGGCGGCGACGACTCGCTGCAGCGCGCAGGCGAGATCGCGGGACAGCTGATGATGGTCTGGGGACGGCAAGATCCGCACGTGCCGGACGAAGGCCGAGCGCGCGTCCAGGCGCGACTGATCGAGACCCAGCGCAACTTCACCTGGCACGAATTCAACGCGCAGCACGCCTTCCTGCGCGACGAAGGCCCGCGTTACGACCCAGCGTTGGCCTTGCTCGGCTACCGCTTGATGATCGAGCTCTTTCAGCAGGTATGAATGAGCGCGGTCGACACGCACAGCAGCGCGCCGCCGCGTTGGTTCTTCGAGCGCAAACGGCTCAAGGCCCTGGGGCTCGCCCAGCGCGAAGCGTACCGAACCGCGCGTCCGCATCCCCACGCCGTGTTCGATGGCTTCCTGGGTGAAGGTCCAGCGCTCGAGCTGGAGCGCGGCTTCCCAGGGCCGGAGCACGCGGGCTGGCTGCGCCGTGACTACCGCGAGCAGGCGGCGCGCATGGGGCAGCTGCAGCGCAGCGCGTTCGAAGGCGTTGCGCCTGCCGTGCGCCATTTGCTGGCCGAGCTCTCGGGCATGGCGTTCTTGGATTTTCTGGGCGCGCTGACGGGCAGCGAGGGTTTGATCGCCGATCCGCATTTTCGCGGCGCGGGGCCGTCGCTCACGCTGCCGGGCGGCCACCTTGCGCTGCATGCCGACTTCAATCGTGATCGCACGCGTCACTTGGAGCGCAAGCTGACGGTCATCTACTATTTGGGTCGCGACTGGCAGCCGAGCTGGGGTGGCGCGCTCGAGCTATGGGACGAAGCGCGCACTCGGCGTGAGCAGAGCTACTTGCCCCTCCTCGATCGCTTGATCGTGATGGCGCACGGTGACCGCTACTGGCACGGTCACCCCGAGCCCCTGGCCTGCCCCGAAGGGCGCTTCCGCGCCTCCGTTGCCGCCTACTATTACGTCGCCGCAGCGAGCCCCGCCGAAGAGGACTCGCACGGCGCTATTTGGGCCACCTGAGGCCGCATTCGCGCCCCACGGTCGCCCGCGTGTTTGGGCCCGCGTCTTGCACACCCAGACCGCATGACCCTCTCCATCACTGGCCTCATCGTTCTGTTGATCGTCGCCGGCATCTGCGGCGGCATCGGTCGCGCCATCGGTGGCGGGACTGGCGGCGGCTTCTTCGTGTCAATCGCGGTCGGCTTCGTCGGCGCGCTTTTGGGCACGTTCGTCGCGCACTACCTGCACTTGCCCGAACTGTTGCTGGTCACCATCGACAACCACCCGTTCCCGATCTTGTGGTCGATCATTGGTGCGGCGTTGTTCGTGGCGCTGGTGCATCTTGTCTCGGGTGGGGCGGGGCGCCGTTCGTGGCGTTACCGCTGAGCCCACCCAATCCGCACCGTCCGTCGCGCTCACGCAGCGTCCTGCGGCGTGGGCGCAATCCGCCACGGCTTGTCGCTGGGGCCGGCGTGCCAGTTATCGTGCCGCCCGTCCCAGTAGATGACTTTGACGTCGAGCGGATCGACCTCATCCAGCGTGTTCAGGTTGATGGACACGAAGGCCCCGCCCAGCTCGGGGATGTCGCCTGAGCCGAAGCAGTGGATGCCGCAGTGCTTGCAGAACGAGCGCGCCGCGCCGGCGGTGCGCCACGTGTAGCGCGTGATCTCCTGCTCGCCTGCGAGGAGCTTGAACGCCGCTGGTTTCACGATCGCGCCCAGCTGGCTGATCTTGTTGCAGATCGAGCAATTGCAACGGCCGCCCTGGCTCGGATCGAGCTCGACCTGGTAGCGGACTGCGCCGCAGTGGCAGCCGCCGCTGTGCAGTTTCAGGCCGGAATGCTGAGTGGTTTCGCTGCTCTTGTCGTTGGTCATGGGCTGGCTCCTGGAGTGGGTTGCTGAAGACGAGAGACAACCTCGCACGACCAAATGACAGCATTATGTCAGTTATTGTCGGGCCGGTTCGGAATGCCCGCTCTGGCTTGCGCCGGGCCCCGATCTGGATCTACTCGATGGGGGTGACGGTCTCTGATGCTCAACGCGCGGTTCACGCCGTATTCCGGATAGAATCGGCTCGTCTGATCGCTGGCCTGGTGCGCATGGTGCGCGATGTCGGCTTGGCGGAAGAGCTGGCGCAAGACGCGCTGGTGACCGCGCTCGAGCGCTGGCCGGAGTCGGGCGTGCCGGACAACCCCGGTGCTTGGCTGATGGCCACCGCCAAGCGCCGCGCCATCGACGAGCTACGCCGGGGCAAGCGCTGGCAACGCAAGCAGGACGCGATTGGCCACGACCTCGAAGCGCGCGCCGAATTCAGCGCGCCGGATCTGGAGGCCGCCCTCGACGATGACGTGGGTGACGATCTGCTGCGCCTCGTGTTCACGTCGTGTCACCCCATCTTGTCCACCGAGGCGCGCGTCGCGCTCGCGCTGCGCTTGCTGGGCGGGCTCACCACGGACGAGATCGCGCGCGCGTTCTTGGTGCCCGAGCCGACGATTGCGCAGCGCATCGTGCGCGCCAAGCGTCAGCTGGCCGAAGCGCAAGTGCCGTTCGAAGTGCCGCGCGGCGCCGAGCTCGATCTGCGACTGTCCTCGGTGCTCGAGGTCGTGTACCTGATCTTCAACGAAGGGTATTCCGCGACCGCCGGGCAAGATTGGATGCGTCCTGCGCTGTGCGACGAAGCCCTGCGCCTGGGCCGTATTTTGGCCGGTCTCGCGCCGGGCGAGGCCGAGGTGCACGGCCTGGTGGCGATCATGGAAATCCAAGCCTCGCGCTCCAAAGCGCGAGTCGGGGCGAAGGGCGAGCCCATCTTGCTCTTGGAACAGAACCGCGGGCGCTGGGATCAGCTGCTGATTCGGCGCGGCCTGGACGCGCTGGCGCGGGCCGAAGCGCTCGGCGGAGCGAGTGGTCCCTACGCGCTGCAGGCTGCGATCGCGGCTTGCCATGCGCGCGCCACCACCGCCGAAGCGACCGATTGGTCGCGCATCGCCGGCTTGTACGACGCGCTCGCGCTGCGGACGCCCTCGCCGATCGTCGAGCTGAACCGCGCGGTCGCGGTGTCGATGGCATTCGGACCGGCAGCGGGTCTGAAGCTCATCGACGAGCTGCTGAAAGAGCCGTCGCTGCGCGCGTACCATTTGCTCCCCAGCGTACGCGGCGATCTGTTGTTCAAGCTCGGCCGTCTGCCGGAGGCGCGTCTCGAATTCGAGCGCGCTGCATCTTTGACGAAAAATGAGCGCGAGCGCTCGTTGCTCTTGGAGCGCGCCGCGACCGCCGCGGGTTGACCGCGAGCCCTCCGCCTGCACAGACTGCGCTCGGTTTTGCCGAAGAGGGAGCGAAAATGGTGAAGAAAATCGGGATTGGTCTGCTCGTCGTGGTGCTCGTGTTGGTCGTGATCATCGCCACACGACCGGCGCATTTTCGGGTCGTGCGCAGCGCGCAGATCAACGCGGCGAGCTCGACCGTCTTTCCGTTGATCGATGACTTCCACAACTGGCCCAAGTGGTCGCCTTGGGAAAAGCTCGACCCAGGCATGAAGAAGACGTTCAGCGGCGCGCCTGCGGGCACCGGCGCTCAATACGCTTGGGTCGGCAACGACAAAGCGGGTGAGGGGCGCATGACCATCACCGACAGCAAGCCCGAGCAGCTCGTGTCCATGAAGCTCGAGTTCATCAAGCCCTACGCCTCGACGAGCCAGGCAACCTTCGCGCTCTCCCCGAGTGGCCCGGCCACCAAGGTGGAATGGAGCATGGAGGGTGACAATGGCTTCGTGGCCAAAGCGTTCTGCATGGTGATGGATATGGATAAGCTCGTGGGCAAGGATTTCGAAGAGGGGCTCGCAAACCTCGATCGCCTGGCTCAGAAACCGGCTCAGTGAGGCAAGCAACGGTCGGGCGACTTGACGCTTGGTCGAGGTGTGATACTTAAGCAGTCGCTTTACTGTTGATGAGCGAGGATCACCCATGAAATTGCGCCTGTTCAGCCACCCGTTCGCCTCGTACTGCCAAAAGGTTCTGATCGCTCTGTACGAGAACGAGACTCCGTTCGAGGCCGTCTTGGTCGACCTGAGCGATCCGGAGCAGCGCGCCGCGCTGGCCAAGCTCTGGCCGCCCACCAAGTTTCCCGTGCTGCAAGACGACGCGCGCGGGACCGTCGTGGCCGAATCGACGATCATCATCGAGTACCTGGCTCAGTACTACCCGGGCTCGCAGGCATTGATCCCGGCGGACCCAGACGAAGCGCGCGAGACGCGCTTTCGAGACCGCTTCTTCGACACGTACGTGATGGACCCCATGCAGCGTATCGTCGCCGATCGCTTGCGCGCCGCGGGCAGTAAGGATCCGACGGGCGTGGCGCAAGCCAAGGCTGCTCTGACGCTCGCCTACGGGATGCTCGAAACGCTGCTTGCGGGTCGCACCTGGGCCATGGGTAACGCCTTCAGCATGGCAGACTGTGCGGCCGCCCCGGCCTTGTTCTACGCAGATTGGGTCGTGCCGCTCGGGTCTTCCTACCCCGTCACTTCGGCTTACCTGCAGCGACTGCGCGAGCGCCCCTCGTTCGCGCGTGTGGTGCGGGAGGCCGAGCCGTTTCGCTCCTTTTTCCCGCAAGAAACATGAGCGCTCGCCTCCCCGGCGCGGGGCTCGATGCGGTGTTTCACGCCCTGTGCGATCCGGGGCGGCGCCAGATGATCGACCGCTTGTGCCGAGGCCCTGCCTCGGTTACCGAGCTTGCCGAGCCGCTCTCGATGACGCTGTCGGCCGTGGTGCAGCACCTGCAAGTGCTGGAGGCGAGCGGTCTCGTGCGCTCGCGAAAGGAAGGCCGCACGCGGACTTGTCAGCTCGAGACCCGCGCGCTCGATTCGGCAGAAAGCTGGATCGCGGATCGCCGCAACCAATGGCAGGCGCGCTTCGACCGCCTGGGCGAATTCCTGGCCGAGCACGACGCCCCGAGCACACCCCAAAAAAAGAAAGCCCGTACCAGGAGCTCGATATGACCGCACGCACCGCACAGCATTCTACTTTCGCGATCGAGCGGCGCTACCCCGCAGCCCCCGCGCGCGTGTTCGCCGCTTGGGCGGATCCGGTGGCCAAGCGGCGCTGGTTCAAAGGCCCGAAATCCCCGCGTGACGAAGGCTACGAGCTCGATTTTCGCGTCGGCGGGCGCGAGCGCTTACGCGTGGAAGGCAGCGACGACAAGCTGCACGCTTACGAGTGTGAATATCGCGACATCGTGCCCGGCGAGCGCATCGTCTATTGCTACGACATGCACATCGCCGAAGCGCGCATCAGCGTGTCCCTCGCGACCGTCACCTTCGAGGCCGACGGCAAGGGCACGCTGATGACGTTCACCGAACAAGCCGTGTTCCTAGACGGCTACGACGACTCGGGCAGTCGCGAGCGAGGGACGAACGTGCTGCTGGATCAGCTCGCGGCTTCGCTCGCTCACGACGCGCCCTCCGTGTGACTCAGCCCATGCGCTCGTTGTCGGACTGGAGCACGAACTCCGGATAGCCGGGCACGCCCATTTCCGGAACGTCCAAGCCGGCCATCTCGACCTCGGCCGAGACGCGATTGCCGCCGATCACTTTGCCGAGCACCCAGAAAATCAAACCGCCGATCAACACGTTCCAAGCGATGCACGCGCCCGCCTCGATGCACTGCGCAACGAGCTGCGACGGGTCGCCGTAGAACAGACCGGTGACACCGCGACCGGCCTTACCCATGTATTCCGTCACGCCGACGGCGTTCCAGCCCTGGCCGTAGCTGCCATCCGAGAACAAGCCGACTGCAATCACACCCCAGACGCCGTTGGCGCCGTGTACGCTGATCGCGCCGACCGGATCGTCGATGCCCATGCGCTCGACGAAGAACACGCTCCAGACCACGAGCACGCCGGCGATCACGCCAATAATGAACGCTCCAACCGGTGATACGAACGCACACGGTGCGGTGATCGCGACGAGGCCCGCCAGCATGCTGTTACACATCATGGAAGGGTCGGGCTTGCCGTACACGTTCCACATGTAGAGCACGCCGCTCAAGCTCGCGCCCATGCCGGCGATCATGGTGTTGGCGGCGACGATACCGATGCGGCCATCGCTGCCCGCGAGCGAGCTGCCGGCGTTGAAGCCGAACCAGCCGAAAGCCAAGATGAACGTACCGAGCTGCACCATCGGGATGTGATGCGGCAGGATGGCTTGCGCCTGGCCGTTCAAGTACTTGCCGATGCGTGGGCCGATCATCCACGCGGTAATGACGGCCAAGGAGCCGCCCTGCAAATGCACGACGCCGGAGCCGGCGTAGTCGACTGCGCCGTGACCAAAGCCGAGGCGGTAGCCGAGCTGCGCCAGCCAGCCGCCACCCCAGACCCAGGAGCCGAAGATCGGATAAATGAAGCCACCGATGAAGATGCTGAAGATGAAGAAGCTCTTGTAACGCCAGCGTTCGGCACAAGCACCGGTGACGATGGTCGCCGTAGTGTCCATGAATGCCATCATGAACAGGAACATCACCACGGCGCCCGAGTCATAGCCGGGGCCGGACAGGAACCAGCCGGCAGTGCCGAACAGGCCCCAGCCGTGATCGCCGTTCATGCCATTGCCGATCGTGAACATGTGCGAAAGCGTGGGCAGGCCGCCCAGCGTCACCGGGCCACCGATTGCCGTGCCGTTCATGCCGCCGCACATCAGCGCGAAACCCGACACGAAGAAGCCGAACATGCCGAGGGCGTAGACCAAGAAGTTCATCGACATCGTGTGCGCGGCGTTCTTGGCGCGGCACAGGCCGGTCTCCACCAAGGCGAAGCCCGCTTGCATGAAGATGACGAGGAAGCCCGCGACGAGCACCCACACGAAGTTGATCGAGAAGAAAGTGTGCGACGACGACTGCGCGACCGCATCGACCGCCTTAGCCACGTCCTCCGGTGTCATCTTCTTCGGATCGAGCTTGGTGTAGCCGGGCACGGAGGCAGGCGTCGGCGTGCTCTGGAAAGCGCCGGTCTTGTCTGGCACCGCCTCCTGCGCGTGAGCCGCGGACGCCCAACTGGCGAGGACCGCCACGGAACAAGCCAACACCGCGAGGAACCGGCGCACGTTCGCGACCGCCCCTGAACCCCGTTCGCTCGTCTTCGTCTCCAGCATCGAATCTCCTTGGTGATTGCGATACTGGGGGGGGCACGTGTTTCTTAACTGTTTCTAAAACGCTTCTCTCCCTCATGAAGCGGATGGAGCTTCCGCGTTTTGCCTGATATTCCGGCGGTATGGACAATGTGGCGCTGCGGGCTCGCTTCGACGGCTACGACCAGAACGGCGACGGTCAGCTGGAGGTCGCGGAATTCGGACAGCTGCTCGACGAGCTGGGTGCCGGTTACGAAGAGGCGCAAGTGCGGGCGGCGTTCGCCTCACTCGACACGGACCAAAACGGAGTCATCGACTTCGAGGAGTTCAGCGGCTGGTGGGTAGGAGACTGAGATCCAAAAATGAAAACAGCGGCACGCCGCCGGGACCTCCCGACGACGTGGCGCTTCGTCATCACTCAGACAGGGACTCTACAGACTCGGCTCAGGTCGAGCCGACCGCAGCACCAGCAGCACCGGGAGTCGGTACGTCCTCACGCTCGAGGTGACCGTAGCCGGCTTCGCCGGTGTGATAACCCTGCTCGCCGTGGTCGGACAGGTCGAGGCCAGTGACTTCGTCCTCTTCCGTCGGGCGTAGGCCGACCGTGAACTTGAGCGCGTAGCCGATCGCGCAGGTGGCCGCGACGGCGAGCGCGATCGTGAAGCCCATGGCCTTCAGCTGCTCGAGCCACAGCGTGTGCCCCACGACGTCTTTCAGGTTGGTGTTCAGGTTGGGGTTCATGCCCGCATCGGCGAGAAAACCCGTGAGCAGGGCGCCCATCGTGCCGCCGACGGCGTGCACGCCGAAGGTGTCGAGCGCGTCGTCGTAGCCGAGCGCGCTCTTCAGCTTGGTGCAAGCGAGGTAAGGGACGACACCTGCGAGCACGCCGATGATCATGGCGCCCGCGGGCGTCACGAAGCCGGCAGCCGGCGTGATCACGACCAAACCGCCGACAGCGCCCGAGCAGAAACCGAGCACCGTGGGCTTGCCGCGCGTGATCCACTCGGCTGCAGGCCAAGCCGCACACGCCACTGCAGTGGCAATGGTCGTGGTCATGAAGGCGTTGGCCGCGATCGCATCGGCAGCGACCGCGCTGCCCGCGTTGAAGCCGTACCAACCGACCCACAGCATGCCCGTGCCGACCATGGTCAGCACCAAGCTGTGCGGCGCGAAGCTCTCCTTGCCGAAGCCCTTGCGCTTACCGACGATCAGCGCGAGCACGATGGCCGACCAGCCCGAGGACATGTGCACCACGGTGCCGCCCGCAAAGTCGATGGCCTTGATCGTGGCGTTGGCGTTCCACACGCCATTCATCATGCCGTCCACGCCCCAGACCATGTGCGCGAGCGGGAAGTAAACGACGAACATCCAGATCGCCATGAACAGCAGCATGGCGCTGAATTTCATGCGTTCCGCGATCGCGCCGACGATCAGCGCGGGGGTGATGATCGCGAACATCAGCTGGTATATCGCGAACACGTTCTGCGAAACCCAGGCCGAGTAGTCGCCGTTCGGCATCGCATCCACGCCCGCGAACATCGCGAATTTCGTGCCTCCCAAGAAGGGCGACCCCGCAGAAAAACAGAGGCTATAGCCAATCACGACCCAGAAAATCGTGACCATACCGGCCATGGCCAAGCACTGCGCCATCACCGAGAGCACGTTCTTCGTGCGCACGAGACCGCCGTAGAACAGCGCCAAACCCGGCAGCGTCATGAACAAGACGAGCGCGGCGCAGGTCATCATCCAGGCGTTGTGGCCCGGACCGGCTCCCGCAACCTTCGACTCCTTCGACACGCGCGCGCCGTTGTTCACGTACGCTTCGAGATCGCCGAGGCGCTCGTCGACGCTCTTCGCATCGAGCGCTACCGGTGCCGCGAGCGCGGGCGCGGGCGCGGCGATCGCCGGCGCGGCCTCCGATTGCGCGTGCGATTGCTTGGGTCCTGCCAAGGTCGCGATCAGGAGAGCGAGCAAAAATAAAACTTTTGCTCCATGCTTGTTGGTGCAGACTGTGAAAGATTCTACGAGATTGCTCAGCATCACTTGCTCTCCTTGGGATGACGAACCCACCTCTCGCTAGGTACCGAAGAGCGATGCCCCTCTCTGTTTCCCGTTTCGGCCGTTGCTATGACCAGCGCCTCAAAAGTCGTTCACGCGTGCTTCACTCGAAATTGACGCTAAATTAATTCCCGGTCTCATCAATCTCACAAATGGTCGTGCTACTTCAGGGTTTTCAACGAGCTTTTCGCGCTTACGGCTTGGCCGCGTCGTGCGTCGCGCTCAGCTCCTGGTGCGCGCATCTCGTCCAGCCTTACGGTCATCTTGCCGACCTGGCGATGATCCATTTGCTGGGCATCGTCTTCCTTTCGCTGCGCTCGAGCGTGAAGGTGTCGGTCTTCGCGAGCTTCGCCAGCATCCTCGCGTTCGACTACTCGTTCATCTCGCCCACGTTCGCTTTCGCGTGGACCGACGCCGAGAGCTTCGTCACCTTCGTGGCCATGGTCGTCGTCGCTGCCGTGGTCAGCTCGTTGAGCGAGAATCTGCGGCGTCAAGAACAAGCCGCGCGCGCCGCGGCATTTCGCGCGCAAGCCCTGTACGATCTCAACGTCGAGCTCTCGAGCTCGCGTGACGCGCGTCAGCTCGCCGCGGTCACCTCGCGCCACTTGATGGACCTGTTTGGCCCCGGCGTGACCGTGCTCCTCCAAGGCACCGACGGTACCCTGGAACAAGCTCAAACGCCGCGGGATCAGGTGCTCTCGCAAAGCGCCTGGGTGCGCCGTGAGTTCACCAAGCAGAGCGCGCCGTCGGGTGTCGCGATCTGGGTGCCCGTCGTCGGCGTGCACTCCTCGCTCGGCGCAATCGGGATTCGACCCCGGGCTTCGTTCGAGAAGGACTCGGATCAGGGGCTGCTCTTGCTCGCCTGTGTGGATCAATTCGCGACGGCCATGGAGCGGGTGCAGCTCGCAGGTGCCGTCAGGCGCACCCAGCTCGAAGCCGAAGGTGAGCGGCTGCGCAGCTCCCTGTTGAGCGCGGTCTCCCACGACCTCAAAACCCCGCTCGCGACCATGATCGCCGGCAGCGCCGCGCTGATCGGCCGCACCACGGAAATCGCCCCCGAAGCAGCCGATCGCATCCTGCAGTCGGTCGTCAGTGAGGGCGAGCGCTTGAGCCGTCTGATTCACAATCTACTGTCCGTAACTCGCCTCGAATCGGCCAATGTCGAGCTTCGGCGCAGCCCCGAGTCGGTCGACGACATCGTGCTCTCGGCGCTGAACCGCTTCGCTGAGCGCGTGCACAAGCGCCCGATCCAGAGTGAGCTCGAACCTGATTTACCCTTGGTTTCCGCGGAACCGGTGCTACTCGAACAAGTGCTCGTGAACCTGCTCGAGAACGCGACCCGCTATGGCGGCGCCGAGCCTCAAATCGCCGTCTATGCGCGAGTCGCGTCGGACGCCGTGCTCGTCCAAGTGACCGATGACGGCCCCGGTATCGCCGAGCACGAGCGCGAGAAGGTTTTCGAAAAGTTCTACCGCGGGCAGCACGCCAGCAAGAGCGACGGCGGCGTCGGCCTAGGCCTGACAATTTGCCGCGCCATCATCCGCGCGCACGGTGGTAAAATCGGTGTCAAGGAGCGCAGCGGCGGCGGCACCTTGGTCGAATTCACCGTACCCATCGCAGCTCACTCGCAACAGTTCCAATTGGAGGCATCGCTCGACTCATGAATCGCTCACTCTTGCTGGTGGTGGAAGACGATGCCGAGATGCGCAGCGTGATCTCGTTCACACTCCGCAACTACGGTTACGACGTGCGCGAGGCGGCGACCGGCACCGAAGCGTTGAATCAGATTCAAGCCCGCACGCCGGACGCCATGGTGCTCGATCTGGGCTTGCCGGACATCGACGGCTTCGTGGTCACCGCCTGCGTGCGCCAAGAGCATGAGTTTCCGATCATCATCCTATCCGCGCGCGGTGAAGAGCAGCACCAGGTGCGCGCGCTCGACAGCGGGGCCAATGACTACGTGACCAAGCCGTTCCGCGAAGGGGAGCTGATGGCGCGCATCCGCGCGGCGCTGCGCCGCCCCGTGCCGGTCACCGAACGCCGTGATTTGAACGTGGGCGATCTGCGCATCGATTCCGTGCAGCGTCGCGTGTTCGTGCGCGGCAAAGAGGTCTCGCTCACCCGAACCGAGTTCGATTTGCTGGAGACGCTCGCCCGCCAGGCCGATCGCGTGGTCACCCACAAGCAGATCCTACGCGCCGTGTGGGGCTCCGAGCACGTCGACGAAGTGCATTACCTGCGCGTGTACATCAAGCTGCTGCGCGCCAAGATCGAGAAGAACCCGGCGCGCCCGACGCGTATCTTGACCACGCTCGGCGTGGGCTACCGACTGGTCACGACCGAGGCGGCGGCGAGCTGAGCTCGTCGATCCGGCGCGCTAAAAAGCGCAGCTCCGAAGCATTGTGCGAGAGCGCTCGCGCGCGCTCGTAGCTCTGCCGCGCCTCTTCGCGTCGGCCGAGACGGCGCAGCAGATCGGCGCGTGCCGCGTGCCACAAGCGATACTCGGCCAGCGGAGCGGCCAGCGCGTCGACCAAGCGTAGCCCGGCCTCGGGACCCTCGGCCATGGCGACGGCCACCGCGCGGTTCAACGCCACGACGGGTGAATCATGCAACGCGCACAGCCGCGCATAGAGCGCCGCGATCTGCGCCCAGTCGGTCGCTTTCGCGCTCGCCGACTCGGCGTGCACCGCGGCAATCGCGGCTTCCAGCGCGTACGTCCCAGGCAATGCGCGAGCGAGCGCGGCGCCGACCAGCGCGCGGCCTTCGTCGATTTCGGAGCGATGCCAGCGCTCGCGGTCTTGGTCTTCCATCAGCACCAGCTCGCCATCCGGCCCGACGCGAGCGTCGCGGCGCGCGTGGTGCAGCAGCATCAAGGCGAGCAGCGAATCGACCTCGGCCGGCACCGTGCCGGCACGTGCTGCCAGCAGCGAGCGGAGCAGCCGCGTGAGCTCGATGGCCTCGTTGCACAGCGCACTTCTCAGCAGGTGCTCGCCTTGTGCAGCCGAGTAGCCCTCGTTGAAAATCAAATACAACACCGACATCACGGCCGAGAGCCGCTCCGGCAGGTCGCTGGCCTCGGGGATGGCGTACGGGATGCCCGCTTCGCGAATCTTGGCCTTGGCGCGGACCAAGCGTTGCGCCATCGTCGTCGGAGGAACCAGGAAGGCATGCGCGATTGCCTCCGTCCCGAGCCCGCCCAACGTGCGCAACGTGAGCGCCACCTGGGCCTCAGGCGCGAGCGCGGGGTGACAGCACGTGAAGATCAGACGCAGCCGTTCGTCGGGTATCGCGCCGTCGTCCGAGGTCGATTGCAGGTGGCGTTCATCGAAGGGCGCAAGCTCGGCGAGCAGCTCTTGGGCGCGCGCGTGGTGGCGGATGCGGTCGATCGCTCGGTGCCGTGCAGTGCCATAGAGCCAGGCGCGGGGGTTGTTGGGCGGCGAAACGGCCCAGTCGACCACCGCGGCGGCGAACGCCTCCTGCAACGCTTCTTCGGCGAGATCGAAATCGCCGAAGGAGCGAATCAATGACGAGAGCAGGTGACCCCACTCTGCACGGCACAAGCGATCGAGATCGATCAAGAGAAGATCATCAGCGGGCGTACCTCGATAGAGCCCGTGCGCGCGCCCGGGATCTTGGCGGCGATGCCGATGGCTTCGTCCAAGTCCGCTGCTTCCACCAAGTAGTAGCCGCCGAGCTGTTCCTTGGTTTCGGCGAACGGGCCGTCCGTGGTCAGGCGCTTTCCTTCTCGGACGCGCACGGTCGTGGCGGTGCCGGTCGGCTTGAGCGCGTGCCCGCCGACGATCTGCGTGGCGAACTCCTTGCCGAACTTGCCGTACTCCTCGAGCTCCATCTTTTCGTAGCCGCCTTCGAAGCGTTTCTCGTTCTCGTAGATCAGCAGTAGGTATTTCATGATGTTTCCTTCTGCGGTTGCGCCCTCGAGCGCCCCGCTGTTTCTCGGTTTCATGAGTTAGGCGGGCGAGGGCGGGTGGGATCGACAGTCGAGGTGACTTTTTTTACGGGTAGCGCTGGGTCGCGGCCGGCGGTCGCGGTCGCGGTCGCAGAACGGCTCGAAACAATCGTAGTTGTGCCGGCTCAGGATGCGGCCCTCACGAAACGTGAAGAAAACGCCGAAATGCGCGCGCAGCGTACCACCTGGCGGCAGGGTACCCAACCGGCCCGGAAGCTGCGTGTCTGCGAGCGCTTGGCGCAGTCGGCGTGTTTCGGCCAGCGCGCCGCGCTAGGCCATTGTCATGTCCCCGAGGGGGCTCTAGGCCTTTGTCCCATGGCTGAAACAATCGTTGTTTGTGGATATGGCGTGGGGATTTCCGACGCGGTCGCGCGCCGCTTCGCGAAGCAGGGCTATCGCGTGGCGATCGTCGCGCGCAATGCCGAGCGTCTGAACGGTGCGGCCGAAGCGCTGAAGAAAGAGGGCATCGACGCTCGAGCGTTCCCGGCGGACCTGTCCGATCCGGACGCCGTGAAGAAGCTGATGTCCGACGTGCGCGCGAGTCTGGGCCCGATCAAGGTCGTGCATTGGAACGCGTATTCGGGTGGCGGAGGCGATCTGAAGACCGCGACCACCGCCGAGCTGCAGTCGATCTTGGGCGTAACGGTGTACGGCCTCGTGGCTGCCGTTCAAGCCTGCTTGCCGGACCTGAAGGCCGAAGCGGGCGCGCTGCTCGTCACCGGTGGCGGCTTCGCGTTCTACGATCCGAACGTCGATTCGGCGATCGTGCAGTGGGGCGCTTCGGGGCTCGCCATCGGCAAGGCCGCGCAGCACAAGGCTGTCGGCGTGCTGAGCAAGGCGCTCGCGTCCGACGGCGTCTACGTGGGCGAGGTCGTGGTCACGGGTCTCGTGAAAGGCACGGCCTGGGATACCGGCAATGCGACGATCGAGGCTTCCACGATCGCTGAGAAGTTCTGGGACCTGTTCCAAGCGCGCGACGCGGTGACGGTCACGATCTGAAGCACGTTTCTGGATTGCGAGTCGCGACACGTCACAGCGCCTCGCGCGCGGGCGCCGGAGTAAAATGCCCCACCGGAGCCGCCAATCAGGCAGGCGGCTTCGGGCCCTGCGCGACATCGCGCCATAACGCCCCACTCGGCAGAGCCGATGAGTGATCGTTGCTCGACTCTCGCGAGAAGTTATTCGGCAATTCGCGGCGGCTTGAGTAACGTCCGTCCAACGCGATCAGGTAGCTCGTTCGAGCATCGATACGTTGGCCCACCTCACGTCGGAGTTCTGCATGAAATCATTTGGCGCTTCCCCCTTCATCGCTTTTGCCTGTGCACTCCTCGCCGCCCCAACGCTCGCGTTCGCGCAGGACGCGCCGCCGCCGCCCGGCAGCAACGCGAACGCGGATCATCCGTCGTTGCCCGCGGTGTCGGTGAACACGCCCTCAGGCGCGTTCGGTGACAAGGGGCAGATTGCAATTTCGAGCGACTCGAGCATCTCGATTGAGCACACGAGTGTCTCGGGTGTCTCTCAATCCGAGACCGAGATCAAGCTGCTACCAGCGGTGGACTACTTCGTGGCTCACAATCTGTCGGTCGGTGGTGTCGTCGGCCTCGACTACACGAAGCTTGGCCCCGCTCACAGCACGGTCTTCCAGGTCGGGCCGCGCGTTGGCTACAATTTGGTGCTTTCGAACCACATCTCATTTTGGCCGAAGCTCGGCTTGTCGTACAAGCACGCGAGCGCCAATGCGGTACCGGGCGTGACTTTCGCTTCCGGCGACCATCTGACGTTCGATGTGTTCGCGCCGGTCATGTTCCACCCCGCGACGCATTTTTTCGTCGGCTTTGGCCCGAACCTCGATGTCGACATGACCGGAGACAACAAGGAGACAGTCGTCGGCGCAATGCTCACGATCGGTGGCTGGCTCGGCCCCTGGAAGTGAGCTGTTCGAGCAGTTCCCCTGCTCAGTAGCGCTCTGCGCCGCCGAAGGCTTTGCCGGCAGCGGCGCAGAGCGTGACCATCAATTCAACCCGCTTCGAACAAGCCGGCAGCGCCCATACCGCCGCCGATGCACATCGAGACGATGCCCAAGCGCGAGCCGCGGCGCCGCAGCTCGTGCAGCAGCGTGGCCGTGAGCTTGGCGCCGGTGCAGCCGAGCGGGTGACCGAGCGCGATCGCGCCGCCATTCACGTTCAGCTTCTCGTCCGGGATGCCCAGCTCGCGCCCGCAGTAAGCGGCTTGTGCGGCGAAGGCCTCGTTGA
>OUNO010006751.1_pt1 | contig 17187 bp, 12 predicted proteins | sample 1779811 | NCBI WGS metagenome assembly OUNO01 (sample SAMEA3914804, study PRJEB12502) | metagenome | biome: forest; material: soil | place: Canada | collected 2010-06-25 | depth 0.3 m | reverse complement strand
TCGTCGGCGCGCTGTGCGTCACGCTCTCGTTCGCGATCGGCCTACTGGCAATGGGCCGTGGCGCGCTGGTCCTGGGTTACCTGGTCGTGATTCCGCTCGTCATTCCCGTGCTGGGCATGGTGCTGTTCGGCATGCACGGCTTGCATCGCGGCGCGGCCCGCGCGGTGCTCGAGCTGGACCGGAAATTCGGCTTGGTTTCGTACCTGGTCGACGGCGTGTTGTCGCGCCTGGAGCGGCATTTGGGGCCGAGCGTCGGCAATTTGCCGCTCCAGCGCTGGGAGAGCTCGCTCAAGGAAACCGTAGCGAGCTACCTGGGCTCGGACGACGAAGTCGAGGCCACGGGGCTGATGGCGTACGTGCTGCGCCGCGCGCGCCGCGCGCTCGTGCCGCGCATCGAGGGCTACCTGCTCACGGCCTACCGCGCCGAGCAACAGGCGGACGGCTCGGGCGGCGGCGTGTCCCTCGTCAAGGTGCGTGAGCGCGCGCTGCGCGCTGTTTCCGAGCGCCTGACGCAGATCGTGATGTCGCCGCTGAACAAGCAGCTCGCGCTCTTCATGACGCTGTATGTGCTAGTTGCGGTGGGCTGGTGGTTCTGGCTGTTCTTGCTGGTCGGTGGCGTGTCCAAAGTCGCTGGGCACTAGCCCTTCTCTCGCCGCCGCTTAGCGGCTATCGTCGTCTCCGTGAACGTCTGCTCCCTCTCCGGAAACGAGATCTTCTGTCTGGCCCAGAAGGGCTTTTTCCCGGGCGAAATCGTGGTCGGCAACAGCGTGCGCAGCCTCGGGCTGGCAGGCTCGATCGGCTCCTCATTTCGCACGCTGGCGGGCGGCGAGGTGGAGAACATCACCACGCTGATCTCCGAAGGGCGCCACGCCGCGATGGCCCGTTTGGTCGACGAGGCCCGGCGCCACGGCGCGCACGGCGTGACCGGCGTGACCACCGAGCTGTCGTCCCTCGCGGGCTACACCGAGTTCCTGTCGCAAGGCACGAGCGTGAGCGCACAGGCCGCGCAGCACCATTTTTTCACGACCTCTGCCTCGGGCACCGAGCTGTATTGCCACCTCGATGCGGGTTACACGCCGATGAGCTTCGTGATGGGCAACGTCGCCTATGCGCTCGGCATCGGCCGCGGCATCGCCGGCGGCCTGTCCACCATGACCAAGGGCGAGGTGCATCAGTATTCGGAGATGTACAATCGCATTCGGCACTTGGCGCTGTTTCGGATGCGCCGAGAAGCCGCTAGCGTTGGCGCCAATGCCGTGGTCGACGTGCGCATCGACATTCGCCCGTTCGGCGTCGGTGTGGTCGAGCTCTTGATGACGGGCACCGCCTCGCATCATCCAGCGTTTGCGCCGGCCAATAACGATCCGGCGCGCGTCGTCACCAGTGAGCTCACGGGCGCCGAGCTCTTCAGCCTGGCACAAATGGGCTACGCGCCGGTGCAGCTGGTCATGGCCACGAGCGTGTACTCGCTCGGGTTGGTCGGCGGCATCGGCGCCAGCTTTGCCGCGCTCGCCAAGGGCGAGCTCAGCGAGCTGACGCAGTTGATCTACGGCGCACGCGAGAATTGCCTGAGGTTGCTGAAGGACGAAGCTCAGTCGGTCGGCGCTGAACGGGTGATCGGCAATCGCCTACAGATCCGCGAGCTGTCGCCTGGACTGATCGAGGTGGTGGCTGTGGGCACCGCGGTGCGCCGCGTGGAGGGTGTGACTCCGCACAGCCCCTCCCTGCCCTTTCAAGCCATCGTGCGTGAGGACGACACGCTGAGCATGGGCGGCGGCGGCTCCGCTGGCTTTGCCGCTAGCTTGGCCATGGGCTCCGGGGTCGAACGGAGCGTGCAGCGGCGCGTGAGCCCCGCCGGCTGCCTGATCATGGCGATCGTGTTCGGCATCATGATCCTGGGCACCATCGTGTCGATCATCGCCTCGCAGCACTGAAGCGCTAGTCGAGCGCCAGGGCGCGGCTGGCGATGTGCGCGAACGCGGGGGCCGCGATCGTACCGCCGGAGCCCTGTTTGTTGGGCTGGCCCACGCCGACGTAGATCACCCAGCGCGGGCGATCGATCGGCACGATACCGACGAAGCTCGCGAATGTTCCCGGTCCTTGCGCGCACATTTCGCAGTCCGGATCGTCGCTCGTGCCAGTTTTGCCGCCGACGCGGACGCCGGGCACGCTCGCGGCCTTGCCCGTCGCGCGCTCGCCGTTGACCACCCCTTCCAACATGGAACGCAGGCTGCGGGCTGTAGACTCTTTCAGCACCCGCTCGGGTCCGGCAGCGCCAGGCGTCACGAGCAGGCCGTCGTTGGCGAACACACCATAGGCCGCCGCCAATTCGGCGGGCCTCGTCCAACTGCCCTCGCCGATCGCGATGATCGCGCCGCGCAGCGAAGCATTGGCAATATTGCTCGGCGCGCCAACGCGAAAGCGACGTAAACCGTCGCCCAAGCGCTCGCCACCGAGCACGTCGAAGATCCGGGAAACACCGATGTTCGACGATACGGCCAAGATCTCACGGGCGTCGAGAGAACCGTACTGCCCCGCGTCCCTCAGCGTGTCCGGACCGATGGTTCGAATGCCGTTTCCGCAATCGAAGCGCTGCTCCGCCGTGATCAAGTCCGCATCGAGCGCGATGGCCACGGTGAGCGGCTTCAAAGTCGAGGCCGGCACGACCGGCTGGCCCGGGTTGTCATCCGAGCTCGCAAGCAGCACGCCAGTCTTCGGATCGAGCATCACGATGGAAACACGTCGCGCGCCCCAGTCGGCGTGCACGCGCAGCGCTTCCTCGTCCACGATGCGTTGCAAGCGAGCGTCGCTCGCGACCAGCGTGGGCGGCGCCACGGATTGCTCGGCGCGCGCCGGCTGTGCGGCATCCGCGCAGGCGATCAACGCGAGCACGAGCAATGCGCACACCCCGAGCATCACAGCACGCCCGCGCGTCAACGGCGCGGGCAGCCGGTCGCGGTTCACGAGCGCCGTGATCCGGCGAGCCAGCTCCGACGGCCGCGAAGCCATGGCAATGCCGACCGTGGGCACGACCGCATCTCGCGCGACCGCCAACAGATGCTCGGCATAACTGCTCGGGCGCAGGCCGCCTGCAATCACGTCCTCGTCGGCAGCCAGCTCACACTCGCGGCGCAAACCACGCAGCGAAAGCCAGGCCAGCGGCTGGAACCAATACACGGCGCACACGACACGCGCGAACAACAACGCCAGCCCGTCACGTCGTCGAACGTGCGCGGATTCGTGGAGCAGCACCGCGCGCAGGCGCTCCTCGCTCCAGCTTCGAGCGGAGCTGGGCAGTACGATCACGGGTCGGAACGCGCCAACGACCACTGGAGATTCGAGCTGGCAGCTGAAGCGCAGCAGACCGACGACCTCGGCGCGCTTCGCAAGGCGCCGCGCAGCAAGCTGTGCCAAGCCAGCGCGTACGCCCACGAACAGCGCGCCCAACGCCCAGAGGCGCGCGAGCCAGCTCCGCGTCCAGGGCGTGCTTGCGTCAGCGCGGGCGGTGTCGTGCAGCCGCCCGTAGCGAGGAGGCAGCACACCGCTGCTATCGGAGAGCGCCTCCGCAACGACGCGCAAGGCGACCGTCGGCGCGGGAACATGCACAGCCGGACGCTCGGGGAACGCCGAGAGCACCGCCGGCACCGCGAGCGCCGCCCCCAACCCCAGCAAGAACACGTAGCGACGCAACGTAGCCGAGGATTTGGGCAGGAGGAGCGCGAGGACGAGCGCCAGCCCGAGCGCCGCCGAGGCACGCAACCCGATAGCGACTAGCATGACCCAATTCATGATCACTTCCCTTCCTTGCGAGCCTGTTCGACGATCTGAGCCAGGCGATCCAGCTCGCTCTCCGAGAGCTTGGCGCGCGACGATTCCACGAGCGTGAGCATGGCTTGCTCGATCGAGCCGCCGAAGAAGGTCGAGACGACGTGAGCCAACGCCTTGCGCCGCGCCTCGCCGCGCGAGACCGCCGGTAGGTACACGTAGCGCGCGCCCTCTTCGATGTGCTTCACGTGGCCGCGCTCTTCCAAGAGCCGCAGTAGCGCGCGAACCGCGGAGTAGCTCGGCGGCTCGGCCAGGTTATCCAGCACTTCTTGAGCGCTAGCTCGGCCCAAGCGATAAACGATATCCATGATCTCGCGCTCACGCCGCGTGAGTGGGGGCTTCGCCATGCCCAGCAACCTAAATGGGTGCTAAATTTTTAGCAAGCGTCGTGTGCTGTTTTTTTAGCATACCGAGCCAGGCCCCTTGGGCGTTCATGAAATTGAATTTCACTTTCACATTTAGCTGTGCATGCGATGGCCACGCTGCGGCGTTTATCCGGCGACGGCACTCGATCCCAATGAGGAGTCGCGAGCTGCAGCAATTCGACGCACACTGCTGACGAGCGGCGAGCTGATGTCGGATCCGATTCCCAATCTCCGGGCGGTTGCTCGCGCTCTCTGCCTCTGCCTGACGCTGGCGAGCCGTCAGAGCCTGCCTCGAGCTGCTCGAAGCAGCGGAACGGCGTCTGAAGAGCCGTGCGGCTGCGCGTTGCCCGCTCAGGATTTTCAGCGGCACGCCGCGTGTCTGCGGCGTGCCGGCACGGCTTACCAAATGCAACCGAGCGTGCTGCAAGCACTCACTGGCCACGGCGAGCGGGGACCGTTCGAGGTGTACTCCGAATGCGGCATGTTCTGGGCTCGCGCCGACGGGCTCGCGCTGCCTACCCAGCCCTTCGACAACGGGCCCGACCCATTTCAAGAGGGAGTCGCTCGCTACCTGAGTGACGGCAAATACGGCTACATGAGCTCGACGTTGAGCGTGCTCGTGGCCCCGAGCTACGAGTTCGCGTATCCCTTCGAGCAGGGCAAAGGTGTGGTCTGCCAGGGCTGTACCTTCCAATCTGCCGGCGAGCACAGCTCCGTTGCCTGCACCCGCTGCGGCGCCGTGGATCGGCAAGGCCGACTCGTCGAACGGCTGGGCAATCATCCGCCACCCTAGCTGGCTGAGCTTCGCTGGCACCGCGTTGTCACAATCGGCGTACACTCTCGAAAGCACATGTTTCCCAGGCTCTCCGCGTGTTTCGTGTCCGCGCTCGCGCTAGCGGTGGGGTTTGGCTGCACCCCGCCCGCTGCGGCCCCTAGCACGCCCTCGGCAGCAGCCTCGGTCAACCGTGCGCCGAGCGCCGCGCCCGCGCTAGCCAAGCCGAGACCCAAGGTCATCGTCTTCGTATGGGATGGGCTGCGCCCGGACTCGATCACGGAACAGACCACGCCGAACCTGGCTCGGCTCCGCGATCGCGAAGGAGTGAGCTTCAGCGACCATCACTCGGTGTACCCGACCTTCACCATGATGAACGCCGCTGCGCTGGCAACGGGCGCCTATCCGGCGCACCACGGCTTCTACGGCAACACCGAGTACCAACCGGGCCCAGCCGGCAACAACGCAGAAGGCAAGGTGATCGATTTTGCGCAGCCGGTGTTCACCGAAGATCACGCGGTACTGCAAGCACTCGACGCGTTCTATCGAGCTCAGGGCTCGAGCTTGTTCAGCGTCGAGACGCTGTTCGGCGCAGCGCACGCGGCTGGGCTGCGCACGGCCGCAATCGGCAAGATCGGCCCAGCGTTCTTGCAAGACTACCGACCAGACGAACAGCGCAGCGTGATCTTGGACGAGAACGTGGCGCTGCCCTACGGCTTCGCACGCGCGTTGCAGGGCGCGGGCCTGGCGTTGCCCGTCAACACCGCGCACCACCCTTACTTGGCCGGGCAAACGCTCACGCTCGCCGCCGACAACGGCAAGCCCAGCGCAGCGAACATGGAAAAGATCATTCGCCTCAAGGACGGCGTGACGCCCGACCCGCGCTCCGCGCTCGGCTCGGCGCACGACGCCGCCAACGGTTACTTGATGAACGTGTATCTGAGCTATGTACTCCCCAAGTTCGATCCAGACCTGTCGCTGGTCTGGCTGCGCAATCCAGATTCTACCGAGCATCAGTTCGGGCCAGGCTCCGCCAACTACCTCGACGCGCTCCGCGACCAAGACGCGCTGCTCGGTCAGTTGGAGCAACGGCTGAGCGAGCTCGGCCTCGCATCGCGGACGGACTTGCTCGTCGTTTCCGACCACGGGCACAGCACCGTGGCCGGCGATCCGGCTATTTTTCCGGTGCGGGCGCTGACCGGCGAGCCCGATGGACACGGCGAGGTCGGGGCGCTGGACGCCAATGGCTACTCCGTCTCCGGTGAGGTTCGAACCGCCGATGCCTTGCGCCACGCTGGCTTCGAGCACGTCTACGACGGCGGAGGCTGCTTGCTCGATCCCGTGCTGTCCGGCATCCGCAAAGACGGCTCGCTCGTGTATCCAACGCGCATCGATAACACGGGCAGCTGCGCGCCCGGCGCGCGCGTGACCCCGACGGCAAAAGAGAAGCGGCCCACCGCCAAGGAGAAGCAACCCGTGGTGACCTACTCGATGCCGAGCTTCCGACTTCCGGAGCCGACACCGAACGATGCCATCGTGATCGCTGCCAACGGCGGCTCGGAATACTTCTACGTGCTCGATCACTCGCCCGGGTCCGTGCTGAAATTGGTGAAGGCCCTGCAAGAGCGCGCGGCCTACGGCGCGATCTTCGTGCACGGCAAATACGGCGCCATTGCCGGTACTCTGCCGCTCTCGGCGATCGCTGCGGAAGGCGAGCGCGCGTCACCGCCGACCCCGGATCTGATCGTGAGCTTCGACTGGAACGAGACCGCACTGGCTGGTGGCTCGGGCGGCCTGCCCGGCACCGAGTACGCGAGCGCGCAGCGTTACCGCGGGATTCATGGTTCGTTCAGCCCGCGCGACGTACACAACACCTTGCTCGCGCGCGGCCCGCACTTCAAGGTGCAGTTCCAGGATGCGCTGCCGAGCGGCAACGTAGACGTCGCGCCGACGGTCGCGGCCTTGCTCGGTCTGCAATTCTCTGCGCCTGATGGCCGCGTGCTGCGCGAATCGTTGGCCGGCGAAACGTCGGACTATACCGTGACGACGACCGAGCAGACCGCGGAATCCGTCGTACTGGACAAGAGTTGCCAAGCCGATGACCCGAGCTGCGCGCACCCAACGGGCGCCGTGATCTACGGCATGACCTTGACGAAGAAGGTCGTGACGGACAAGGCGAGCAAGCGCAACTTCACGTATCTGGATCGCGCCACCGTGACCCGCGCAGCCAAGCACTGAGCCGCGGGCGAAACGCCGCACGACGAGGCATAGATAACCCTCGGGTATTACGTGACGCCCACGCGTCACCCGCTGGAGTTGCGCATTTGCGTCAAACGAGTCCTCGGATTTGCGCATCCGAAACCCAAAAATCCGTCACGACACGCAGCGCACCGCACGAATCGTGCGCAATCGATCGACTTGCGTGCAAATGGAGGCTCGGAGTTTGGGCTGCTTTTGGGCGTTCCGGGTGAGCCGCAGCGATACCGATGAGAAACGCGCGTCAGAGATAGTGGCGTCGACGATTGCACGACACGAGTGAGCGCCCGCTCTTTTGGTGCTCGCACGACTTCGAACGTGCCCAGGCATTTGCTCGGGCGCGCCTACGCCGAGCTTCGGCGACGACCAGGAGTTTTCCCATTCACACTCGAACCGCATTCATCATGGTCACCGCTTTGATCTCGGGGCTGGCCTGCGCCTGCTCCAGCCCCGCGCTGACCAGCGACCCTCACTCGAGCGAAGGAGGTGCCGGCAGCAGCGGCGCTGGGAGCGCAGGCTCGGCTACGGTCGCCAGCGGCGCTGCGGCCGGGGCGAACGCCAGTGCCGGCGCGCCAGCCAGCCCGACGAACGCTGGCGCGAGCGGCGCGCCGTTCATGCCTCCCCTAGCGAGCGGAGGTGCAGGAGCAGGCGGCGCTGCAGGCTCGAACGCCTCGGGAGGCGAGCCCGGCACGCCCGTCAACATGCCGCCGGTCACTAGCAACCCCGTGATGCCGGGCTGGGATCTGGCCTGGTCCGACGAATTCAACGCCGCCGATGGCACGGCCGTCGACGCCAGCCACTGGCACCACGATTCGGGCGGCAGCGGCTGGGGCAATCAAGAGCTCGAGTACTACACCGAGGATGCGTCGAACGCCGAGCAGCGCGCGGGCAACTTGGTGATCTCCGCCAAGCGTGACGGCGCCAGCAGCCATTCCTGCTGGTATGGCGCGTGCCAATACACGTCGGCGCGCTTGCTCACCTCGGGCAAGTTCAGCACTGCGTACGGCCGCGTCGAAGCGCGCATAAAAGTGCCAGCCGGCAAAGGCATGTGGCCAGCGTTCTGGATGCTGGGCGACAACATCGGCGACCCGAACATCGGTTGGCCCAACTGCGGCGAGATCGACATCATGGAGATCATCGGCAGCGAGCCCGGCACTCTTCACGGCAGCATGCACGGGCCGGGCTATTCCGGCGGCGCGCCGCTCACTGCCAGCACGAAGCTAACCAACGTGGCCAATCTCTCGGACGATTTTCACACCTACGCAGTCGAGTGGGCGCCCGACTCGGTGAAGTTCTTCATCGATACGACCTTGTACGAGACTCGCACACCCGCAGACATCCCCGCCGGCACGGGTTGGGTCTTCAACCATCCGTTTTTCCTGATCCTGAACGTCGCGGTCGGCGGTCAATGGCCTGGCAGCCCGGATGCTTCGACGCAATTCCCCGCACAAATGTTGGTCGACTACGTGCGCGTCTTCAAAGCCGAGTGAGCCCAGGGCGCACCACTAAACCCACGCCCGAACTGACCGTTGCATGCTCTTAGCGCATGGCCCAGCAGGCACAGAGAGACATCGACGAACGCTTCAACCAGCTCAGTGATCGCGACGCCTTCTGGGGGCCATTGCTCGGCTTTCGACCCGAAAAGAAACGCTGCATCAGCAGCGTTCGAGTCGCTGCGATGGCCTCCACGTTGGGTGGCTTCTACGGCATGCTGTTGAACTTGGCCTTGGTGCTGATCTGCCGGCACAGCGTGCACCACGTGCCGCCCGCGTATGCGATGCCGATCGTCTTGACGCTCACGTACTTCGCCGCGTTCCAGCTCACGCTCGGTCCCGCCTGGAACCGGCGCGCGCGCTTGATGCTGCGCCGCGAAGGTTACCTCGAGAGCATTGGGCGCACCTCCGACGCCGACGACTAAAGCGAGATCGCGCGCGCGGTGGGCTTGCCCGACGGATCTCGCCAGGCCGGCAGAGTTGCAACGCTTGAAACGCGTCGCCGTTGATTACTTACACATTGCGGCAACACCGCCGGAACCCTATGAGGAACATAACCGCCACGGGAGGTAGAGGTTGGTTCCGCTCCGCAAGCTCGTTGGCGAATCTCGCCAGCCCTCGCTAGTAGCGAACGCGCCATCGATAGACGGCGCGGTAGCGACGCTTGCAACGAGCGAGGGCGTAGAGTCGGTCGCTTCGGCTCTCCCCGTTGCGCCGCCTCAGGTCATGAGCCTACTCGTCCACTCGACGCTCCTGAGCGGCGTCGCCGGCTACGTCGACGCCGCCGGGTTCGTTTCGTTGGTTGGCTTATTTCCTGCTCATTTGACAGGCGAGCTGGTGGGCGATGCCATCGCGATCTCTTCGGGTCACGCAGGCCACGGGCATGGCCACTTGTGGGCCGTACCGGTGTTCGTGAGCTCGGTGGTCTTGGCCACGGTGGTGGCGCGCATCTTTCGTCACCACGGCCTGCAAGCGCGCGCCGGCCTGCTCGCGCTGGTCACGCTCGCACTCACTCTATTCAGCGCCAGCGACGCGCTGGCTTGGCTCCTCCACGAAGGGCAGCTGCCGTTCTTCGTGCGCGGTGGCTTCGCCGTGGCGGCGATGGGCTTCCAAAGTGCGCTCATGCGTGAGTCGCTGACCAAGTCTTGTCCGACCACGGTGATGACGGGCAACTTGACGCAGGTCGTGATCGATTTGGTCGACCACGTGATTGGCCGCATCGCGCGCCCGCTACGCCGCCAGGAAAAACCGCGCTCCCGACCGCCAGTCGCCAGCGCGCTCGTGATCTTCGCCTTCAGCGCCGCGTTGGGCGGTTGCCTCACGCGCGCCGTCGGTTCGATCAGCGTGGCCCTGCCCACAGCCCTGGTCGCCGCCCTGATGCTGCAAGCCTGGCGGGAAGACGCGGCCGAGCGAGCGCGCAGGGGTCCTGCCTTCGTGTCCGTGGGCGACTTTCGCTGTCCACAGCCCTGGCCGGACGCGCACAAACCGGGCGTTCCCGACGGGCGAGATTGGCCGATCGAGCCGTATTCGGTCGATTTCGCGTCCGAACCGCGCCTCGAGCCGGCACCGGCGCTCGGCGAACTCGAAGTCAGCGAAGAAACGGAACGCCCGCGCAAGGCGCGAAGCATTTCCGGGACTCAGCTCGTCCAGCTCAAGACCCGAACTTCACCTCGCGAATGACGCTAGCCGGCGCGTAGCAAACCAATGTGGGCTTCGAGCCCTTCACGCGCTCGGTGATCAGCTGCACCAGCGCTTGCGCTTGTTCGGCGTTGCTGGCGCTCGCGCCCAGCGTGCGGCGATGCTTGAACGTGAATTCGACGAACTTCGCCTCGGGTCGCTGGGGCGCTCCGAGCAGTGCGTCGCGAGTCGCGGGATAAGCAAAGTTTGCGGGCGCCGCGTCGCTGACAGAAAACAAGATCACGAAGGGGGTGTGGCACTGGCCGTTGAACGGCGTTGGCTCTACTTCGGCAGCGCCCGCGTCGCCGACTCCAGCTCCCGCGTCCGACGTCGCGCTACGCTTTGCCCCTGCGTCGGGAAGCTCGGCATAGACGAGCGGCTTCGGATCGGTCGAGAACACGACGCCCAGCTCCAAGCGGCTGTCTCCGTCGTAGCCGACTTTCCCGCCGAAATAACCACGCCTTCCGTCGAACGCAAGCACCGAGGTCAGCTCGATGAGCAGGGGCTTGGGCGTGCCAGCGTCGGCACTTGCGGGGAGCGCGGGCAAGGGAAACGTGACCTCGCGGTAGCCCACGTCTGGGGTGTAGACGAAGCCACGCTGCCAGTCGATCAGCAGCCACAGGCTCCCATCGGGCGTGACGTCGGCATCGGAGATGGGCCACCCCGCGTCGGGCAACCCAATCATCTGCCAGCCCTTACCGTCGAAGCGGGCGAGTCGCGTCTGTCCAGGGACCGAGCTCGGGCCCGAGCGCAATGCATAGATCGACGTCGGTGATGCAACGAGTAACCGAGTGTGCTCGTGCGCCGGTTGAAATCCTCGAAAGACCATTTTGTCGGACGGGACCGGGCCGAGTGGCGTCGCAAACGCCGCAGGTAAGCGTTCGACCGACTTCGATTCGACGGAGTCTTCGGTCCAATGCTCGATCAAGAACTGGTCGTCGTCGCACTTGCCGCGGCCCACTGCATACAGATCGCCTGCCGGCAACGCGGCGATGCTTTCGATGCTGAGCCGCACCGGGCAATCCGCACCGGGGCCGACCGCAGGCTTGGGAAGCGGCGATTTTCCGCCAGACAGCAGCTGAATTTGGCCGTCGCGCAGGCCGAGCACGCGGCCTTGGCTCCAAGACACGACGGCGTCCGAAACGGGAATCGGCAGCGAGCCGTCGGGCAAGCGCGAAAAGTCACCATTCACGCCATGATAGGTGTCGCTGAACGTGCCGTAGATACGAGCGCCATCGGTCACCCACATCCCGCCGACGTCGACCCACAGATCGTTCGGCCAAGACCCGGCGATGTCAGCAACCTCCATCCACAGCGGCGGGATATGCGCATTCATCCCGAGCGAGTGATCGCCGATCCCAGTGCTCTCGAGCTCGCTACCCAGCGTGTGATCCTCGAGCGGGAAGAGGCTGCCGTTACTGCTCACGAGCACGGCGCCGCGCACACGGTGGACCGAATACGCGGGTGGCACGACACCATCCCCGAAGTGGTCGCTCGGCACGTCGGCGAGCACGACCGTCGCCTTCACTTTACCGACCGGTGGTAAGATCGCCGTCTCTACCGCGGAAGCGGAGGGCGTCTCGCTCGCGCTGGGCGCAGGCTCGACCCGTGCCGCCGCAGATGGCTCGGCGCGCGCGGGCTCGGGCTTGGAGCTGCAACGACACCCGGACAACGCTGGCAGCAGGGCCGGCGCGACGACTAGCCACTTCCATTGCTCGAACATCAGGGTTTCTCCGGCAAGGTGCCACTGGCAAGCAGTACTGAGCTTTCCACGACTGCCTCTTCTTCGCGCTTCGGGTCGAGGTGCAGCACCCGCTCGTAGCGGACGCGCCAGCTGATCGGACGCCCCGCGGCGGCTGCGCCGAGCTCGAGCTCGACCACGGTCGGCACGTCGGGTTGCACTCGATCATCGACCAACGCGACTCGCTCGAGCCGATCGCGCGCTGCCGGCAGGTCGCCGAAATGACGGGCCAATTGCCTCTGAGCGTGCGCCAGCACGGCGTAATCCGGGCCGAGCGTGTCGGCCTCGATCAGCAAGCGACGGAACAAGTCGCCCGTGGGGAAGGCATGACCCACGCGTTGCGAGCGCAGAGTCAGACGCACTCGAGTGGGCGTTGCTCGCTCGCTCTGGACGGCGAGCGCGGCGCGCAACGCCGATTCGGAGCGCGCTTCCGCGAAGGCGTGCGAAGCGTGCGCTCGCCTGGGAGCTCGCGCCTCTGGCACTGGCGGCATGTGACAGGTCACACACGGAGTTCCCGCATAGGACGAGGCCGCATGCTCGCTGACCGTGAGCTGTAACTTCTCCGGGTGCTGCCGCAAGCCGGGAAAAGCGAACTCATGACAGCGCGCGCAGGCACCGTTCGCGTCCGCGGCGTTGGACTGCGCGGGACGAGGATGCCCGAGCGGTCCAAGCCGAATGTCCTGATGACAGCTCGAACACGACACACCGTTGCCGGCGGCAGCCGGCAGCGTCGCTGTCGAGTCGGCGAAGGGTGCATGGCAGCCTCGACAAAATTCGGGCACCGCCTCGCGCGCCAGCGAGGCGCGAAACGTCGCATCGTCACTGGCGTGGTGCTCGGATCCGAGCCACTCGGCAGCGATCTGCACGTGACAGCGCGTACACTGCTGATCATCGCGCTCCGCTTCGGCTAAGTCGTGGGCAACGCCTGCTGACTCTGACGGCGGGGGCGACGGCTCGTGCGAGGCGCAGGCCGAGATCGCGACTGCGCACAGCAGACGACACGGCACCCCGGCCCTTTCGAAGTGACGCCCCATCGACACCGGAGGCAGGCTATCACCTCCGCGCACTGGCGAATTTCCTACGCGCGCAAATTGCGTTGACCCACGCATTCGTTGGTAACGACAAGCGCAGCGGAAGTTTTTGCTCGAACGCGAGCATGCGCGGACCCTCGGTCTACGACGCAACTACGCCATGATTTCGGCCTGATCGGCAGCCCGGCCCAGCCCCCGAAAAACCTAGGACGGTCCAGCAGGCCTCTGATATACAGGGGCGGCTTTCGCTAAGTGGTGAGCGGAAGAGAGCCCAAGGGCCTCACTACCCGTGCCTTGCCAGCGCGGATAACGAGCCCCTCCCGATCGGGCGTGCGCAGTTCACGGCGAGCAGCAGAGTGATGGAGAATCGATGAACTATCGGGCACTCGGGGCCTTCGGAATCTTGATGGCCTTGGTCAGCACCCCAGCGCGTGCACAAGACGACGATGAAGAAGATCTGGGCGCGCCCGCAAAAGGGGACAGCGCGGCGACCGATTCGTCAGCCAAAGCGCCCGGCCAAAAGGAGCAGTCGGCGGACGTCGACGCGAGTGCCAAAGCCAAGGCCAAAGCTCCAGACGCGCATGACGACATCGCGCCCGCCGCTTCGGCCCCGACCGAGTCGAGCCCTGCGCCCGAGCGCGCGCCGGTGTACGGTAAGCGCGGCGATTGGTTCATCGCACCCTACGGCTACGCCCGCCTCGATGCGATCGAGGACTCGACGCAATCCTTCGAAGACGGCATCCAGCCGAACCTGATCGCGCGCGTCGGCACCTACAGGGGCGACCACCGCCGCACCACCTTCACCGCCAAGGACTCCCGCCTGGGAGTGTTCGTCGGTGCACCGGCCTTCAACGGCATTCGCACCTCGGCGCAAATCGAGTTCGATTTCTACGGGCTCACCCCTTCGGACGCCCGCCGTAACGACGCGGTGATCTTTGGCCCGGTCCGCGTGCGTCACGCCTTCTTGAAGATGGAAACGCCGGTCGTCGACGTGATCGCTGGCCAGTACTATGACCTCTTCGGCTGGGGCAGTCATTTCTACCCGGCAACGGTCGCGTACCTGGGTGTGCCCGGCGAGATTTATCATCGCAATCCGCAGCTCCGGATCGAGAAGAAGATCAAGGCGGGCGACGTCGAGATCCTGGCTGCGATCGCCGCAGTTCGCCCCGGCGAGCGCGATTCGGGCGTTCCCGACGGCCAGGCAGGCCTGAAGCTCTCGTACAACGGTTGGACTGGCATCGCCACGCCGGGCTTCGGCCGGCCGGTACTGTCGCCGATCTCGGTCGGTGTCTCGGGCATCGTGAGGCGCTTCGAGGCGCCCGCATTCCAGGTCGAGCCGGGCTCGCATGCCGTGCACACGAACGGCGGCGGCATCGCGGTGAACGTGTTGCTCCCCGTTATCCCCGCGGTATCGGTCGAGAACCACAGCAACGCGCTGACCATCACTGGCGAGTTCAGTGATGGCGCGGGTGTGGCCGACATGTACACGGGCATGGACGGCGGCTCACGCTTTCCGACCCTGCCCAATCCGAGCATGGCCAGTCACCCGGTCGCGTACCAAGCCAACGTCGATCCCGGCTTGGTCACCTTCGATCGAACTTCGGCACTGAAGGCCATCAAGTGGCGCGCTGTCGTCGCCGGCCTGCAGTATTACCTGCCCATCGCCAACGGGCGAGTTTGGGTCTCCGGCATTTACTCCCGCATCTGGTCGGACAACATCAAGACGCTGACACCTCAAGAGAGCTACGGCGGCATCTTCACGAAGATGGAGTACATCGACGCCAACGTCGGTTACGACATCACCCCTGCGCTCGTGCTGGGCTTGTCGTTCCAAACCGTCAAGCAAACGTTCGCCGACGTCTCATCGCCCACGCCGATTTACGGTCAAATCGCGGACGATACGCTGGGCGGCTTGAGCATTCTCGGTACGGGCGGTGTGGCCGCGACCGCACGAAATAATCGAGGCCAGCTCAGCCTGGCGCTCTTCTTCTGAGGCGTTTGGAGACCCCCAAGTCATGATCAAAACGACCCTATCCTGCGTCTCTGGTCTCGCACTCGTACTCGCTGCAGCGCTCACCTCAGGCTGCTCCCAAAAGCCCGCGTGCGAAGAGCTCGGCAGCTGCGGCGGCCCGCTACCGATCGGTAGTTGGACCCTCAAGCCCGGCTTCGGCTCCTGCTCGGAAGATCTCTACGACCCAGCAGCCGACACCCGCCTGATCGGAGGCGCCGAAGTTCCGGCTGCTCGCACGCCGCCGATCGAGCCCGCCGTTTACGATTGGTGTGACTCGCTGGTGACCAGCAGCGGCACGAGCATCCAAACGCACGCCGCAAATTTCTACGCTGAGAGCGCGCCGGTTGGTGCCGCCACCATTCGCATCGACCCGAATGGTCACTGGGCCGCAGGAATCACCAACACGGGCACCTACGTGCTGGATTTCCCCGCCATCTGCATGCGCGAGTTCGGCGCGATGGACGGCCGCTCGGTCGACCCTTCCGCCGATCCGCCCGGGCCTCCCGGTGACGTGTGCAAGCAGTTGCAAGTGCCGCTGGCGGCGTCGGGTAAGGGGAACGGGGCCGACTCGAATACGACGTGCCAAGTGAACCCGGCCGATCTGGGTGGCTGCCTGTGCGCGTTCGACGTCTCGGCGACTGGCGGTCCGTCGGGCTACTATTCGCAAACCAGCAGCAACACGATTCAGTTTCTGCCCGGCACCAACTTTCCGCTGGACGTCACCTACTGCAACCTGGGCGATTCGCTCGAGTTGACCGGCACCGATGGCGAGTACCTGTTCGGCATCAAAGGTCTGCGCACGATGCACCTCGCGAAGGTCGTCCCGAATTGCGCTGACGGCGCGGCGGGCCCAGGCGAGGACGGCATCGATTGCGGCGGCTCGTGCCCGAACGCGTGCCCGGCCGCACCCGCCACGCCCTGACGCGACTCGATGTGACTGACAAAAAGCAGCGAGGCCACGACGATTGCTCGTCGTGGCCTCGAGGCCGTTCAGACTGTCGCTACCGCTTACTGTGAGATCAGCGGCGGGTTCGAGAACAACTTGAGGAACGTGGAGAAGCCCGGGTTCACCGTGTCGTCATGGCTCGCGTGATCCGAGCCGTCGATCAGGCAAACGACCAACGGGTACTGCGCGGGGCAGCCCGAGAGCTTCTTGCAGGTGCTGTCCGGTTTGCCGCCGCCGATCGGGAAGTCGACGGTCGGGGTGGTGCCCCAATCGCCGCCCGTGCAACCGTTCACATGAATCGCGCGGTTGATCGCGACCACGTTACCGGAGAATGGGTTCTCCTTGTCGCCAGTCTCACCGACCCACATGCCGGCCATGGGCTTAGTGGTGCAAGTGGGAACGAACTGCTTCTCCGTCGGTAGGCCGCCCGTGTTCGGCATGATGCCACGCACGGGGCGCGTCGGGTCACCGGCATACTTGCAGCCGAGCTCGTTCGAGAACCAAGCGCCGCTGCTGTTGCCCAGCGCGAAGACACGGTTCTTGTCGAAGCACAGCTGCGTGGCAAGCTTGTCGTACAGGTTTTCGTAGAAGACCCAATCAACCGAGTCGTCGCCCTCTTTGTCGTCGAAGCAGCCTTGGCCTGGGTTCGTGGCGTGACCGATGTCGTTCGGCGGCGGCGTGAGGCCGACTCGAATGACGGTGTTGTTTACGTTCTGGGCCGTGTTGTTGTCCGGCTTGAGCGGGTAGACGTTGGTGCCGTTACCCGTGCAGCCCGGGCCTTCGAGAACCAAGGGGTAGGCCTTGGTCTTGTCGTAGCCAGTGGGCAGGGTGACGTAGTACTCGCGATTGTAGGACCAAGCTCCGCACTTGCTGTCGGCACAGCCAGCGGGCTTGGTGCCCATCGTTTGAATCGTGAACTTCACGCCCGTGCCGGGAGTGAAACCGGTAGCGTCCATGCCACAGCCAGTCGTCTTCACGACCGCCGTGATGTCGCTCGCCGGGGCACCGCCGCCGGCGCCAGCCGAGCCGGAGGTCCCACCCGTCGTCGCCGCGCCAGCAGCACCCGCCGC
>OUNO010000290.1_pt2 | contig 17209 bp, 20 predicted proteins | sample 1779811 | NCBI WGS metagenome assembly OUNO01 (sample SAMEA3914804, study PRJEB12502) | metagenome | biome: forest; material: soil | place: Canada | collected 2010-06-25 | depth 0.3 m | reverse complement strand
ATTACGATTCCTAATGACCGTCTGTTGCAGACGATCGATCGCCGCACACCACTCCTTGAAACCTTTAAGATTGCCGACGACGTTTTGCGCCAAGGTGTCCAAGGTATTTCCGAGCTGATCACTGAACACGGCTTGATTAACCTCGACTTTGCCGATGTAAAGGCGATTATGAGCAACGCCGGCTCGGCCCTCATGGGTATCGGTCGCGCTAGCGGTGATAACCGTGCTGCTCAAGCTGCACAACAAGCCATCGAATCACCACTCATTGAAGTTTCAATCGACGGTGCCAAGGGCGTCCTGTTCAACGTTACCGGTGGTTACGACATGAGCATGTCTGAAATCCAAGAAGCTGCCGAAATCATCACCAGTGCCGTTTCACCAGATGCCAACATCATCTTTGGTGCCACTTTGAAGCCTGAAATCGAAGACGAACTGATCATTACCGTGATCGCAACCGGCTTCGACTCTGCCTATTTCCAAGAGCCTGCCTCAGAAGACGAAGAAGCTCCCGAGCCTGCTCACATGAGCCAAGAAACCGTCAACAGCGTTGACCTCAACCTTGACCATTCAGAAGCTGCGGCTATCTTCAACGAAGAAGCAGAAGGCACGACCGACATGTGGAATCACTCAGTCGAACAAGACGATGAATCAGATACGCCAGCCTTTCTACGCCGCCGCAAAAAGCACGGCAAAAAAGCCAAGAACGAAGAGGAATAACATATGGCTCAGATCAAAATTGGGGATAGCCGTGTCGTCGAATCTCGCGAAGTCGGGGATGGTGTTACTATTCGCCGCCGCCGCGAATCACCAGACGGCAAACGGTTCACTACCTACGAGCGCATCGAAAAACCAAACCTTGCAGTCATTAAAAAGACGGGCGCCCGCGAACTGTTTGATCGCGACAAGCTCGCCATTGCCATCAAACGTTCTGTCGGCAAATTCTTTAGCTCGGAAGTAGAAGTTGAAGAGATGATCGACATTATCGAAGATTCTCTTTACAGCCTCGGTGAGAACGAGATTACCTCGAAACAAATCGGCGACAAAGTTCTCGATGAGTTAGCCGCCCGCAACGAAGTGGCCTACGTCCGCTTTGCCAGTGTCTACCAAGAATTCAAAACGCTTGATGACTTTGTGAAGATCCTCGAACAGCGTAAGCAGCAGAAAAAGGCTGCTTAGTGTCGATGCGCGTGGTAGTAGTCTATAAAGAAGAGACTGACTACGCACGGCAGGTTATTGATTATCTGCGCGATTTTGAGCACCAAACTGGCCATAAACTCGAAACGCTCGACCCTGAATCACCAGCCGGCGTCGATTTTACTCAAACCTATGACATTATGGAACTTCCGACGATGATCGCAATTGCGAGTGATGGCTCGATGCAAAATACTTGGTCGGGCCTGCCGCTGCCAACGATTAGTGAGGTGAGTTACTATGTTCAGTAAATTTATTCGATTCCTATGGACCAAATCCGAAGCTCGAACCCGTGTGGTGATTTTTGGAATCATGTTGATTGGTGGTATTGCCGCCCTGATCGCATCCTTCGCGCTGACTACTGATGAGTTCCAGCTCGACGAGAACCCGAATGCTGTCCTGTCCTGCAGTATTAATATTGTGCTCAACTGCTCTACTGTTATGCAGACCTGGCAATCACATATCTTTGGCTTCCCGAACATGCTGATTGGTCTGATGGCTTTCCCAGTTATTATTACCCTGGCCGTAGCTGGCCTCGCAGGGGTGAAGTTCCCGCGCTGGATGCTTATCGTGGCCAATGTCGGCATTTTGCTGGGCCTGATCTTTGCCTACTGGCTCTTCTTTCAGAGCCTCTACGCCATCCAAGTACTGTGTCCATGGTGTTTGGTCGTGACGACCTCAATGACGCTGATTTTCGCGACTATGTTGCATTACAACCTCAAGCAGAACAGCTTTGGCTTGTCTAAAAAAGTCGATCAAAAAGTGCAACGCTTCCTGAGCGGTGGCTTTCACCAAATGCTGGTACTCAGCTGGATCGCGTTGATGGTTGTTCTCGTCTTCATCCAATTCGGCCAAGCCCTCTTTGCGCAGTAACAAATATAGAGTAATATAACTATAAGGACGCTTGAGTGGTCATCAGCCACAAGTCTTCGGAAGAAATCCGTCTGGAAAGTAGACCCGAACGCGCACGCTGTGTTAAAGCGAACAACCAAGAGCTGATAGGAAACTTTCAGAAATCGGATGGTACCACCCTTTGCCGGGTTCCGATGGATGAGAGTTTTATTTATTTGAAAAGGAAATTATGAAGTTTAAAGCCAACACCCGCCGCCGCGCCCTCGAATATGAGAAAGCTCTCATCCAATACTGGAAAGAGGATCGTACGTTTGAGAAATCGATCGAGCAACGTCCGGCCGACAACTCGTTCGTCTTTTATGATGGTCCACCGTTCATCACCGGTGTACCACATCATGGCACGCTTCTTTCGAGTATGGTTAAAGACGCCGTACCGCGCTACCAAACGATGAAAGGCAAGCGCGTCGAACGCGTTTGGGGTTGGGACACGCACGGTTTGCCAGCTGAAAACTTTGTTGAGAAAAAACTTGGCATTACTGACCGTCACGAAATCGGCACCCGCGTCTCACTAGAGGAGTACATCACCACCGCCCGCGAGAGTATGACCGAAACCGGTGAGCTCTGGGAACCAACCATCGATCGCATCGGTCGCTGGGTCGACTTCGAAGGTGCCTACAAAACCATGGACAAAGACTACATGGAATCAGTTTGGTGGGCTTTTAAGGAGCTATACGAGAAGGGTAAAATCTACGAAGGCGAGCGTGTTCTGATGTATGACACCAAGTGGGCGACGCCTTTGTCGAAGGCCGAAGTCACGATGGATGCTGGGGCTTATGTTGAGGTGACTGACCCGAGTGTGTATGTGAAATTCAAATTAAAGTCCGAGCCAAAAGCTGTCGGTGACGAAAAAGGCGACGAGTTAAAACCTCTTTACATGCTCGCCTGGACTACAACACCGTGGACATTGCCAGGCAATACAGCGCTGGCTATCAACAAAGATCTTGAATATGAAGAGCACGAGATAAACGGCCAAAGATTCATTGTCGCTCAGGAAGCAGTTATCCCAATGCGTCAACGTCTCAAACTTCCAGTCGATGGCAGCGATGATGACTTCAAGTTGGTCCGCTGCTTCAGGGGCGAAGAACTAGTTGGGCTCGAATACGAACCACTATTTGAAGATCGTGGCACCAATGCTCACAAAGTTTGGGATGCAAGTTATGTCACGACCGATTCCGGAACGGGCGTCGTTCATTTGGCACCAGCCTATGGCGAAGAGGACTTTGAGTTGGCAAAAGCGAACAACATCCCAGTTGTCCACGTCCTTGACGAATACGGCGTCTACACCGAAGGCCCTTGGGAAGGTCTCGAAATCTGGGACACCAATAAACAGATCGCCAAAACACTCCTTGAGGAAGGAAAAGTTTGGAAAATTGACTATATTCTGCACGAATATCCCCATAACCCACGCACCGGCCAACGCCTGATCTACCGTGCCCACCCGAGTTGGTTCATGGACATCGATGGCCAACGCGCCGAAATGCTCGAGGAAAACTCAGAGCACATCAACTGGTTCCCGGAACACATCAAACACGGTCGTTTTGAAAAAACGATCGAGACCGCACCGGATTGGAATCTGTCGCGCGATCGTTTCTGGGCAACGGCCATGCCGGTCTGGAAAAGCGAGCAGGGGACAATTAGAGTTGTCGGTTCATATGCCGAACTCAAAGATCTCAGTGGGGTAGAGCTCGAAGATTATCACCGCCCGTGGATCGATGATGTCGAATTCGACCTCGATGGCGAACACTTCACTCGCATCGATAAAGTCCTGGATTGTTGGTTCGAGTCTGGCTCGATGCCATTTGCCCAGTTCCATTATCCTTTTGAAAACGTCGAAAAGTTCGAAGCCAACTTCCCGGGCGACTTCATCGTCGAATATGTCGGCCAAGTCCGTGCCTGGTTCTACTATGTCCACGCTGTGAACGTCGGGCTCTTCGGCCACAACGCGTTCAAGAACGTCATCGTGACCGGCAACTTGATGGGCGAAGATGGCTTCAAGCTCAGCAAATCGCGTGGCAATTTTACCGACCCGAACGAACTGATGGACACTTTTTCGGCTGATAGCTTGCGATTCCTCATCCTATCCTCACCGGTGCTTAATGGAGAAGATTTCGCCGTTCGTGACCGCGAAGTCGGGGACGTCGCCCGCAAACTCAGCATGATCTGGAATATGTACGACTTCTTTACTTTGTATGCCGAAGTTGACGGCTGGGAATTCGATGGGGAACTCAAAGATCCATCAGAACACTTAACTAATCCACTCGACCAATGGATCATTAGTCGCGTCCACCAATTAATCGAGGAAATCGGTACGCATATGGACGGCTACGACCTGCCGAGTGCCATGAAACCAATCCTGCCATTCGTTGATGACGCCAGCAACTGGTTCGTCCGCCGCTCGCGCCGCCGCTTCTGGAAGAGTGACGACGACGGTGACAAGGCCAACGCCTACCAGACACTTCATTATGTATTGGTCCGTTTGAGCCAGGCCATCGCACCGTTCACGCCATTCCTCGCTGAGGAACTCTACCAAAAGCTGACCGGTGGTGAAAGTGTTCACTTAACCGATTGGCCAGAGGTCGGACATGTGAATGAGTTGGTCGTCAAAGACATGGAAACCGTCCGCGACTATGTGAATCAAGCCTTGAGCCTCCGCGCTGGCGCCGGGTTGAAGACCCGCCAACCACTTGCCAAGTTGACCGTGCCAACGCTCGGTGAGTTTGTAAACTTTGAAGACGTCCTAACTGAAGAGTTGAATGTGAAGAAAGTTGTGCTTGGTGATGATCTATCCCTCGACATCGAAATCACGCCAGAACTCTACCGCGAAGGTCTGGCCCGCGAAGTCGTGCGTTACGTTCAAGCTGCGCGCAAAAACGCCGGGCTGAATGTAGATGATCGCATTGTACTCGAGCTGAAAGCTAGTGGGGCAGAGCTCGAAGAAGCACTTGCGACCTTTAGGGAAGATATCGACAAAGAAGTCTTGGCCGTCGAAGGCAGCCCAGGTGCCGATGCTTACGCGACCTCTGTAAAAATCGACGATTTCGAACTCTCAATCATTCTCGCCAAAGCGTAGGGGATTGACATCCGTCCAAGCTTATGCTTAAATAGTCAAAGTATTTAAGCCAAAACAAACATGTCGATTTTAAATTACCTCAAACTCCAACCAGTCGAACCGAACGATGATGGCACGACCACCAGCCCTCTTGATGACTTCGCGCAAGACGAGACGATCGACCTGACCCACGACACTGATGGCGAAGAACTGGTCCAGTCTTGGGAGCGCATGCTCAAAGACCCCGAATTCCAATCTGAAACCGAACAAACGGCCACGAAGTAAGCTATACTCGATATAGTATGGAACTCTCAGATCAAGAATTCGACAGCCTGATTTCAAAGGCGATGGACGAGCTGCCCCAAGAATATATTAAGGGGCTCAACAACGTAGCGATTGTCTATGCTGATTGGCCGGACGAACATCAAGCCAAGAAAGCGGGGCTACGCGAAGGCAATATCCTCCTCGGTTTATATGAGGGGATTCCACTGACTCAACGCGGCGCCGGTTACTCATTTGTCTTGCCCGATAAGATCACTTTGTTTAAACACTCCATCCTGATGGTTTCGCGCGATCCCGAAAAGTTATTCGAGCAAATCAAGCGTACCCTTTGGCATGAAATCGCCCATTATTACGGATTGAATCATGATCGTATTCACGACCTAGAAAAACGCGACTGAGTCAATTTGTAGTTCAATAACGCTCGTGCTACAATAGAGATGCACTAAGGTGCTGGATAGTTGTGAAGGGGGAGAGCACGCTATGCAAAAGAACGATACAAGACCCATCCTGCGAGGAGCAAAAATGATCACATTTTTGTTAGGGTTACTACTCATCCCGACATTGATTGTTATTGCGACCCCTCGGCCAACGTATGCCGAGGGTCTTTTATATAAGGTAGGTTGCGTGGTCAAGGTATTATTAGACGCCAATTGTACAAATACGAAGACGACATCTCCGGCGCCGGCACAAACGACTGCGCCACCTTCGAGCACGACAGCGGCACCAACTCCTAGTCAGAGTGGGGCCAGCTCTACGACGCAGGCTCCCATCACCACTAACCCTAGCCCGACGGCGGCCCTTCCAGATATGACGGGATTAGTGGCCCCTCCTCAGCTGGCGCCAGACTCTCACACGCCAAGCGTCGCCTATGCATTGCCGCAAATTCGAGCGACAGCAAGTCCAAGTCCGACCGGAGCCGCCGCTCAGGTCGCGATGGCTCTCGAGCCAACAGATCAAGGCTGGAGGATACTCGGAGTGCTTTGGTACTGGTGGTTACTGCCAGCGGCCGCCCTCACGGCAGGGGGCATTATGTTGAAGCGGGTACTCATGCCTAAATCCAGCTTTACATAAGCGTTCATCTCTGTTAAAATAGGACACTGACTAATAACACATAAGGAAATATATGACAAAAGCAGTCGTTAAGATCGGTGGCAAGCAATTCCTCGTCACCGAAAAAGAGACCCTTCTGGTGGACCTCCTCCAAGAAGGAACTAAAGAGCTCACACTTGACGCGCTGTTGGTTATCGATGGTGACAAGATCACAATCGGCACACCAACCGTAAAAGATGTGAAAGTAACCGCCAAGGTCATTGATGACTTGGTAAAGGGTGACAAAATTAAAGTCATCCGTTACAAGGCGAAAAAGCGTGTTCACAAAGTGAATGGGCATCGCCAAAAATACTCTAAGGTTGAGATTACCTCGATCAAGTAAAGCGAGCCAAAACCTGGCTCAGCCATACAATTCAAGAGCACACTTTTTAAATAGACTTCCGCTGGAAGTCTATTTAAGCGTTCGGCTGAAATCGATTATTGCAATCGATTTCACAGTCTCTTGAATTGTATGGCTGAGCCAGGTTTTGCTTATGCTTGCTTGCCCAAATTTATGTATGTAGTATATGGAAATATATGGCGAATAATCTAGAACCTGCATCAGACGAAATAGAAGCCTTTAGGAACGTCATCCCCGACATTGGAGCACCCACTGTGGTTTCTGCAAACTACGTTTTTGATGTTGATTGCTATTTAGTTACTCGCGCGGGATCCGTTGATTATGAGAGAATCGCGCTGAATGGCGATAAGAGAGTGCACTTAAGAGGCGAACTCATTGAAGGCTTGGGTAGCGCCGCTGCGACACTGGGGTGGATTGAGTTAAAGGCCAGAGCGGAGGTCGTACTAAGTAGTTCCGAAGCAGCAGTCGAGCTAGGGCAGCATGATTGGCTGGCTACGCAACGAGGCGATATATCAGAAGAGACGGTGCTATTTCATCGCTTCGGACTGGGCGAGCAAATGTTCGCGGTTGGCTATGACAGTGCGACAGGACAGACTGAGTTAATGGCTCGCTCTGAGGTCCTTAAAGGCCAGACGTTAAGCCCGTATATGGAAGCTTGGCTCACAAGGATCGCATCACCATATAGGAACATAGGTTTCGAAACGATACCATATCGAGAAAGAATTAGTCCCTTTGTCGAATGGATTAAGATGGATCGTAAGCTCTAGGTACGGAGAAGGCCCAAGGTCCACCCGCCAGACCTAGTTTTCGCACCTCACCAAGAGGGCTTCGTGCTACAATAGACTGAAGAAAAGGGAACGATAATTTAGTGGCGACAGTAATTGCAGTAACCAATCAGAAGGGGGGCGTTGGTAAAACAACGACCGCTATTAATTTGGCGTATTTCCTCGCTAAAGATGGTAAGAAGACGCTACTGATCGACTTTGATCCGCAAGGCAATGCCAGCAGCGGCCTGGGGATTGATAAGCAGGCGCTGACTTTGAGCATGACCGATGTCGTTATGGGCTCGGCGCCTCTGAGCGCGATCACCAAAGAGACCGAACACAAGAATTTGTGGCTGGCACCAACCACATCAGTGCTGGCGAATACCGAGGTTGAGCTAGGCCAAGCTGACAAGCGCTTCTCAAGACTTAAACAGGCGATTGAAGCGACCGGTGACGCCTATGACTTTATTCTGATTGATAGTCCGCCGAGCCTTAGCCTCCTGACCGTCAACAGCTTGATTGCAGCTAAATATGTGCTGTTGCCCGTCCAGGCTGAGTTCTACGCTCTGGAGGGCTTAGGACAGCTCCTCGAGACGATGAAACTGGTTCGTAAGGGTATGAATCCGGGGCTGGAACTACTCGGTGTCTTGCCGACCATGCTCGATAGCCGTACAACTCTTAGCAATCAAGTACATGAGGAAATTAAGAAGCACTTCCCAGGCAAAGTGTTTGAAACGACAATTCCGCGCAACATCCGTTTGGCCGAAGCACCGAGTCACGGTGTGCCAATCGGCGTCTATGACAAGTTCTCGAAAGGCTCACGAGCATACAAGGCTCTCTCCAAAGAGGTAGTTGCCCGAACCGGAGGCCAGGCATGAGTCCAGCACCTAAAAAGGGGCTGGGTCGTGGGTTTGAGTCGCTAATTCCAATTGATTTGCTGGATGATAGCTTTGACCCGACGGCACAGCAGGATGAAAAGGTCAGTGAGCTGCGTCATTTAGCGCTTTCGAAAGTTCATGCCAACCCCGATCAGCCGCGTCGTTACTTTGACCAAGATGCTCTGAATGAGTTAGCTGAATCGATCCGCGAACACGGCGTTCTGCAGCCGATCATTGTCGTTCCTTCAGATGGCAGTTTCGAAATTGTCGCTGGTGAACGCCGATTCCGCGCCGCTGGCATCGCCGGCCTTGATACGATCCCGGCGCTGGTTCGCACCATGACTGATCAGAACAAGCTCGAGCTCTCATTAATTGAGAATATTCAGCGCCGTGATTTGAACGCCATTGAAACGGCGACGGCTTACTTGAAACTACGCGATCAATTTAACTTATCTCAAGACGAAATCGCTAAACGCGTTAATAAGTCACCGAGTGCCGTTAATAACACGATGCGCCTGCTGCGCCTGCCGAAAGAAGCCCGCGTGGCTATTGCTGAAGGCATTCTGACCGAAGGTCAAGCTCGCCCATTGGCCGGTCAGGACGAAGCTTTTGTCATCGAAATCTTGCCGCGCATTATTGCCGAAGAGTGGAGTGCTCGCAAAGTCGAGCAGTACATGGTCAACATCAAAAACCTGCGCCGTACTAAAGAACCTGCGCCGACAGCCAATGTCGAATCTCAACATGAATCTCAAATTATCAGTCTACGCGAACGCCTGAAAACGGACGTCGATATTCGCGTCAACGGCCACGGCGCTGGTCGCATTATTATCAAGTTCAACGGCGACTCGGAACTCGAACGCCTGCAGCGCTTACTCGGCGATAACTAGAAACTACGAACTTTATTGAATGGGAAGATGCGGAAGCTCGCTTGTCCGACGACGTCGTAGAGTGGAATTGTTCCTAAACCATTTCGAGAGTCGAGTGAGTAACTGCCCTGGCGGTGATCACCAGACACAAAGAGCTGGCCGTCGGGCACGATTTCATCGATGGCGCCACTAGTTGGCGAACCTGGCTCGCCATGGTTGGCAGCGTCGGGGTTAAAGCCGTCAGGATTCTCTTTATTAAAGACGGTGTAATTACCATCTTTAAGGAGTACGCGTTCGCCAGGCAGGCCAATGACACGTTTGACGATGTACTCATCTTCGATACCCGGACTGTAGTTCGGGTTCTTGAACACAATAATCGAGCCACGAGCTGGTATGTAGGTCTTATTGAACAATTGGTCGAAAGTGACGGGCAGGCGGTCAACAATCAAACGGTCACCGGTGAAGAGAGTGGTTTCCATACTAGGACCAACGACGCGGTAACTGCGGAATACAAACGTGTTGATGAGAAGTGAGCCCACTGCAATAGCAGCAATAAACACAATAATGCTAAGTAAATCCTTAGCAAGTGGGTGGCGGGTAAAATAAGAGGCTTCCATGTACTCGCACTATTATAGCGTACTGTGCATAAATCCAACTATTCTTATGCTTCATATATTCAACCATATTCGGTATAGTAGTATGAGTATTTATGAAGAATAACAAACCTTCTATTGATGGGTTTATCCCACGTCGCGCCGGTAGCCAGCTAGGAGATCTTCATGATCTCAAAAATCCAGACCGTGCCGTTGAGCCGATCGACCGATCGCTTCACACTGGTGAGAACGCCACGCCGACATTGGTAGGAGTACCCCGGGAGGACAAGATCATCGGCACCAAGAACGATATAAGTGAGTCGCTACGCGAGATTGATGACCCTGACTTAAATAGTAATAAAAAGAAGCTTTCGCGCCGGCAACGTCGCCGCGAACGTCGCAAGGTTGAACCGAAGCGCAAAAAAGTCTTCCGTATTATTAAGTGGGCTCTCATTATTATTGTTATCCTGGCTGCATTGGTCGCTGGCTACATCTTCTTGAAAGCAGCGCTTGCTAGTAACAGCATCTTTAAAGGTAGCTTCCTCGACATTGTCCAGAATCAGCCGCTAAAGATGGATGCCAATGGCCGTAGTAACTTCCTTATCCTAGGCACATCCGAAGATGATCCTGGTCACGACGCCGGCTATCTCACTGACTCAATGTTAGTGGTGAGTGTTGATCAAAAAGCCAAGAATGCCTACATGTTTAGTATTCCACGCGACTTGTATGTGCAATATGACATGGCTTGTCCGGCTGGTTACTCGGGAAAAATTAACAGTTACTTTGAGTGTGTCAATCAAGGAACAACTGATGCTGACGAACAAGATCGCTTGATGCAAACCCAGCAATTTGTCGGTAATATTGTCGGTATGGACATCCAGTATGGTGCCCATGTGAACTACACGGTAATGCGCGACGTCGTGAACGCCATCGGTGGCAGCATCACGGTCAACATTGAAGGTGATGAAGGCCAAGGTCAACAACCAAACATTGGCATTATGGACGCAAACTTTGACTGGAAGTGTGGTGCTTACCAATCTCAACGAATCAAAAACTGTCCACCTGACGGCCATTTCATTGACTACAACCCAGGTCCTCAGGTCCTCGATGCTGAACACGCGCTATACCTGGCACAAGCTCGTGGCGATGCCGCCAATGTCGGCTTGGCTCAATCTAACTTTGACCGCGAACGCAATCAACAAAAGATTCTGGTCGCGATTCAACAAAAAGCGTTATCTAACGGTACGCTGACAAATATTGGTGCAGTGACTCAGCTGATCGATGCCCTCGGCAAGAACCTGCGAACGAATATTCAAACAAACGAGATTCGGACGTTAATGCAGCTAGGCGTCGACATTAAGGCCGCCGATGTTCAATCAGTTGACTTGTACAAAACAGGCGAGGCACAGTTCACCACAGAAACAATTGATTCAGCCGGAAGCGTCGTCATTCCTTCGGCTGGCGAATTCTCGTATGGTCCACTGCAGACATATCTCAAGAAGCACATCACCAGTGACCCAGTTGCCAAGGAAGCGCCGCACGTCACGGTTCTCAACGGTAGTGGCACGGCCGGGGCGGCTCAAGCTGAAGCCGACAAGCTCACCGCCCTCAACTTTACCGTCGACGGCACTAACAATGCACCAGATGGAACCTATCCTCCAATTACGATCTACCAGATCAATAAGGCTAAAACCGCCAGTGCCGCAAAACTAAAGGCTCTCTACAACGTGACGCTACTCACAACCGCTCCGCCAGTGAGCGTGGTTGGCTCAACCGATTTCTTGATTATCGTTGGTGCTTCGTCAAGTTCAGCCTCTCAATAGTGAACTGTAGCGTGATATAATAAAGCCAATCATGGAGTTTTTGAAACTAGTTCGACGCCGTTCGTTCTTGAGCGAAGTTGTCTATACAGTCCTTAATATTGGCCTGGCAGTAGCGCTACTTGCGATGATTCGTTATACCGAGTCGATTCCTTTTGCCTTGGCCCTCGTTTTGGTGAGCAAGTGGCGCGTTTTTGCCGTCCGACCGCGCTACTGGTTCGCAAATCTGCGCTCAAACCTGGTCGACTTTATCGTCAGCGTGAGCGTGGTTATACACCTCTATACAATCGACCAGTCGGCGCTGAGTGATAGCCGGAAACTTATCGTTATGGGCATCCTGACAGCCCTCTACATTGCTTGGTTACTATTCCTCAAACCACGCTCCAAGCGTTCATATGTGGCGGCTCAGGCTGGCGTAGCGATACTTCTTGGCGTTTCAGCACTCTTCACGGTCTCGTTTGACTGGCCAGTTTCAATTGTAGTCGTTGGTATGTGGTTGATCGGTTATTCAGCCGCTCGCCACGTGCTCAGCACCTATGACGAGGAAACGCATGGCCTGTTTATCGCTCTCGGCTGGGGAACAGTACTCGGCGAAATCGGCTGGGTTGGCTACCACTGGGCGATTGCCTACGGTTTGCCGGTCATTAGCAGCCTGATGCTGCCACAGGTCGCGATTATCTCGGTCCTGGTGAGTTTTGTCGCCTACAAGGCCTATGACTCGTTCTATCACAACCAAAAAATTCGTACGAACGACATCATTTTGCCGCTATTATTCACGCTTAGCGTTATCGCGGTACTCATTTTTGTGTTCAACCGCGTCGGCACCACTATTTAAGTTTTTGAAACAGTAGTCCGTAGTCTCTTTTATCTTTGAGAAGTAGCCCATAGTCTTTGGCATAGCTGATAATATCAGCGTGTTGCTCGGGGTCGGCTTCCAAAATGAGGTAGCCACCAATGGTGAGTTTATTTTTTGTTTGAGTAATTAACTTGAAAATCAGAGCTTTCCCTTCATTAGTCGCAAACAGTGCTTCGACTGGCTCGTGGTTGGTCTCGGGGGATCGCTCCCAGGCTGGATCAACGTAGGGCAGGTTAGCGAGAATGATGTCGGCCTGAAAAGGGAAGCCGTCGAGCAGATCACTATGCAGAATGGTAACCTCAGCCTTTAGGCTCTGGGCGTTTTGTTCAGCAACTTTCAGCGCAAAGCGACTGAAATCGGACAATGTGACATCTAATTCTGGGTGAGTCAGCTTGGCGGTAATACCTAGCGCGCCACTACCAGTTCCGACGTCGATCAAGCGCAACGGCTGTTCAGCGATGAGGGCCTCATTATTTGGCACCGCTTGGTCGAGCAGCTCTACGAGAGCCTCGGATTCGGGTCGCGGGATCAACGTGGCGGTCGTGACGCGGAAACGTCGCCCGTAGAATTCTTTGTGACCAATAATATAGGCCACCGGTACGCGGTCCAGACGTAGCGCCAGCCGAGCGTTGGCAATTTCCAGGTCACGCTCGCTTAGCGGCTCGTCGTCGTGAGAGTGTAAATAGGTACGATTTTGCCGTAGGGTATGCGCCAACATCAGCTCGCTATCGAGGCGAGCACTGGGGATTTCAGCAAAGACCAGTTGACGCGTGGCGTCGTCCAGCCAATCCTTAATTGATAGTGGCAGCGGCAAGTTCTCGTTCATAAGCTTGTAAATGCTCCACAATATCATCGATCTGACCGTTCATCGCGGCCGGGATGTTACTTCGGCTATAGGCAATGCGGTGATCAGTAATACGATCTTGAGGGAAGTTATAAGTACGGATTTTCTCTGAACGATCACCTGAACCGATCAGACTGCGACGCTCAGCATCAAGTTTAGCGTTTTCAGCATCAATCTTTTGTTGGAGGAGGCGAGAACGCAGCACGCTCATCGCTTTTTCTTTATTCTTGAGTTGAGATTTCTCATCCTGGTTAATGACGACGAGTCCACTCGGGATATGAGTAATACGAACCGCGCTGTCGGTCGTGTTGACTGACTGGCCACCATGGCCACCTGATCGGTAGATGTCGATGCGAAGATCGTTCGGGTTGATCTCAAGATCAGTTTCTTCAGCTTCGGGTAGAACAGCGACCGTGACGGTGCTGGTGTGGATGCGACCTTGTGATTCAGTTGCGGGAACGCGCTGCACGCGGTGGACGCCAGACTCAAACTTTAACTGCGCGTAGGCGCCGTGGCCTTTGACGCTAAAGACGACTTCTTTATAGCCACCAGTATCGTTCATACTTTCGCTGATCGGTTCAGTTTTTAAGTTATGTGCTTCGCAGTAGCGCAGGTACATGCGGTAGAGTTCACCAGCAAAGAGGCTGGCTTCGTCGCCACCCGCACCGGCGCGAATCTCGATGATGACGTTCTTGTCGTCGTTAGGGTCTTTAGCCGCCAGCATGGCGAACAGTTCATTCTCGAGAGTTTCGAGTTTGGCGGCTGTCTCATCCATTTCCGAGCGAGCTAGTTCTGCAAGCTCGTCGTTACCGCTAGCCAGTTCTTTGGCCTCAGCTAGTTGCGACTCCAAAGAAGCGCGCAAATTAGCCTTTTCAAGGATAGTTTGCAACTCGATGAATCGTTTGTTGCGTGCGGTGAAGTCATCATCAGCATATGCATCAGGACGCGCCAAAAAAGCGTCGAGATCTTTTAGTTCGGCGGTGAGTTCTTCAATGTTGAGGCTAATCTTTGGCATAATAGTGTACTTCTCTTAGGTTTATTCTAACAAAAAAGAGCCTTAACAGGTATAAGGCTCTTTTGAGTAAGTAAGCTAGTTTTCGCTGGTCGTCTTTTTAGCTTTGTTGGCGGCAGTTTTCTTTGCCTTGTTGGCAAGTTCTGTTTTGCGAGCTTCAGCGGCGGCAGCACGGTTCTTAAAGCGGTCAACACGGCCTTCGGTGTCGATGATTTTCTCTTCACCAGTAAAGAATGGGTGTGAGGCGCTCGAGATGTGCACCTTTACAAGCGGGTACTCGTTGCCGTCTTCCCATTTGATGGTGTCGCTGGTCTGCGCAGTTGATTGCGTCAGGAACGCAAAACCAGCCGTGTCATCGCTGAACACGACAGGGCGGTAGTCAGTTGGGTGTAAACTTGTCTTCATAATCTGACCCATTGTATCTGTTTTTAGTTGTTTTGTCTAGAGGTAGAGCCGAGAAGTTTCTTATGGCTTATGGTAAAATTGAGCCACTATGCATAGGGCAATGCGCACCTCCGGGTTTACAATTGTTGAACTTTTGATCGTCATTGTGGTGATCGCTATTTTGGCAACTATTACGATTGTCGCCTACAACGGCGTGAAAGACACGGCGAATGTTGCCTCTGCACAAAATGCGGCCGAACAAGCGGACAAGAAAATCCTGGCTTACATGGCGTTAAATAACGATCAAGTGCCACCTGATCTCACGACAGCTGGTATTACTGCAAGCTCAGGCACAACTTTTCAATATAGTCTGAATACGACCACGAATCCACAGAGTTTTTGTGTCACCTCGACAACCGCGAATCAATCAGTCTTTGTGAATAATTCGACCCAGACAACACCCGTGACCGGGGCGTGTCCTGGTCACGGATCGGGCGGAGTCGCGGCCATCACGAATCTCGCGCCGAACCCTTCAGCCGAATCGACAGTCAGCCTTAACCCGGCCGGGGGCGCAACCATTGCGGCCAGTTCAGTTCAAAAGAAAACGGGAAGTAACTCACTCCTCGTGACGCTGCCGGCATCGGCAGGTGCTGGCTCGACAGGGGTTGCGATTTATGCCAATTCGACCATACCGGGAGTTTTTGCAGCTAGCACATCGTACATGTTTTCGGCCTATGTGTATGTGCCGACTGGCACGGTAGATATTCGAGTCAGCGAGCAGGGGACTAACATGACGAAGGACCTGCTCGCCAGTAATACAACTTCAACGAAGAATGGTTGGACGCGGATTAATGATAGTTTCACAACTGGCCTGGCGACGAACACGGTGAGTTTATATATTCTGAACACCACGGCAACCGGCGGCACAACCACACCGGTCTATGTTGATGACATTATGATTACTCAAACAAAAACGCTCTACAATTATGCTGACCCGTTAGCTAATCCGACTGCGTGGGTGTGGAATGGGACAGTGAATAACTCGACATCGACCGGTACGCCTATCTAGACAAAACGGGGGTAAGGCGTACAATGACCCTTAGAAACACAAGCAATATAACCAATGACAGACACTATCCCAACCACACCAACTCAACCAGCTAACAATCGTGAAGTTCCTATCGACCCCGAGCGCCTTAGGCTAGAGATCCCTCGGCGTGCAATCGATTATGCGCAGCTGCTCGAGGAAGATATCAGGACCCGCGTAGGCGAAATCGACCCGCGTGAACTTCATACCATGGCCGGGGAGGCGCTCGAAGATCAAGTCACCGAGAGTTTAGAGACTGATGCGCCTGCCGATGAGATTCTTTTAAAGTCGGACGCATTACTCATGATAGGGATCCAACAAGCCGCAGCGCACGTCGAGACGGAAGAGAACTCCATTGTGGCATTTGATGCCATGGGCGGAGAAGCTAGTGAGACTGTCACCGCAGCAGTTGAGAACCTAGCGGGCGATGAGCTGACCGAGCCAATCGCTCGGGCGGCAATTCAGGTTCTTGAGGACGGTGAGGCGACTGACCCTACCGAACTGCCCGAAGCCGCTTAAAGGAATTGAAACTCTTAACACCTTGAATTATGCCCCGTAATGGGGTATAGTTTGTGGGTAACAATTTTATAAACGACACAACCTATCGGCACGCTCCTGAATTCAGGGCTGATAGGTGAGGAACAAGGAGTACATTATGGCAGTAACTGTCGATATTAAGGCATTGCTCGAAGCCGGCGTCCACTTTGGACACCAAACGAGCCGTTGGCACCCGAAAATGGCGCCATACATTCATAGCAAACGCCAGGACAATCACATCATTGACCTGACAAAGACGGTTGAAGGTCTGGAAGCGGCTTTGCCATTCCTTACAAAGGTTGCTGCAAGCGGCAAACCAATTCTTTTCGTCGCAACCAAGAAACAGACCAAGGGTCTAGTCAAGGCTGTAGCCGAAAAACTTAACCAACCGTACATGATTGAGCGCTGGATGGGCGGAACTTTGACGAACGTCCAGACCGTGACGCAACAAATCAAGAAACTGCGCGACCTCGAAACTCGTATGGCTGCCGGTGACCTTGAAAAGCGCTACAACAAGCTCGAAGTGCAACGTTTCCAAGAGGAAATTGATGAACTCGAACTGAAATATGGTGGCATCAAAGATTTAAGTGGCAAACCAGGTGCACTATTCCTCATCGACGTACTCGGTGACGCCAACGCAATTAGCGAAGCGAAAACTATCGGCGTGCCAGTTGTGGCCATCGT
>OUNO011323134.1_pt1 | contig 17224 bp, 13 predicted proteins | sample 1779811 | NCBI WGS metagenome assembly OUNO01 (sample SAMEA3914804, study PRJEB12502) | metagenome | biome: forest; material: soil | place: Canada | collected 2010-06-25 | depth 0.3 m | reverse complement strand
CCCCCCCGCCCGCCGCTGAGCCGGCGCCCGCTCCTGCTCCGGCCCCCGCCGACGCGGCGCCAGCTGCTCCGGCCGCTGCCGCTGAGCCGGCTCCTGCACCCGCCCCCCCCGCTCCGGCCGAAGCAGCCCCCGCTGCCCCGACCTTCCCGGCCACTACCATCGGCGGCTACGTCGAAGGCGCGTACCACCGCATGCTCGGCTCGGCGCACATCGGTCAGCCCGTCGCGACCCGTGCCTATGACTCGTCGAACGGGTTCTTGCTGCACGCCGCTCACTTGGCGATCAAGCACCAGCTCAACGAGAACGTGTACGGCGTGATCGAGTTCGATGCCGGCGCGGACGCTCGCTACAATCAAGGGTTCAACCCGGGCAACACCGCGGGTGGCAATTCGAGCTCGTCACCCTTGTTTGACGTGCAGGAAGCCTACGGCGTGGCCACGGGCTCTGGATTCACGTTCACCGCCGGTAAGTTCGCGACCTACGAAGGCATCGAGCTCATCGAAGGTCCGACTGATCCGACCATCACGCGCGGCTTCCTGTACTGGCTCGCCGAGCCGGTCACCCACGTCGGTGCCAAGCTGCACTACACCGCCGGTCCGGTCGATGTCGGCGTTGGCGTCGTGAACGGTTGGGACACCAACAACGCGCTCTTCAACACGGGCGACAACAACAACAAGAAGACCTTCATCTGGCGCGTCGGCGTGACCCCCAGCCCGATGTTCTTCGCCGGTATCTCCGGGACCTACGGTGTCGAGCAAGCGGACGACAGCGATGCGCGTCTGTCGGTCGACCTCACCGGTGCCATCATTCCGACCGACTACTTGACCATCAACTTCCAAGGCAACGTCGGCAGTGAGAAGAACGTGGCCTTGAGCTCCGATCCGACCAAGACCTCTTCTTGGTACGGCTTCGGTCTCCAGCCGGTCTTGAAGAGCGGCGCGATGTCCCTCGGCGGTCGTTTCGAGGTCTTCAAGGACAAGAACGGCTCGCGCACGGGTATTGCCAACGATCCGACGTTGATCAACTTGACCATCACGCCGGGCTACACCATCGCCAGCGCGTTCACCGTCCGCGGCGAGCTCCGCTACGATCACGCCAGCGAACCGGTGCTGAGCCAGGCGCCCTCGGGCGGCAAGAAGGGCCAGGGCACCATGGCCCTGAGCGCGTCGTACTCGTTCTGAAAATAGACGCAGCTTGCGGGGCAGTCCTCACGGAGCGCCCCGCACTGCTGCGGCCAAAGCGATCTTCGCTAGAGCGCGCTCGGGCTCACCCCTCTGAACGAGAGTGCGAGCTCGCCGCTCGCTCGAGGCTCCGTTCGAGCGCTCTGCAGTGCACGGTGTTCGAAAGCTAGTCGGAGCTCGCTGCGCCTCGCTCGAGCACCGACCCGCCCAGCTCACGCAGCGCGCGACGCACCACGGCGACCTCGGTCGTAGCGAGTGCTTGGCTGAGATGGGCGAGCAACTGTGAGTCTTCGGCGCTGAAACGGAAGGCCCGCAGGCGGCTCGGCAGCGCGCCCGAGCGGCCGAGTCGCGGCAGCCATCGCGCCAAATCAGCGCCGGCAATGCCGCGGAAATTCGCTGGGACCTCGCTGCGACGGAGAGCGCGAACCACGCCCAGCAGATCGTCGGGCAACGCCGTTGTATCCACGAAGAACGACGGCTTCTTGATCAGCAACGCAGGCAACAGCTCCAAAATTCTCGGTTCGACCTCACCGGCCCAGAGCGTGTCCGCCACTGAAATGGGGTTTCGGTGCGGTTCGGTCTGCTCGTTCGTGGCCAACAAGCCTGCGGCCACGAAACGACCGAGCACGCGCCGATACCGTGGATCGCGGCGCTGCCGCTGGATCTTGGCGTACCGAGCTCGCGCGCGCTCCACCAATCCGCCGCTTTGGCCGCTCACAGGAACTGCTCCAGATCGAGCGCGTACCGGTCCGCGAGCGTCAAGAACCGCAGCGAAGGGCCGCGCGCGAGATATTCGGTCAACAATGGTCGATTCTTGCGGCTGGCCTTGAGCGCCTTCCAGAGCAGAACCGCTTCGACGTCAGCGACGAGCAGCGAGACGAAGTACACCCCCAAAAGGTATCACCGGGGTGTTGCTACGAAAATTTCATTAACTGTAGCTACAGCTATCCAAGACTAGTTAGCCAATGAAATTGACAAGTTACGAGCGTACGGTGACCCGAATCGCAAGCGACGGGCAACCGGACGCGCGACTTCCAAGTCGATGGGTGCCGATGCTGTCTTGGGGTTTGACGCGCCCTTTGCGCCGCAGCGCGACTCATTGAGAAATCAGCGCTGTGCGGCTCGCCCCAGCGAGCGCGCCCGGGCTCACTTGAGCTCGAGCGCGGCTTCCATCACGTCGGGGTGCTTCGGCACTTGTTTCGCCAACGCCAGCACGTACGGACGTGCCCGCTTGTCGCTGGAAGCGGCCAGCGCGCGCGCAACCAGGATACGCAGCGTGAGCGGGGTCTCCGGAGGCGGCAGATCCAGCTTCGCGACACGCGCGGCGGCTTGAGCCTTCTGCTTGTTCGCGACGTCGACGAGCACGCCCAGCCAGCCGGTGAGCGGGCCGAGCACCGTCGGGTGCTTACCGAGCAAGTTGCGCGCGCCGGTCCCGTCTTCCTTCTTCACGAAGCCGTACACGGACTCGATCAGCACGTTCGCGGTGGCCGTGCCCTCGCGCGCGGCGCTGGCGGCCTTGAGCGCGTCGTCGAGCTTGTTCTGGTAACGGTAGAGGCGCGCCAAGCGCAGGTAATGCACGGGGCGCACGGCGTCGCCCTGACGCCGGCTCAGGATCTTGCTTGCCAAGGCCAGGTCGCCCACGTCGAGCGCGGCGTCGCTGGCGACGATCTCACCCCAGGGCGTGGCCGGCGTGGCCATCGCTTCGAGCTTCTCGGGTGACGGAAACGCGCGGCCACTCAAGATACCAGGGCCAGCCGCGAGCGCCGAATAGGCCTGGCGTGTTTGCGCGGCCTCGCCGATGGAGTGCAGCGCGGCGTCGAGATCGCCGGGCTCGAGCGACTCGTACGCGACCACGCCGCGCACGACGGCTACGTCCGGCGCGGCCGGATCGAGCTCTTCGATGGCTTTTTGTGCTTCGTCTAGGCGACCACCGAGCAGCGCCACGCGCGCGGCCAACGTGCGCGCGCGCGGATACACCGCCGCGAACTGCAGAGCACGAAGCGCGGCTTTACGCGCCAGCTGCTCGTCCCCCGCCTCGATCGCCAAAAAGCCGAGCCCCGTGGCGAGCGACGGCGTCATGGCCGTGGCCACGGCAGAGTCGATGGCACGTGACACCTTGGGCAGATCACCGGCGCGCATCGCTTGCACTGCCTCGACCATTGCGGGCACACCGCTGAGCGGCGCGGGCAGCTTCTCGGCATCACCGGGCTGCAACTTGGCGTCGTCGGGCACCGCTTCGGGGCGCTCGGAATCGACGACCCAAGCCAGCGCCGAGAGGGCGCGCGTGATCGGAGCATCGCCGAGCTTCTGGCGCAGCCCGTCCATCGTTGGCTTCGCGCGCTCCGGGCCGAACTCGAGCAGCAGCAAGCGCGCGAGCAGCATTTGCGCGGGCACGAACTCCGGATCGAGCTGACGTGCCGCGTCGTAGCGCTGGGCCGCGCGCAGATCGCCCGCGCGCTCGAGCACGGCGCCCGCCACGAGCTGGTAATACGGATCGCGACTGCTCAGCGCGTCGAAGCGCGGCAAGAGCGCGGCGCCACCGGCCAGATCGCCCTCGGCCATGAACGAAGCAATGCTGCCGAAAGCCGTTTCTTTCTCCGGCAAGCTCACGGTCTTGCCGCGATGCACGGCCGAGTCGATGCCGCGCACCTCGTCAGCGGTGAGCAACTCGTACAACACCCGGTTCTGCAGCCACAAGCGCGCAGCCTCGGGGCTCAACGAGTCGAGCTCGAAGGCCTCGTTCAGCTTTTGGTCGGTTTGCTTGAGATCCGAAACCGAGCCGGTCTCGAGCAGCTTCTTGACTTGCGTGTTCAGCGCCACGGCATGCGCCATGCGCTCGGCGCGGATCTTCTTGGAGTATTGCCAAGAGCCGATACCGGCCGCGCCGATCAGCACGATTGCGACCGAGATCGCCCAGGTGCCGCGCGTCTTCTGACGCGCTGGGTTCTCCCAAGCGGGCGGCGCGCCACCACCGGGCTCATACACACCGACCCGAGAGAGATGCTCGAGTACGATCCTCGGCTCGGGCAATGCGCTCTCGGAGTAATCCGGTACGGCGCTCTCCGCATAAAACGGAGTGGGTGGCGGGTTCGAAGGTGCCGGACGCACGGGCGGCGGAGATGGAGGCTGATAGGCCGGCGGGGGCGGAAATGACGGCGCTTGCACCGTTTCCGCGGAAGCATTCGACAGGCGCGCGGCCGGGGTTTGCGCCGCAGCAATCGGCGCCGGGGGCATCGACGGCGGCGGCAGCGGGCCGCGAACGGGCGCCAGCGGCGGTGGATTGGGGTCTGGCCAGGTCGGCGCCACGAATGGCGCCGGGGTGATCGTCGTGATCACTTCCTCGAAGCGTTCCGGTGCCGCCTGGGGCGGGCGCCGCACTTCGCTGCGCGCAACTGGAGACGTCGCGGCCTTACTTGGCCCGAGTGATTTGCTCGCCAGCGCGGGCTTGGCAAGGGCGGCAGGTTTGGCTGCCAACGGGTTGGGACGCGCGGCCATCGGAGGTGCCTTGCCCAGCCCCGGCAGCTTCGGTCCGGGTGGACCGATGCCCAACGTCGTCGCGCGGGCAGCCGAGGCGAGCGGCGAGAGTCGCGGAGCGGACTCCTCGATCAGGTCGGCCTCGGAGATGCGCAGCGGATCTTCCGAGCCGAAGCGCGGCAAGGAGCTGTTCTCGCCGCCGACGCCGTTCGCGAACGGATTGTCTGTACGCGGCTTGGTCAGCTCTTCGTTGCCGAACCGGGCGCTCAGTGGCTGGACGGTCGGCGGGGGAATGGAATTTTGCTTCGGCATCGTGCGCCCAACCTCGGCTGCCACGGCCTCGACGCCGATGCGCTTCTGGAGCGCACTGTAGACGACGGAACGGTCGTGCCAGAGCCTGGCCTCGCCGTCGTTCGGGCCGAATTGCAACGCGCGGGCAAGTACTTTTTCCGCACGCAGCGCGTCGCCACGCCGCAGCAAAACTTCACCCAAGTAGCGAAAAGGTTTGGCGTCTCTGCCGTTGGCCTTGCCCGCCGCGACGAGCGCCGCCTGCGCCTCGGCGAGCAAGCCCGCGTCGAGGTGCATGCGACCCACGGCGAGCATCACCTGGCCGTCTTCGGCGTGCCAGGTCTCGGCGCTGGTGGCGACCTCGCGAATCAATTCCTCGCGCGTCGACGTACCGAGGAACGAGCAGAGCGCGATGGTCGCGTCGGCATCGGGGTTGCTCCGCCATTGGCTCAGGAGCTCGTCGAGCGCGCTCATATCGAGACGAGAATACCCAGTCCGCACGAAAGCTGTACGGCTTGTTTGGCATTTTTAAAGAGGGCCCAGGCGCGAATGAGCGCACCGTTGACTACTCCTGCTCCTGCTCCTGCTGCTCACGCCCGCTTGCAACACGAAGCGCTGCCCCTTGACCGGCCCGGGCGCCGGACCCTATCTAGTGCAGGCGCTGGCGCCGCGACAAAAGAGCGGCCAGAGTGGCGCCGAACTTTTAACTCGCGCGCTCGTAAGCTTCGCTAGCCAGCGCCTAAAAATCGTGGCAGCGCTTCGCCCCAAAGCTAACGCTCGGGACTCCGGGCAGTCGGACCAGAATGTGCGGCGTCTTCGGCATCTACGGCCATAAAGAGGCAGCGAACCTGACCTACCTGGGGCTGCACGCTCTGCAGCACCGCGGCCAGGAGAGCGCAGGTATCGTCACCAGCGACGGCTCACAGCTCAGCCTGCATCGCGGCATGGGCCACGTGATCGACGTCTTCCCGCCCGAACAGCTGGAGCGCCTCGGTGGCCCCCACGCAATCGGGCACGTTCGCTACTCGACCTCGGGCGGCTCTGCGCTGAAGAACGCGCAGCCCATCGCGGTGGACTATGCCCGCGGCTCGATCGCGGTCGCCCACAACGGCAACCTGACCAACGCCGAAGCGTTGCGCGAGAAACTGGAAGAGCGCGGCTCCATTTTCCAGAGCACGAGCGACACCGAGGTCATCGTGCACCTGTTCGCGATGAGCCAGCAAAAGTCCTTCGAGGACCGCGTGGCGGATGCCCTGAGCCAGGTGCAAGGAGCCTACTCGCTCTTGATCCTGACCCCCGAGAGCATGATCGCCGTACGCGACCCAATGGGCATCCGCCCGCTCTGCCTCGGCAAGCTGCCGAACACCGACACGTTCGTGGTCGCCAGCGAACCGTCGAGCTTCGACCTGATCGACGCCGAGTACGTGCGCGAGATCGAACCGGGCGAGATGGTCGTGATCGACGGCCGCGGCGTGCGCAGCGTGTGGCCCTTTGCCCACGTCGATCGTCACACCTGCATCTTCGAGTACGTGTACTTCGCGCGCCCCGACTCGAACATCGACGGCGTGAGCGTGTACGAGGCACGCAAGAACCTGGGCCGTGCCCTCGCGCGCGAGCACGGCATCAAAGCCGACGTCGTGATTCCAGTGCCGGATTCCGGCGTGCCGGCGACGATCGGCTATTCCGAAGAGTCCAAGCTGCCGTTCGAGCTCGGCCTGGTGCGCAGCCACTACGTGGGCCGCACCTTCATCGAGCCGAGGCAGAGCATTCGCCATTTCGGCGTGCGCCTGAAGCTGAACCCGATCAGCGCCATCCTCAAAGGCAAAGTCGTCGTGGTCGTCGACGACAGCATCGTGCGCGGCACCACGAGCCGTAAAATCGTGAAAATGCTGCGCGATGCGGGGGCCAAGGAAGTGCACATGCGCATCTCCAGCCCGCCCACCAAGTGGCCTTGCTACTACGGCATCGACACGCCGACGCGCGGCGAGCTGATCGCTTCGAGCCATTCGGTCGAGGAGATCAACCAGTACATCACCAGCGACACGCTGGCGTACCTCTCGCTCGACTCGATGGTGCACTCGGTCGTCTCGGCCCGCACGGAGGCCACGGGCCGCAGCACCAAGCGCTCCCTGCCGATCGCCGAAGGCGGCTACGGGGAATCGAAGATGGACAAGAGCTCGTTCTGTACGGCCTGCTGGACCGGCGAGTACCCCATCAAGTTCACGCCGCACCCGCGTCAGCGGCAGATGCGGCTCTTGGATCTGTAAGTAGGCTCGGCTCACCCCGCAGACTCGGATCAGCTCTAGGTGTCCATGCTCGACGCGCTGCCCGATCAGGTTTCGATTTACGAGGTGTCGCCCCGCGACGGCTTGCAGAACGAAGCCTTGCCCATCCCTCTGGAGGGCAAAAAACAGCTGCTGACGGCGTTGATCGCCTCGGGGCTCAAGCGCATCGAGCTGACCAGCTTCGTTTCGCCGCGCTGGGTGCCCCAGCTAGCGGACGCGGAAGAGCTGGCGCGCGAGCTGAAGGCGCCACCGGGCGTCACGTTGAGCGCGCTGTGCCCGAACGCCAAGGGTTTCGAGCGGGCGCACGCGGCCGGGCTACGAGAGATCGCCGTGTTCATGTCGGCGAGCGAGACGCACAACAGGAAGAACACCAACAAGAGCATCGCCGAGTCGCTCGATACGTTCCGTGAGGTGGTGCCGCCCGCGCTCGCAGCGAACATGCGCGTGCGCGCCTACGTGTCCACTGTCTGGGGCTGTCCTTACGAGGGCGACGTGGACCCCAAAGCGTCGCTCGACATCACCCGCGCACTGCTCGACCTCGGCTGCTATCAAGTGTCGCTGGGCGATACGATCGGCGTCGGCACCCCGCTCGTGACCAAACGCCTGGTGTCGCTATTTTTGGCCGAATTTGCCGCGCCACAGTTGGCGCTGCACTTTCACGACACGCGCGGCACCGCCTTGGCCAACGCCCTGGTCGGTCTCGAGCTCGGCATCCGCGATTTCGACTCGTCCGTGGCGGGTTTGGGAGGGTGCCCCTATGCACCCGGCGCCGCGGGCAACCTCGCCACCGAAGACCTGGTCTACATGCTGCAAGGCATGGGCGTCGAAACCGGCGTAGACCTCGACCTACTGATCGAAGCCGGACGCGTCGCTGAAGCCGTCGTCGGCCGTCGCCTGCCAGGCAAAGTCCACCAAGCCGGCCCCCGCGTGCTGCGCTGAGACGGAGAGCACGTCCCTCACTTCGGCAGCGGTGTATCCACCCGGATGCAGCTCATGCTCAAGAAATAGCTCTGCCGATTCCCGCTCAGCCAATCGTCGAACAGCACGCCGAGATCGCCGTTGGGCCCGAATGCGGTGCCCTGCACCAACGAGTCAGTGGGCGTGAAGGTGAGACGGGTACGCGGACTCACGACGTTCAGGTTCACGTCCATGATCTGTTGATAGAGCTCGTAATTGCCGTCGTGGTTGTCGGCCCAGACCAGCACCACGCGATCGCCGAGCGACAATAGGCTGAACGATCGCGCGACCGTCGCTCCTGTCGTGAGCGCTCGCTCCGGGATCAGCACGGTGCCGTTCTCGTCGACCACCGCGCCGGAGATCGAGGCGCCGGGCAGCGGATCGAGCCGTGTCCAAGCGACCAGGAACCGGCCGTTGAAGTAGACGATGCCCGGTGCGACGACCTTGGTGCCCCCGAGATCGATCGGCGCGCTCGCAGCACTCAAATCTGGGGCGGTGGTAACGACCTGCACGTGGGTCTCGTCGGCCGAGACCTGCGCCGCGTAGGCCACGCCAACGCGCTTCAGGCCGAGCGCGATGCTGGGCATCTCGCCCGCGCCAGTGGTGAGCTGAACGTTGTCACCGACGAGGCTGCCGTCGAACGCCACGCGTTGCCCGAACACGCGCGGTGCGTCGTTCGCGCCCTGGGCCGAGCGGCTGTCGTCCCAAACGAGCAGCGATTCGGTGCCATTCCAAACCAGGCTCGGGTTGGTCGAGAAGTTCCGGGCGCGGGTGATGCGCAAATCGGCGCCGAGCTTCTGGCCTTTCGAATCGTAGCGGTTGAAATAAACCTCGTAGTTGCGGTCCTGCCGGGCATCGGCCCAGGCGCTCTCGAAGAAGCTGCCGTTGTGCAGCAGTGGCCCCGCGTACGTCTCGCTGTTGAGCTCGGTGAGCGAAGTCTCGGGCACGACGAAGGTACCGTCCTGCGCGACGCTCGCGAAGTACGAGCTGAAGAGCTGCTTGTGGCCGGAGAAGGTGATGCCGTAGTTCTTACCGTCGTAGGCGAGCCCGCCGCCATTGTCGCGATCGAACGCCGTCGATGAGACGCGCACCGGCTGGCGCAAGCCGCCGTAGGCCGAGCCGTCGTCGATCTTGCCGTTGCAGTCGTTGTCGACGCCGTCGCACACCTCGGCGCCACCTGGGTGAGCCGTGGGGCTGCGGTCATCGCAATCGTCACCGCAGGAACCGGGAGCACCAGGAGCGAAGCCTGGCTTCGGGCTGCGATGGCCGTCCCCGTCCAAATCCAAGGTGACGGGCGTGAACGAGCAGGCACCGGTATTCGAATCGCAGCCGTCGGTCGTGCACGCATCGCCGTCGTCGCAAGTCACGACGGGCAGCGGCACGCAGCTGCCTTCGCGGCACTCGGCCTGTGCGCAGGCGTCGCCCGTGTCGCAATCGACGTTGGACGTGCAGATGACCGGAGGCGGCGGCTCGTCGACACCCGCGTCGCTCGTATAAATGCCAGTTCGCGCGCCACACGATAACGCCAGGAGCCCGAACGAAAGCGATGCGGCTGGGAGCAGGACCGAGCGCTTCAGGAACATACTCCGAAGCCTTCGACGTCCAAGTCGCCGCAGATGAGCCCTGCTGGGCACACGTTCTGTCCACCCACCGGGCAGAGTTGCACGCAGTGCTTGCCGGGTTGAGCGCCAACCACGCACACGAAGCCCGACGCGCACCCTTCCGTGTTGCCGCCACAGGTGGCGCCCTGTTGGCCGGTACCGGCGGGTCGACATTCGGTGCCGAACGTTTGCGCGCCGCAGCCGTCACCGAACGGGTGATCGACGAATGGATAACAACCGAGCCCGGGCGGGCAGCCCGAGTTGGAGAACGCGTCGCATTCGTTCACCTGTGTGGGAGCGCCCACGTCGGGACAACCAGGGTCGACATACACGTCGAAGCCTGCGTCGGTTGCTTGGGCGCCGGCACCGGGAGCCCCAGCCGAGGACTGCCCGCCGTGCCCCGCGCCGGCGTGCGCGCGCCCGCCCGCTCCCGCAGCGCTCGCGCCGCCCATGCCGCCCTGAGAGACTTCGACGGTGCCGCCGCACTGGAGCAACGCGAAAACCGAGCAGAGTGTCGCCACAGCCAAAAAACGCCCGCTCATGAGTGGCAGAAGGATAGCACTCAAGGCGAGCGAGCAAGTGTGTCGCTTTCTTTTTGGTAGCTGTCGCTTATTGGTCGGATCCCAGGCGCTCTCGGGAATGCTAAACACCGTCCCCGATGCGCATTCCAAGCCGGTTCGGGGCGTGCCCCACGTGTGTTGCGTGCGCTTTGTTACTGGTTGCGTGCAACCGTAACGAAGAGCCGCACTCGTCGGGGGATGCGCAGATTGCGCCGGCAGCGGCGCAAAGCGCGACACCTGCTGCGACGGAAAAGTCCACACCGAGCGCCAAGCCTGCGTGTGTCGTTCCCATGACCGAGGACTCCCCGCGCCGAGTACCGAACGCGCTGCACTGTCCCGCCGATCCCGTCGGGCCGAGCGAGCTCGCACACGGCTACGTCGTGTTTACGGAAGCGCCCGGCAGCCCGCGCTTGAACGTCGAGCTAGCACGGACCGAGCCCGAGAAAGAGCGCGGGCTGATGTACCGAACGCAGCTGCCGGACGCGCAAGGCATGCTGTTCTCGTGGGGCGGACAAGAAGAGCCGCGCACGTTTTGGATGCACAATACCTGCCTCCCTTTGGACATGATGTTCATTGCGCGCGACGGAACGATCACCGGGATCTTGGAGCAGGTGCCGACGCTGAACGACGAGCCGCGCGGCATCCCCTGTCCTGCTGCGTACGTATTGGAAGTCAACGCCGGTTGGGCTCGCTCCCACGGCGTCAAATCAGGAACCATGGTGCACATCGAATGAGCAACGGCAACGCAATGAGGATCATCGACATGTTCAGCAAGCCGCAACGACACTTCGTCACTTTCAGTGCCTTCTCGACCCTCGCCCTCGCGGTCGCCGTCGGCGCGTGTCGGTCGACCCCTCCCGAGCCCGAGTCGCACTCGGTGTTGAAGCCCGCCGCAGAGGCGAGCGCAGCGCCCTTCGCGACGCCGGCAGCGGCGGAAGCCCCGAAGGCTCCGCCCGCCGAAGCACCCCAAGTTCCGGTGAGCGACGGCGACCCGGTTCACGGCAAATTCTCGCTCGACGACGCGCAAGCCGGCCTGGCCGGCAAAGGGCCCATGGTCGCCGAGCTGGAGACCGATTTGGGCAAGCTCGAGTGCGATCTGTACGACGACAAGGCGCCGATCACGGTCGCCAACTTCGTTGGTCTGGCACGCGGCCTGCGCCCATTCAAAGCGCCGGACGGCAAGTGGACCAAGAAGCCGGCTTACGACGGCACCACGTTCCACCGCGTGATCAAGGGTTTCATGATCCAAGGCGGCGACCCTTCGGGTAGCGGCGCCGGCGAGCCGGGCTACGTGATCCCCGACGAAATTTGGCCCGGCTCCGCGCACGATCAGCGCGGTCTCTTGTGCATGGCCAATCGCGGTCCCAACACCAACGGCCAGCAATTCTTCATCACCGACGCCGCTGCGCGCCATCTCGATGGCGGCTACACGATCTTCGGCAAGTGCGGGCCGGATTCGGTGATCGAGAAGCTCGCGAGCGTGCCCGTGCAAGGCGACCACAGCTCGCAGCCGACCAAGATCAAGAAAATCACCATCAAGCGCAAGAAGTAAGGGCCCATCGGGATAGGCTCGAAGCTTCAGTCCGGCTGGTAGACGATGCGCTGCGTGTTGTCCTGAAAGTAATACGCAGCGTAGTCGGAGCGCCCGAACGTCCAGGCGCCGAACGCGTTGATCAGCACGGCGGCCACTGCCGCGGCTTGGAATAGCCGGCCCCAGCGGTACCCGCCGACCGCCAGCAGCGCGAACAAGAACACCGCGTAGTCGTTCGAGAAGCGATAGCCGAACTGAAGCCAGCCGGTGTTTTGGTAGAGCAGCGTGGGCAGCGCAACGCACAGCACGGTGAGCCACAGCGCCCGGTGCGGCACCGCCGTGCGCTTCGGCCAGAGCAGCCACAGGTAGAGCGGCGTGGTGAGCCAGAGCGCGAGCCCGTGCAGATTGATCTGAAAGCGCGCCGAGCCCGTTGGCGTGAAGAATGGCAAGCTCGTCAGCAGCACGCCCAGGTTCTTCGCCAAGTAGTGGTAGCTGAACAGGCCCCACTTCTCGATCCGGTGCTGCCAGCCAATGCCCAAGTAGCGGTAGCCCACCTCGAACGGGTCGCCGAAACGGCGCTGGTTGTGCAGGAACGTGAGCAACACCACGGCCACGATCGGAGCCGCGAACGCCAGCAACGAACGCCCCAGCCGTGGTCGTGAAACGCGCCACGCTTCGAGCACGAACAGCGGCGCGGCGAACAAGAGCGGCGTGCGCGTGGCAAAGCCGAGCGCGAGGGCGAGGCCCGCGAGCAACGGATGTTCGGCCTCCAATGCAAACAGCAAGTACGCAGCACACAGGATCGCGCCCACGACGTGCGCAGCGAACCAAACCGTGCCCTGCTCGGCGGAGAAGAAATACACGCTGCCAAACGCGAACAGCAGCGCAAGCGCGACGTTCTTGCGCTCTCCGAGCTCGCTCCGCTCAAAGCGACGCAGCTTCTCCAAGCCGAGAAACAACAGCGCGGGCGCGAGGCCGGCGAGCCACAAGAAGAATTGCCCGTCGGCGACGCGCTCCGGATCGCCGCTCAACGCCACCACGGGCAACAGCAGCAGCGCCGGGAAAGGCGGGAACACGACGTACCACTTGTCACCGTAGTGACTGAAGTCGTTGTTGCCGGTATAGCCGGGCGGCGGCCCACCGAGATCCAGCCGCCCGTGTCGCCACGCATCCGCGAGCAGCGCGAAATGATTCCAAGGCGTGTGCTCGTGGACCACTCGGCGATCGGCGAACACGAAGTAGACGACAGTGGCGGCGAGGTAGATCGCACACGCGATCACGAGCCGGCGTTTTCCGGGGGCCCACGGACCTGAACCTCGCGGCGTGCTCGAGCTTTCGCCGGACGACATCCGGGCCCGAAGCTAGCCTAATACCCGCGCAAGCTCGAACCCCGATGCCACGAGGAACGGCTATTTCTCGCGAAATTCGGACAATCTTTGCGAAAGGCCGGGCGAAGCGCTAGATAGCGCGCCCGCCGTGAGTAAGCCTGCCTTCGTCGTTCCCGTCGCCGACCTCGAGCGCGGCCCCCGAACCGTGACCTTCACGCTGGACGACGCATGGCTGCGTGAAGCTCTGGACGGCACGGACGCCACGCCACGCCACGCGGGAACCGTCACCGTGGAGCTGAGCAAGAGCGGCCGCGACGTGATGATCCGCGGCCGCATCGAGGCCGCACTCAGCATGCCCTGCGTGGTCACGCTCGATCCCCTCGACATCGACCTGAACCCCGAGATCTTCCTGATGCTCTCGCCGGCCCCCTCCGAGCCCGGCGCCAAGGGCTCGAAGAAGCGGGCGCAGGCCCGGCCAAACGTCAAAGACGGCGAGCCTGCCGCGCGGCCGCAGCCTGCACGCGGGCATCGGCGCGACGAAGAAGACGAAGAAGGCGAACTATTGGAGCCCACCGCGGCCGCCCGAGATACCTTCGATGGCAGCCAAATCGAGCTGGATCCGTTCTTTCGGGAGTTCCTGGTCTTGGAGCTTCCGATGTTTCCCCGGCGTTCCGACTTGCCTTTGGCCGAAGGTCCCGCTATCGGTGCGCCCCCTCCGGAGTCTGGCGAGCACGAGCCCGCCATCGATCCCCGGTTACAACCTCTAGCGGCGCTTCGCAGCCGCTTGCGTGAAAGCAAAGAGTAAGGAGTCGCCTCGTGGCCGTACCGAAGCGCCGTTTGAGCAGCAGCAAGCGTGACATGCGTCGCGCAAATCACGACAAAGTCAGCGCCCCGAACGTGGTGCCCTGCCAGAATTGCTCCGCCCCGAGCGTGTCGCACCGGGTTTGCCCGGCGTGCGGCTTCTACAAGGGTCGCGCCGTTCTGAAAACCGATCCCTCGTCGGACAAGAGCTGAGCGGGTCGCGCGCCAGCACCGTCTGGCAGCGACCTTCGGTTTCCGTTACCGACCCCGCGAACGCACTTTCGCAGCGCGCCCGGCGGAGCTATGCGTGTAGCGCTGGCTTCCGGGCGCGACTGGTTCTACCATTTTGCGTGACGGGCATCGGCCGCGATCGTACGAGGCAGCATGGCGTCTGAGCAGGTCACCCACAGTCGAATTCTCGGCACCGGCGCGTATGCGCCGGAACGGGTGGTCACCAATCACGATCTCGAGAAGCTGGTCGACACCTCCGATCAGTGGATCACCGAACGCACCGGTATCAAGCAGCGCCACATCGCACGCGAAGACGAGACCGCGAGCGACATGGCGGTCGTTGCAGCACGCCGTGCCCTCGAAATGGCAGGCCTCGCGCCGACCGATCTCGACATGATCATCGTCGGCACGATCAGCGGTGACGTGCCGATGCCGGCTTGCGCGGTGTTCTTGCAGAGCAAGCTCGGTGCGGGCCCCATCCCTTCTTTCGACGTGTCCGCCGCGTGCGCCGGATTCCTATACGGCATGTCGATCGCGGATCAGTTCATCCGCTCCGGCCTGCACAAACACGTGCTCGTCGTTGGCGTCGAGCTGCTCAGCCGGTTGGTGAATTGGCAGGACCGCACGACGTGCGTGCTGTTCGGCGATGGTGCGGGCGCGGCCGTGCTCGGGCCCGCGCTCGGCGACGGCCGCGGCGTGCTGTCGACCAAGCTGTACACCGACGCAAGTTACGCTGATTCGCTGAAAATTCCCGCCGGCGGTAGCAAAGAGCCGATCAGCGCCGAAGCCATCGCAGCCCACCGCGACAAGGTGCACATGGTCGGCGGTGACATCTTCAAGAGCGCGGTGAAGAACCTGACTAGCGCGTCACGCTCGGCCCTCGTCGACGCGAAGATGGACGCCGACAGCGTGCGCTGGGTCGTGCCTCACCAAGCGAACTTGCGCATCATCTCGCAGGTCGCGCAGCGTCTGGACATCCCCATGGAGCGCTTCGTCTTGAACATCGAGCGCTACGGCAATACGTCGAGCGCCTCGATTCCGATCGCGCTGGATGAAGGCGTGCGCGACGGACGCATCAAGCCCGGTGACACCGTGCTCATGTGCGCGCTCGGCGCTGGCATTTCGTGGGGCAGCGCACTCGTTCGAATGTGACCCGTACCACTTCGGCGACCGTGCCGAGGTGGAGCGCAACAAACGCGTTCGCCTCTTCAAAGACAAGATCCACTACAGCGCCGAGGGCACGCGCGCCGTGTCGACCGCGTTGGCGCCCCTGGTCGAGGCCGCGCTGCCGGGGCTGGTTTCGGCTCAGCAGCCCGATCCGCCAGGGAATTGAGCAATTCTTCAGCGGGCACGCGCCAGAATTCCCCGACATTCGCCGAGACCGTGCTAAGTGCCGCCGCGTGAAAATCGCGTGGCTTTTTCCAGGGCAAGGCAGTCAAGAAGTCGGCATGGGGCGCGCCCTCGCTGCGGCGGTTCCCGCGGCAGCGCAGATCTTCGAGCGAGCGGATCGCGCGCTCGGCTTCTCCATTCAGACGTTGTGTTTCGAAGGCCCGGAAGCCGAGCTGACACTGACGAAGCATACTCAGCCGGCGATCGTCACCACCAGCTTGGCGGTACTCGCCGCAATTCGCGCGGCCTATCCGGAATTGCCCGCGCCCTCCTTCGCCGCTGGGCACTCGCTCGGTGAGTACAGCGCGCTCGTAGCCGCCGGCACCCTCACGCTCGAAGACGCAGTGCGCGTCGTGCACCTGCGCGGCCGGGCAATGCAGGAAGCAGTGCCCGAGGGCGTGGGTGCGATGGCCGCGGTCATGGGCGGCGATCGCGCAGCCGTCGAGGCGCTGTGCGCCGAGGCCGCTCAGGGTGAGGTCGTTTCGCCCGCGAACTTCAACGCTCCGGGTCAGATCGTGATCTCGGGTCACAAGGGCGCAGTCGACCGTGCCGCCGCGCTCGCCGGCTCGAAGAAGTTGAAAGCCATCCCGCTCAAGGTGAGCGCGCCGTTCCATTGCGCGCTGATGGCACCCGCTGCTCGCGCCGTGGAGGCCGCGTTGGCGGAGCTGAATCTGAGCGCGCCCTCCTTCCCGGTCATCGCCAACATCAGCGCGCAGCCCAACGGCGATGCGCAGGCGGCCAAGGGGCTGCTCGTGCGGCAGATCGACGGGCCCGTGCTCTGGGAGCAAACGATTCAGCTCATGGCCGAGTCCGGAGTGACGCACGCGCTGGAGATCGGCCCGGGGAAGGTTCTCGCAGGCCTCGCCAAGCGCATCGACAAGCGTGTCGCGGTGCTCAGCGTTTCCGATGCCGACAGCATCGCGAAAATCCCGGAGTTTCTGGGCTAATTTGACGCGGCGCGCTGCCTCGGCCCACGGGCTTTGGGGGTTCGCGCGCCGCGAAACCGATTTCCCGCTTTAACGTCGGCAGCTCCGTGCTAAACACGGCGCCCGAGCCGGAAAATGGGCTCATAGCAACCTCTCTATGTTCGATCTCAGCGGTAAAGTAGCTCTCGTCACCGGCGGTTCGCGCGGCATCGGCCGAGCGGCAGTCATGGCTCTCGCCGAGCGCGGCGCTCACGTCGTCATCAACTACGTGAGCAACGAGACGGCCGCGCGTGAAACTGCGCAAGCCGTGGAGGCAGCGGGCGGCAAAGCCGAGCTGCTGCAGTTCGACGTAGCCAATGGTGAAGCCGCGGAGAAGGCGATCAGCGAGGTCGCCAAACGACTCGGTCGTTTGGACATCCTGGTCAACAGCGCCGGCATCGCCATCGACGGCCTGCTGCTGCGCTTGAAGGACGAGGATTTCGACAAGATCTTGTCCATCAACGTGAAGGGCGCCGTCGCCTGCTCGCGCGCCGCCATCCGCACCATGATGCGCGCCAAGACCGGCCGTATCATCTTCTTGTCCAGCGTCGTCGGCGAGATGGGCAACGCCGGTCAAACGGCCTATTCCGCGTCCAAGGCGGCGCTGCTCGGCGTCACCAAGAGCTTGGCGCG